>Ga0068855_100006991_pt1 | contig 13699 bp, 14 predicted proteins | sample KBSCornC52_FD_66592 | JGI IMG/M metagenome (GOLD analysis project Ga0068855, IMG submission 66592) | Corn rhizosphere microbial communities from Kellogg Biological Station, Michigan, USA - KBS Corn C5-2 | ecosystem: Host-associated > Plants > Roots > Rhizosphere > Soil ... | reverse complement strand
GAACCTGGCGGCTCATGACAAAGCCGTGGGGAACTATCGTCATGCGAGGAAAACGCGCTGAACTCTTGCGCTGGCTGGAGCGCGAGCGCCCGGTGCGGCTCGGTGAAGCGGAGTGGGCGATCTTGCGCGCCGAGCTCGGCAACATCTCGTCGACTTACCTGCGTCGTTTGCTGCGCGAATCGGGTGTACCCTTGGGACCGTTAGTGGAGGGGGTCCGCCAGAACACCTTCGAAGCGCTAGAATCCAGTTTGTTGAGCTTGCTCGAAGAATATGAGCGCAGCGATCCGGCTCGCCGCCAGTCGATTCGCAGAGTTGTGATCGAGGCGAAGGAACACGCCCGTTGGGCTGCGCGCAAGCCGGAGCGGCGGGCGGAAAAAGAAGAAATGGCGCTGTGGATGCTGACCTGGCTGGAGAATCCTCCGTTATTTCCCCAGTGGGTTCAAATTCGGCGGAAGGTTTCGTGAAGACGCTCGATATCGAAGGTCTGATGAGCTACGCAGCACGAGCGCTCTCGGCTCGGGCGTATTCCATTTCCGAGCTGACTACCCGGCTGAAAAAGCGTGCCGCCCAGCAATCCGACGTGGACGAAGTGCTGGATCGCCTGAAGCGCAACGGGGTGTTGGACGACCGCCGCCTGGCTGGCAGTTTTGCCGAATGGCGCCGCGAGAGTCAGGGAATGGGGAAGCAGCGGGTGTTGCGCGATCTGATGAATCGGCGCGTGGCTCCGGCTGTGGCGCGCCAGGCAGTGGAGGCCGCTTATGAGGGCGCCGACGAGCCCGCAATGATCCACGCGTTTCTGGAACGCAAGTTTCGGGGCAAAGATCTCGGCGCGCTATTGCAGGATCAGAAGCATCTGGCATCGGTATTCCGCAAGCTGCGCGGCGCGGGATTCAGCACCGGTAATTCGATTCGCGTGCTGAAGAAATACGCCGCCGAAGCCGAGCAGCTGGAAGGAATGGAAGAGTAGGACAGGCGATCTCGTCGCCTGTCTTTTTAACCACCCTAGAACTTCACCTTGGGAGCTTCCTTCGCCGCCACATCGGCCGAGAAGTAAGCGCTCTCGCGCTGGAACCCGAACATCGACGCCGCGATGTTCTTCGGGAACAACTCGATGTCGGTGTTGTACTTCTGCACAGCTTCGTTATACTTGCGCCGCTCGACGGCGATGCGATTCTCGGTGCCGGCGAGCTCATCCTGCAATCGGAGGAAGTTCTCGTCGGATTTGAGCTGCGGGTAGTTCTCGACAATAACGAACAGACGGCCCAGTGCGCCTTCCAACTGATTATTGGCAGCGATCTTTTCGGCTGGCGTCTTCGCACCCATCATGGCAGCGCGCGCGTCGGTTACCGCCGTCATGACGGCCAGTTCCTGCTTGGCGAAACCCTTGACAGTCTCCACCAGATTCGGGATCAAATCCAACCGGCGCTGCAACGCCACGTCCACTTGCTGCCATTGCGCCTTGTAGGTTTCCCGCTCGGTGACCAGTTCGTTGCGCGAGCCTACAAAGCTTCCGCCCACGATCAGCACCAGCAGAACAACTACACCCAGTCCAATCAATACACCCTTCATGATCGTTATCCCCCTAGCTCATCGACAAACGATATAAGCCTACCAATACATACGAGATATTGCGCAAATAGTTCACCGGGATCGCCCGGATCTGCGCCCGGGATGTCTTCCCGGATATCCAAAAGTGCCTCAAACGACTGCATATCGGCGCCAATTACCTCGGCCAGCTGGCGAACCACCGCCCGCCGCTCCGATTTCGGTTTATGACCGGCCAGTTCCAGCGCATGGCGACCCAGCACGCAGAAAGTCGAAACTGAATCCACGCACAAGGCGAGAAGAACATCTGGATGCGATAACTTCGAGGCCCCCTGCTGGCGCAGCCGAAGCAGTTTCGAACGGAGCTCGTGCTCGACTTGCCTCCGATAATTCTTACTATCGATCTTCATTTCGGCGATCACATCCAGTCCGTACAGGACGCGCCGGCGTTCCTTCATGTCGTGGAATTCGATGGGAAAGCTGTCGGCCGAATTGTGAACTTCCGCCTCGCTCATCAGCAGCGGAGCAGGATGCTGCTTCTCTCGCCACCAGCTCAGAACCGGCTCAGCTTCCAGCAGCTCGCGTGGAGTGATTTCTTTCAGCACGCACAGCACGTTCAGATCGGAGAATTTGTCCGCACGCTCCGGCGCCGCGGCCGAACCATACAGGATCACCGCTACTAAGCGATCGCTGAAGGCATGCTCCAGTTTTGTCGTTAATTCCTTCAAAAGGTCCATGTCGTTACCAACGTCGTATCACCAGCCGCCGGAAGCTCCTCCACCGCCTGAACCGCCGCCTCCGAACCCGCCGAAGCCGCCGCCTCCACCACCACCACCGAAGCCGCCACCGCCCCAGTTTCCACCGCCGCCCCAGTCGCTGCGCCGCCCCCCCAGCATTTGACCGAGCAGGATCCCGGTGAGAAGACCTGAGCCACCGCCGCCTCCTCGACCTCCCCTTCCACTGATCCCACGCAGGAACAACACCAGCAGCACGACGGCGAAAATAATTCCGATTGCCGCGCCCCCGCCGTCAGAATCTCTCGAGCGCTCTCGCCGGGGCGGCGCACCCTCGATTGTCACACCCTTGGCGTCCGCGATGCGCTGGCCGAACTGTTGCGCCGCGGCCAACAGCGCGCCACCGTAGTTTCCCTGCCGCAGGATCGGCCGGATGCCGCGTAACACGCCCCCCGCGTATCCGTCTGGAACAATCGGCTCCAGTCCATAGCCGACCTCAACGCGATTCTTGCGGTCCTTGATCGCCAGCAGGATCAGCAGACCTTCGTTGGTGGTCTTCTTGCCGATCCCCCACTGGGTGAACAGCCGGTTGGCGACGTCCTCCACCGGTTCATCATTGAGCGTATCCAAGGTGACGATGGCGAACTGCGCTCCGGTAGCGCGCTCCACATTAGCGCAATATGTTTCGAGTTCAGACGCGGCGCGGGCGTCGATCGCGTGCGCGAAATCGTTCACGTAACCGGTCGGCTTAAGTGTGGATGTGTCGAGCCCGAATGCCAGCGAGCCACAGAGCACCGCCAGCACCGCCACCCCGCGGAAAGGCTGCATAGTAGTTATGGTTACGTTATCGTGTCAGGTCTTCCCGGCGCAAACGGAAGCCCTCCAGCCGGCCGAGCATCGCCACCGCCATGTGCCTGGGGTCGAAGAACTGCTGGGCCAGAGCCTGGACCTCAGCGGCGGTGACCCGCTCGATGCGCTCCAGCATCTCATCCAGCGAGTAGAAGCGTTTGAAATACAACTCCTGGCGTGCCAGGTTGCCCATGCGGCTGCTGGTGCTCTCCATGCCCAGCACGGTTGAGCCCTTCAGGTGGTCCTTGGCGCGGCGCAGCTCCTCTTCGGCAACCGGCGTGGACGCGACTTCATTCAACTCATGGACGATGGAGTTGATCACCCTCTTAGCCGAACGAATCGATGTGCCGGCGTATACCAGCATGCAGCCGGCATCGTGATACATGGATAGTTCGGAGTAGATGGCGTAGGCCAATCCCTGCTTTTCCCGGATGTTCTGGAACAGCCGCGAGCTCATGCCCCCGCCCAGAACCGCGTTGAGGATGTAGCAGGCGAAGCGCGATTCGTGCGGCATCGGGATGGAAGGCACGCCGATGTACAGATGCACCTGCTCCAGCGAATTCTTGTTGCAGAACACCAGAGGCGCGTGCGGTTGCGGTACCGTTTTCTTGGGGCGAAACGGCCGGGCTTTGAGGTCGCCCAGGTGATCTTCCACCAGCCGCACCATTTTCTTGTGGCTTAGATTTCCCGCCGCCGTCACCAGGATGTTCGAGGGCGAATAGAAGTGCTTGTAGTAGCTGTCGATCATGCCGCGATCGAAACTGCGGATGGTCTGCTTGGTGCCCAGAATCGAGCGGCCCAGCGCGTGCCCTTTCCAGAAACGGCTGGAGAAGAGCTCGTGGATCATGTATTCGGGATTATCCACCTCCATCTTCAGCTCTTCGAGAATGACGCCCTTTTCTTTCTCGATGTCCCCCGGCTCGAATAGCGGATTGCGCACCAGATCGGCTACCACGTCGAAGGCTTCCGGAACGTGCTCGTCCAGAACTTTGACGTTATAGCTGACTAGTTCCTTGGAAGTGAAAGCGTCCAGTCCGCCGCCGATCGAATCGATGGAGCGTGCGATCTGCTCGGCCGTGCGATGCTTGGTGCCCTTGAACACCATGTGTTCAACGAAGTGCGAAAGACCCGTTTGGTGTGGCTCTTCCTCGCGAGAACCGGTTCCGATCCATAGACCCACCGACACGCTGCGAACATGCGGCATCCGCTCAGTGACTACGCGTACGCCGTTGGGCAGCACTTCGCGTTCGATCTGGCGGCTGGTGGAACTTGGCTTTCGAGGCATCGATCTCTCCATCTTACCGCGGGCTCCTAAAGCCCGGATGTTATCCTGAGTGTGTGCCGCAAGCTATTGTAGGAATGGAAGTTGCCGATATCGCCGCGGCTATTGGTCCGGAGCACCCACGATTCCGCGCCCGCCAGATCTATGAGGCGGTTTACCGGCATCGCGTTACCGATTTGCACCTGGTTTCCACCCTGCCGAAGCTCCTGCGGGGACAGCTTCCGGTGGGAGTCCCCGAAATCGCGCGGGTTTTCGATTCCACCGATGGTACCCGCCGCTATCTGCTAAAGCTGGCCGACGGGAAAACCGTCGAAACGGTCTGGATGCCGGAAGGCGAGCGATCGACAATTTGCATTTCCACTCAAGTGGGGTGCCCGGTGGACTGCAAGTTCTGTCTCACCGCTTTGCTGGGCCTGGAACGCAGTCTGAGCACGGGCGAAATCGTGGGGCAGGTCCTGCGCGTGGCGGCCGATCAAGGCTTGGAGGTCAATGTCGATCGCCTGAACATCGTCATGATGGGCCAGGGCGAGCCGTTGTTGAATCTCAATAACGTGATCAAAGCTACGCGGCTGCTGACCGATCCCGAAGGAATGGCGATCTCACCCCGTCGGATTACGTTGTCTACTTCGGGCGTTGTTCCCAAAATCCGGGAGCTCGCGCGGGAGGAGGTTCGCCCGAAACTGGCGATCTCACTGAATGCGTCGAATGAGGAGCAGCGCCAGACGCTGATGCCGATCACGCGTAAGTATCATCTGAGCGATCTGATCGATGCTTGCCGCGCGTACCCGCTGCGGCCCTGGGAGAAGCTGACTTTCGAGTACGTTCTGCTCAAAGGCGTCAACGATACCGACGCGGATGCTCGCCGGGTAGTGAAGCTGCTCGCCAACCTGAACGCGAAGGTGAACCTGATCGCCCTGAATCCGGGTCCCGGAATTCCGTTTGAGACGCCGGAGCCTGCACGCGTAGCTTCCTTTCAGGCGATCGTAAAGCGGTCGATGCCCTGCTTCATCCGCAAGCCGCGAGGCCTGGACGTCTACGCCGCCTGCGGACAACTCAAGCGAATGGACCTGTTCGAGATCCAATAATCCTTTCGCTGCCCAACGGCGCTACACCGCCGGAATTTTCAGAACATCTCCGGGATGGATCACAGAGTTGGCATCCTTTAACTTGTCCGGATTGGCTTCAATGATCCGTTGAAACAGGCTTCCCTGGCCGTAGAAGCTCTGAGCAATTTTCCACAGAGAATCCCCAGGTTTGACCTGGTAGGTCTCGGCCGGCGGCGGAAGAGACGCGTCAATGCTCAGATCACACGTCAGGTCCGAGTAGCCGGGATCCACGGCCTTTATCTGGTTCCAAATGAAATTCTTGATGTCTTGATTCGGTGCGGCGCCTTGCAGGAACAATTTGTTGTCCTGAACGTGCAAGTGGTCCAGCCTTACACTTTTCTTCCCGATCGCGGCAAGCACGGCCTGATACTTCGCTTTCAGTTCTTCCAAGCGATCCATAAAACAAGCCTCCATAGAAGGACGCCCGCCGCGGGATGGAGATTTTTTGTTTTCGAGGACTGACTACGCCAGGCCTAACGCTGCTTGCCTTTCGCTGCGCCGGGTATCGGCATCTCGACCTTCTTGGCGGTGCCGAGAGAGAAGTCCGCATCGCTAAAGCTGACTCTCGTGATCGACTTCAGTTCTCCCCTTTTGGTCGGCTGACCATTGTCGAAGTCTGTTTTCTGGACCGGAAAGCCGTCATAACCTGACTCCAATCCAGCGGCCGTTGGAACATTGACGCGTATCGGAGAGCTGGCCAGAGCACTTAGGAGGCTGCTGGAGAACTGTTTCATTTTGTCGAGAACCTGGAAATCACTCGGAGTCAGCTTCAGTTGCGCCGGAAGCGCCGCACAGACCTCCGCTTCCTTTTCGCCGCTACGCACTCCCTCGTACTTGGTGCAGCTAAATCCGTTCACGCTGCCGCTGCCTTTCGCGGTGTACACGGTCTTGGGCGCGGCCGCGGCGGCCTGCGGCATCTTGCCCTTCATCATCTTTTCCATCATGGCGCGCTGTTCAGGCGGCATGTTTTTCATCTGCGCTTGCATCTGCGCCATGGCCCCTGACATCTGTTCACCCATTTGCTTCATCATCTGCTCGTCAATTTCTTGATAGGTGTTCTTAGTCTTATCGAGCATGACCATTCGATCCCTGCCGCCATCGGTCAGGAAAAGTACCGACCTTCCGTCGTCGGAATCCATGCGCATCCGGTTCGCGTCCAGAAGAATCACATCAGTTGTGACCTTCTTCGTGGACAGGTCGGTGTTTTCCGATTGAATCCGAACCCCGGCAAATAAAGGCGCTGTGGACAGCGCCACGGTGGCAACGAAGGCGAAGCGTGTCATAGGTTTTATTCTCACCTACTTCCAATCGGCAGTAAAGACGTTAAATTCATAGTCCCCCTTGCCCTGGTAGCTCGAAACAAACACAATTTTCTTGCCGTCGGGCGAAAACTCCGGAAACGATGTAAATCCCCCGTAGGACGTCACTTGTTGGAGGCCGGTACCGTCCGGATGCATCGTGAATAACTCGAAATCCCGGCTGTCGCACTTGTTTTTGTTCGACGAGAACAGGATCGTCTTGCCATCAGGACTGAACGTCGGCGCGAAGCTCGCGCATCCGTAGTTCGTGATTTGCTTGGGGTTCGATCCGTCCCCTTTGGCCACCCACAATTCCATCTTCATGGGAGCGGTCAAGTTGTCCTTTAATAAATCACGATAAGTCTTTGTTTTATCTGGAGTATCTGGATGGTACGCGCGCCATACCATCATCGAACCATCACGCGAAAACACCGGACCTCCGTCGTAGCCCTCGGTCTTGGTGATTTGCTTCTTGCCGGACCCGTCCAGGTTCATGGTCCACAGGTCCAGATCGCCGGATGCCATGGAGGTATAGAGAATCTTGTTGGTCTTCCAGTTGATGGTGGCCTCGGCATCGTAGCCGGCGGTGCTGGTGAGCTTTTTCTCGATCTTGCCCTTGTCGTCGGCCAAATAGATATCGAACCCCGGATAGACCGCCCACACATAACCCTTGCTGCGGTCGGGCCGGGCCGGGCACGACGGACCCGCCTCATGCGTCGATGCATACACGATGTGCTTGCCGTCCGGAAGGAAATATCCGCACGTCGTGACCCCCTTGCCGGTGGACACCATGTGAAGGTCCGATCCATCGGCGTTCATGATGTACTGCTGATCGCATTCGCTGGTGTCGCGTGTCGCCTGGAAGATCAGCCGTTTTCCATCCGGCGACCAATAGGCTTCGGCATTCTGCCCGCCGTGCGTGAGTTGCTTGAGGTTAGAAAGGTGCTGCCCGAAAGACAACAGCGGCATCAAAGCCAGCATCGACAAAAGGCGTGTCATATCCCATATTGTATGTGGGCCGGGTCCAAGGGGGGACAGGCGATCTTGTCGCCTGTCGTCTTAGTCGATCTTCTTAGTCGATCTTCGGCAATGGCCGCAGTGCCTTCGATCCCAACCAAGCGGATCGAAACGCCTTAATCTCCGGCGTCACCGGACGCCCAGCCTTTTCGAATGAAATCAGTTCAACGTCGGGTGCTGAAGCCCAGGTAAGCTGGACCTGCTTCCGCCCGGCGCGTGTTTCCACCGTCAAAATGCTGCGGTCCCCAGGTTTATGCGACGCCGCGACGTCATCCACATCCCGGCGCGTTTTGACGTTCTTCCCATCGACTTCCACGATTCGATCTCCGCGGTCGAGTCCAGCTAAGTAAAGCGGAGACCCGCGTAGGGACGGTCCGATAATATCGATGCCGCGATCGGAAAAACTCATCGGCGGAGTCCCCCACCAGGCCTTGTCTGGCGAGGCTGGGCGCAACACATATCCGGCCGGTGCCAGCAGAGCCGCATAATCCATCGGCTCCGTCGAATTGATGTGACGCTCGAAGATCTGCCGTGCAAATGCCTCACTGCCTGTGGCTTCCGCCAGGACTTTCTCAAGATCCTGCGCCCTGTACGGCGTGTTTACGTCGGGATGCCTGCGCCACATCGCCCGCATCCAGTCATCCAGCGATTTCCCGGGAAACTGCGAGCGAATCGCCAGGTCGATACCCAGCGCCACAACCTGCCCGTAGTTGTAATACGAAATGTATACGTTGGCCTGGTTCTGGACATCCATGGACACAGCTCCGTCCACAAAGCCTGCCCGGCGGCTCATATCGGCCAAGCTGAATACTTCGCGTCCGGGTGCAGTGAGGACCGTATTGAGCGAACGGTGTATCTCGCCCAAGAATTCATCCGGCGAAGACAGCCCCGCCCGTTCCAAGACCAGCGGACCATAGTATTCGGTAAATCCCTCGGCGAACCACAGCTCTCCGGACATGTTGACGCGCTCGTAATCGAAGGGTTCGAGCGAACGCGGCCGGATCCGCTTGACGTTCCAGGAATGAAAGAATTCGTGCGAGATGGAGCCGATTTGCTGCGCCGCTGTATCCTTCGTGAACGGCCGGGCGTTGGTAATCACCGAGGAGTTGCGGTGCTCCATTCCATCACCCGAAACGTAAGGCAGGTAATCCACCAAAAACGTGTAGGTGCCGCTGTCGTACTTGGGCAGCGCACCGAAGACGCCTTCTTCCTCCAGCACGACCGCTTCGCACATGCGGGCATATCGCGCAGCCAATTCGTCGGAACCTTGGAAATGCAGAGCTAATCTAAACTGTTGGCCGCCAACGCTCCATTCGCGAATCGTGTGCGGACCGATATCGAGCGGACCATCCATTAGAGCGTCGAGATTCGGCGCAGTCCACGTGTCGCCTTGGCCTCGTTGAAGCTGTGTGGCGACAGTCCAATCCGAGCCCGTGGGAATCTGAATCTTCAACGATACCGGCGCCTTCTCAAAGCCGCGGGCCCAGGCGAACGTTGCAGGCGAGTTGAGGTGCGCGTGCGACGGATCGATCGCGTCATACGTCCCGTCGGCACGATCGCCGAACAGGGTATATTCGATCACGATCGTCGAATCCGGACTGCTCAGGTTCCACTGGTAGGGATTCGGACGTTCCACCGGGATGCGCTTGCCCGACGAATCCATGGCGCGGAAGTTGTAGACATTCTTCGCGAATTCGTGGAGCGCGTAGCGGCCTGGCGACGACCGGCTCATCACGACTTCGAGCAATCGCCCCCGCACACCCCGAAACGTCGCCCGGACTTCGGCCTCGTGATGGGCAGCGTTGGGAAATCGCAGCTCGTATTCGACTGCGTCCTGTGCCGCGAGCGGCGCAAGCAAAACCGCGCAAAAGAGCAGGATTCTCTTCATTTAAGGGTTCGACTTGGCGTGCGTTTGAGATTTCGACAAGTAAGAATAGAACCCCAGATCCTCGCCCGTCACCATCTTGGTGATGAAGATGATCTGCGAGGTGTGTCCGGAGAAATGCTCCACCACATGCAAGATCGCCTTGAGCACCGTCACATCGTAACCCTGGATGGTGGTCGTCTCCGCCAGACGCTCGTGCGGTAGCGTTCGAATGATCACCAGCGCCGCATCTACTGCCTCCCGCAGCCGCCGTCCCAATACCTCCGGTTCCATGCCGCCGCGCGCGGAGAATTCTTCGTCACGAATGCGCGCATCCGGCGCCCCGCCGATGCCGCTCAGAATCCACTGTTTCACGTTGCCGGTCAGATGGAGCACCAGGTTCCCGACGGCGTTCTGGTTCTCGGTGCCGCGCATCCAAACCTGATCGGGCGAGAGTTTCCCGAGACAAGTCTCGATCCGGCGGCACAACTCCGCCAGCTTCTCGGCGGAGCAATTAAGGAAATCAGTCCCGATGGTCATAAGATTCGTGAGTACTCAGGCAGATGAATGGGAGACAGCCGGGCCTGGATGCTGTCCCGGCTCGGTTCTAGCCACGGAGGCAGGCACAGCGAAGTGCCCAACGCGTCCGCGGGTTCGTCGATCAGAAACCCTGGACCGTCGGTGGCGATTTCAAACAATACTCCGCCGGGCTCCCGAAAATAGATGGAATGAAAGTACGCCCGATCCTTCACCGGGCTGACGCGAACACCGGCGCTCATCAGCCGATCGCGCCAGTCGAGCTGCGACGCCTCATCTGCTACCCGAAAGGCAAGGTGATGGATTGCACCCGCGCCCAGCTTGCCGCGCTCGGTGTCCGGCTCGTGCAGCACATTGATTCGAGCACGTCCGCCGGCTAATTCAAATTGATGGCGATTGCCTTGCGTAGCGACTTGCTCGAATCCCAGCATCTCCAGGAACGCAACCGTCGGCTCAAGCTCGCGTTCGCACAACGTGACCGAGTGCAACGTGGGCGCCTCGCCCTCCAGGAGTTGAAGATCGAGACCATCGGGGTCGGGGGTTGCTCCCGCGGGTTTTGGATCCGCGTACGCAACGGAAACCGCCTGCCCCGCCCCTCTCTTGATTTGTCGATGGAAACCCGGGAAGAATGTCAGCAGTGTGCCAGGGCGGCCGCCGGGATCGCCAAAATAGAAATGGTACGAGCCGGGGTCGTCGAAATTCACCGTTCGCTTGACCAGGCGCAGGCCCAAAACCTGCGCGTAGTAATCCAAGTTGGATTGCGGATCGCCCGCCAGCGCAGTCACATGATGCAATCCGAGCAGCATCTTAAGTCTTAGTGTACGGTGAACACCTGATACAGTTGTACTCGAGCTGTGTCGATGGCTGTCCGAGAACCAGGATGAGCACCAGCGCGATATCTCCACCCATTCCGGCGGCAGCACCCGGGCTGCTTTCAGGCACCCGCTGGATCATTTCCAAGGCCGACGACCTGGTGTGGTTCGTCGGAACCGCTCTGGTGGGCTATCTGGCCATCGGTCTGATGTCCGCCGGCTTTCCTTTGCCGCTGCTGACGGCCATCTGGATCCTGGGAATAGATGGACCTCACGTGACTGGAACCGTCACGAGAACCTATTTCGATAAGCATGAACGGCGGCGCTTAGGATGGCTGCTATGGGCGCTGATTCCCTTACTGTTCATCGGACCCCTCGCGGTGTTCGTGGGCCAAGGCGCACTCTTCTTCCTGTTCGCCGTATGCTGGCAGCATTATCACATCACCAAACAGCACGTCGGTTTCGTCATGCTGTGGAAGGCCAAGAACCGGGAGCGCGATTCGGCTGAGATGAAACTGGACCGCTGGTATGTGCTGGCTTCGGGAGTGATACCGCTGGCACTGTTCATGGTGAGGACCCGCATGGCGCCCGGAACCTTGGTGAACATCGTGACAGTGATCGCGATTGCCGCGTTCGGCGTGCACTCTGTAATCTACGCGGCTTTCCAAGTCCGCAAGTGGCGCGCCGGAAAGCCCATGAATGCGCCTAAGCTGCTGTTGCTGGCCGGGCTGGTTCCGCTGCAATGGCTCGCGTTCGGATACGCTGCGAGGTTCGGACCCGACGGAATCACTCGGGCCGGGATCGCCCTGGGATTGTTTCACTCCCTGCAGTATCACCGGCTGATGTGGTTCCACAATAAGAACCGCTACCAAGTGGAGGGCTCGCGCGAAAAACACGGTTTGGCGGCGGTGCTTGGCCGGAAATTCGGATACTATTTCGCGGTCGCGATCGCCCTCTATTGGATCGCCGATGTTCTGCCCCAAGCAATCTTCCCCGTGCAGTGGCTGCAGGCCTCCCTTTGGGGCATTGCCTTCATGCACTATCTGCTGGATTCGAAGATCTGGCGTGTTCGGGGAGATAAGGAATTGGCCGCGGCGCTGCACTTGTAGCTCGAACGGCAGATTCCATCTTGGCCGCCCATCGCAGGAACCGTAGCAGTTCCTTTCGATGGACCCACACGAAGCTCCGAAACTCTGCAGGTGAGATTTTCTCGGCGTGCAGACCCCAGTACGTTTCGATTCGCCAGCGGAGATACGGACTACGCCACGGAGTCAGGCGATAGCCCTTAGCAGCCCGCCACAGGAAGCCGATCACTTTTTCCCGAGTGCCGACGTTTTGGGAGTAGCGGGTGTGGCGTAGTATCCGTTCTTGGCCCGCACCGTGGCTCCCTTGAATTGCCCCGTAAGCTCCACTTTGATCTTGCGGAAAGATCCGTCCAGGTTATCGTTCAGCGGCGAGTACACCACCGTGTACTGATTGCGGATCTCATGCGCGATCTCCGGAGTGATTCTTTCCACTTCGGCGAGATCTTTCGGATAGTAGGCGCCGCCGGCGGAAGTTTCCGCTAGACCGTTGAGCGCGCGCTTGGCCGCCCGTGCCTCGCGGGCTTCTTCTTCACTCAGCAGCCCGATCGAGTACACCAGCACGCCGCTATCGCGAACCTTGCGCAAAAGCTGCTCCAGCGTCGGATTGTCGCCGCTGGAATTGTCGTTCCCGTCGGTGACCACCACGATCACTTTCTTGTCGAGCTTAGCGTCGGTCTTCATGTAATCGAGTGCGCCGCTGATCGCGCTCCGCATGGCCGTGCCGCCGCGCGCGTCGATTCTGCCGAGCGCCTCTTCGAGTTTCTTGGTGTCGTGGGTGAAGGACTGGTCCAGGTAGGGGTCGTCATTGAAATTCACGACGAACACCTCGTCGTCAGGATTCGAGGCCTTCACCATCGCCAGCGCGGCCGCTGCTACGCGCGCACGCTTATCATTCATGCTGCCGCTGTTGTCCACCAGAATGCCCATCGATACCGGCACGTCTTCACGGCGGAACAACTTAATCGGCTGCTCTACATTGTCCTCATAAACTTTGAAGGCCGACTTCGGAACGTTGGTAATCAGCTTCCCGCTCTTATCCACCACGCTGACATGCAGCGTGACCTCCTTGATTTCAGTGCGGAAGAGCGGAGTTTCGTCTTGAGCGCGGGCCTGAACATGCACAAGGCCGGCGGCCAAACCTGCTCCCAGCAACCCGAGCAGGAGCTTTTTACTGTGCAGGCGCAACATATCCTGGACGATAGCGGGCCCGTAGCGGAGGCAGTTCTTTAACTTTGACCAGTTTGACTTCCACTTTTCTATACTTGCCGTCATGCGCTGCATTTTTAGGGTTGTAACCGAGCACGTATTGATTGCGAAGCTCCAGACCGATCTTGGCGGCTACGTCCGGCAAATCCGCCAGGTTCTCAACATTAAAACTCTTGCCGCCGGTTTGCTCAGCCAGATCGCTAAGTAGTCCCGGCCCCCCCAATTCTTCGGGGGTTCTGCCACGAGCGCCCAATTGCTCGTAGATACCGATCGCGTAGGTTTGAACATCGCCTTCCCGCACCCAGCTTCGGACCTCGCTCTCGGTAAATCGGCTGGAATTGTCTCCGCCATCAGAGATGATCAG
>Ga0068855_100006990_pt1 | contig 13700 bp, 13 predicted proteins | sample KBSCornC52_FD_66592 | JGI IMG/M metagenome (GOLD analysis project Ga0068855, IMG submission 66592) | Corn rhizosphere microbial communities from Kellogg Biological Station, Michigan, USA - KBS Corn C5-2 | ecosystem: Host-associated > Plants > Roots > Rhizosphere > Soil ... | reverse complement strand
TGAAGGGTTCTGCAGCAGCTATTTCTAAAATTCCTATTCGGAATTCTTCTATTCAGTCTGATGCTCCTATTACAAAAGAAAGCACAAAGGAGGAAAATGATTCACAAATTCAGGAAAAAGTCATACCTGTTTCTCCAGTTAAAGCCGTTTCAATAACTTCAACTTCTGATTCCACTGCTCAAGCTTCAAATTCTACAGTTCCACGCGCTGATTCTTCAGATAAATATACTGTTATAGATAAAGCGTGGTTTCATTATGAACCCGATTCAGGCAAACGGAAGTCAGTATTCCTTCAGGCGCGTAAAGATCTTGTATTAACTCCGACTGCTGAGGAGAATGGTTTTGTGTACGTCGTCTATATTAATAATAAAGGCCAATCCACGCATGGCTGGCTGGATAAAAAGGATTTAGAGCCTGTAGAATAGTATTTGGTTCTTAGTTCAAATTTATTGTAATTCCAACTAGAATTATGAGCTACTTAGAGTCTGGTTTCTGGTCCATCATCATCTTACCAGAAGCATCCATTATATGGCCATCTTTATCAACCGTTTCACCATCTTTCAGCATCATTTTTTCACCGTTTTTCATAATCACCTGTCCGTTAGTCATTACCTGGCAGCCATCACTGCACGTAGACGGTTGACTCATTACCTCCCACTTGCCATCATGAGCGATCATCATTCTTCCCATTCTCATACCTACTGTTCCATCATTGAGGGGCGACATGGACCTTGACATAGAATCCAATCCGGTGCTGTTCATATTCATTGAAGAATCTACTACTGAAGGCGTGTTGGTAGAATTGCTGTTACAGCCAACCATTATTACACTAAAAGCTACCATCACCAGAATTTTTTCCATGGGAAATATTTAATGGTTTGAAAATGCAAAGAATCGACAGAACATTTGGATTTTTAATCCGGGATAAATTTCATGGATATTGAATTTACACAATGACGTACATTTTTTGCCGTTTCGTGTTCACCTAAAAATACATGTCCCAAATGTGCGCCACAGTTGTTGCATATGATCTCTGTACGCATGCCATCTGCATCAGGAACGCGTTTTACCGCACCTTTTATTTCATCGTCGAAGCTGGGCCATCCACAATGCGAATCAAATTTATCTTCTGAGCGATAGAGAGGTGCATTGCAGCGCCGGCATACGTAGGTTCCGTTTTGCTTATTATGAAGAAGTTCGCCAGTACCGGGATATTCGGTTCCTTTGTGAACGATTACCCTTTCTTCTTCCGGTGTCAGTGTATTCCATTCGGTTTGATCCATAATTGTAGGTATTTTTATTTGTCATTTTGTATCTTGTAAAACTGATCAGTAAATCTCAACACCAGTTAAAATTACAACATTTTGCTTCTACAAACGACAATCCAAACTAAGAACATTAACTACTGAACCGCCACGTCCTCTCCTATAATAAAACTCATCAGATCCTTGCCTACCAAAACTTTTCCTTTGTAAAATACTTTTGTTCGCCGCAACAGTTCGTCATCTGTAGCTCCGAAAAATTCTACTACATGAGAATATACAGCCATTTTCGGCTTCACACAATTAAAAACTTCTGCTGCCTGCTCAGGAGTAATGTGATGCGCAACCGCCGGGTAGAGCCTGTTTCCTCTGCTAACCGTATCAGGGGCTACCAACACTTCATGTATCAGTATATCAGTACCTTTTGCAAATTTGATGACATTAGGGCAATAGCGCGTATCTCCTGAAAGGACTACTGAATGGCCTTTATATTCTATCCGGTATCCATAAGCCGGAACAACCGGGAAATGATCTACTAAAAAAGCAATCACTTTTATTCCATTCTTTTGATAAACAACACCTTCTTTTATTTCAGTCGTAATGATTTTGCTTCCTGCTACCGGTGAATGACCATCTTCAATTCTCATTTTAATATCAAATACATAAGCCTTTTGAAGATTGTCGGTCATTTGCATCGTGCCTGTCGGTCCAAACACTTTTAATGGAACGGCACGTTTGGTGAAATTCCAGCCTGTCAGCCAAAGATCAGGAAAGCCGACAATATGATCTGAATGAAGATGGGTGAAAAACACTGCGTCTATCTGATCATATCTTACTTTTGACTGTTGAAGCCTTATCAAACAACCTCGCCCAACATCAAAAAGCAAAAAGGTATTTCCCGCCTGCACAAGAGTGCTTGGCCCGAAACGATCGATTCGTGGTTCAGGATACCCGGTTCCCAAAAGAGTTACTTTGAAAATATCACTTGAATCTTTTAATCTGTTTGCTGATGATGAAAGAAATAACAAGCAAATAATGAGAGTGCAGATCTCTTTCATAGCTTATTGTTTTACATTTTTAAATAGGCAGCAGGCCAGAACTGTGATTAAAAACGACAACCACTTCCTCAACCATGCATTAAAAGTAAGAATTATTTATTACAGTTTTTCAACTATAAACCATGTTAAGAAGTAAGAACTGATACTTTATTATAAAAATTTAATACCTTGGCTGAAATTTTGCATAATAGTCCATATATTTCAATAACTCAAAATTTATAAAACGTGAAAATTCAATTAGGTTTAATAGCAATTGCAACGGCAATGCTATGCGTTACAGGTTGTGTAAGTACTAAAAAGTTTAATTCTCTGCAGGCAAAATACAATAGCTTGTACCAAAGAAATGGTGAACTGACCAGTGAATCAGAGGCATGTAAAAGCAATCTTGACAGAACTACTGTTCAAATGAAAGGATTGCAGGATCAGATAAACGCTGAGCGTGATCATGTTAAATCTTTGCAATCTGCATTGGATAAGTGTCTTACCTCTTCCAGCCAGGGAAATGTAAATGTTTCAAAACTTGTAGATGAGATCAATGCATCTAACAAATATATCCAGGAACTGATCGCCTCCAAAAACAAAAGTGATTCGCTCAATATGGTACTTACAAATAATCTTACCCGTTCATTGAGCAGGGATGAGATGCAGGATGTAGATATCAAAGTATTAAAAGGGGTAGTCTATATTTCTTTGTCTGATAATATGCTTTACAAATCAGGTAGCTATGAAATTTCAGACAAGGCAGGAGCGACTTTATCAAAGATTGCCAAGATTATTACCGATTATAAAGACTACGATGTATTGATAGAAGGGAATACCGACAATGTGCCTATTTCAAAAACAAACATTCGTAATAACTGGGATTTGAGTACATTAAGAGCTTCTTCTGTAGTACAGGCGCTTCAAAACAATTTTGGTGTTGACCCTAAACGCCTTACAGCAGGAGGCCGCGGCGAATACAACCCTATCGCCAGCAACGATACCCCTGAAGGTAAATCAAAAAACAGGCGTACAGAAATCATTATCACCCCTAAACTGAACCAGTTTATGGATTTGATTGGTAAAGGTGAGGCCGATTCTACAAGTACACATTGAGATGAAAAAACAAATTCTTTTTCAACGTCTTCCTTCACGGGAGGCGTTGTTTTTTTTTAGAAAAACTAAAAAACCAACTTTAGACAGAGGGCCTAAAAAATCGGTTAATAACTAACTCACGGTTGCCCTGCTCCTCCCGATGATCCATACACCTGACCTGTAGCATAACTGCCATTATTGTCTGCCAGTTGCACATAGATGGAAGCAAGTTCTGCCGGTTGTCCTGGCCTTCCAAGAGGAGTATTTCCTCCAAACTGTTTGATCTTCTGTTGAGTAGCTCCCCCGCTTACCTGCAAAGGTGTCCAGATAGGACCGGGTGCCACACCATTTACCCTGATCCCTTTTGGAGCAAGTTGCTTTGCCAGCGATTTGATGAAGTTCATGGTTGCGGCTTTTGTCTGGGCATAATCATATAGATTGGCTGATGGATCATAAGCCTGCTCCGAGGTAGTTGCTATGATTACTGAACCGGGTTTTAAATGCGGCAAGGCTGATTTAATGATCCAGAAAGGAGCATAAATATTGGTTTTCATGGTCGCATCAAAATCTTCATTAGAAATCTGGAGGATGGATTCAAAAGCCTGCTGACGTCCTGCATTGCTCACTAAAATATCCAGGCCTCCAAGACCTGCGACTGCATTTTCTACCAATTTCTTACAAAAATTTTCATCACGAAGATCACCGGGAAGAGGAATGGCTTTTACCCCTTCTTCTTTCATCAGTTCGATCACCTGTTTTGCATCAGGCTCTTCTGTCGGATAATAATTGATCGATACATCTGCACCTTCCCTGGCAAATGCAATGGCAGCAGCACGGCCCATCCCTGAATCGCCTCCCGTGATTAATGCTTTGCGGCCTTTTAACCTTCCTGAACCTTTATAACTTTTTTCACCATGATCAGGCACCGGGTTCATTTTACTTGCCAATCCGGGCCATGGCTGTGATTGTTCATGAAAAGGAGGCTTTGGATATTTGGTAATTGGGTTTTGTAATTCGGTAGAAGAAGAAACTGCGGTATCGGATGATTTTTTTATAATCGACATGATTCTTGATTAATTTGTATTGAATATTTTTATTAAACAGGAACACAAAATTTGTACCTATAAAATTTCAGGGAACCGTTTTTAAAGAAGAATTCTCATCCACATTTTCCTTTATTCATTACTTTCGGTTAATATTACCAGCTCAAATTCCCATGAAAAAGATTTACCTGTTTTCAGCAACTATTCTTCTTTCTTTTTTTTATCTTTCTGCCAGCGCCTATTTAAGATTGCCTGATATTTTTTCAGACAATATGGTATTGCAGCAGCAAACAACGATTCACTTTTATGGATGGGCTGATCCCAACCAAAAGATCAGTGTTGTTGCAGAATGGAATGGAGATACTTTAAAAACGTCTGCATTATCAGATGCTGTTTGGAGTGTTGATCTGAAAACGCCAAAAGCGGGTGGTCCTTACCGAATCGTGGTTATCGGAGATAGCAGGATTATGATACAAAATGTATTGATCGGCGAAAACTGGGTCTGCAGTGGCCAGTCCAATATGGAATTCAGTGCCGACTGGCATTTTAATAATTATCAGCAGGAGATACAAAATGCCAGCTATCCTCAGATCCGTTTTTTTCATATTCAGAAAATATCAGCGCCATATCCGCAACTACAGGTGCGTGGTAAATGGGAAGTATGCACCCCGCAAACAATGCATTCATTCAGTGCTGCTGGTTATTTTTTCGGAAGAGCGCTGAACCAAAATCTTCATTTGCCAATTGGATTGATAGAATCATGCTGGGGCGGCTCTCCTGTAGAATCATGGACACCGGTAGAAGTTTTTAAAAACAGTGAGGCACTGGCAACTTCGGCAGCCATATTAACTCCGGTTCCATGGTGTCCAGTGAGGCCTGCTGTAATTTTCAACGCTATGATTGCGCCAATTATTAATTTCCCGGTTGCGGGAATCATCTGGTACCAGGGAGAAGCGAATGTCATCAATGCTGCCGGTTATGAGACAACCTTCAGTGCAATGATCCATGCGTGGCGCGAACTTTGGAAGAAAGATCTTCCGTTTTATTTTGTACAGATTGCACCATTTACTTATGGAGAAGGATATGGTGCCGCACAGGTAAGAGAAGCTCAATTGCAAACTTATCAGCATATTCCGAACACAGGAATGGTTGTAGTAACTGATATTACCGGCGACACTATGGATATTCATCCAAAAAATAAAAAGGATGTGGGAATTCGGCTTGCTAACTGGGCGCTGGCAAAAACCTACGGAAAAGAAAACATTGTTTATTCAGGTCCACTATATCACTCTATGAAAATCAGGGGAAACAAAGCCATCATTCATTTTGATTTTGCATCAGATGGATTGATGAAGAAAGGCAATCAATTAACAGATTTTCTGATAGCAGGAGAAGATCACCAGTTTGTTCCGGCAACAGCACTCATTCGGGACAGTGTAGTCGTGGTTTCCAGCTCCAAAATAGCACATCCAACTGCTGTAAGAATGGGCTTTACCAACACAGCTATTCCTAATCTTTTTAATAAAGCCGGCTTGCCTGCTTCACCTTTCAGAACAGATGATTGGGAATTAAAATAGACAATTAATATGAGGTTAAGGTCAATCAATCTGAGAAGGTTTTGTAAAGATCTTTTTTTGCCACTTATTTTGTATTTCTGAAAGAATTTCTTCTCAACTATCTTTGCAACATGTTATCAGTAAGTAATCGCGGCAAGATAATGCCCGCATCACCAATCAGAAAATTGGTTCCGTTCGCGGAAGCTGCAAAGAAAAAAGGAATTAAAATTTATCATTTAAATATCGGTCAGCCGGATATAGAAACGCCTCCGGAAATTTTAAATGCAGTTCGTAGTTCCGATTTTAAAATCCTGGAATACAGCCACAGCGCAGGAAATGAAAGCTATCGCAAAAAGCTGGTGGAATATTATCATTCTGTCAATATTAATGTAGATTATGATGAAATAATCATCACCACAGGCGGAAGTGAAGCGATCTTATTTGGTTTTATGAGTTGCCTTGATGCAGGTGATGAAGTGATTATTCCGGAACCATTTTATGCAAATTATAATGGATTTGCAGTAACTGCAGGTGTAACCGTAAAACCGATAACTTCAAATATTGAAACCGGTTTTGCTTTGCCACCAATTGAGGAATTTGAAAAATTAATTACTCCAAAAACAAAGGCGATCGTTATTTGCAATCCGAACAATCCAACCGGCTATTTATACAGCCATCAAGAACTGGAAGTGCTGAAAACCATTATTCTAAAACATGATCTTTATTTATTTTCTGATGAGGCTTACCGCGAATTCTGTTACGAAGGAAAACATTTCAGCGCGATGCAACTGGAAGGTGCGGAAAATAATGTGATCCTGATGGATACGATCAGCAAACGCTACAGTGCTTGCGGAGCAAGAATTGGCGCTTTCCTTACACATAATAAAGAAGTTTTAAATACAGCAATGAAATTTGCACAGGCTAGATTAAGTTCACCTGAATTTGGACAAATTCTTGGCGAAGCCGCAGTTGATCTTCCCTCCAATTATTTCGAAAAACCAAAAGCAGAATACCAATTAAGAAGAGATGCCATTGTAAAAAGATTAAATAATATTCCCGGAGTTTTTTGCCCGAATCCCGGTGGTGCATTTTATGCAATGGCTTCGCTGCCAATTGATGATGCGGATGTTTTTTGTCAATGGCTTTTGGAATCCTTTAATTATAATGGCGCAACCTTGATGCTGGCACCGGCTACCGGTTTTTATAGAACAGAAGGTTTGGGGAAAAATGAAGTTCGCCTGGCTTATGTTTTAAATGTTGATGCGATCAATCATGCAATGGATTGCCTGGAAAAAGCGTTGGAAGAATATCCGGGAAGAAAGGAAATAAAATAACAATTTCATTCAATTTTCGCATTGCCATTTTTGTGCAATGTATTATCTTCGCCGCCCAAAATGTCGGGGTAGCTCAGCTGGTTAGAGCATCGGATTCATAACCCGAAGGTCGGCGGTTCAAGTCCGCTCCCCGATACAATTGCCCTCGCTACTTCAACAATTCCACCTGCGTAGTGATTTTTGAATAAGCAGTCTAAAAAAGTTTTCTCAAGGTCGGAGCAAAGCACTTTATTAAAGTTATCTATCCACATTTTTTTTGCTCCAAAAAAATGTTTTCCATTATGGTATATGAACTGAAAAGGAATGTTTCTTATTTTTATTTCTGAAGGCCTTATTTGTTTTGAAACAACAATTTGCTCTTTTAAGGAAGGTTGAGTAAATAAAAAAACGCCCACATTTAATAGGGGTTGTTTTAAATTAGTTCTCAAATCATCTTGCTCCCGGAGGACAATATTTCCTCAGATAATCAGTATATAGAGTTGATAAAAATTTTCTGGTTCCTTCGCCTTCTGATAATGAATGGGTACGATTGGGGAACGGCATAAACTGAAAAGTTTTATTGTATTTGATCAGTTCATTTAATAGCGCTTCCGCATTATCATATTGAACATTATCATCGCCTGTGCCATGAATGAATAATAAATTGCCTTTCAGATTTTTCGCATAATGAATTGCTGAACCCAATACATAATTTTCCATGTCATCCTGGGGCAACCCCATGTATCTTTCTTCATAAATATTATCGTAAAATAAAAGATTGGTAACGGCTGCAATTGAGATTCCCGTTTTGTAAATTTCAGGAAATTGAAACATTAAATTTAAGGTAGAAGATCCTCCGCCACTCCAGCCCCAAACCGCTACGCGATCCTTGTCAAAATACGGTTTTTCTAAAATCTTTTTTGCAGCCATTGCCTGATCATGAATATTTAATCTCCCGATTTGTCCATAAATCGATTTGCGCCATTGAGCACCGCGTAATGATGGTGTACCGCGGTTATCAACAGAGATTTGAAAGTATCCTTCAAGGCTCATATCACCATTGAATAAAAAATTATTTTGTGCACCAAATTGATCACCAACAGTGGAAGAGCCAGGTTCTCCATACACATAAAATACTACCGGATATTTCTTTGTTGAATCAAAGTTTACCGGCTTCGACACCCAGGCGTCCAATGTAATATTATCATCAGTTGTTACCTTAAAATATTCCACATTACTATTCTCATTCACTCTCATATTCTTCGCAATGCTCTTTTCTTCATCCAATGGTTTTCCATTTGGTAAAGTGATCCATTCTGAAGCAGGAAAAGTTTTATAATTGGAAAAAGTATGAAAGGCATATTTAGCAAAAGGAGAAATATTATAATTATGTGTTCCTACAAGATTCTCTGGAGACAAAGGTTCCAGCTTTCCCTTACCATTTAATTTAGTGCGAAATAAATAAAGTTGTGTTGCATTTTTTGGTGAAGCCATAAAATAAACATAACCGTTTTTATCATCGATACATTTAATGTTTTCAATGTCATAATCGCCATTGGTTACAAGTGTTTCTTTACCATTACGATCAATTAAATAGATATGACGCCAACCATCTTTTTCAGTAACCCACAAAAATTGTTTGCCTCCATTTAACCAATCCCAACCAGTCGGATCATCATTATTCCATCTTGATTTTATGTCAATAAAAGCTTTGTCATCTTCTGTATAAAAGTTTTTTGCAGCACCAGTATTTATATCACAATAAAAAAGCTTGCTTTCATTTTGTTTCCTGTTCAGTTGTTGCAAAACGACTTGAGAAGAATTATCAGCCCATTCCATTCTCGGAATATAATGTTCTTGCGGATTGCCAGGAACATCCATCCATTTTATATCATCATTATCAACTGTTACCACACCAATTTTAACCGGAGAAGGCGCCCAGCCTACTTTTGGATACTCTACCGGAATAATTCTCGAGTAAACAGAATCGGTTGTATTCAGCATATAATAATCGCGAATTTTTGTTGCATCTACCTGCCAGAAAGCAATTTTTTTACTGTCAGGACTCCAGCGAAAGCCATCTCTGCAACCAAATTCTTCTTCATAAACCCAATCAAAAGTTCCATTGATAAATTTTCGTGTACCCGTTACCGTTAGTGGTTTTATTTTATTTGTTGCAAGATCTTCGACATATAAATTATGTTCGCTTACATAAGCCGCCTGTTTTCCATCCGGAGAAATTTTTGCAAACATCAAAGATTGCGCAGGAAGCGTTTTTCCGAGTTGGGTTAATTTATTGGTAACAAGATCCAAAACCCAATAATCACCGCGTGTATGATATCTCCAGACTCTTGCTGTGTTCGTAAAGATCAGGAGCATTTTATAATCCGGAGAGAAGCTGTAAATTTTAAATTCCAAAGGTTCTTCAGCGCCTGTAGGAATGAGTTGTTCCCGTTTAACTACAATCGTTTGGCTGCTTGTTTTTAAATCTGTTTTTACAATGTTTCCATCTTTGATTGCTAATGTAGAATTTCCATCAGAAGTCCAGCTGATTTGTTTTGGCCTGAATTGAGAAAAGGAAGTAAAAGTGCAAACTGAAAAAATAATGATGATTAAAAAACGTACAGGTTTTAAGTGCATAAAATTATATTTCCGGTAAAAATACAGAAACGCCATTACCTTACCTTGCCTTTTATATAAATGGAATAAATTTGTTTATGGCAGAAAAAGAAAAATTACGGATTGATAAATATCTGTGGGCGATCAGGATTTTCAAAACAAGAAGCCTTGCTGCAGATGCATGCAATTCAGGAAAAGTAAAAAATAAAGGAATCAGCCTGAAACCAGCTAAAACAGTGGCTTTGGGAGATCAGTATGAAATAAAAACCGAAAGTAAAAAATGGATCATTGAAGTTACTTCTTTGTTGCACAGCCGGGTGAAATATGAAGAAGCGATCAAACATTATATTGATTTATCGCCAAAAGAAATTGCTGATAAAACACAATCAAGCGCTTTTGTTTTCAACACCGGGAAACGACAAAGCAAACAAGGCCGGCCTACAAAAAAAGAGAAAAGAAAATTGGATGATTTTTTACATTGATAATTAAAATTCTATAATGAAAATAGACATCATTTCAGTCGTTCCTCAATTAATGGAGAGTTTTTTTGCACACTCTATTTTAAAAAGAGCGAAAGAAAAAGGTTTGCTGGAAATCAACATTTTTAATTTAAGAGATTTTACAAATTACAAGCACGGCCAGGTAGATGATTATCAATTCGGTGGCGGCGCTGGTTTAGTGATGATGATAGAACCACTGGTAAATGCGATTGAAAGTCTGCAAAAGAATACTTCTTACAATGAAATTATTTTCTTAACTCCAGACGGGGAAATGCTCGATCAAAAGATGGCCAATCAACTTTCATTAAAAAATAACTTACTGCTGATTTGTGGTCATTACAAAGGAATTGATCAGCGTGTTCGTGATCATTTTGTTACCAAAGAAATTTCAATTGGCAATTATGTTTTGAGCGGCGGAGAATTGGGAGCGGCTGTTTTAGCAGATGCGGTTGGCAGATTAATTCCAGGAGTTTTGAATGACGAAACATCCGCCCTTACTGATTCCTTTCAGGATGATTTATTAGCGCCGCCGGTTTATACCAGACCTGAAGAATTCAGAGGATGGAAAGTCCCTGAAATTTTAATGAGCGGAAATCATTCTAAAATTGAAGAATGGCGACATGAAAAATCTGTGGAAAGAACAATCGAAAGAAGGCCGGATTTGATGGAGTAATTAAAATCAAAACCCAATTTTTTTCCTAAGATTGTTGAATTGATTTGACCAATTTTTGATTTTTGTTCTCGTGGGTCATTTCTTAAATTACAAATATTTTTTTGGTACAAGTGTTCGCAAAAGAAACAATTGCGCTTTTCACCTTTATTAACTTTTAATAAAAATCACACTTCCACATGAATCAGGAATAGGAACAAAAGAAATATTCTGCTCTTCAGAAAATTGTTCAACCGCTTTTGCAGCACCTTTATAACTGTCATTATTGACGTCATGCACAAATATGTATCCGCCCTTTTCTACTCGGGGATAGAAATAAATTAATCCCTGGTAAATCGGTTCATAAAGATCTGTATCAAGACTTACAAAGCAGAATGAATCATTCATGCCTTTGGTAGTATCAGGAAAAAATCCTTTTTTGATAATGCATTGATTGGGAAACGGCATAATTTTTAAAACAGCATCAACAGAAGTATTAGAAAAATCTTGTGTTGCATCATTCAGTCCTAATTCCTTTTCTGTTTTTTTATCTTTTTCATCAAATCCTTCAAACGTATCAAAGAGATATATTTTTTTCGAAGGGAAATATTGATTAATGTATTTCGCAAATTTTCCTTTATAAACTCCTACTTCAGCCACATTACCGGAAAGGTTTTTCTTGCTAATTTGGTTTGAAATTAATTCTAATGTTGCCAGCCTGATATAATCCAGATATTGCAAATCAATATCGCGTTTTCTGTTAGAATAACTAAGTGAAAAATTCAAATGTGCCTTTTGAGCATTCAGCAGTTTTGCAAATAAATAATTGAAAACTTTGATCAGAAACATGTATAAATGTATTAATTCTTTTGAATAATATTTATCAGCACATTAAAAAACCGGCCATATCTGCCGGTAGGTATTTTTTATTAATTCTTCTTTTGCTGCAACTATTTTTATCAAAAATGCGACTATTAAAATAGATCCCTCTGAATGAAGATTTAAGTTTTAAGATTAAATGGTTAAGGTTTTAATTGTCCGGGCTGCATTGTAGCCCGGTTTTTTTTAAGCCGATTTTGCGTAACCTGCGTCTGACATATCGGGAATATCCTCTGCTTTATATTCTCCGGCATCCAGTTTCTTTTTGGTTTCTTCAAATGCTTTTAAAGTAATATCAACATCTTCATCTGTATGTGCGGCTGTAGGAATAATTCTGAAAATAATTTCTCCTTTTGGAATAACAGGATATACGACTACCGAGCAGAAAATATTATAATTCTCGCGAATGTCCATTACCATATTGGTTGCTTCAGGCAGGCCGCCTTTCATATAGATCGGTGTTACCGGACTGTTTGTGTGGCCAATATCAAATCCTTTTTCCTTCAATCCTGTTTGAAGACGATTTACAATATGCCATAATTTTTCTCTCAGTTCAGGCATCGTTTTTACCATTTCCATTCTTCTCAACATCCCTTCCACAACAACCAAAGGAAGACTTTTCGCAAATATTTGTGAACGAACATTATAGCGCAAATAATCAATTATTTCTTTTGGTCCACTGATAAATCCACCAAGGCTTCCCATGCTTTTTACAAATGTGCTGAAATATAGATCAACCTCTTTCTGACATCCCTGCGCTTCATCGGCACCGGCGCCGGTTGCACCCATTGAACCAAAACCATGTGCATCATCTATTAAAATTCTAAATGGATATTTTTCTTTTAACGCAACAATTTCTTTGATCTTTCCCTGGGTACCGCTCATTCCAAAAACCCCTTCGGTAACCAAAAGAATTCCACCGCCTGTTTTATCTGCCATCGCTACAGCACGTTGCAATTGTTTTTCACAATCTTCTACATTGTTATGTTTGTATTTATAACTGTAGCCAACATGCATCCTGATTCCATCAACCAAACAAGCATGAGCTTCTCCGTCATAAACAATTACGTCATGACGATTTACCAATGCATCAATACAACTCATTACACCCTGGTAACCAAAATTGAGCAACATCGCATCTTCCCGGCTTACAAAATCTGCAAGCACTTTCTCCAGTTCTTCATGCATAGAAGTGTTCCCGCTCATCATCCTCGAACCCATTGGATTTCCCATACCCCATTTTTCCGCTGCAATTGCATCTATCTTTCTTGATTCAGGATGATTTACCAATCCCAAATAATTATTTAAACTCCAAACTATTTTTTCTTTTCCACGAAATATCATTCTGTTTCCCAACTCTCCTTCAAGTTTTGGAAAAGCAAAATACCCGTGAGCTCTTTTGAGGTGTGTTCCTAATGGACCCGCATCTTTTCTCATCTTGTCAAAAAGATCATTCATGTATTGTGATTTATTATTGATTAATGTGCGCAAAAGTACATTATCGCACTTTAATTATGTAAGAGTATGTTCAATATCAGCTTCTTTTTTTGCACAGCAATGTTAATTTTTTAGCTTTTCATAACTTTTTAATAAACCGATTTGATCAATCTCCCAGATTTTATTTTTTATTCGTTGGAAGTTGACCTTATCTTTATCCGCAAAAAAATTGTCATGCCAAAGAAGCTTTTCCTCATTTTCATCTTTTTATTTTCAACAAATTTTCTTTTTTCACAAACGGTAAATAAGG
>Ga0068855_100006987_pt1 | contig 13703 bp, 14 predicted proteins | sample KBSCornC52_FD_66592 | JGI IMG/M metagenome (GOLD analysis project Ga0068855, IMG submission 66592) | Corn rhizosphere microbial communities from Kellogg Biological Station, Michigan, USA - KBS Corn C5-2 | ecosystem: Host-associated > Plants > Roots > Rhizosphere > Soil ... | reverse complement strand
GAGGCGGGGGCGCTGGTCCGGTTCAACATCGGGCTCGAAGGGCCGGATGATCTCATTGCCGACATCGAGCAGGCGCTAGCCGGGCTCTGAGCACGCGGTGATGGTGGGCCGGGGAGCCCACCCTGGCGGCATCGATCACACCGGCATCGCCTTGTTATTGTTCAGGTCGAGAAACCCGCGAATGATCCGATACGCCATCCACACCCACGCACCGGCCCCGACGAGCCAGGCCAGCGGTATGCCGATGATGGTAAACGCGAGAAACAAGGCGACCGCCATCCACAGCACATAGAACCAGAACGACCGGATCATCCACGTGTGGTGGCTGTACACCATCGTGCCGGCCGTCTCCGGCCGCCGGATGTAGTTGACGATCAGTACCAGAATCGACAACGTGCCGAGCGAAAAGAAAAAAGTGAGCGCGTGCGCCACGTACAGGATGCGCGCGAACTGCTTGGCATCCTCGAGGCCGCGTTCGTAGACGAGTTCCTGGGCCATATCTTCTCCGGGGGTATCAGGTTGCCTGGACGATAACAGATTTACGCGTCAAGCGGCGCGCGTCGCCTGTTGCACCCAGGCGACCAGACGGTTCGCATCCATCGCCCCGGCCTGGCGCGCGATCTCGCGTCCGCCCTGGAATAGCGCGATCGTCGGGATGCTGCGGATGCCGTGGCGCGCGGCGAGGTCCTGCGACGCCTCCGTGTCGACCTTGAGCAGGCGTACGTGCGGTTCCATCCGGCCCGCGGCCTGGGCGTAGGCGGGCGCCATCATGCGGCAAGGGCCGCACCACGCGGCCCAGAAATCGACGAGGACGGGGATGTCGTTGCGGGTGACGTGTCTGTCGAAGCGGGCGGACGACACGTCGGTGGGCTGGGCCGTGAACAGCGCCTGCGCGCATTTGCCGCAGACGGGCTGGTCGGCCAGGCGCTCGTGCGCGACGCGGTTGACGGCATCGCAGTGCGGACAGACGATGTGCAGGGATTCGGCCATGGTTCCTCCTGTTCGGGTTCGTGATGATGATCTGCGGCGGCGCGTGCGCCGTCCGTCATGCCGTTCGGCATAGAATCGAATGCCGGGCATTGCCCTCCAATTGGGTCCAGATGAGCGAAATGCAATCCTTACCGAATGGCCGGCTTCTGATCGGCTGCGCGGGTTGGGGCATCTCGAAGGAAGCCGCGGCCGCGTTTCCGGCGGAAGGCAGCCACCTCGAGCGCTACGCGGCCGTGTTCCCCGCCGTCGAGATCAACTCTTCCTTCTACCGCCCGCACCAGCCCCAGACCTACGCTCGCTGGGCCGCCAGCGTGCCCCCCGACTTCCGCTTTTCCGTCAAGCTGCCGAAGGCGATCAGCCACGAAGCGCGCCTGCGCGACGCCGATGAACTGCTCGACCGCTTTGCCGGCGAGGTCAATCACCTGGGCGCGAAACTCGGATGCGTGCTGGTGCAGCTGCCGCCGAAGGGCGTGTTCGACGAAGCCGCGGCGCGCGACTTCCTGCCGCGCCTGCACGGGCGCGTCGGCTGCATGCTGGCGCTGGAAGCGCGCCATCCGAGCTGGTTTTCCGACGCCGCCACCGCGGTCCTGCGCGAGCACGGCGTGACCCGAGTGATGGCCGATCCGCCGGCCGGCCAGCCGGGACCGCACGTGCCCACGACGGAGGCCACCTACATGCGCCTGCACGGCACGCCCAGGGTCTACTACTCGAGCTACCCGCCGGAATTCCTGCGCGACGTCGAACGGCGGATCGCGGCCATGGCGCGGCCCGGGGTCGATCTCTGGTGCATCTTCGATAACACGGCCGAAGGGCATGCCGTGCCGAATGCGCTGGAGGTCCTGCGTGGAGCGGGATGAACGATGGTCACCGCGACCTTCCGTTTCTACGGCGAACTGAACGACTTCCTTGCGCGCGAGCGGCGCGGTCGGGCGTTCGCGACGCCGTGCGCGCGGGCGGCCACGACGAAGCACATGGTCGAGGCGCTCGGCGTGCCCCACACGGAGGTCGAGCTGGTGCTCGTCAATGGCGAGCCGGCGGGACTGGACGACATCCTGGAAGACGGTGACCGCGTGGCCGTTTACCCGCGCTTCACGCTGCTTCCCATGGCCGACGTCGCGCGGCTGGACCAGCGTCCGCCGGGCCGCGTGCGCTTCGTGGCCGATGCCCACCTCGGCGGCCTCGCGCGGCTGTTGAGAATGGCGGGGTTCGACACCATCTACCGCAATACGCTGCATGACGCCGAGATCGAGGCAATCGCGCTGGACGAGGGCCGCGCCGTGCTCACGCGCGACCGTGAACTGCTCAAGCGGCGCGGCATCGGGTACGGCTGTTATGTACGTGCGCTGAAGGCGGAAGCGCAGCTGCGTGAAGTGGTCGACCGGTTCGGCCTTGCCGAGCGCATGCGGCCGTTTACCCTGTGCCTGTCATGCAACGCACCGCTGCGGCTCGTCGCGAAAGCCGACGTGCTGGACCGGCTGCCGCCCCGCGTGGCCGCAACGCACGATGAGTTCAGCTCGTGCGACCGTTGCCGCGGCGTGTTCTGGAAGGGTTCGCACTGGCAGCGCATGGCGCGTGTGCTCGACGCGGTCCTTGCGCCAGTCGAGTCCGCTGATGCGCCAGATTGAGATACACTATTTTCCTCGACGAGACATCCGTTGACAGCGTGAGCCCATGTTGCAACAAGTATCGCTACCCATCCGCACCGAATGTCCCCCTGGCGCCTGCGTCTGCGAGCGCGAGATTCTGCTGGCCGATCCGGACGCCGACCTGCGCCCGCTGCGCCTCACCCGCACGGAGGAGCAACGCCTGCTCGAGCGCATCGATGCCGTCGGCAGCTACGCCGAACTGAAGCGCCTGCAGGACCGCATCCGCGCCAACCTCGGCGTGGAGCTGCGCATCACGCCCGGTCCGAACGAGGTGCGCACCCTGCGCGGCATCCTGATCGTGCTGGAAGACCGCCCGGGCCTGTGCAAGAAGGTGCGCCAGTCCGTGCCGGCCGCCGTGCGCAAGGTGCTCGAACGCCATCCCGAGATCACGTACGCGATCCTCGATGCACACGACCTGTTCGGGACCCAGGGGGCTTGACGCCGCCGGCGCTCAGCGCTGCGCGAAGGACGCGGAAGTGACCACGACCTCGGCCAGACCGGTACCCGGGACGTAGCGCAACGTCATGTCGTTGTCGTCGTTGCCGCGGCTGAACTCCATCGTCATGTTGCCGTCGCCCGAAACGAACTTCCTGGACGAAATGGCAAGGAGTCGCAGCGGCCTGTTGCGGTTGATGACGACGTCCACGTGGCGCATGTCGGGCCGTACGTCGATGGACCAGCCGTTCGACATCTCATACATGCCCGCGATCTGCCGGGCCTGCTCGTTCCTGAGACGGTAGGGCCCATCGACGGGCTTGACCTCGACGACGGCGATTGACGCGGAGCCGGGCTCGACGGGCTGCAGCGCTTGCGCACGCGTGCTGGACGCGAGCATGAGCAAGGCTGGGAAAAACAGCAGGGGTGAGGGGCGCATGATCGTTCCTTCACGAAGCGCGAACAGACTTCGGTCAGGCATCGCGCCGCAACGGCACGCTGTCGGCCGCCGGTATGCCGCAACGCCGGCGCGGCCGGACGTGCGGTCATCCCAGTCTAGGGCGGAGAGCGCCAACCGCAAGGCAATCGGCGGCCGTATCACGAAAAAATCTCGATATGCCGGAGACCAGATCGGCTGGAAGTGACGACTACTCGTCGAAATCCTCGGCCAGGTTCTTCCACCCTTTGCTTTTCGCGAACGGTGCGAATTCCTCGGGCGCCTCGAGCACGACGAGACGGCTCTCCTGCAGGCCCGGATCGCTGTGGCCGAAGTCCGGCCCCTTGTACCCGACGGCGCGCAGCCGGTCGATGATGGCGCGCACGAGGACGGGATCCTTGTAGGCGCCGGGCTCGAGACGGTTCTTGAACTCCACGTACACGTCGATGATCCCGTAACCCTCGTCGAAGATGCGGATCGCCTTCACGTCGAGGGTACGGCCGTTGCCATCCTTGGCCAGGAACGGGCCGGACAGCTCGATGTCGGAATCGGTAGTCATGGTGGCAAGCATACCACTTCAGATGACACGCGCCACGGACGCGATCAGCATGGCCGCCGGCACCAGCAGCACCTGCGCCGCCAGCGTACCCGCCAGTCGGCTGCCGACCAGCCAGACGATGGCCTTCCTGAACTGGCTTTCCGACACCTTGCCCTCGACGACGTCGTCCGTCATCCCCGACATGTGCGGGTCGATGAACACGGCCATCATGATGGTCGCGCCGCCGTTGATGATCCCCGAGAGCGTGCTGGAGGTCACCCGGACCGACGGGTCGAGGACGCCCGCATACAGCGCGGCGAACACGCCGACCGTCCAGAGTGCCGTGGCGCTGACGTGCAGCAGCGTGATCCGGCCGGACACGCCATGTCCCGACCGGGCGTCGGTCATGTTGCGTGCGGCCGGCATGCTGGCGACGTCCCGTACGTAAGACAGTCCGCCCTTGAAGAAGCCGTGCAGGATCAGTTTGGGAATCGAGCGATGTGCCTGGAAATGCAGGACCGCTCGGCAGAACACGCGTTGGAACGTCGGAATCAGCAGTGCACCCGCCACCGTCGCAAGACTCGCAGACACGAGCAGCCAGCGAAAATCGCCGAGCAGTGAAGTGCTTGCGACAGCGCCCAGGCTGGTCTCGACCCGTTTCGCCAGGAACGGGCCCAGGAACGAATTCGACGTCCGGGATACGAGCATCAGGATGCCGAACAGGGCCAGCGAGACGGCGATGCGCCGGGTCCTTACGCCGGCGATCCGTACCGAGTACGCGAGTGTACCGATCAGGTGGATCACGAACGTGAGGAAGCAGATGAAAACAAGTTGCGGATCCATATTATTTGTCTGTCAGTGTTTCGAATTCCACGACTGCCGCGCCGATTGCGTCTGCGAATGCCCTGTCGTGCGTGGACATGAAAGTCGCGCTCCTTGAGCGGGACGCTGGATTATCGGCTGCTTTTTGTCGACAAAGCAATACTTCGAAACTTAAACCTCGCTGAGCAGCGACGAGACATAGAGCAGCAACCGGTCTTCCGCACGCGCGAGCAGCAGGCCGGTCAATTCCTCGACCCGGCGCAGCCGGTAATCGAGGGTATTCCGGTGGATGTGCAGCGCGGCGGCGGTGGCGGCCGCGCTTTCGTTGTGGGCGAACCAGGCCTCCAGCGTGCGTCTCAGCGTCGCGCCGCTGCGGTCGCGGGCCAGGCGCGCTACCGGCAGGCGCAGCTGCGCCGCCTGCCAGCCGGCGTCCAGGCCCGACAGGAGCACCGGCAGCGCCAGGTCGTAATGGCTCCACTCCGTACGGTCCGGGTTGCGGCGGCGTCCGATGCGCGCGGCCGTGCGCGCGCTCTGCCACGACACGGCCGCGGCCTCGACGCCGCGCGCGGCCAATCCCATCGTCAGGGTGAAGGGCAGGGCGCACATTTCCTGCACCAGCGCGGCCAGCGCTGCCTGGCGCCGCCGCGCCGCCGTCTCGATCGGGACCGCGTCGGGTTCGAACGCATCGAGGAACACCATGTCGTACGGACCGGTGGTGGCGGACAGCAGCGCCGGCTGGCGTGCCAGCAGGGCCAGTTGCAGGCGCTGGAGCTCGCTGATCGCCTGTTCGGCGTCGGCGGAACCGGTGCGCAGTTCGAGCAGGAACACCGCCTGCACCCGCCCGAAGTCCAGGCCGAGGCGCCGCGCCCAGGCATCCAGTTCGGGCCGTCGGCCGGCATCGCCGCGGATCAGGTTCAGCACCAGGGCTTCGCGGTAGCGGCTGTCGCGCTGCAGTTCGCCCGCGAGGCTGGCCTGCTCCAGGATCATCTCGGCCGTCAGGCGCAGCAGTTCGCCGAACTGGCGGACGGCGTCCGGTTCGCCGCTCAGGCCGACCGCGCCGCACATCTGGCCATCCACGACCAACGGCAGGTTGATGCCGGGCCGCGCGCCGTGCATGCGCCGCGCCGACGCCGCGTCCACCTCGACCGTCGCACGGCGCGCCAGGGCGAGCAGGGCGCCGTCGTGCAACTCCCCGACCCGGTCGGCGTCGCCGCTGGCCAGGATCACGCCGCGCGCATCCATCACGTTGACGTTGAACGGGATGATGCGCATGGTGCGGCTGACGATGTCCTGGGCGAGGCGGGGGCTGAGTTCTAGCATGCGTCCACTCTAGCCGATCACGACAACTGTGCCAAGCGCCAATAGTGAGCACGTCAATCTTGTACTTGGATGAATATTTTTGTGAAAACGCACAATCGGCAAGCCTAAAAAGGCGGCACGTCTCGTGCCGCCCGCCGAGGATTTGCGGTGCCGCTTTCGTCATAATGGTGTCTGCCGCCCGACTTATGGCGGTCATCACGGAGAGAAATATGAGCAACAGCATGAGCACCGGCGCGACCCATCCGGCGGGCTTCGCCGATCCCGCCAACCTCGAGCGCGGTTACCGCAAGGCGACCTGGCGCCTGATCCCCTTCATCTTCATCTGCTACCTGTTCAACTACCTGGACCGGGTCAACGTCGGCTTCGCCAAGCTGGAAATGCTCGACGCCCTGAAACTCAGCGAGACGGTGTACGGACTCGGGGCCGGCATCTTCTTCATCGGCTACGTCACCAGCGGCATACCGAGCAACCTGATCCTGCACAAGCTCGGCGCGCGCCGCTGGATCGCCGCCATGATGGTGTTGTGGGGCGGGCTCTCCGCGGCGATGATGTTCGTCGCGAGTCCGGGCTCGTTCTACACGCTGCGCTTCCTCACCGGCGTGGCCGAGGCCGGGTTCTTTCCCGGCATGGTGTTCTACTTCACCAACTGGTTTCCGTCGCAGAAGCGCGGCCAGGTGATGGCCCTGTTCATGTCGGCGATTCCCGTCTCGGGCCTGATCGGCGGCCCGTTGTCGGGCTGGATGCTGAGCCACTTCACCACTGGCCAGGGCGGACTGGCGGGCTGGCAGTGGCTGTTCCTGCTGCAGGGCCTGCCGACCGTGATCCTCGGCCTGGCCGTGCTGTTCTTCCTGTCCGATGGCCTGCAACAGGCCCGCTGGCTGTCCCACGACGAAAAGGCGGCGATGAAGGCGGCCCTCGACGCCGACGAGCAGGGCCGCCGCGCCAGCAGCCACGCCGTGCACTCCTTCGCCAGCGTGCTGCGCAACGGCCATGTGTGGATGCTTGGCCTGATCTATTTCAGCATCCAGATGGGCGTGTACGCGATCAACTTCTGGCTGCCCTCGATCATCAAGGCGCTGGGCTTCGACAACCCGGCGACGGTAGGCTGGCTGAGCGCCCTGCCGTACCTGTTTGCCGGCATCTTCATGGTGATCGTTGGCCGCTCGGCCGATGCCCGCCGCGAGCGCCGCTGGCACCTGTCCGTACCGATGGCGATGGCACTGGTGGGCCTCCTGCTGGCGGCGAATTTCTCGCACAACGTGGTGATCGTGATGATCGGCCTCACCCTCGCCACGATGGGCGCACTCACCGGCCTGCCGATGTTCTGGCCGCTGCCTGCCGCTTTCCTGGGCAGCGCCGCCGCGGCCGGCGGCCTGGCCCTCATCAATTCGCTGGGCCAGGTGGCCGGCTTCGTCAGCCCCTTCCTGGTGGGCTGGATCAAGGATGCCACCGGCAGCACCGACGTCGCCCTGTATATCCTGTCGACCGTGCTGCTGGTCGGCGCCATCCTGGTGATGCTGGTGCCGGCGCGCCTTGTCAACCGCTGAGGAGAGTTCATGAAGATCGTCATCGCCCCTGATTCGTTCAAGGAAAGCCTGACCGCGCTGCAGGTCGCCACGGCCATCGAAGCCGGCATGCGCGAGGTCTGGTCCGACGCGACCTATGTGAAGGTGCCCATGGCCGACGGCGGCGAAGGCACCGTGCAGGCCCTGATCGATGCGCTGGACGGCCGGCGCGTGGCCGCCCGCGTGACGGGGCCGCTGGGCCAGGCAGTGGATGCGTTCTACGGTCGCGCGGGCGACCTCGCCGTGATCGAGATGGCGGCCGCCAGCGGCCTGGAAGGCGTGCCGCCCGGCCTGCGCGATCCGCGCACGGCCACGAGCCGCGGCACGGGGGAACTGATCCTGGCTGCGCTCGATGCCGGCGCGCGCAGGTTCGTGCTGGGCGTCGGCGGCAGTGCGACGAACGACGGCGGCGCCGGCATGCTGCAGGCGCTGGGCGTGCGCCTGCTGGACGCGGCCGGTAACGACATCGGCCCGGGCGGCGCGGCACTGGCGCGCCTCGACCGCATCGACGTGGCCGGGCTCGATCCGCGCGTGCGCCAGGCGGAATTCAGGATCGCGTGCGACGTCGACAACCCGCTCGTCGGCCCGCGCGGCGCATCCTTTGTCTTCGGACCGCAGAAGGGCGCGACGCCGGAGATGGTCGCGCAGCTCGACGCCGCCCTCGCGCATTACGCCGACATCATCCGGCGCGACGTCGGCCAGGACATCGCGCAACTGCCCGGCGCGGGTGCGGGCGGCGGCATCGCGGCGGCCATGGTCGTGTTCCTGCATGGGCAGCTGCGGCCCGGCATCGAGATCGTGACGGAAGCCGTCAAGCTGGACGCGCTCGTGCGCGACGCCGACCTCGTCGTGACAGGCGAAGGCCGCATCGATGGCCAGACCGTGAGCGGCAAGACGCCGATGGGCGTGGCGCGGGTCGCGCGCCGTCACGACAGGCCCGTCGTCGCCATCGGCGGCAGCCTCGCCGCGGATGCGGGGGCCGTCCACGCGCACGGCATCGATGCCGTGTTCGCCGCCGTCGCGCGGCCGTGTTCCGTGGCGGAGGCCCTGGCGGCGGCCGAGGACAACCTGCACCGCGCCGCACGCAACCTCGCCGCGGCGCTGGCGCTGGGGGCGCGCCTGCGCCAATGAGCCGGGCGGGCTATGATGGCGTTTGCACAACCGCTGACAGGAGCCCGCCTTGACCGACATCCTTCCCGACGACGAAACGTACTGGTCGACCATACACGGCCAGTACACGCGCTCGCCCGACTTCATCAACCTGGAGAACGGCTACTTCGGCATGCCGGCCGATCCAGTGCGCGCGGCGCTGCGGCGTTACCAGGACGAGGTCGACCGCGAAAACGCCTTCTTCCTGCGCACCCGCTGGCCCGCGCGGCTCGCGCGCGTCAAGGCGCTGCTGGCCGATTTTACCGGCGTCGCCCCCGATGAACTGCTGATCACGCGCAGCGCCGTCGAGTCGCTGAACATCCTGCTGCAGGGCTATCCGTTCGCGGCCGGCGACACGATCCTGATGGCGCGTCACGATTACGACAGCAGCCATGACATCGTACGGATGGTGGCAGAGCGCAAGAGCCTGACCGTCGTGCAGGTCGACGTGCCGTCCGATCTCGAAGACGAGGGCGCCATCGCGGCGCTGTATGCGGATGCGATCACGCCACGCACCCGCGTGCTGCTGCTCACGCACATCGTGCACCGTACGGGCCGCATCATGCCGGTGGCGCGGCTCGCCGCGCTGGCGCGCGAGCGCGGCATCGATGCGATCGTGGATGGCGCCCACGCGCTCGCCCAACTCGACTACACGATCCCGCAGGTGGGCGCGCCGTTCGCCGCGTTCAACCTGCACAAATGGCTGGGTGCACCGCTCGGCACCGGGCTGCTGTACATCGCGCGTGAGCGCATCGGCGACATCGCGCCGCTGTACGGTGACGTGACGTTCGCGCGCACGCAGATCGACAAGCTGGGCCACGTGGGCACCGTGCCGCCGGCGCCGATCATGGCGATCGAGGATGCGCTGGCCTTCCACGCCGCGATCGGCTCGCGCAACAAGGAAGCCCGGCTGCGCTGGCTCGCCCGCCGGTGGATGGACCAGGTCGCGGACGTCCCCGGCGTGCACCTGGTCACGCCGCGCGATCCGCGCCTGCACGGCGCGCTGGGCGCATTCGCCATCGACGGCGTGCCGGCGGCGGAGGTCGTGCGCCGGCTGATGGACGAGCACCGCATCTTCACCGTCGTCCGCAAGTTCGGCGACGGGGAGGTCGTGCGTGTCACGCCGCACCTGTACACCGCGCCCGAGGACCTCGATGCGCTGGCGGCGGCGATCCGTCAGTGCGTGCCGCCGAGGTAGGCCGCGACGACCTTCGGATCGTTGCGCAGGTTCGCGGCTGGCCCGTGCACGGCGATGCTCCCGTTCTCCAGCACGTAGCCGTAGTCGGCCACGTTCAGCGCGGCCTGGGCGAACTGTTCGACGAGCAGCATCGTGACGCCTTCCGTCTTCAGCCGGGCGATGATGCGGAAGACTTCGTCGACGAGGATGGGGGCGAGGCCCATCGACGGCTCGTCCAGCAGCACGACGTCCGGATTCAGCATGACGGCGCGCGCCATCGCCAGCATCTGCTGCTCGCCGCCGGACAGGGTGCCCGCCAGTTGCGCGCGCCTTTCCTTCAGCCGCGGGAACAGTTCGAGCGCGCGTTCCAGGTCGTGCTGGACGTCGCCCTTCGGCCGCGCGCGCGTGAACCGGGGAAAGGCGCCGAGCAGAAGGTTGTCCATGACGGTCATCGTCGCGAACACGCGCCGGCCCTCCGGCGAATGGGCGAGGCCGGCGCGCGCGATACGGTGCGAATCCATGCCGGTGATGTCGCGCCCGGCCAGCAGCACCGTGCCGCCGCGCGGCTTGAGCATGCCGGAGATGGCGCGCATGGTGGTCGTCTTGCCGGCGCCGTTGGATCCGATCAGGGTGACGAGCTTGCCTTTCGGGACTTCCAGCGAGATCCCGTGCAGCACCTCGACCTTGCCATAGGCGGCGTGCAGGTTGTCGATCTTCAGCATAAGGTCTCCTCGTGTCCTCAGACGGGGGCGGTGAAGGTGGGCAAATGCGCGGGATCGCCCGCGCCGCCCAGGTAGGCTTCGATCACGCGCGGGTCGGACTGCACCCGCGCCGGCGTGCCCTCGGCGATCTTCTGGCCGAAATCGAGCACGGTGACGGTGTCCGAGATCGACATCACCACGTCCATGTGGTGCTCGATCAGCACGATCGTGATGCCGTGGTCGCGGATCTTGCGGATGATGGCCATCAGCTCGCGGATGTCGGGCGCCGTCAGGCCCGCGGCCGGTTCGTCCAGCAGCAGCAGGCGCGGATCGAGCGCCAGTGCGCGGCCGATCTCGAGCAGGCGCTGCTTGCCGTACGGGAGATTGCGCGCTTCCTCGTCCGCCAGGTCGGCAAGGCCGACGAAGCGCAGGATCGCGGCCGCGCGCGCCCGCGCCGCCAGTTCCTCGCGCCGGCGCCGCGGCGTGTACAGCATGGCGTCGAACACGTTCGAACGGAAGCTGTGGTGCAGCCCGACGAGGACGTTCTCCGTCGCCGTCATCTCGCCGAACAGCTGCACGTTCTGGAACGTGCGGGCGATGCCGCCCAGCGCGATCTGCGCCGGCGTGCGTCCCGTGATGCCGTGGCCCGCGAAGACCACATTGCCCGCGGTCGGCCTGTAGATGCCGGTCAGGACATTCATCATCGTGCTCTTGCCCGAGCCGTTCGGCCCGATCAGGCCGTGCACGCTGCCGCGCGCCACCGCCAGGTCGACCTGGTTCAGCGCCTTCAGGCCACCGAACTGCATCAGCACCTGCTCCACCTTCAGCAGTTCGCCGCCCGTGTTCTCGGCCGCCGGCACGCCGGCGAACGGATCGGCGCCGTCGTCCGCCAGCGCGCGTGCGTACTGGCGGCCGCGCCCGAGCAGGCCGCGCAGGAAGCCCACGATCCCTTCCTGCAGGTAGTAGACGACGAATAGCGTCATCAGTCCGAAGATCGTCAGGCGCCAGTCGACCATGCTCTGGAGCTTGTACGAGACGACGGCCAGCGCCAGTGTGGCCACCACGGGCATGGCCACCTTGCGCAGCGTGGTCTTGCGGCGCGCGAGCAGCAGGCCTGCGCCGGCGACGGCGAGGATGGCGGCGGCGAAGGCGATGCGGCGGAACAGGTCGATGTCGGACAGGAGGCTCGGCAGCATCACGACGATGACGGCGCCGATCAGCGCGCCACTGCGGGTCTTGCGGCCGCCCATGATCACCGCGAGCAGGAACAGGATCGTCAGCTCGAAGTTGTACGTGTTCGGCGAGATGTACTGCTCCGAATACGCGTACAGGCTGCCCGCGAGGCCCGCGAAGCCGGCGCTGATGACGAATGCGTAGACTTTGTAACGATAGACGGAGACGCCCATGCAGTCGGACGCGATCGGACTGTCGCGCAAGGCTTCGAACGCGCGTCCGATGTGCGACTTCAGCAGCCGGTGGACGACCAGCAGCGACGCGAGCATCAGGCCGGCGACGGCATAGTAGTACTCGACTTCCGTCAGCTCGTGTCCGGCCACGTTCGGTTTCGTCAGCATGATGCCCATCGGGCCTTCGGTGAGGAAGGTCATCTCGTTGATGAGGATTTGCACGATGGTGCCGAAGGCCAGCGTCACCATCGCGAGATACGGTCCGGTGACGCGCAGCGCGGGCAGGGCGAGGATCGCGCCGAAGATCGCGGCGCCGGCGATGCTGGCGGGGATCGTCAGCCACCACGCGGCCCCGAGCTTCATCACGAGCACGCCCGTCACGTACGAGCCCACGCCGAACAGGCCCGCGTGGCCCAGCGACACCTGGCCCGTGTAGCCGACGACGATGTCCAGGCCGAACAGCAGGATCGCGTAGATCAGGATCGTCTCGACGAGGTGGATGTAGTACGGGTTCCCGACCAACGCCGGGAACGCCGCCAGCAGCGCCATCCCCGCGATGGCTGCGCCGGCAACCAGCCTGTTTGTGTTTGTACTGGAGGCCATGATCACACCTTCTTGATGGCGGCCTTGCCGAACAGGCCGGACGGCTTCACGGCCAGCACGAGCAGCAGCAGCACGAGGCCCGGCACTTCCTTGTAGCCGGTCGACAGGTAGAAGCCGGTCGCGGTCTCCGCGATGCCGAGGATGATGCCGCCCACGATGGCGCCCATGCCCGACGTCAGTCCGCCGATGATCGCGACGGCGAACGCCTTCAGCCCGAGCGACGCGCCCATCGTGGCGCTGGTGAGCGTGAGCGGCGCGATGAGCGCGCCCGCGAACGCCGCCGTCGCGGACGACAGCGCGTACGAGAACGTGATCACCATGCGCGTGTTGATGCCCATGAGGCCCGCGGCGTCGCGGTCGTTGGCGGTGGCGACGACCGCCTTGCCGTAGATCGACTTGCGGTTGAAGATCTCGACGGCGAGCATGATGGCGAGCGCGCCGAGGACGACGGCCACCTGCATCGGCTGCACGTTCGCGCCGAGCACGGTGAACGGCTCCGACGACAGTGGGGAGGGGAAGGGCAGCACGTCCTTGCCCCAGATGTTCTCGGCCACGTTCTTGAAGATGATGGCAAGCGCGATGGTCGACATGATCCAGCCGAACTCCGACTTGATGCGGAGCGCGGGGCGCACGGCAATCCATTCGACGAACATGCCCTGCAGCGCACCGAACACGACGACGATGGGGATCATCAGCCAGTAGCCGATGTACGGTCCGCCGTGGATCGTGCCGACCAGCGACAGGCCCACGAGGGCGCCGAGCATCAGGGCCTCGCCCTGGCCGAAGTTGAGGGTGCCGGACGTGGCGAAGGTCAGCTGGTAGCCGAACGCGATCACGGCATAGATCATGCCGAGCGCGATGCCGGACACGACGAGCTGGAGGAGGATTTCCATGATGTCACCCCGACGGCGGCCG
>Ga0068855_100006984_pt1 | contig 13707 bp, 17 predicted proteins | sample KBSCornC52_FD_66592 | JGI IMG/M metagenome (GOLD analysis project Ga0068855, IMG submission 66592) | Corn rhizosphere microbial communities from Kellogg Biological Station, Michigan, USA - KBS Corn C5-2 | ecosystem: Host-associated > Plants > Roots > Rhizosphere > Soil ... | reverse complement strand
GCCACTGCAAAAATAGTTAAACGCGTCGCCGATCAGTAAAATGTGCTTCGCGGTCGCGAGCCGGGCGGCGGGTTCCGTAACAATCTGGTAAATCGTATTCAGCGCCATGAACTGGATGCCGGTCTCGGAGTAGATCATCGGCCATTCGATTTTTTCCTTCACGGTCTCCACGCCCAGCGCGGTGCGGGAATCGCGGTAGCACCAGACCGGCGACATGGGCTGGCCGTGTTCGTCATAGATCACATAATCCACGCCCCAGGAATCGGTGCTGATGCTGGCAATGGGCAGATTTTTCGCGGCGGCTTTTTTCAAGCCAGCCTTCAACTCGTTCAGCAGCCGATCGAATTCCCAGTGCAACGCGCCGGAAACTTTCGTCGCGCCGGTGGGGAAACGGTGCAGTTCTTCGAGGGAAATTTTCCCGTTGTCGAGCGTGCCAAGAATGACGCGTCCGCTGTCGGCACCGAGATCGCAGGCGAGGTAGTGTGTGGCCATAATGAAATTCGGGCGCCATGTTACGCGGTGGGAACGCGGTGTCAAAATGATTGCCGATGGCTAAGTCCTTTCCTTGGTAATTCGGACGGCTTTGACCTGAACGGTCAGGTTGATTGAACAGCAATTCAGGAGCGGCGTTTAGTCTCGCCTCGTGTAAGCTGCAGCCATGGAAACCCATTTCCTGCTCGAACTGCTGGGCTACCTTGCCTCGGGACTCATCGTCATCGCGATGATGATGAGTTCCATTCTCTGGCTGCGGATGATCAACATGGTGGGGGCGGCGGCTTTCGCGGTTTACGGATCCTTGATCCATGCGTATCCCGTCGCGTTGCTAAACACTTTCGTGGTGATGGTGAATATTTATTACCTGACGCGTATGTTGCGGGCGAAACGGTTTTTTCAACTGCTGAAACTGAAGCCGGAGTCGGACTACCTAAAATATTTTCTCGGCTTCTATCGCCGAGACATCGCCAACATCCTGCCCGACTTTGAATATCGCCCGGTGGAAAAACAGGTGACGCTGTTCATCCTCCGCGACTGCGCGCCGGTGGGCGTGTTCATTGCGGAGCAAAAACCCGACGGCGTGTTGCGCGTAATTCTCGATTTCGTTGTTCCGGGCTATCGCGACTTGAAGATCGGGAGATTTCTGTTCGTGGAGCAGGCGGAATTTTTCCGGGAACGCGGCGTCAAGGAGATCATCATCGCGCCGCGCACCAAAAAGTTTGGCGCGTATCTCGTGAAGGTTGGGTTCGAACCCGCCCACCGTCAGCAGGGATCGTTTCGCATCCGGTATGCGGACAAGGCGGCGTAAACTTGCCCGGCTTTGTAGAAATCGCTTCCAGGGCATTTTCCATCTTCATCGCCCACTCCAATCCTTTTGGGATATTTGTCGTGGCGCAACAAACACCGGCTCTTGACTTGGTCGCGTCGTTGCGGGATTTTTTCGGCCGTTGCCAAACGAGGCTCCAACCAAAACTGCTGGTGAACCACGTGAAATCTCCCACGTAGTCGAGCATCTTTTCCGTCACGAGGGAGCGAAAATGGTCGCCACGCTGACGGGCATCTTCGGCATCGAGCATCTCACATTGGCGGAGGACGTCGTGCAGGAGGCACTGGCGCGGGCGTTGCAAACGTGGCCGTTCTACGGCGTGCCGCAAAATCCCGCCGCGTGGATCCTGCGCGCCTCGCGCAACCTCGCGCTCGATGTCGTGCGCCGGCAGCAGAATTTCCGCGCGAAGGAGGCGGAAATCATCCGTGTGATGGACCGTGAAGTTTCCTCGCCGACCGACGCAGGGGTTTCCGACCAAGAAATTCCCGACGACCGGCTGCGGATGATGTTTGTGTGCTGTCATCCGGCGATTCCGTCAGACGCGCAGGTGGCGCTCGCTCTGAAAACGCTTTGCGGTTTCAGCATCACGGAAATCGCCAGCGCGTTTTTGACGACGGACGCGGCTACCGCCAAACGTCTGACACGCGCGAAACAGAAAATTGCTGAGGCGAAGATTCCTTTTGAAATCCCGGCCGGCGAGGAACTGGCGCAGCGGCTCGACGGCGTGTTGCAATCGCTGTATTTGCTGTTCAACGAAGGTTACAAGGCATCAGCCGGCGACAAATTGGTGCGCGAAGATATTTGCGAGGAAGCGATCCGGCTGGCGGATTTGTTGGCGAGGCATCCGGCGGGCAACCAGCCCAAGACTCACGCGTTGCTCGCGCTCATGCTGCTGACCGCCGCGCGAACGCCGGCGCGCGTGGACGATGAAGGCAATCTGTTGCGGCTGCGCGACCAGAACCGCGCGAAATGGAATCAGGCGATGATCGCGCGCGGCCTGTTTCATCTGGCGCACTCAGCCAACGGCGAGGAAATTTCCGGGTTCCACTTGCAGGCGGGCATCGCGGCGTGCCATTGCGCGGCGAAGGATTACGCGTCCACCGATTGGGAAAAAATTCTGGCGCTCTACGACCGGCTGACGGAGTTTGACGACTCGCCGGTCGTCGCGCTGAACCGCGCCGTGGCGCTGGCGGAAGCGCGCGGACCGCAGGCGGGCATCGAGGCTGTGAACGCGATCCCCAATTTGAAATCGCTCGAATCGTATTATCTGTTTCACGCGGTGCTGGGCGATTTTGAAATGCAGTTGAATCATCTGCCGATTGCAGCGGCGCATTTCCAGCGGGCGTTGCAGCTGGCGGAGATCAAATCCGAACAGGCATTTCTGGCGAAAAAGCTGGCGGCGTGCGAAGTTCCGGCTTCGCTGCGGTAAAAGTTTTTTGGAAATTTTTCAGAAGGTTGTCCTAAACGGGGTTGGCCGTTCGTCGTAACTGTGACGGAACGACAAAACAATCAACAAAAACAACGAAAATTATGAAAAATTCAATCATCCAGCCTTACCTCTTCTTCGACGGCAAATGCGAGGAAGCCCTCGAATTCTACAAAAAAGCGCTCAGCGCAACCGTCAGCATGCTGATGCGTTTTAAAGACAGTCCCGAGCCGCCGAAGCCAGGCTGCGCGCCGGCGGACCTGAACAAAGTCATGCACGCGCAGTTTCAGATCGGCGAGACGGTGGTCATGGCGTCGGACGGCCGCGCCACCGGCAATCCGAAGTTCGAGGGCTTTGCGCTGTCGCTGACGGTGAAGACGGAAGCGGAGGCGGACAAGGCGTTCAACGCGCTGGCGAACGGCGGAAAAATTGAAATGCCACTGGCGAAAACCTTTTTCTCGGCGAGATTCGGCATGGTCGAGGACAAATTCGGCGTCTTCTGGATGATTTTGGTGACGCCGAATCCGATGAAATAATTGTCCCGAAACACCAGACTCATTCGTCTTACTGTTGAAAGCAAACTTAACCAACCAAACGAAAAGAAAATTATGAACGCACTGGAAATGAGCAATAACGGATATCTGCTGCTGTTTCACAGCGGTGAATGGTGGAAGGATCTCGGCCGCGAGGAGCTTCAGAAATACCTCGCACAAAGCAACGCGTGGCTGGAAAAATTGATGACTACCGGCCAGGCCAAGGGTGGACAAGCGCTCGCGCGCACCGGCACGATCATCTCCGGCAAAAATGGACGCACCGTCACGGACGGGCCGTTCGCCGAATCGAAGGAAGTCATCGGCGGCTACCTGCTGCTGGATGTCGGGACGTTTGAAGAAGCGGTCGCCATCGCAAAAACTGCTCCGATGATCGCGCTTGGAACTTCGGTTGAAGTCCGCCCGCTGACGAATGAATGTCCGTCACAGGCACGTCTGGCAAAACTGATACGCGAAGAGCAACTCGCAACGGCTTAAAAACAACTCAAACTCAACCAAAACAAATCATGAATATAAAAGATCAAACTGGCTACATGTTGCTGTTCGTCGGCATGGACTGGCACAAAGGCCTGTCACCGGAGCAAACACAAAAAGTTTCCGAGGATTGGATGGCGTGGTTCAAGCGCCTGAACGAGCAAGGCAAGGCCGTGGCCGGGCATCCGCTCGGTTTCGAGGGCAAAAGTGTTTCGGGGAAAAACCGCACGGTGACGGACGGGCCGTTCGCCGAAGCCAAGGAGGCCATTGGCGGCTATTTCATGCTGGACGTGGCGACGATGGACGAAGCCGTGGCCATCGCGCAGCAATGCCCAGGGCTGCCTTTCGGCGCGAAAGTGGAAGTGCGGCCGGTGCTCGCGGAATGTCCGCTAAAACCGGAAAATAAAATTGACGAAGCACTCGTCGGCGCGAAATAGCTTCATTGCCTCACGCAAAGGACGCGAAGGACGCAAAGTGATTGAATATTCTTTAATCTTCTCGACCTTTGCGAACTTTGCGTGAGGAAAACGAAATAAATATTATGCCAAACACCATCAAACTTCATCGCGTGCTGCGCACATCGCCGGAGAAGCTTTATCGAGCATTTCTTGACGCCGATGCATCGGCCAAATGGCTTCCGCCGCATGGATTCACCTGCAAAGTTCATCACCTGGACGCCAAAGTCGGCGGCACTTTCAAGATGTCGTTCACGAATTTCGGCAGTGGCAAAAGCCATTCCTTCGGCGGAAAATACCTCGAACTTGTGCCGCACGAGCGCCTTGTCTATACGGACAAATTCGACGACCCGAATTTGCCGGGTGAATTGAAGGTGACCGTCATCTTGAAAAAGGTTTCCTGTGGCACGGACCTGAGCATCACGCAGGAAGGCATTCCTGACGTCATTCCCGCCGAGATGTGTTACCTCGGCTGGCAGGAATCGCTCAGGCAATTGGCGAACCTCATCGAGCCGGAAATTCCAGACTAGATCGCCATGCAAAAAATCACCCCATTTCTCTGGTTCAACGGCCAGGCCGAGCAGGCCGCGAAATTTTACACCTCCGTTTTTCCGAAATCAAAAATCCGGAAAGTCACCCGCTACGGAGACGCCGGGCCGGGACCGAAAGGCTCGGTGATGACGGTCGAGTTCGAAATCGCAGGGGAGAAATTCATCGCGCTCAACGCCGAGTCGGAGTTCAAATTCAACGAGTCGGTCTCATTCATGGTTCATTGCAAAACGCAGGCAGAGGTGGATCGCTATTGGAAAAAGCTCACGGCAGATGGTGGCAAAGAAGTGGCGTGCGGCTGGCTCAAGGACAAATACGGCCTGTGCTGGCAAATCGTGCCAACCGTGCTCTTGGAATTGATCTCGAGCAAGGACGAGGTGAAAGCACAACGCGCCATGCAAGCCATGATGAACATGGTCAAACTTGACATCGCGACGTTGAAGCAGGCATATCATAACCAAACCAAACCAACTTCACGGAGGAAAAAACTATGAGCAAAGTTCGGGTTCTCGTCGGCACAAAAAAAGGCGCGTTCATCCTCATCGCCGATGGCACGCGCAAAAACTGGGAAATCAGCGGTCCGCATTTTGCGGGCTGGGAGATGTATCACCTCAAAGGTTCGCCCGCTGACCCAAACCGCATCTACGCTTCGCAGACCAGCGGCTGGTTCGGGCAGATCATTCAGCGCTCTGACGACGGCGGCAAAACCTGGAACACGCCCGGCAGCAGCCCGGAGGAGTTGAAAGGCGAAGGCGGTTTCCCGAAAGGCGAGAGCAACAAATTTGTTTACGAAGGTGAGGTCGGCAAACACCTCTGGTATGACGGCACGTCGCATCCGTGGGAGTTCAAACGCATCTGGCATATCGAGCCGGCGCTCACCGATCCCGATACCGCGTATGCCGGCGCGGAGGACGCGGCAATTTTCAAAACCACCGATGGCGGCAAGACGTGGAAGGAACTTTCGGGTTTGCGCCAGGTTAAAAGCCAGCTCTGGCAGCCGGGCGCGGGCGGCATGGGCGTTCACACCATTCTGCTCGATCCAAAAAACGCAAAGCGCATTTTCGTCGCCATCTCGGCCGGTGGTTGTTTCCGCACGGACGACGGCGGGAAAACTTGGAAACCCATCACGCGCGGACTGAAATCGCAATTTGAACTTCCCGATCCAGATGCGGAAGTCGGCCATTGCGTGCATCGCATCGCGCTGCATCCATCCAAGCCGGACGTGCTGTTCATGCAAAAGCATTGGGACGTTTTGCGCAGCGACAACGCGGGCGACCAGTGGAACGAAGTCAGCGGCAATCTGCCGAGCGACTTTGGTTTTCCGATTGATGTGAACTTCAACGAGCCGGAAACAATTTACGTCGTGCCCATCACGAGCGATTCGCTGCACTATCCGCCGGAGGGAAAACTGCGCGTCTATCGCAGCAAGACCGGCGGCGGCGAATGGGAGCCGCTCACGAAAGGTCTGCCGCAAAAGGATTGCTACGTCAATGTCCTGCGCGACGCGATGGCCGTGGATTCACTCGACAAGTGTGGCGTTTATTTCGGCACGACTGGTGGACAAGTTTATTGCTCTCCCGATGGTGGTGATACTTGGAACGCCATCGTCCGCGACCTGCCGGCGGTTTATTCCGTCGAAGTCCAAACCCTCAAATGATCCGCGTCGTCCTGCCATTTCATCTGCGCAACCTCGCGCGCGCGGACGGCGAGGTAGAGCTTGCGGTTGCCGCGCCAGTCACGATTGGCGCGGCGCTGGATGAATTGGAAGCGCGTTATCCCGTCTTGCAGGGGACGATCCGTGATCACGGCACGTTGAAGCGGCGACCATTCGTCAGGTTCTTTGCGTGCAAGGAAGATTTGTCGCTCGAACCGCCGGAAACGCCGTTGCCTGCCGCCGTCGTGAACGGCGAAGAGCCGTTTCTCATCGTCGGTGCGATGGCCGGCGGCTGAACCTGTAATCGTTTACCAAACCAACCAAAAATAAAATCGACCATGAAAAAATGTCTCCCCTGTATCGCGGGCGTGCTGCTCGGACTTTGCTTCCTCGCGGCGAGCGTCCCAGTCTTGCTTAACCTCGACATCGCCAAACCACCGCCGATACCGGAGGGCACGCCGGTCTGGCATTTCATGCAGGCATTCGGGCCGACGGGCTACGTCAAGTTCGTGAAAATATTTGAGTTCGCCGGCGGCGTCATCGTGATGATTCCCCGTTTGCGAAACATCGGCCTGCTGCTGCTCGGCCCGGTCATCGTGAACATCATCGCGTTTCACGTGCTCATGGACGACCCGCATCACCTGATCAATCCGCTGCTCGACATCATCATCGTCTGCGCGCTGTATTTGCTCTGGGATGCGCGCCGGAAATTTGCCGGGTTGCTCAACTGAACTTCAAAGCGAAAGAATAATTATGCTCCCCATCCTTCTCGCCATCGCGTTCATCGCCGTCCTGTTTATCGTCGTCATCGCCGGCCAACCGGGTGAATTCAAACTTTCCCGCTCGACGAAAATCCCCGCGCCGCCGGAACAAGTTTTCCCGCACGTCAACGACCTGCACAAATGGGAGGCGTGGTCGCCGTGGGCCAAGCTCGACCCGAACGCGAAAAATTCCTTCTCCGGTCCGGATGCCGGCGTCGGCGCTGCGATGGCGTGGGAGGGCAACTGCAAAATCGGCGTCGGCAAAATGACCATCACGGAAAGCCAGCCGGGCCGCATCATCCGCTTCCGCCTTGATTTTGAGAAGCCCATGAAAGCGACGAACACGGCGGAGTTCACTTTCCTGCCCGACGGCGGTCAAACCTGCGTGACGTGGAGCATGGCCGGCAAAAATAGTTTTGGCGGCAAGATGTTCGGCCTGCTGATGAATTGCGAAAAAATGGTCGGCGGGCAATTTGAGCAGGGCCTGGCCAGCTTGAAATCTCTGGTCGAAACCACCGGCGGAAAATAACAGGACCGGCCTGCAGATACTGACGACGAAGGGACGGAAGGGGAAAACTGTCTCTCCTGATTATGGAACCAGGAGAGACGGTTGTTTAGCAGACTACTTCTTCTTTTTGGCAGCGACCTTTTTGGCCGGAGCTTTTTTTGCAGCTGGTTTCTTTGCTTTGGATTTAACAGGTTTTTTAGCCATAACTTTTTTTAGGTTTGTTTGCCTCCAGAATGATTAGTTTCTCTGGAGCTATTGACATCCTGCTGATAGCCGTGGCCATTGTAAATAGCGGAAACAAAAACTTTTGAATTTTTTTTGAGGCCGGAAGTTTCGAATTCACGCCACGCTCGGCGAAAATTTATCGTTTTTTGGAAACGCTCCCGGAAAACACGCCCCGTAAAATCCCCTGCGCCGCCGAACCCACAGGAAAAAATTGATGCGAAATTTGTGCGGCCCGGATGAAAATAATTTCGAAAAAATCAAACCCGAACTTCGAAGCTGGGAGCACGCCCGCCCCGGGCGCTGCCAGCCGCGCTCCTGCGGACAGCTTGTTGCGCGTGACGCCGCCACCACACTTGGAATATTTCTGTGCGTCCTGATTTTTTCGCGAGGGCGCGGAAAACTGCGCCGGGGCGGGCGCGCTCCCGTTTTTATTTCAGAGTTATTTCGGAGTTTGGAGTTAAAAAATCCCCGCCAACTTCCCCCCTTCTGATTTTTTCTCCCCCGCGAGCACCGAAAGATTGTCGCCGATAGTTATTGCCATTCCGCCAGAAAACGTCATGCTGGACCCGTCTGTTAGATAGCTAGTCTCTTTAAAGGCATGGTGAATCTTCAAGTGAACTTCGTTCAGTGATGATTTTAAACCCGACGTTCGGGAACAGTCTGTAGAAAAACCGGTTAGTCCAGACAGTAAACATCACATGAGCAATAAATTATTCGTAGGAAATCTTTCCTTCAATACCACTGAAAACGACCTCCAGGACGCGTTCGCGCAGTTCGGCACGGTCACGGAAACCAACCTGATGATGGATCGCATGACCAACCGCCCCCGCGGTTTCGGTTTTGTGACCATGGCCTCGGCCGAAGACGCCCAGAAGGCGATTGACGGTTTGAACGGCAAAGACATGGGCGGTCGCGCCCTTACGGTCAACATTGCCAAGCCCCGCGAAGAGCGTCCGGCTGGTGGCGGTGGCGGCGGTCGTCGTGAATTCGGCGGCAGCGGCGGTGGTCGTAATCGCTATTAATCCGGCGTAAGCTCGGATTGATTTCATGGCGGGGTTCGGGTGAACCGGACCCCGCCTTTTACTTTTTAGTTCCGTTTCGTCCGCATGAAAGCCCCCACCAAAGAAGAACATATTGAAGTCGAAGGCTGCGTCACCACCGTGCTGCCCGGCACGATGTTTCGCGTCGAACTCGACAACAAGCACATGGTGCTGGCGACGATCTGCGGCAAGATGCGCAAACGCTGGGTGCGCCTGACGGTCGGCGACCGCGTGAAAATGGAAATGTCGCCCTACGACTTGAACAAGGCGCGCATCACCTGGCGCCTACGGTAATTTTCAGTCTTCCTTTCTTCGTCTGCGTCCTGCGGAAAACACTGCAGGCAAAATAAATTCTCCCCGTCCGTCATGCCGTGCTGGCGTTTCCATGTCCTCCTCGCTAGGATGCCAACGTGAAAACGCACAATCACCTGAAGGGGGCGCGCGTATATCTGTCCGGTCCGATGGACTTCGTGGCCTCACGCGCCACCGAGAAAAAATTTGGCTGGCGCAACCGCGTCGGCGACTTCCTGCGCTCCTTCGAAGGCATCGTCTTTGATCCCTGGTTCAAGCCCGCCGTGCGCGGTCTGCATCAATACGGGCTTGAGGATCTGAACACGCTCGACGCCCGCGAGGCGTGGACGTTTGCGCAAGACCAGCACGGCGATCAAACCCGTGCGGCCATCGCCGAAAAATTTTGGGAGACCCTGCACATTGATCTGCGCATGGTGGACACGAGCGATTTCACCATCGCGTATTGCCCGACGAACATCTACAGCGTGGGCACAGCGCATGAAATCATTCTCTCGCGGCAACAGTTGAAACCCGTTTTATTTGTCAGCCCGCCCGTGAATTTCCCCTCGCTGGAAAAACTGCGCGCCCATTTGAAAGACGACCCCGCCGGCCTTGTCTTGCTTGAAAAACTCGCCGCCGAGGTGCCAATTAAGCCAAACACGCGCGGCATTCCGAGCATGTGGTATATGCCGCTCATCGGCTCCGGCAATTTCTTCGACGGCTTCGGGTTCCAGCCCTACCTCGAGAAATTCGGCTGGCAGCCGATCCCCATGGATGAGCAGGAAAAGCTGCATCCGCCGAAAAACCCCCTGCTGCCCTACCTAGAAAAGCTCGCGCGCGAAGTCCCTCATCGCTGGGACAACAAGCTGAAAGCTTACGTCCCGAACGACGAATGGCTGTTGTGGGATCTCGAAGGTCTGGGCAAAAATAATTCCACCGATTAATGACGCCAAAGAGTTCCGCCATCCATCCCGATGTCCGCATCGGCCATGTTCATCTCAAGGTGGCCGACCTCGAACGCGCGCTGGATTTTTATTGCGGGGTGCTGGGATTTGAAGTGCAGCAGCGCTTCGGTTCGCAGGCGGCCTTCATTTCCGCCGGCGGTTATCACCATCACATCGGCCTGAACACGTGGGAAAGCAAAGGCGGTTCACCACCCGCGCCGGGAACGACCGGCCTGTATCACGCAGCGATTTTGTATCCCACGCGCGCCAGCCTGGCCGACGCCTTGCGTCGTTTACTCGCGGCGAATGTGGAACTCGACGGTGCCGCCGATCATGGCGTGAGCGAGGCCTTGTATCTGCGCGACCCCGATGGCAACGGCCTTGAACTCTATCGCGACCGTCCGCCCGCCGAATGGCCGCGCACCGCCGACGGCGAACTCTCCATGTTCACGCGGGCGCTGGACATCGCGTCTCTCTTGACCGAAAAGTAAATCGTTGCGCAGTTTTTCGTCAGCGGTCATCTCCAGCCTGAATCAAATCCACGTTGGGCATGATTGCGATGCAAATTTTTCATGCCCCGACTCCATTAAGTGCGTGTCATTAACCTCCACCGAGTTATTCTGGCCCTCTCGGTTTTGGAGGACGGCAACGTTTGGCACGGTGCTTAATACCCTTCAACTTTTCCGGACAATTTAAATCATGAACAATATACATTTGATCGGCGGCGAAAAAGGCGGCGTGGGCAAATCCGTGGTCGCCCGAGTCGTCGCGCAATACCTCATTGATAAGAACACTCCGTTCCTCGGATTCGACACGGACCGTTCCCACGGATCGCTCCTGCGGTTTTACTCCGACTACGCGTCGCCGGTGGTCGTGGACAATTACGAAAGCCTCGACGCCATCGTCGAAGCGGCGGTGGAATTTTCCGACAAGCGCGTGCTCGTGGACCTCGCCGCGCAGACGCACGATCCGCTCGTAAAATGGATGGACGACTCCGGCGTGCTCGAAACGGCCGAGGAACTTGGCGTGCAGTTCAACTACTGGCACGTCATGGACAGCGGCAAGGACTCCGTGGATTTGTTGAAGAAATTGTTTGATCGTTTCGGCAACCGCCTGAGCTACGTCATCGTTCTAAATCAACTGCGCGGTGAAACCTTCGACATTTTTTATCAGTCGGGCGAACGCGAACGCGCCACGGAATTCAACGCGAAGGTCATCACGCTCAAACGCCTGCATGAACCGGTCATCAACAAGATTGACGCCGGCAGCACCAGCTTCTGGGCGGCTAAGAATCGCACAACCACGGATCTCAAGGGCCTCGGCCTGCTCGAACGTCAGCGCGTCAAACTCTGGCTGCGCGCGGCCTACGAGCAAATTGACACCGTCGGGATTTGAGCCCTGAAATGATTTTGCGCGTCCTCAGGTCTTACCGGCCTGACGGACGCGTGATGCGGACTTCCGGCGTGTAAACGATCCGCACCAGCAGATCGCCGCGTCCGCCGCGCGGCTTGGGTAAACCTTCGCCCGCAATCCGGACGATTTCGTTCCGCGCCACGCCGCGCGGAATTTCCACGCGCAGAAAATTTCCCGTCGCCCCGCGCACGGATTCCGAGCCGCCTTGTGCCGCGCGTTGGGCGCGGATGCGCAGGTCGCAGCGCAAATCTGAACCGCGCGCCTTGAATCGAAAATCCGGCTTCGCTCGCACCTTTACCCGCACGAAACCACCCACCTCCCGGGCGATTTTGAAACGCGTTCCCGGCGCGGTCTCCGGCGGAATGATCAGCGGATATACTTCAGGTTCGCCTGTATTCACCGGATCGTTCACGCGCACCTCCAGTTTGGTGCCCCGTAACAATTCCTCAATGCGCAGATGGATGTCCTGGGCGATGTCCGGTTGAGCTTTACCAGTGCGGGTGCGGGATTTCTTCTGCGCGGCGAACTGCTCGTCGTAGTCTTTCCGACGCTCAGGGTCGCCAAGAACTTCGTAAGCTTCATTCAATTCCCGAGTGCGGGCGGCGGCGCGGGCGGAACCGCCGTTCACATCGGGATGATGTTGCTTGGCGAGCAAACGATAGGCGGCGCGGATTTGCGCATCGGCGCATCGGCGGTCGAGGCCGAGCGTGGCGTAATGATCTGGCAATGACGGTTGCAACGCAGAAAGTCTAGCGGGCGGCTGGCGCGTGGCAATATTTCCGGTATGCTAAGTGCCGTTTCGATGAAGAAGATCGCCAACATCGCCGCCTACAAATTTGTGGAACTGCCGGACCTGCGCTCGCTGAGAGCGCGGCTCTTGTCGCTCTGCCGCAGTTGGGAACTTAAGGGCACAATTCTTTTGAGCGTGGAAGGCATCAATCTTTTCGTCGCCGGTGAGCGCGAGAAAATTGACCGGCTGCTCGCAGAGTTGCGGAGCTTGCCCAGCTTGGAAGATTTGCAGCCGAAGTTCAGCGAGACGGATCATCAGCCCTTTCGCCGGATGCTGGTGCGGTTGAAAAAAGAAATCATCGCGTTCGGCGTCGAAGGCATCAACCCGGCGCAGCGCACGTCGCCCAAGCTCGCGGCGAAGGAACTCAAGCAATGGCTCGACGAAGGGCGCCCGGTGACGTTGCTCGACACGCGCAATGATTACGAGGTGAAGCTCGGCACGTTCAAGAACGCGCTGCCCATCGGCGTGGATCATTTCCGCGATTTTCCCGCCGCCGTCGCCAAGCTGCCACCGACGATGAAAGAGCATCCCATCGTGATGTTTTGCACTGGCGGTATCCGCTGTGAGAAGGCTGGACCGTTCATGGAGCGCGAGGGTTTTAAAAATATTTTCCAGCTCGACGGCGGCATCCTGAAATATTTCGAAGAATGCGGCGGCGCGCATTACGACGGGGAATGTTTCGTGTTCGACCAGCGCGTCGGCCTTGACCCAAGTTTGCAGGAAACGGAATCCACCCAATGTTTCCGCTGCCAGACGCCGTTGAGCGAAGCCGACCAGGAAGACGCGCGCTACGTTTCTGGCCAGTCGTGTCCGTATTGTTTCAAAACACCCGCCGAGCAGATGGCGCTGAACATCGCGGCGCGGCACGAAGCCATTCGCCGTGCTATCACGCCGCTGCCGGGCAGCGTGCCGCATGACAATTTCAAGTCCATCAACGTTCCCGAAGATTGCGACGGTAAGACGCTGCTGGAAACGTTGTGTCGTGTGGTGAAAAATGTTTCGAGCGAGAAATGGGAAGCCGAATGCGCCGCTGGTCTTGTGGTGAACATGGAGCGCGAGCCGGTTTCACCCGCGAAAATTGTGCGCGCTGGCGAACGTTACCGGCATATTTTTCCGAACGTCACCGAGCCTGACGTGAATGGTGCGGTGGAAATTCTGCATGAAGACGAGGCGTTGATCGTGGTTAACAAACCCGCGCCGCTGCCGATGCACGCCGGTGGAAGATTCTACCGCAACACGCTCCAATACATTCTCAACGAAGTGTATCATCCGCAGAAACCCCATCCCGCGCATCGCCTCGACGCC
>Ga0068855_100006981_pt1 | contig 13708 bp, 15 predicted proteins | sample KBSCornC52_FD_66592 | JGI IMG/M metagenome (GOLD analysis project Ga0068855, IMG submission 66592) | Corn rhizosphere microbial communities from Kellogg Biological Station, Michigan, USA - KBS Corn C5-2 | ecosystem: Host-associated > Plants > Roots > Rhizosphere > Soil ... | reverse complement strand
GAAAGTCGAGATGCTGGACGTCGACCCTGCGCTGATCGACGTGTACGGCGCGGTGAGCGAACCGGTGGCGCAGGCGATGGCGGAGGGCATCCGCGCGCGCGCAGCGACCGACGTCGGCGTCGGCGTGACCGGCATCGCCGGGCCCGGCGGCGGCAGCGACCTGAAGCCAGTCGGCACCGTATCGATTGCCGCGGTCGTCTCGGATGAGACGCGGGTGCGGACGTTTCAGTTCATGGGCCACCGCGAGATGGTGAAATTCCAGGCGGCGCAATCGGCGATGAACATGGTACGCCTGATGCTGCTGCACACGGAGGCCGGCCGCGAATGGGCCGAGCACCGCAAATAAATGGGGTCGTACCCCTTTTTCGTGCCGTGGCGACTCATCGATTGTTTGCGGCCATCGACCTCGACGCGGATGCTCGCCGGGCGATCGGCGACTCGCAAGCACGCGTGCGCCGCGCGTTGAGCGACGCGGCGGGATCGATCCGATGGGTGCAGCCCGATCACATCCATCTCACGCTGGTGTTTCTGGCGGCTATTCCTGACGACCAATTGGGCGCGCTGATCGACGCGTGCTCGACGCCGATTCCTCAGCTGCCGTTCTTTATCGGGTTCGGCGGGATTGGAGTCTTCCCGTCGCGAGGCGCGCCACGCGTTGTCTGGCTCGGCGTTGTCGAGGGCGCCGTGGAGGCAGCGCGCGTGCAGCGGTTGATGTCCGCCCGAGTCGAAGCGCTCGGGATTCCCACTGAACACCGAGTGTTCCGCGCGCACGTCACGCTCGGCCGTTGGCGCGACGCCCGGCCGGCTGACGCGGTCCGCGTGCAGTTGCTCGCCAAGAGCGCTCGGCTAAAGCCTTCGCGCGACACGCGGGAGGTTCGCGACACGTGCGAGCTTCGCGAGGACGCTCCGCGAACGACGGCCCGCGAGGTCGTCCTGTACGAGAGCCGGCTGTCGCCCTCGGGATCGACCTACACGCCCGTCGCCCGCGCGCCGTTGGCGCGCCGCCCGTAGAATAGGGTGATGCTGCCGATCGCCATCATCGCCGCCTACCTGGTTGGGTCGGTGCCGTTTGCGCTGCTGCTGTCGCGCCGCTGGGGCGCGCGCGATCTGCGGCGCATCGGCAGCGGTAATCTCGGCGCGGCCAATGTGCTGCGGGCGTCGGGCGTGACCGCGGGCGTGCTCGTCGCGATGCTGGATATTCTGAAAGGCGCTGTCAGCGTGATGCTCGCCCAGCGCCTGAGCGGCGATACGGTTGGCAGCGCTGCCGCCGGCGTCGCCGCCATCGTCGGGCATGTGTATCCCGTGTGGCTGCGATTTCGCGGAGGGAAAGGTGTCGCCACGGCGTGCGGCGTCTTCTCGGTGCTGACGCCGCTCGCGGTGCCGCCGGCCCTCGCCATCTTCATCGCCACCGTGTGGGCGACCAAGTACATCTCGCTCGGATCGGTGGTCGCGTCGATTGCGCTGCCGGTGATCGCGTACGTCTCCGCGGCTCCGCCCTCCATCGTCGCGGCGGCCTGCACCGCGTCGGCCTTGATCGTGCTTCGCCATCGGACCAACTTGTGGCGCGTTCGGGCCGGCACCGAGCGGCGCCTGGGAGTGCGCGCGTGAGGCGGCCGATCGCGATTCTCGGCGCCGGCAGTTGGGGAACGGCGCTCGCGGTCCACCTCGGACGCGTGGGCCACGATGTGCGGCTGTGGGCGCGCGACGCGGCGCTGGTCGAGGAACTGCGGCATCGCCGCCACAACGCCGTCTACCTGCCGGACGTCGGCTTCCCGTCCACGATTACCATCACCCACGCCCTCGACGAAGCGCTCGATGCGACCGACTTCGTGGTCTCGGCGATTCCATCGCACGGCTGCCGTGCGGTGATGCGCGCGGCGGCGCCGAGCGTGCGCGCCCGCGCCACGATCGTGAGCACGACCAAGGGCCTCGAGGCGGAATCGCTGCTGCGGATGTCGCAGGTCATCACGCAGGAGCTCGGGCCCGATCGACCCGTCGTCGTGCTGTCGGGTCCGAGCTTCGCGAGCGAGGTCGCGCGCGATCTGCCGACCGTCGTCCTCGCCGCCTCGGCAGATGCCGCCGCTGCGACGATGGTGCAGGCGGAGTTTCGCGGTCCGTACTTCCGTCTGTACGGCAGCGACGACGTGGTGGGGGTCGAGATCGGCGGGGCGATGAAAAACGTCATCGCGATCGCGGCTGGCGTGGTCGAAGGGCTCGGGCTCGGGCAGAACGCGCTCGCCGCGCTGATTACCCGCGGTCTGGCGGAGATCACGCGCCTGGCGTGCGCCGCCGGCGCCAAGCGCGAGACACTCGCCGGCCTGAGCGGACTCGGCGATCTCGTGCTGACGTGCACGGGCGATCTGAGCCGGAATCGCCATGTCGGGATCGAGCTGGCGCGCGGACGAGCGCTCGACGACATCCTGGCCGGCATGAAGATGATTGCAGAAGGCGTCCGCACGACGCACGCGGCGCTGGCGCTCGGCGCGCGCTACGGCGTCGAGCTGCCGATCGCGACGCAGATGGCCGAAGTCTTCGCGGGCCGTACCGACGTGCGCTCGGCGCTCGATGCGTTGATGCTCCGGCGTCAGCGCGCCGAAGCGGAGGTCCCGTGAGCATGTTCGGCAGGCTCCGAGAGAGCCTTTCCCGTACCAAACAGCAGATCGTCGATCGCTTCGACGAGATCATCCGCGTCGCCGACGAGCCGGCGCGGCGATCGCGGCCAGTGGACGTCGAGACCATCGAGGCGCTCGAAGAGGTGCTGATCTCCGCCGACATCGGCGTGGCAGCCACCGATCGCATCATCAACGCCGTCAAGACGCGCTCACCGGATGGCGCCAGCCTCCGCGATCTCGTCCAGCAGGAGATCCGCGCGGTGTTCGCGGCGATCGATCGCCCGCTCACCATCACCACCCCGCCGAAGGTCAGCCTGATTGTCGGCGTCAACGGCACGGGCAAGACGACGACGGTGGGAAAGCTCGCGAACCTGCTGAAGAAGGAGGGACAGTCGCCGCTCATCTGCGCGGCCGATACCTTTCGCGCCGCGGCGGTCGAGCAGCTCGAAATCTGGGCGAAGCGTGCCGGCGTGGACATGGTGCGCGCGCGTGAAGGCGCCGATCCGGCGGCCGTCGTGTTCGACGCGATCTCGTCCGGCAAGGCCAGAGGGCGCGACCCGATTTTGATCGACACCGCGGGACGCCTGCACACGCGCGTGAATCTGATGAACGAGCTGGACAAGATTCGCCGAATCGCGTCGCGCGAGATCGCCGGCGCGCCGCAGGAGGTGCTGCTGGTTCTCGACGCGACGGTCGGCCAGAACGGCCTGACACAGGCGCGCGAGTTCATGAGCGTGGCGGGCGTGAACGGCATCGTGCTGACGAAGCTTGATGGCACCGCCAAGGGCGGCGTCGCCGTGGCGATCGCGAACGATCTGAAGCTGCCGATTCGCTACGTCGGCGTCGGCGAGGCCATCGACGATCTCGTGCCGTTCTCCGCCGACGAGTACGTGGCCGGACTCTTCGAAGAGAAATGGTGAATTTCGTTATCCAAATAATTAATAACCAAATAACGAATAACCAATAACCAATAACCACATGACCAGATAACCAAATGAACGATCTCTCCTGGATGGAGCGGGCGCTCTTTTTGGCCGAGCGCGGGCGCGGACGGACCAGCCCCAATCCTCTCGTGGGCGCGGTCGTCGTGACGGCAGATGGCGTGGTCGTGGGGCAGGGTGCGCACGAACGGGCGGGTGACGCGCACGCGGAGGTGCGCGCGCTCGATGCGGCGGGCAGCCGCGCGAAAGGGGCGACGCTGTACTGCACGCTGGAGCCGTGCTGCCATGTCGGCCGCACGGGGCCGTGCGCGCCGTACATCGTCGGTGCCGGCGTGGCGCGCGTGGTGGCGGCGATCGAGGATCCGAATCCTCGCGTGCGCGGCGGCGGCTTCGCCTATCTCCGCGCCCACGGTGTCGACGTGACGGTCGGCGTCGGCGCCGCGGCGGCAACCGCGATGAACCAGCCGTTCCTGACCATGATCCGCGAGCGGCGGCCGTTCGTGATCCTCAAAGCTGCGGTGAGCGCGGACGGCCGCATCGCCGCGCGCATGGGCGAGCGGACCGCGCTCACGTCGGCAGCGGCGAACCGTCATGCACAGCGCGCACGGGCGGAAGTGGACGCGATCGGTATTGGATCGGGCACGCTGCTGGTCGACGATCCGCTGCTGACGCCGCGAGGCGTGTACCGTGAGCGGCCGCTGACGCGCGTCGTGTTCGACCGGCGCCTGCGCACGCCGCCCTCGGCGCGCCTCCTCTCGACACACGAGGCGGGCCCTGTCATCATCGTCACGAGTGCCGAAGCGGGCGACCGCGCAGCGGAACGGGCCGCGTTGGAGCGCCGAGGCGCGCGAATCGAGATCGCCGCCGATGCCACGTTTGGTGCGTCCCTCGCGTGCGTCGGTGCGTCCGGCATCTCGTCGCTGCTGATCGAAGGCGGCGCCGCGCTGCACGCGGCGGCGTGGGACGAAGGGCTCGTCGATTTCATGCGGCTCTACATCACGCCGCACGTGTTGGGAACTGACGGCGTGCCGCTGCTGGATGGCCGGCTGTTCGCGTCGGCGGAGTTGATTGATCGGCGCGTCGAGCCGCTGGGCGAGGATGTGCTGCTGGAAGGATATGTTCACGGGCCTCATTGAAGCGGTCGGCGAGTTGGTCGAGCGCAAAGCGACGAGCGGCGGATTCCGTCTGCGTATCACGACACCGCTGGCGGCCGAGATGCGGCCGGGCGACAGCCTGGCGGTGAACGGCGTCTGCCTCACGGTGATCGCCGCCGACAGGCGGGAGATTCACGCGGATGTCGGTCCGGAAACCGTTCGCGTCACCACGCTCGGAACGCTCGCGCCCGGCGGTCACGTGAACCTGGAGCGGCCGATGCGCGGCGACGGGCGATTCGGCGGCCATTTCGTGCAGGGACACGTCGACGCCGTCGGCTACGTCGAGGAGCTTCGAGCGGAATCGGAGTTTCATTGGCTCACCGTGAGCTTTCCGCCGCAGCTCGCGCCGTATCTCGTCCCGAAGGGATCGATTGCCGTGGACGGCATCAGCCTCACGGTCGCGGGCCTCGGCAACGATCGCTTCGACGTGCAGATTGTCCCCTACACGCAGCAGCACACGAATCTGCGCGCCGCGCGCGCGCGCGATCGCGTGAACCTCGAGTGCGACATGGTCGGCAAATACGTCGTCCGCGCGGCCGCGCTCGCGGGATTGACGCTCGGACGCACGCCAGGAGAGGTCGCCCATTGACCCGCACACACATGGAGATTGCGAAAGGCGCCCGCAAGGCGCCGCGGCCGTTCGCGCGCATCGAGGACGCGCTCGAGGCCTTTCGCCGCGGCGAGATGCTCATCGTCGTCGACGATGAGGATCGGGAGAACGAAGGCGATCTGACGATCGCCGCCGAGAAGGTGACGCCAGAGGCGATCAATTTCATGGCGCGTCATGGCCGCGGATTGATCTGCCTGTCGATGACGCCCGAACGCCTCGACGCGCTCGAGATTCCGCTGATGGTGTCGCACAACAGCTCGCGGTTCGAGACGGCCTTCTGCGTCCCGATCGAGGCGAAGGGACGCACGACCACGGGGATCTCGGCGGCCGATCGCGCGGCGACCGTGCAGACGGCGATCGATCCGGCGACGCGGCCGTCGGACCTGGCGCGGCCCGGCCACATGTTTCCCCTGCGCGCGCGGCCGGGCGGCGTGATGGTCCGCGCCGGGCAGACGGAGGCGGCCGTCGATCTCGCGCGGATCGCGGGCCTGTATCCCGCCGGCGTCATCTGCGAAATCATGAACGAGGACGGCACGATGGCGCGGGTGCCGGCGCTGACGAAGTTCGCGAAGAAGCATCGTCTGCTCATGATCACCGTCGCTGATCTGATCCGATATCGCATGCGCACCGAGTCGCTGGTGAAACGCGTCGCGGTCGCGCACATGCCGACGCGGTTCGGCGACTTCCGCGTCCACGCCTTCGAGAACGAGATCGACAAGCAGACGCACCTCGCGCTCGTGTGCGGCGACATCGGGGACGGCGCCGACGTGCTCGTGCGCGTCCACTCGCAGTGTCTGACCGGCGACGTGCTGCACTCGATCCGCTGCGACTGTGGCGCGCAGCTCGATGCGGCGATGGAGCGCATCGCCGCCGAAGGACGCGGCGTGCTGCTGTATCTCAATCAGGAGGGGCGCGGCATCGGTCTCGCCAACAAGATTCGCGCGTACGAGCTGCAGGACGAAGGCTTCGATACCGTCGAAGCGAACGAGCGGCTCGGTTTCAAGGCGGATCAGCGCGACTACGGCATGGGCGTGCAGATCCTGCGCGAGCTCGGCATCCGCTCGATGCGGCTGCTCAGCAACAATCCGCGTAAACTGGTCGGCATCGAAGGCTACGGCCTCTCGGTGAGCGAATGGCTGCCGCTCGAGATCCCGGCGTCCGATTCGACGCGGCGCTACTTGAAGACGAAGAAGGAAAAGCTGGGCCACAAGCTGTCCAGCGTCTAAAAAAGGTGACGGCTCCGTGACGGTGAAAAGTCAACTGACCGCCTGCCGCGATTCGCTGATGGCAGGCATGCGCGCCGCGGCGCGCGGCGCCGCGCCGGATGAGCGCGCAGGCACGCTGATCCGCGCGTGCCTGGATCTGGTCGAGCATCTGACCGCGCAGTCGAGCGAGGTGACGATCACGGAGGTCAATACGACCTTGAACGTGCTCGAGCAGGCGCTCTCCGAGATGGAACGGGACGCCGAGCCGAACGCGGCGTCGGCGGCTGTCCGCAACGCCGTCGGCCGGCTGCAGGGTCTACGCGCGGAAATCAGCGCCAAATAGACGAATCTCCTCAGCAGGCCGGCGAACAACCGGCTCGGCGGTTGACACCCGGCAGCCCGTCCACTACGATAAGCGTTTGCGTTAGAGCGGGTTAGCGGCCATGTTCGATTCCCTCAGCACACGCCTGCAGGACGTGTTCAAGACGCTCCGGGGCGAGTCCCGGTTGACGCCCGAGAACATCGAGGCGGCGCTGCGCGAGATTCGGCTCGCCTTGCTCGAAGCGGACGTCAACTTCAAGGTCGTCAAGGCCTTCGTCGACCGCGTGCGCGATCGCGCGATGGAAGCGGAGGTGCTCCGCAGCCTGTCGCCGTCGCAGCAGGTCGTGAAGATCGTCCGCGACGAGATGATCGCGCTGTTCGGCAGCGCCGAAGGCGGCCTGCCGGCCACGACCAAACGTCCGCGCGTCATCCTCCTGCTCGGGCTGCAGGGCGCCGGCAAGACGACGACGGCCGGGAAGCTCGCGAAGTGGCTGGCGAAACAGGGACGGCATCCGCTGCTCGTGTCGACCGACGTCAAGCGGCCGGCGGCGATCCAGCAGCTGAATGTGGTCGGAGCGAAAGCGGGCGCGCGTGTGTACGATCCCGCGGGCCAGATGGATCCGGTGGCGCGCGCGAAAGGTGCGCTCGCTGAAGCGGCCAATCTGGGCTTCGATGTCATCATCGTCGACACGGCGGGCCGCCTGCACATCGACGATGAGTTGATGACGGAGCTGGCGGCGATCAAAACGGTCACCGATCCGTCCGACCTGCTGTTCGTCGCCGACGCGATGACGGGCCAGGACGCCATCAAGAGCGCGGGCGAGTTCAACGCGCGGGTCGGCGTCACCGGCGTGGTGCTCACGAAGCTGGATGGCGACGCGCGCGGCGGCGCGGCGCTTTCGGTCGTATCCGTCGTCGGCGTGCCGATTGCGTTTGCCGGCAGCGGCGAGACGCTGAACGATCTGGAGCCGTTCCATCCCGAGCGCGTGGTGTCACGGGTGCTGGGGATGGGCGACGTGCTGTCGCTCATCGAGAAGGCCGAAGCGGCCATCTCGCAGGACGATGCCGAGCGGCTGGAGCAGAAGATCCGGTCGAACGAGTTCACGCTCGAGGATTTCCGGGATCAGCTGAAGACCATCCGGAAGATGGGGCCGCTCGAATCGATCATCGGGATGCTGCCCGGGATGGGCAACATCAAGGCGCTGGCGCAGAACAAGCCGGACGAGAAGCAGATTGGCCGCGTGGAGGCCATCATCTCGTCGATGACGCCGGAAGAACGGCGCAAGCAGCACATCATCAACGGCAGCCGGCGCAAGCGCATCGCGAAAGGCAGCGGCACGTCGGTGGAGGAAGTGAATCGTCTGCTGAAGCAGTTCGTGCAGATGCAGAAGATGTTGAAGTCGCTCGGCGGGATGGCCGGGCTGACCGGCGGCGGCAAGAAGTCGCGCCGCCAGGCCATGCAGATGCTGCGCAACCGGGGATAACCCGGCGCTCGATCACAATGCGCCCGCCTTCGCGGCAAAGCCGCTTCGGCGGGTCCGCCATAGCCCGGCATGTCGCCGCGGGGGCGGCGGACAGCGAAACACACGTGCGGGTACGAGCCCCGGGCGTCATTCAGGAGAGTCAGATGGTCGCAATCCGTTTACGCCGGGCCGGTTCGAAGAAGCGCCCGTTTTTCCGCGTCGTGGTCACCGACTCGCGCGCGGCGCGCGACAGCAGCTTCGTCGAGATCCTCGGCCACTACAACCCGCGCACGAAGCCGGCGATCGTCGACGTCCGCCGGGACCGCGTCGACTACTGGATCAGCAAGGGCGCGCAGCCGTCGGATTCGGTGCGCACGCTGATCGCACGCCACCTCACGGCGAAGCCGGCCGAAGCAGCGCCGGCCGCGGAGACGACGAAATGAGCGGTGTGCGCGAAGCGGTCGAAGTGCTCGCGAAAGCGCTGACCGATCGGCCGGACGACGTGCACGTGACCGAGTCGCAGCACAAGCAGACGACGCTGGTCGAACTGTTCGTCGGCCCGGGCGATCTCGGCAAGGTGATCGGCAAGCAGGGGCGCACGGCCGCGGCGCTCCGCACGCTGGCGTCGGCGGCGGGCGAGAAAGACGGCAAGACCGTGACGCTGGAAATTCGCGATACGCCGTATCGGGGGTGAGGCACAGAGAAGCGTTGCCACAGAGACACAGAGGCATTGCCACGGAGGCACACAGACACGGAGAAGACCATTTTTCTGACACGGAAAAGACCAAGTCTTCTCGGTGACGCCGTGGCTCTGTGGCACATCCCCTCTGTGGCTCGTTTGCAAATGCTCTCGGTGTCTCCCCGATGAATTGGGCGGACATGGCGCTCGTCGGCCGCATCGCGCGGGCGCACGGCCATCGCGGTCAGGTGATCGTGAATCCGGAAACGGATTTTCCGGAGGAGCGTTTTCAGTCGGGCGCGGAACTGTTCGTCGAGCGCGGCGGCGCCATCGAGCCGTTGACCCTCACCGCGGTCCGTTTCCAGCGCGGACGCCCCGTCGTCGGCATCGCCGGGATTGAGACGATGAACGACGCGCAGGCATTGGCCGGCCTCGAGTTGCGCGTGCCGCTGGAGACGCTGCGGGCGCTGCCGGACGGCACGTTTTACCGCCACGATTTGATTGGCTGCCGCGTCGAGACGCGCGCAGGCGGCGCGGTCGGGATCGTGGAGGACGTCGAGGGCGGCGCCGGCGGGAGCCGGCTCGTAGTGGCCGACGCGAATGGCCGCGGCGAGGTGTTGATTCCGCTGGTGTCGGAGATCTGCACCCTGATCGACCCGGCGGCGAAGCGGATCGTGATCGATCCGCCGGAAGGATTGCTGGACGCCAACGCGAAGTCGTCCGGCGGCACAACATGATGACGTTCGACATCGTCACGATTTTTCCGGCGATGATCGAGCCGCAGCTGACGGCTGGCATCCTCGGGCGAGCCGCGGCGGCCGGCGTCATCGACGTGAAGATTCACGATCTGCGGAACTTCACCGCCGATCGCCATCGCGTCGTCGACGACATGCCCTACGGGGGCGGACCGGGCATGGTGCTGAAGCCGGATCCGATCTTCCGGGCGCTCGCGGCCATCGAGGCGGATCGCGGACAGCCGCTGACGGTGGTGTTGACGTCGCCGCAGGGGACGCGCTTCACGCAGGCCGAAGCGCGGCGCCTGAGCCAGTGCCGCGGGCTCGTGCTGCTGTGCGGACGGTACGAAGGATTCGACGAGCGGATCCGTGAGCGAGTCGACGATGAGCTGTCGATCGGCGACTACGTCCTCAGCGGCGGCGAACTGCCGGCGATGGTCGTGCTTGACGCCGTGACGCGGTTGGTGCCGGGCGTCGTCGGTGACGAGCAGTCGGTGGTGCACGATTCGTTCACGCGCGGTCTGCTGGATTTTCCGCAGTACACGAGGCCGCCGGAAATTGAGGCGCTGCGGGTGCCGGATGTGCTGCTGTCGGGCAATCACGCGGAGATTCGCCGGTGGCGCAAGCGGCAGGCGGTGACCCGCACCTGGACACGGCGGCCGGATCTGCTGGCGGCGGCGAATCTGGACGAAGAAGAGCAGGAGATCCTGCGCGAGCTCGAATCGGACGGTCGCGCAGGACGGTAGGACGGGACGTCAGTCCCGTCAGCAGCGATGTCGGTAGGGCGGGACTTCAGTCCCGCCAGCAGCGGTGATAGCGCAGGACGTCAGTCCTGCCAGGAGCGAGTGATGAGCGCGATTGAGCTGATTGAAAAGTCGCAGCTGGCCGAGCGGCCGGCCATGAAGTCGGGCGATACCGTCAAGGTGCACGTGCGGGTGCGCGAAGGCGACAAGGAGCGCATCCAGGTGTTCGAAGGCGTGGTGATCGGCCTGCATCGCGGCGGCACGCGCGCCTCGTTCACCGTGCGCAAGGTGTCCTTCGGTCAGGGGGTCGAGCGCATCTTCCCGCTGCACTCGCCGACGATTCAGAAGATCGAAGTGACGCGGTCGTCGAAAGTGCGCCGCGCGAAGCTGTACTACCTGCGCGAACTGAAGGGCAAGGCCGCCAGGATGAAGGATAGTGTCAAGAGTTAGAAGGCCAACTTCCACCTTTTAACTTCAAACATGTCTCGCGTCCCGGCGATGCGCACGCTGGAAAACGCGCTGCGGCGAGCCGGATTCGTGCACGTCGCCGGCGTCGACGAAGTGGGACGCGGCTGTCTGGCCGGGCCAGTCGTCGCAGCGGCGGTGGTGCTGCACCCCGACTACCACATTCCCGGCGTGTGCGATTCGAAGCTGGTGCCGGCGGCCGAACGCGAGCGTCTCTGCGTGCGGATCCAGCGGCACGCGGTGGCCTGGGCGATCGCGGAAGCCGATCCGGCGGAGATCGATCGGATCAATATTCATCAGGCGTCGCTGCGGGCGATGCAGCGCGCGATCCTGTCGCTGGCGCCACTGCCGGACATCGTGCTCGTCGACGCCTTTCGCGTGCCGGACCTGCCGATGGCGCAGCGCGGCGTCGTCCACGGAGACCGCCGCTGCTCGGCCATCGCCGCCGCGTCGATCATCGCGAAGGTGACCCGCGATCGGCAGATGCTCGAGCTCCATGCGCGAGATCCGCGCTATGGGTTCGACCGGCACAAGGGATACGCCACGGCCGACCACCTGGACGCCGTCGCCCGGCACGGCTACTCGGAAGTTCATCGGCGATCGTTCCGGCCGCCGTCGCTCTTCGATCGTGAACGCGAGCCCGCGGTCTGATGACCGATCCCCCATCGCGCTTTGATACCATGGCCTAGCATCCGTGCCCATCGATCGTCTCGCCATTCTGCGCAACGCTGAGAAGCTGCTGAGGCAGGGCAAGCTCGAGGCTGCCATCGCGGAGTACCTGCGCGTCGTCGAGGAAGATCCGCGCGACTGGAACACGGCCAACGCGCTCGGGGATCTCTACGCGCGCGCCGGCCAGACGGACAAGGCGGTCGAGCAGTTCATGCAGATCGCCGACAGTCTGAACAACGAGGGCGGCGTCGCGAAGGCGGGCGCCGTCTACAAGAAGATCCTCAAGCTCAAGCCCGACCACGAGCACGCGCTGTGGCAGATCGCCGACATCCTCTCGGGCCAGGGCCTGTACGCCGACGCCCGCTCGCATCTGACGACGCTCATGGAGCTGCGGCGCGGCCGCGGCGACGTGCGCGGCGCGCTGCAGGCGAAGGTCCGCCTTGGATCGATCGACCCGGCCGACTACGAGAGCCGTCTCACGGCGGCGAACGCCCGCGTCGAAATGGGCGACAAAGCCGGAGCGCTGCGCGACCTGAAGGAGATCGCCGGCGAGCTGGCCGAAAAAGGACGGCAGGCCGAGGCGATTGACGTCCTCGGGCAGGCGGCGGCGCTCAATCCGAAGGACGAAGACGTCCAGCACGCGCTGCTCGACGCCTTCTTCGCGGCCGGCGATTTCGTGCGTGCGCGCGAGTGCGCCACTTCCGTCGAGCAGTTTCGGATGATCGCGGCGGCGCTCGAGAGCCAGGGCAAGTCCGCCGAGGCGATCGACACACTGCGCCAGGCGGCGGCCGCGAACCCTGACGACATGGAGCTCAGCGCCGAGGTCGCGCGTGCGCTGATCGCGCGCGGCGACGTGGCCAGCGCCGCCGAATATCTCACCCTCGAATCCGCCGGCAGCGATCCCGATCTGCTCCTGACCGTGGCCGACATGCACCTGCGCGGCGAGAAGATCGACGACGGAATGGCCATCCTCCGCGGTCTGCTCGAGCAGAACGCTTCGCGCCGCGAACAGATCGCGCAGCTCGGGTGGGCGCTGGCCGAGCAGCGGCCCGACGCCGGCTTTCCGGTCGTCGAGCTCGCCGCCGACGCGGCAGTCGCCTCCAACGACTGGCCCGGCGCCGCTGCGGTGCTGCAGGAATTCGTCACGCGCGTGCCGAACCACATTCCCGCGCTGATGCATCTGGTCGAAATCTGCGTCGACGGCGGGCTCGAGGCGACGATGTACAGCGCCCAGGCGCAGCTGGCGGACGCGTACATCGCCGCGGGCGCCGCGACCGAGGCGCGGTTCATCTCGGAGGATCTCGTCGCGCGCGAGCCGTGGGAGAAAGCGAACATCGAACGCTTCCGCCGCGCGCTCGTGCTCCTGGGCGAGCCGGATCCCGACGCGCTGATCGCGAGCCGGCTGAGCGGCGAGTCGCCCTTCACCAGCACCGACACGTCGTTCGGAGGCGAGGACGCAGCGCTGTTCGAGGCGCCGCTCGAAGCGGCTCAAGCGGCCGCCGAAGCGGCGGCGGCGGCCCAGGTCGAAACCCTGCTGGCCGCGATCGCGGAAGCCGAAGCCCCGCCCGCGAGGAAAGCGAACAAGGCCACACGCCGGCGCCGAGACGAGGACCATCATTTCCAGTTGAGCGCGAACGCGATCGATCTCGAGAGCATCCTCGGCGATCTCGAGGACGCGTCGCCGGCGTACGTCGAGCCGCAGGAAACCGAGGTCGATTTGAGCGTCGTCCTCGAGGACATACAGTCCGCGGCGCCGCCGGCGGTGAAAGCCTCCGACGATCTCGACGGCGTCTTCGGCCAGCTTCGCGAGCAGGCGTCGAAGCGAACGGGGCTGGATGAAGCGGAGAAAGAGTACAAACGCGGGCTGGCGCTGCGGGCGGCGGGCGACATCGAGGGCTGCATCCAGGCGCTCGAGCGGGCGTCGCGCGCTCCGAAGCTGCGGTTCGCGACGGCGTGGCTGATCGCGCGGCTGTATCGCGATCGCGGCATGGCGGCTGAGACGCTGGAGTGGCTCGAGCGCGCGGCCCAGGCGCCCGCGCACGCGGCCGCCGACGCCCACCAGGTGCTGTACGAGCTGGCCGATGCTCTGGAATCGGCCGGCGAACAGGCGCG
>Ga0068855_100006980_pt1 | contig 13709 bp, 10 predicted proteins | sample KBSCornC52_FD_66592 | JGI IMG/M metagenome (GOLD analysis project Ga0068855, IMG submission 66592) | Corn rhizosphere microbial communities from Kellogg Biological Station, Michigan, USA - KBS Corn C5-2 | ecosystem: Host-associated > Plants > Roots > Rhizosphere > Soil ... | reverse complement strand
ATTAAGTGAGTGATCCTTCGACAAGCTCAGGATAAACTGCCACGCTCAGTTCCTATAAAAGGGGAACGTTGAACTGAGCGTAGCAACAGACGATGCCACGAAGAACAAAAGCTCATAACAAAAAAAATTTTCTACAAATTCCACCAATAAGTAAACTTCAACACAACCGCACGATTGCGCACAGAAATAGGAGCCGGAAAATAATTATCAGTGTAAACAAGAAAGAAATCTGATGCAGGTTTGTAGCGCCATTGCAAACGTGTGTTGAGATTAATGTTGTTTAACTGGTTATTGTATTGCATGAAGGCAGTTAAGTAAAGTTTGTTGGTGAAAGTAATATCAACACGCGGACCGATGAGCCAGAAATCTGTTACATTCCATGGCTCAGGCAAATCGATGTGATTATAACTTGCACTTAAGGTGATGCTTACGTAAGGTTGAAAGCGATATCCTACATCGCCTGCAAGATTCAGACGCGTACCATTCGCATAATAACCACCAAGGCGTGTTGAAAAATCATACGTGAATAATTTTTGGGGTTTAGAAACATAATCAATTCCAAAAGAATTCCATCGATGTTCTGTACCTGTTGACAAGGTGTCTTTATTGGAATTTGTAGGATCGAAAGGCTGAAGCAATTGCACATAATCATGCGCTATCCAAACATCGCCTGTGCTTTGATCGCGAAAATTAAAAAGATAGGAAAGGAATGTTGTGTTATCCGTTTGTTCAAATGTTTTATTGAAAAAATAAAGCGAACTTATTTTTGGTCCGTGACTGAGAATGGCACCGGCTTTGGGAAAAAATAAATACGCTATTGACGGATTGATTTTCACATAATTTTTTCGGGGAACATATCCAACTTCTGCAGTATAATTTTCTCCCACAAATTCATTTTCCCAAGAGATCTTCCAATTTCGGCTGAGATATTGAAGGCTATCGGCAAAAACAAAATCTTTATCGGTATTCCCGGGACTAAAAGATTTTAAAAACATTGCTTTGCCGGTCCATAAATTATTTGACGAAGCAAGATTATATTCCACGCCAATGTTTCGATTATATAAAGAATAGGTTGGAACGGTTGAATCTTTCGGTACATCATAATTAAGGGATTGTTTATTTACAAATATGAAGCGGATATTTGAGCGTGAAAATACTCTTCGTTGTAATGCAATCACCGCAAAGTTTTGAACGGGCAAGCCTTCTTCGTCAACACTTTTTGTTTGCATGTCCATCGCACCGATCCTCCAGTTTTTATTAAGGCTTCCGCTCAATCTTGCACCAAAACTGATGGGTACATTCAAACCAATTCTTCTTGAAAAAAAAGGGCGGATATTCTGATAACCAAAATTTGCAAACAGATCGCTGTTCTCTAAAAAGAATTGCCGTTTCTCGGGAAAGAATAATTCATAGCGATCAAGATTGGTAACCTGCCTGTCAACTTCAACTTGTGAGTAATCAGGATTCACTGTGAGATCAAGATTGAGTGAAGATGTGATAGCAATCTTTGCATCACCGCCGATATCTTTTCTATAAGTTGTTTTCGTGTTATGTTCATAATCTTTTGACAAACCTGCCAATGCATATGGAATAATAGAAATGTTTAAACCCGGATCGGGCGGAGGCTGATCCCACACAAGCGTGCCTGTATATGCAAGAGACACGGAAGGAAATTGTCTTGGAACCGGAGCCCACGCTGATTTCTCGGCAACATTAATATCAAGCCTGCTGAAATTTATTCCCCAGTGCAGTTCACCTTTTTTATAGCGGATTGTTTTAAAAGGAATAGCGGCTTCAAAAATGTATTTGTCCGAATAATTTTTTACGGAAGAAATCCATTTGTTATCCCAGTTAAGATTGTTTGAACCTCCTTCATACAACATGCCATCATATTGTGCACCTGCTGCATTTGCACCGAAGGTTAAGCCATTTGTACGGTCCTCGAAAGGATCGAGGCAAAAAATAAAATTGTCGTTCTTACCAAAATTCCAATCGCGGCGCAGCGATTCAACCATATAAGGCACGGGTTTTACTTTATAGCAAATCGCAATGATGTAAAGATTTACATTATCATATGTCATGCGTACTTCTGTTGGAACAATAGCATGACTTGTATCCATCGGAATCATCTGCCAAAAATTACCGGCAACATCTGCATCAAGCCATGTTTGTTCATTCATTTTACCGTCAACAACAATCGGCGATACAGCTTTGCGAATATGCAATTGATATGCACTATCCTTTTTTTGTGCAGTTAATGAAAGACAAGCAATGGAAAGACAAAACAGTAAAAGAAATCTCAAAGCAACAATCGGTTTAGCAATATAAGAAAGGGCACAAGTTAAGTATTGTTGAAATTCTTATTTAAAAAGAGGCGCAATAATTTTTTTATTAGTGCACTAGGATTTTATTTTTTCGAATAAAATTTTTTGTGCAGTGAAGCTATAAAATGCATCCATCAACTCGAGCAGCTTTGGCCACGCATCAGCCTTTTCAAAATTGTTTGAATACATTCTTGAAACTTTTATTTTCACTGAAGTTCCATTTGTTGTAGCTGTGCAGTTGAATGAACCCGTTGCATTGCTTAATGATTTATTCATTTCATCAACGCCTTTTACACTGTATCCTTTCGGAATATTGACAGTGATATTCCAGGTTAACATTCTTGCACACGGCATGTAAACATCTATACTGCGGCTGCGCTCTTTTTCATCAACCTTTTGATAAGTGCCTATAAGTTTTCCTGCTTCAAGAATATAATTATTACCTGCTTTTTTTACAAAGTTCTCCATACTGAAAGTGCTGCTGTATTCGAAGGATTCTTTACTGCTAAACAATGCCGGTTGATATATTGTGTAGTTAGTGATGTCCTTTGGCTTATTGTCGTACTGCTGATCTATCTCGTTAAAAAAATATGATCTTTGATTGCTTCGTTCTTTTGCAAACGCTGCAGAAAATTCATCAACAAGCTTTTGATTTTTTTTATCGGCACTTAATCTTTCAACAAATCTTTTTTGCGTGATGTTGGTTGCAAGATCTGCTTCCATATCTTCCATCAGCAACAACTGCTTTTGATCATTGTGCCTTAATGCGCCTGTTTGTTGACATGCTCTGCTGATGTGCAGCAATTGTATATTGGAAGAATCAAAAGTTATATCAATGTTTTCTGTTATTGTGTTGTCGTCAGCAGTTGTTACAGGAATCTTGCCATGCCCAATATAATAACTAACGGATTTTTTTTGTTTCTCTGGCTTCATTGTTATTGCATCTTCACCCTGGAATCGTGCAGGTATTTCATCGAACTGTGTTACAATATCATCAAACGCAAGCCAGTACTGCTTTACGGCAGATACTTTTACAAGCGCTTCAAAATCGTTCATGTTCATTACATTTTTTAAACTTGTTGAATTGCGTGAACACACGAGATAGATTGCATTATCTATATCAATTGAAGTAAGCATCCTGCTTAAATTAATAGCACCAACCAAGCTATTGGCATAACTGTAATTAATGTCGTTCGCCATGTTTATATCATCGGTTGCGAAAGAACAAAATGCATTGTATCGCCAGGCATTGTATAACACTTTTACAACACTGTCTTGCGGCGCATCTTTCATTTTTTTTGCACCGCTAAAATAATTTTCGGTTAAAGCGAGCGGATAAAAATCGAGTAAAGCAGAAGATGGTGATTCAATAGTTCTTTTGAACTGATCAACGAGATCGTCACTTAAAGAGCCATGCTTTACTTCACCGCGATTAAAATGTGTATGATTGTCTTCAGATTTTGATACAAATTTATACTGCAACGAAATGTAAGGATATTGCCGCAAAGGCGAAGTCCATAATGTGCTTTGATATTTTGGAAAATCTTTTTGTGTTAATTCCAGGATTATATCACCATTATTATTCTTGCTTTCTTTAAAAGACGGCGCTCCGTTTGCACTGATATATTCAACGCCCACATGTTCATCCAATTGCAACCGGGCATTGTAATAAAGCATCGGGTACTCGCCGCCCATTAAAAAAGTGTAAGGTCCTTGTACTTCATTGCTTGCTTCCTGCACCTTCTCTACGCGAATGTAGTAATCAAGTATATCTCCAACCTGGAGATTTGAGATAGCAAGTTTTCCTTCCTTATCCTTATCCTCATCTCTTGTGAACACTTCTTCGTTTGTATTGACTATCGATTCGGTTCCATCCGGTTTTATAATTTTTGCACCGATGTATGAATCCATTTTATTGTACAATTTCAAAAATCCACGTGAGTAAGTAAGATCGAGTTTTTTTGTGTATTCAAGGGTAGAATATTCATCCAGTGCTGCTTTATCATTTATCTTCACACGTTCATGAATAGTTGTTTGATAAGTTATTCGTTGCGTAAAACCTAATCCGAATTTCAATTTAGATTTAGCCGAGTTAATGATTTCAAAAGAACGGGCAATTATCACAGCACTTTCATTGTTCATTTCACCAGGTACCTGTGTTACTTTAAAAGCTTCTGAAGGATTGCTCCAAATTTCCTTTTGCACTTCAGCAGCCCGCTCATTGTATTTTATTTCCTGCTTTTGTGCAACACCAACGGTGACAGAAAATACAATTAATAAAAAGGCACCAAAAGTTTTTAGCATAGGATTTTATTTAGAGGTTAAAACAATTTGTTCATTATAAGAAGCTTTCAATTTCTGAACGTCTTTATTCCATTGTTCAAACATTGATTTAGAGATCCTGATATTTTTTATCGCAAGATTTTTTTTATAAATAATTTTTCCGTTTGCCTGTGAGTAAGAAATAGAGAATTCGTAAGCCGGGTTTGTTATTTCTACGTTTGGAGGAAGACTCGTAACCGAATAACCGTTCGGAATTTCAAGTTCGGTCTGCTTACTGAGATTCATTTTATAATCAAACCAAAAATCAAGATCTCTTTTTGTGGTATCAAAAATAAAATCATTCAGTTCTTTGGTAAAATCAAGATCGACATAATATTCTTTATCAAAAGATGAAACCGCATTTTTATGATCTATGTTGTACATGGCTGAAATATCCTTATCATAATTATTGAGGTTAGAAGTTTTAAGATCTGTAATTACATAATCATTATTGCCCAGAGATAAATACTTTGTAAACGATTCAATTGATTTATCTTTTTTAATTGAGTTAAGTTCTGAAAGCACATATTCTTTTTCTTCTCCTTTCCATACGTGGGTTGCCGTTCCTTTCAAATCTGTCCCGTCAATTTTCAATATTCTTTTTTCTTCATCAAGATTTTGCTGATACGTTGTTGAAGGAATATTGGCAAGAATATAATTATCTCCATCTTCTATCAACACTTGCCTTCCCTGTATGCGTTCTGCATATTCATCAAAGCCAAGATAATTTTCCGTAGCATCAAGAAAATACATTTTGCCCTGGAATTTCAGTGCGCATATCATGTGATTATCCACGGAAAGAGATGGTGTTGAATAATCATAAGCAATATGATTTGTGCCGATCCAGCAAAGCCGCGCATCATAACCAAGACTTCTTAATAATTCTTTTGTTGCGTTAGCCATGCCCTTACAATCACCATATTTTTTGCGTATCACTTCATCCGCCTTATCAGGTTTGAATCCTGCAATGCCATCCTCAAAAGCAACATACCGAACATTGTTTTGCATCCAATAAAACACAGCTTTTATTTTATCAAGATCATTCGTAATACCTGCAGTAATTTCCTGTGCTTTTACTTTTACAATTGCATCATTGCTTCCAATGTTTCCTACTAATTGTTTGTACCATGCATATTGATCAGCAACACTATTGAAATAAGTTTTCTTCACATTCTCGACAGTCGCTTCTTTTGAAAGAACAAGTATGTGCGGATAGATGTAAGAAGGGCCCGGGCATTCGTCTTCATTTTCTCTCGGCGGCAAATTTTTTATTGTATAAGTATAAACATCCGCGTCGTTATTATTATCGTAATTTGAAGTTTTGGTTATCTCATACCCATTAAAATTAATTTCCTTCAATTCAACTTTCATCCAGCGCGGAACTTTAATAGTAACTTCTTTATGCAACACGGGATAAGATTCAGAAAAATAAACATTCAAAAAATAACGCGGATCTGAAATTGTTTTTTTAAAAAGCACGCTGCTTGTACTTCCCTTTCTTTCAAGCGGAAGAGGAAAATAACAGATATGCTCATCAGAATAAAAATAATCATCGACAGAATAATAAGAAAACCGCGGTTTTATATCTTTTGGTTTTTTACCATCAACAATAAAATCCACGTTGTCAATAGATGTTTCGTTATCATAAAATTCTGCGATTGGAATGGTTGTTCTGAAATCGTTACAGAAATATGAAGTGCTCAGGTTTTGTTTAACCTGCACACTGTTCTGAGATTTTTGCCATACAAACTCGTACAGTTCTTTACTGTCAGAAACAACAATATTGGAATCTTTCACCTCACCAAAGCAAGTGGATATAATCAGCAAAAGGGTCAGGGAAAATAAAACACGTACACACATACCGCTAACAATTTTGAACGAACTAAATATAGATTATTTTTCAGTGTATGCAAAAGTGTTACAGTATAATAAGATTTTTATTTAACCGGCGCAGGTGCTGCTATTGGGCTTCCGTTGTGTCACTCCCTTGTGCGTTCGGAACTTTGTTGAGCAAGTCTGAAAGTCCGTAAAGTAATTTCAACATGATGCAAATGCTTTTGACGTTCGGTCTTGCCGACTTCCCGATTAAAAGCACAAGTGGGAATACTATGCAAGATGAACTTGAGCATTGTTCCTCTTGTTGCCATACGTTCTGCGGATAAAGTGATTGCGACGCAACAGACGATGCTATGGAATACAAAAGCTGGTATCATAAAAATCATTCTAATCATTAAGTTCATTAGTATGGAAGTTGAATAGTTAAATAAAGCCGGGCTCATAATATTTAAACAGCAAGAGCTAACGGCATGAATTATATTTGCAGCCGATTAAAATTGAACTGAATGACGATCTCGTATAATTGGGTAAGTGAATATTTACCTGAAAAAATTAAGCCTGAGAAATTATCGAAAATACTTACTGCAATTGGTCTCGAAGTGGAAAGCCTTGAACATTACGAAAGCATAAAAGGAGGATTGAAAGGATTAGTTATCGGTGAAGTAGTAGAGTGTGCACAGCATGCAAATGCGGATAAATTAAAAGTTACGAAAGTAAATACGGGTAACGGACAATTACTGCAAATAGTTTGCGGTGCACCAAATGTTGCGGCAGGACAGAAAGTGGTTGTGGCAACAGTGGGAACAACAATTTATCCTTTGAAAGGAGAACCAATGACGATGAAGGTTGCAAAGATTCGTGGTGTAGAGAGTCATGGAATGATTTGCGCGGAAGATGAAATTGGTTTTAGTGAAGATCATGCAGGCATAATGGTTTTGCCTGATGATGCGGAAGTTGGCACACCTGCATCAGAATATTTTAAAACATACGCAGACTGGATTTATGAAATCGGGCTGACACCTAACAGAAGTGATGCGATGAGTCATCTGGGAGTTGCAAAAGATGTATGCGCATATTTATCGCATCATGAACAGAAAACCGTGAAACCTAAAATGCCTTTTACAGAAACATTTAAACCGGATAATAATAATTTACCAATAACAGTTACGATTGAAAATAAAGAGGCTTGTCAACGGTATTCGGGAATAAGCATTGCAGGCGTTACTGTAAAAGAATCACCGCAATGGTTGCAGGATAAATTAAAGGCAATCGGTCAAAAACCTATTAATAATATTGTCGACATCACGAATTTTATTTTGCATGAAACAGGTCAGCCACTGCATGCATTTGATGCAGATGAAATAAAAGGCGGAAAAGTAATTGTAAAAAATTTACCGGAAGGCTCAATATTCACAACGCTTGATGGAAAAGAAAGAAAACTTACGGCAAATGATCTGATGATATGTAATGCCGAAGAAGGAATGTGTATTGCAGGCGTTTACGGGGGAGTAAAAAGTGGTGTAAAAAATTCAACCAAAAATATTTTTTTGGAAAGTGCATGGTTCAATCCTGTAAATATTCGCCGAACATCTATTTATCACGATCTGCGCACAGATGCCGCTGCCCGTTTTGAAAAAGGCGTTGATATTTCAAATACAGTAAATGTTCTGAAACGAGCCGCACTTTTGATAAAAGAAATTGCAGGCGGTACAATTGCAAGTGATATTGAAGATGTGTATCCAAAGAGAGAAGAAAAAGTAAAAGTTGGATTAAAGTATAGTTATTTGAAAAAATTAAGTGGCAAAAATTATCAGCCAGATGCGGTAAAAAATATATTGGAGAATCTTGGGTTTGATATAATAAATGAATCCGTTAATGAATTGATGGTCACAGTTCCTTATAACAAAACCGATATAAAATTGCCGGCAGATTTAGTAGAAGAAGTTGTAAGGATTGATGGTCTGGACAATATTGAAATACCGAAGGCAATCACCATCACTCCAGCCACAGAAAAATTAGCTTTGAAGGAGAATCTGAAAGAAAAGTTAAGTAATTATCTAACAGGTATTGGGTTCAGTGAAATACTTACCAATTCTATCACCAACAGTAATTATTATTCGGAAGAAGAGACAAAGCATGTAGTGAAGATGATGAATAGTTTAACCGTGGAATTGAATGTGCTTCGGCCATCCATGCTTGAAACAGCTCTTGAAAGTATCGCTTATAATATCAACAGAAAGAATGCTAATCTTCATTTTTTTGAATTTGGAAAAACTTATTCAACTGAAAAGACCGGAGTTTACAAGGAAGAAGAACACTTTAGTTTATATCTGACGGGGTCTGATCATTATGATGAATGGAGGAAAAAATCACAGCCCTCGGATTTTTTTGTTGCAAAAGGTATTGCTTCTTCTCTATTAAAAATTTGTGGACTGAATGATATAAAATTTGAGGAGCCGATTAAAGAAGAAAGTGGATTAGATTATACAATTAAATATAATAGTGTTGCTATTGGGAAACTTGTTGAAGTAAGTCCGCAGCGCTTAAAAATTTTTGATATAAAACAACCGGTTTATTTTATTGATCTCAATTATGAAACAGTTTTAGGTTTAGCAAAAAAAAGAGAAATTATTCTCACAGAGCTGGGAAAATTTCAGCCTGTCTTCCGCGATCTTGCAATTATTGTGGATAAATGGTTGCCTTTTAGTGGTCTTGCAAGCACGATAAAAAAATTAAATCTTACTAAGTTGCAGGAAATACGCCTTTTTGATGTATTTGAAAGTGATAAACTCGGCGCAAATAAAAAATCACTCGCATTAAATTTTATTTTTGTGGATGAAAACAAAACGCTTACAGATAAAGAAATTGATGGCATGATGCAGCAAATTATTACTGCCATTGAAAAACAATTGAACGGTGAAATAAGAAAATAAAAGAATTCTCATGGAGGAATTGGAATTACAGTTAGCTAATCTTCAAAATAAACTTCAATTGTTGCTGAAGCAAAGCCAGCATTTAATAAAAGAAAATATCAGTCTCAAAAACGAAAAGGAACTATTAGTTGATGAATTAAACAAAAAAGACGAAGCGATTAAAAAAATGCAACAGCAAATCGATGCCTTAAAGTTTAATAATACCATGGACGAAGATGAAAAGAAGCACCTGGAGAAAAGGATCGATGAATATTTAAGAGAAATTGATAAATGCTTATCCATATTAAATACTTAGGCGTATGGCTGAACTGATTCCTGTAAATATTCTCATCGGTGATCGTACCTATCGGTTGCGAATAGATCCCGCCGATGAAGAAAAATTAAGAAAAACGGTAAAGACCATTAATGATAAGATCGTTGAATTTAAAACCAACTTTGCGGGTAAAGACATGCAGGATTTTGTTTCGATGGTTTTAATTTGGTTTGCTACAGAACAAAATAATTCGGGCAGGGAAAAAATTAAACTGCAGGAAACTTTAGAGAAACTCTCCTCATTCGAAAATGCTATTGATAAAACATTAAAGATATTTCCTCAGTAATCCTTAAAAGGATACATCTCCCTCCTTGTTGTTTTTCATAACAAGGGAAGAAGATGTATCAAAAACTTTTTGTGAATGGAAGTTTTATAACAAGGGTAGACTAAAAACGGACGCCTTTGATTCCCAAATGATATGCCATTGAATTTTATCTACTCTTTTGATTTATTATCAGCACATTATAAAAACCTGATTTTGTTAATCTTCCCATAAAGAGAAAAATAATTCTCCATAATGGAATAAAGTCAATCCCCTTTAATTATAATCGTTTAATTATCTTCGCGTTTATCGCTCATATTATTTCATTTCATCAATGAGCAACGAGAATATTTATATGATTTTGAACTATTTTAAACTCCAAAAGCATGGATCAGAATGTTATTTATATCATAATTGGTTTGCTTGCCCTTTTGATAGGAATCATAGCAGGTAAATTAATATTTGCAAAAAATACCAAAAAGCAAATTGAAGAAGCAGAAAGTCAAGCACAAAAAATAATCAATGAAGCTACGGCAAAGGCAGAAACAATTAAGAAAGAAAAAATCCTCGAGGCTAAGGAAAAAGCGGTACAATTAAAAGCAGAGCATGACCGGGAAGTTCTGGAAAGGAACAAAAAAATAAGTGAATCAGAAAACCGCATCAAACAAAAGGAAATCAGTATTAATCAAAAAGAGGGGGCGCTTGAAAAGCAGATAAAAGAAAACGAGGCGATAAAAGAAACGCTTAACCGGCAAATTGAAATTGTGAACCAAAAGCGAACCGAACTGGAAAAGCATCAGGAAGAACACATCAGACGATTGGAAAAGATCGCCGGTTTAACAGGGGATGAGGCAAAGGCTCAACTTATTGAAAGTCTTAAACAGGAAGCACAAACACAGGCTCTTGCCCTTCAACAGGAAATTATTGAAGATGCAAAGCTAAGGGCAAACAAGGAGGCAAGAAAAGTTATAATCCAATCAATACAACGTACTGCAGCCGAGCAGACGATTGAAAATACTGTAACTGTTTTTAACCTGGAAAGTGATGAAATAAAAGGCCAGATAATTGGCCGGGAAGGTCGAAACATTAGAACAATAGAAGCAGCAACAGGCGTTGATCTGATTGTTGATGATACGCCGGAAGCCATTGTACTTTCTTCTTTTGATCCTCTTCGAAGAGAAATAGCACGTTTGAGTTTGCAACGTCTTGTCGCGGACGGTCGCATACATCCTGCAAGAATTGAAGAAGTGGTCGAAAAAACCAGGAAGCAATTGGAAGAACAAGTGACTGAGATTGGCGAACGTACCGTTATCGAATTAGGCATTCATGGTTTGCATAAAGAATTAATTCGAATTGTTGGAAAGATGCGTTTTCGTTCATCTTATGGGCAGAACTTGCTGATGCATAGCCGCGAAGTAGCGAATTTATGCGGCATTATGGCGAGTGAGTTAGGATTGAATCCCAAACTTGCAAAACGTGCAGGACTTTTACATGATATAGGTAAAGTTCCTGACGAAGAAACGGAACTGAGCCACGCTCTCCTTGGCGCAAAGCTCGCAGAGAAATATGGGGAAAACCCTGCAGTTGTAAACGCTATCGGTGCACACCATGATGAGATGGAAATGCAATATGTTATTTCGCCGATCGTACAGGCATGCGATGCCATCAGTGGTGCAAGACCCGGCGCCCGCCGCGAAATAATGCAGCAATATCTCCAGCGTATTAAAGACCTTGAAACACTTGCCATTTCTTATCCGGGAGTTGAAAAGGCATATGCGATCCAGGCAGGTCGTGAATTACGTGTTATTGTAGAAGCCGATAAAGTCGGAGATGCAGAAAGTGATAAACTTAGTTTTGAAATAGCGCAAAAAATTCAAACAGAAATGACCTATCCGGGGCAAATAAAAGTTACCGTGATAAGAGAAAAAAGAGCTGTGAATGTAGCACGATAATTATAAACAAGTAATATGATATAGCCGGTGTTGATAAATGGTCGCGCCGGCTTTTTTATGCAACTGTCAATTTGTTTCTACATTCTTTGCCGTATCAGTTAATAAAATTAAAACATCAAAGACTTATTAAATTATATTATCAGCTTGCAAGTACTTCTTGTATTTATTAGCTTTGCTGCTGTTAAAAATTAAGTGTATGTCATTGGAAGAACTCGAACTTGTAAAGGAGGATGCGGAATCTCAGATGAAAAAAGCGATCGATCATCTTGAAGCCGAACTTATAAAAATAAGAGCGGGAAAAGCAAATCCTTCAATGGTTGATGGTATTACTGTAGATTATTATGGCGCTCATATGCCTATTAACCAGGTAGCAAATGTAAATGTTCTTGATGCACGTACGCTAAGCATTCAACCATGGGAAAAGAACATGGTTCAACCTATTGAAAAAGCAATTTTGCAGGCAAACATAGGCATCACTCCCCAAAATGACGGAGTACAAATTCGCCTTTTCATGCCGCCGCTTACTGAAGAACGTAGAAAAGAATTATTTAAAAAAGCAAGCGCAGAAGGTGAACATTCAAAAGTGGCGATTCGAAATATTCGCCGGGATTCAATTGAACATATCAAGCGTTTGCAAAAAAACGGGTTGAGTGAGGATGCTGCAAAGGATGCAGAGCAGGATATTCAACATGTAACCGATAGATATATTGCGCTTGTTGATAAACATCTTTCCGCCAAGGAAAAAGAAATGATGGCCGTTTAAATTTTTATAATGATTGATGTAATTGCCACAGTACTCATACTTTATTTGTTGTACAAACTTGTGTTCGATTTTATCGTTCCTGTATCAAAAACCACTTCGCATTTTAAAAATCAAGTGAACCAAATGCGTAAACAGCAGGAAGAACAAATGCACAGACAACAACAAAGTAACACTCCGCAAAATAAAACTTCCCCCAACAAAAAAAATACAACAACTACTGATGGTGAGTATATAGATTTTGAAGAAGTAAAATAATTTTTTTGTCCCCTGCTTTCGATTCTTTATTGATACTTCCATTTTCCGAAGGACTCCTTTGGAGCGTCGCACTCTTCAACGACTTGTTCTTTAATAAACAATTACAACTTCAAATCAAGCACCGTTTCAGGATAAACAAGATGGATAGTTTGCAATCCAACCTGTTTGGCACCTTCAATATTTTTGAGTGTATCGTCAATAAATAAAGTTTCTTCAGGTCTTAATTGTTGCTCATTTAAAATATACAAGTATGATTCAGGATAAGGTTTTCGTAAACCCATTTCATGAGAGTAATACGTTTTTACAAACAGTCTATTAAAATCCTTAAACCCTGTTTGTTCGTGGAACATTTCTGTAAAAACATCATAATGGATTTTATTGGTGTTGGAAAAGAGGAAGATTTTATAGCGTTTACCAATTTCCTGTAGCCACTGTAAACGTTCAATTGGAAAATCAACCAACAACGCAGTCCATGCATTTTTTAATTCTTCGTAAGAAAGATGCAATCCTGTTTCTTCAACAAATGAGTCATGAAATTCTTCAGGAGAAATTTTTCCTGTTTCCAGCAATTCAAAAAGTTCTGAAGCGTGATGTTGTGAATAAAAATCATTGAATTGAACGCCTAAATCAGCAAATGCCTTTTCAGTTTTTGAAAAATCTATATTGAGAAAAATTCCTCCTAAATCAAAAATGATGTTTTTAATTTCTTGCATGCTGCAAAATAAAAGCTAAGCATGATTGTTCTTGGA
>Ga0068855_100006976_pt1 | contig 13713 bp, 10 predicted proteins | sample KBSCornC52_FD_66592 | JGI IMG/M metagenome (GOLD analysis project Ga0068855, IMG submission 66592) | Corn rhizosphere microbial communities from Kellogg Biological Station, Michigan, USA - KBS Corn C5-2 | ecosystem: Host-associated > Plants > Roots > Rhizosphere > Soil ... | reverse complement strand
CTACACGGGAAAGGAGGATGGTCCAGCCTATGAAAATTGAAAGTCACAGTTGCAGTACACAACGTGAGGTGACTGAGGCTTAGAGCGCGTCTTTGCTCTAGTCCTGGCGTTCCGAAAATCCACGCCGAGGCCCGTACGACAAAGGCGCCTCAGGTCAATCTCAACAGATCACCGACAAAGCCCGCACCTTTGGTGCGGGCTTTGTGCGTTTCAGAGGCTCTAGAGCGCGGAAGCCGGGGAGAGCCGGGAAGCGAACTTCGCGGGCCCGGCGGTAAACTGTCGTCATGGATGCTTTGGTGATTGCCGGACGCGCGTTTGAGTCTCGCCTGATCGTTGGTACCGGGAAGTACAAGGACGGGAAGGAGACTCAGGCGGCGATTGAGGCTTCGGGCGCCGAGATGGTGACGGTGGCGGTTCGGCGCGTGAACCTGGATCGCTCGAAGGAATCGCTGCTGGATTTTATCGACCCGCGGCGCTATTTCCTGCTTCCCAACACCGCAGGATGCTTTACCGCCGACGAGGCGATTCGCGCGGCGCGACTGGGGCGCGAGGTGGGGCTCTCCGATTGGGTGAAGATCGAAGTGATCGGGGACAAAGCGACGTTGTATCCGGACATCCAGGCGACGCTCGAGGCGACGCGGGTGCTGGTGAAAGAGGGCTTTACGGTGCTGCCGTACACCTCCGACGACATTGTGTATGCCAAGCGGCTGATCGATGCGGGCGCGGCAGCGGTGATGCCTCTGGGAGCGCCGATTGGAAGCGGGCTGGGGCTGCGCAATACGGCAAACCTGCGCATCCTGCGGGAGCTGATTACAGAGGTTCCGCTGATCGTGGATGCAGGTGTTGGCACGGCCTCTGACGCGACCGTCGCCATGGAGATGGGCTTTGACGGCGTGTTGATGAATACCGCAATTGCGCAGGCGCAAAATCCGGTGTTGATGGCAGAGGCGATGCAGCATGGAGTGATGGCGGGGCGGCAGGCGTATCTGGCTGGGCGGATGCCGCGGCGGCTGTACGCGACGGCGTCAAGCCCGCTGGATGGCATCTCGGTACCGCCGTGATTCTCTGGTGCGGACTTGCCGCAGCAGTAGAGTAGACTTGCACCAAACCTTATGCGGGTCTTTGGGATCGATTGCGGGACGGAATTCACCGGTTACGGCGTGGTGGAGATGGACCACGATGCGCGATCGCCGCAGTTGAAACACATCGCGGCAGGGACTATCCGCCTCAGCAAAAAAGAGAAGACGCCCCAGCGGCTGGGGCAGGTGTTTGCCGAGCTGACGGCGCTGATCGCTCTGCACCAGCCGGACTGCGTGGCCATTGAGGAGGTTTTCTTCTCCGCGAACGCGAAGTCTGCCCTGAAGCTGGGACAGGTGCGAGGAGTGGCGCTGCTGGCGGCTGCTACGTGCGGCATGCCGGTGGCAGAGTACGCGCCGCTCTCGGTGAAATCTTCGGTGGTGGGGTATGGGCTGGCCCAGAAGGAGCAGGTGCAGTTTATGGTGACGCGGCTGCTTGGACTGGACACGGCGCCGGAATCGCCGGATGCCGCGGATGCGCTGGCACTGGCCATTTGCCACATTCACTGCTGGGAGACGCGGCAGGCACAGGAGGCAGCACGATGAGGGCTGTGGGATCGATTTGCGCGGCCGGTCTGCTGGCGCTCAGTTGCGGATTCCTGGCTGCGCAGGATGCACCTCCAGCAGCGAAGCCGGCGGCAGAGGCTTCGGCAAAGCGGCAGGTCTCATTCAGCTTCGAGCGCAAGGGCGTCGCGGTGGTGCACTATCGGATGTTGATCCACGAGGATGGCAGCGGGAGCTATGAGGGCGAGGAGATTCCCGTGGCAACTGCTTATGGGAATCCTGTGAATCAGACGCCTACGCCGTTCCACCATGCGATTTCGATCTCGCCGGGAACCACGCAGAAGATATTCTCGCTCGCGGAAAAACTGAACCACTTCGACATGACCTGCGCTTCGAAGCTGAAGAATATTGCGAATACCGGCATTAAGACGCTGGCGTACTCAGGGCGGGATGGCAGTGGAAGCTGCACCTACAACTACAGCGACAACAAGGACGTGGAGGCGTTGACCGACGTTTTTCTCGGTATCGCGGAGACGATGGACATCGGGCGCAGGCTGGACATGCTGCGCAGGTTCGACCGGCTGGGGCTGGATGAGGCGATGAAGTTCCTGGGCGATGAGGTTGCAGCTGGCCGGGCCCTTGAGATCGGCACGATCGAGAAGTCGTTGCGCTCGATCGCGCAGGATAACGAATTGATGGCGCGGGTTAGAACTCGAGCGACGGCGCTGCTGAGCCAGTCCGGAGTCCCGGCGACGCCCTAGCCGGGCAGGTACCCCGGAGAGCATTACGGCCTGTAAGCGGTTTGCATCTAAAGGAATACCCGGCCCCAGCTTGCCCCAGCAGATGAATCAACCCGATACTGGGAGATGGAGCGGGAAAGGTCTGACGAGTGCTCGAAAAAGTATTGATTGTCGAAGATGAGGCGCACGCCCGGACGGGGCTGACGGAGCTGGTAGCCGCATGGGGTTTCCGGGCGGAAGGGGCCGCGGATGGCGCCGAGGGTCTGGACCGGATACGGCAGTGGTCGCCGGGCATCGTTGTGACGGACCTGAAGATGCCGCGCATGGACGGCATGGAGCTGCTGGCTCGGATTCGCGAGCTGCCGGACCGGCCTGTGGTGATTATGCTGACGGCGCAGGGCTCCATTGAGTCGGCTGTGGAAGCGATGCGGATGGGGGCGTACGACTATGTGCCCAAGCCGATTGATCCGGTGCGGCTGAAGGCGATTCTGCAGAGTGCCAATACGCAGCGCGAGGTGGATGCGAGCAAGCAGGCGGAGCCGGCGCGGAAGCCGTCGGAGGCCGCGGAGCTGGGGCCGCTGGTCGGCTCGTCGCCGCAGATGCGTGCGATTTACCAGATGGTGGAACGCGTCGCGCCGTCGAATGTCTCGGTGTTGGTAACCGGCGAAAGCGGCACCGGGAAAGAGCTGGTGGCGCGATGCCTGCACGAGATGAGCTCGCGACGGAACAAGGCGTTTGTGGCAGTGAACTGCGCCGCGATTCCGGAGACCCTGATCGAGAGCGAAATCTTCGGGCATGAAAAGGGGGCGTTCACCGGAGCGGTGGAGCGGCGCGCGGGGTGCTTCGAGCTAGCGGAAGAAGGCACTTTGCTGCTCGACGAGATTGGGGAAATGCCCATGGCGACGCAGGCTAAGCTGCTCCGCGTTCTGGAAGACAGGAAGCTGCGGCGGCTGGGAAGCAAGGCCGAGACGCCGGTGGATGTGCGCGTGATTGCCGCCACCAACAAAGATCCGCAGCAGGCTGTGCAAAGCGGACAGTTGCGCGGAGACCTGTTCTACCGGCTGAATGTGTTCAACATCCAGATGCCGGCGCTGCGAGACCACATCTCGGATATTCCGGAGATTGCGGCGCGGATGATCGACGAAATGAACCAGCGGCACGGCTGCTCGGTGATCGGGATTGCGCCGGAGCTGATGGAACGGCTGATGAAGTATGAGTGGCCGGGCAATGCGCGCGAACTGCGCAACACGGTCGAGCGCGCAACCATTCTGGCGCGCACCGGTCAGCTGAAAAATGAGCACCTGCCGCCGCACTTTGGGGAGCCAGGATATGCCACTCGGGTTGCGCCTATGGTGGGCGGAGTCGTGGTGGAGTCGGCGAGCGTAGCCGGCAGTTCGCGCGACGACGACCGGACTGTCCATGTAGAAGTGGGTACGACCGTGGACGAGGCCGAGCGTCAGCTGATTCTGAAGACGCTGCAATCCACGCACAACAACAAGACCAAGGCCGCAGAGATTCTGGGGATCACGACGAAGACCCTGCAGAACAAGCTGAAGGAGTATTCCAGTGCGGGCTCTGGTGCCGGGAGCTCCCGGAACGACGGTCCGGCAGTTGCGACGGAGTAGCGGATGCGACTGCGTACCAAGCTCGTACTGACTGCCAGCTTCCTCACGTTTGCCATTGTGCTGGTACTGGCGCTGGTATTCATGGGCGAGCTGCTGCAGCAGCGCGTCGACACCACCGCACAGGATAACGAGCTGCTGGCGCAGGAGGTGCTGCTTTCCACGCGTCAGGCGGTCGAGAACGGGATGGGCGATAGGCCGCCCATCCAAGCAAAGCCGGGGCAGACTGCGGATGAGGCGCTGCACGATGCGGTGGTCGATGTGTTGCGCAGCAGCGATGACCTGATGAGTACGATGAACGGCATCGTGCGCTACTCCAAGACGGTGCAGGATGTGAGCATCACGGACGCGCACGGATTCACCATTCTCTCTACCGATCCGGATGCGGTAAACCAGCGCGCACCCTACCGGGACAGCTTTGCCAGTGTGCGCAAGGCGCACGCATGGCAGCAGATCGAGCAGGTGTTCGGTAAGCCTCGCGTCATTGACATCTCGAAATCGCTGGAAAGGCCGAATCACGAGACATTTCTGGTGGTGCATATCGGCATTCGATCGACATTCCTGCGCAATGCGTACGAGCCCTGGCTGAAAGATGCGCTCAAGGTCGCAATCCTGGCGATTCTGGCCTCGGTGATTGCAGCAGCGTTGCTCTCGACCGTGGCACTGCGCCCACTGGAATCGATTGGACAGCAACTGGAGCAATTGACGCTGGCGCACGGCGAAGTGGAGGATGCGGAGGTTCCCAAAGAGCCGGAGAAGATGCTGGAGGCGTCGAAGGTGGACGCCGTTGGGCGGGTGAACATTACCATCGACCGGCTGGGGCGCGAGATGCGCAGCCGCGAAGCCGGGTACACCGCACTGCAGGCGAACCTGAATCAGATGCTGGACACGCTTCGCGATGGCGTGATGCTGGTGGCCCAGGATCGCCGGGCAGTCATGATCTCGGATGCCGTAGCGCACTTCCTTGAGCTACCCGATGGGAAGGGGCCGCCGGCTGTCGATGAGATGGTCGGGATGAAGCTTGAGGAGATCTTTTCCGCCGGAACGAAGCTGGGAGGGGCGGTTCTGGCCGCCTTCGACCGGCACGCGCAAATCTCGGCCGAAACTGTCACGCTAGAGGATGGCCGGCTAGTACAGATTTCGCTCGACCGGATCGTCGACGGACGCTCCAACAATGGATATGGCAACGGGGAGCACCAGGAGTTTGGCACCCTGCTGACACTGCGGGATACGGGAACGGCCCTCGAACTGGAGCAGGAGCTTGAGGTATCCAGGCGCCTTGCGGCCATCGGCAGCCTGACTGCCAATGTGGGACACGAGGTGAAGAACCCGATCAATGCCATGGTGGTGCACCTGGAGCTGCTGCGAAGCAAACTCGCTGCGGGACCGCTTGAGCGCGAGAGCGCACAGAAGCACGTGGATATTCTGGCGGACGAGATGCACCGGCTGGACCGTGTGGTCCAGACGCTGGCGGACTTCTCGCGGCCGATGGAGCTCGAGCTGCGAGAACACGACTTGAGGCGGGTTGTTGAGCAGACGATTGAGCTTGCGGCGGCCGAGTTTACCGAACACGGAGTAGAGATTGAGAAGGACCTGGGCGCCGGCCCTGTGATGGTCCGGGTGGATGCGGAGCTTCTGCGCCAGGCACTGCTGAATCTGCTGCTGAACGCGATGCAGGCCATGCCCGATGGAGGAGTGGTGCGGGCATCGGTTCGTCGCGACAACCGGATTGCGGTGGTTGAAATTGCAGATAATGGTGTCGGTATTCCGGCAAATCTGCTGCCGCGTATCTTTGACCTGTACTTTACGACCAAGCCCAAGGGAAGTGGAATCGGTCTGGCGTTGAGCTACCGGATTGTAAAGCTGCATGGGGGAACGATGGTGGTCCGATCCGAGGCGGACCCCGGCTCACCAAACCGAGGCACCTCATTTATGCTGCGCATTCCGGTATCGGTGGCCTCGGCGGACCGGGGACAGCTTCTCGGGACACAACCGGACGCTTCAAGCGGCCCGGCTGCCATTAAGATGGGACGCAAGGAGATAGCGTGAAGAACGGCCGCGAGTTCGATGAGCGGAGCAGCAGAGACAGCATTCAGGTTCGCTGCGGGATGCCCTGTGGCTGCGCTCTGCTGGTGCTGCTGCTCGCCGGGTGTTCTCACAAGCAGATCCGCGCGCATATTCCTGTGGCCCTGCCGGTGCCATTGGAGGCTGCGAGCGAGCCCCAGGATGATATAGAGCTGGTTCCAGAGCCAGAGATTGGGCCGATTCAGTGGCCTGAGCCGCCGCGTCCGCCTGTGAAACGCAGGGTTCCACCGCGCGAGGAGACAGGCGGAGCGGCCCCACCCACAGAGCCGGCTCCACAACCTGAGTTGAGTATCGGGATGCTTTCTCCGGCAGGCGAGGCAAACCCGCAGAGTCAGCAGCAGGCCCGCGATCTCATCGCATCGACGGAGCGAAGAATTACTTCGCTTCCGCAGCGGGTCGCTAATTCGCAGCGATCGCAGGTTCGCCAGGCGCGTGATTATCTGGATAAATCAAAGAAAGCGCTCAATACAGGCGACGCAGACGGCGCAATGAACCTAGCCAACAAAGCGAAGCTGCTGATGGACGAGCTCGAGCGCCGCTGAGGCTCGCTTGCAGAGAGCACGTGTGAGTCGCGGAATTCAGCCCTTTCTTCCGCAGGATCAGGCGTCGGCACCGTGGCACTTCTTGAATTTCTTGCCGGAGCCGCAGGGGCATGGATCGTTGCGGCCTACCTTCTCCCCGATGGTGCGCGGTGAATTGCCGTTGCTCCCGGTTGAGGTTGAGGCGGCACGTGCCTGCTCCAACTCACGCTTCTTCTTCCGCTGGAACTCTCGCTCGAGCTCGTCGATGGTGGTCGATGGTGCACGAGTGGGAATAGCTATCGGTGCGTGCTGGGATTGCGGAGTGCCGTCGAATTCCATCGGCAGGTTGCCCTGTTCGGCGGCCGGGCGACGCTGAGTGGAAGCGGGCCCTGAGGGTAGGGAAGGCACATTTGCCGGGCGGACCTGCTGGGCCTGAGCCTGCATCTGCGCCTGAACCATGGCCTGCGCGCGTTGCATCTGCTCGACCGATTCGATCGGCTGGCCGTCCGGGCCGATGATCTGCATTCGGAAGAGATGACGGGCAGTGTCCTGCTGGAACTGCATCATCATCGCCTCGAACATGTCGAACGACTCTTTCTTATAGGCGACCAGCGGGTCCTGCTGCGCATAGCCGCGGAGCCCGATGCCTTCCTTGAGATGGTCCATCGCGAGCAGATGGTCTTTCCACAGCCCGTCGAGCACGGACAGCATGACGATTCGCTCGTGATACCGCATGTTCTGAGGACCGAGGATCTGCTCCTTGAGGTCATACCGGGCACGAAGTTTCTCGAAGATGGTTTCGCCAAGCTCATGCCGGTTGAGCGAGTGGCCATCGATGGCTTCGGGGCCTTCCTTGAAGTCGGCACCGAAGGTATCGAAGACGTTCGAGAAGATGGCATCGAAGTTCCACTGGTCGGGATGGTCCTTCTCTGGAGCGTACTGATCGAGGATGCCGGAGAGGATGGTGGAGAGGTAATCCTCTGTGATGAGCTGCTTTTGATCGACGCCTTCCATAAGCTGGCGGCGAAGCCCGTAGACAGCCTCGCGCTGCTTGTTCATGACATCGTCGTACTCGAGCACATGCTTGCGCGACTCAAAGTTCTGGGTTTCAACCGCCTTCTGTGCGGCTTCAATGCGCCGCGTAATCATCTTGCTCTCAATGGGGACGCCTTCTTCCATGCCCAGACGCTGTAGCAGCGTGGAGACCCACTCCCGCGCAAAGATGCGCATGAGATCGTCCTCGAGCGAAAGGAAGAAGCGCGAGGCACCGGGATCGCCCTGGCGTCCGGCACGGCCGCGGAGCTGGTTGTCGACGCGGCGGGATTCGTGGCGCTCCGTACCCAGGATGTGCAGGCCGCCGACTTCGATGACGGCGTCGTGCTCCTTATCGGCGTTCGCCTTGTGGACAGCAAATGTAGAGTCCCAGAGCTCCTGTGAGGTTTCAAACTCCTGTCCGGAATAGTAGAAGCGGATCATGCCCGGACCAGCGACTGGCGAGATGGCGCCTTCCGCCGCAGATACGGCTCGCGCCTGCTGCTTGCGCAGTAGTTCCTGGCGGGTCATGAACTCCGGGTTTCCGCCAAGCAGGATGTCGGTGCCGCGGCCAGCCATGTTGGTGGCAATGGTGACCATCCCGATGCGCCCGGCCTGAGCGACGATCTCGGCTTCCTTCTCGTGAAACTTGGCGTTGAGGACGACGTGTCGAACGCCCTTGCGCTTCAGAATTTCGGAGAGCAGCTCCGACTTTTCGATGGATGTGGTGCCGACCAGCACCGGCTGCTTCTGCTCATGCAGGCGCACGATCTCATCGGCAACGGCGAAGTATTTTTCCTTGCCGGTGCGGTAGACGACGTCCGGGTTCTCGATGCGGAGCATCGGCCGGTTGGTGGGGATGACAACGATGTCCAGCTTGTAAATGTTGTCGAACTCGGCTGCTTCGGTCTCCGCTGTGCCGGTCATGCCGGAGAGCTTCTTGTACATGCGGAAGTAGTTCTGGAAGGTAATGGTCGCCAGGGTCTGGTCTTCCTTGCGAATGACGACGCCTTCCTTGGCTTCCACCGCCTGGTGGAGGCCATCCGACCAGCGGCGCCCCGGCATGAGACGGCCGGTGAATTCATCGACAATGATGACTTCGCCGTCTTTCACGACGTACTCGACATCGCGTTTGTACAGGTGGTGGGCCTTGATTCCGACCTCGACGTGGTGCTTCAGGTCCCAGTTCTCGGGGTCGGCGATGTTGCCGATGCCGAGCAGCTTTTCGATCTTTTCCCAGCCCTCGTCGGTGACTGTAATGGCGCGGGCCTTCTCGTCGACGACGAAGTCGCCGGTCCAGGTCTTGGTCTCGAGCGTCTCGACCAGCTCACCCTGCTCCAGCTCGGGGATGATGAGGTTGACCCGCTGGTATTTGTCCGTGGTCTGGTCGGTTGGGCCGGAGATGATGAGCGGCGTCCGCGCTTCATCGATCAGGATGGAGTCGACTTCATCGACGATGCAGTAGTAGTTGCCGCGCTGCACCATATCCTTGAGCTCGAACTTCATGTTGTCGCGCAGATAATCGAAGCCGAACTCATTGTTGGTGCCGTAGGTGATGTCGGCGGCGTAAGCCTCGCGGCGCTGCTCGTCGGAGAGATCGTGGACGATTACGCCGACGGAAAGCCCGAGGAAGCTGTAGATTTTGCCCATCCACTCGGCATCACGCTTGGCAAGATAGTCATTGACCGTGACCACATGGACGCCGTGACCGGCGAGTGCGTTCAGATAGCAGGGAAGCGTAGCGACGAGGGTCTTGCCTTCGCCGGTCTTCATCTCCGAGATCTTGCCGGAGTGCAGCACCATGCCGCCAATGAGCTGAACGTCAAAGTGCCGCATGCCAACGGCGCGGATGCCTGCCTCGCGGACGACAGCAAAAGCCTCGGGCAGGATTTCGTCCAAGGCAGTTTTTTCAGCTGCGCGAATTAAATCGGCGGCATCTTCAGCGTTGGGGTCGATCTTTTCGGCGGCTACGCGGTCGGCGATCCGCTGGCGGAACTCAGCCGTCTTGGCGCGCAACTGGTCATCCGTGAGCGTCTTAACGGAGGGCTCGAGGGCATTGATCTGCGCGACGGTCGGGAGCATGCGCTTGACCGCCCGCTCATTGCTGGTTCCAAAAATCTTTGCAAGTGCCTGGTTGAACAAACTGGAGTCCTTCGGGGTTCGCGGGCGGAAAGTAGCCCAATGCCAAGTTTACGCGATGTTTGGGCGCAAGGGCAGCGAGGCAGGGTGTTCGAGGGTGCCCTTGCGAGAGGGAGCGGCTGCAGGATGCCCCAGAACGGAGCCAGGCTGCAATTTCACCCTCCTTCAGGCATGCTCAGGGCGTGGTTCCGGGCTGGGAGGCCGGCGCGGCATCGTAGGTAGGAGCTCTGGCACGAGCGAGATATTGGATAAGCGGCGAGCGGAAGTTTCTGAGGGCGGTAACAACCGAAGCCGCGTTCATCTCCGCACCCACGGCGCTGGTGTGGGTGTGGTCGATGGGGAAGAGCAGACGAGTGGTTTCGGGCCCCAGATACTCGAACTTGTCCGCCGCGACCGTTGCCATATCGACCAGCGGGACGTGCTCGGCGGTGCTTACCTGATCCTCATAGTTGCGGAAGCCCATATCGCGTTCGATGTGGAGTTTGCCGTCCGAACCAGGGGACCAGATATCGCGCACTGTCAGTGTGAGGAGGATGGGAGTGGCGCCCCGGGCGCGGGTGTCCTGGATATACCGGCGCAGATACCAGCCGTAGGTGTGCAAAACTTCGGTGGTTCGGCCAGCTAGAGGACCGGAGGCGAAAGGTACTGCAATTGGGATCTCTGCGGTTTCATTGCCGATTCCTTTGCCGCTGCCGCGCCCTTTGAAGCTGGAGGAGACGGGAGCAGCGCCGTCGTTGTGGCCCATTTGGATCAGGACATAGTCGCCCGGTTTGATCTCCGCCAGTGTTCGGTCCCAGCTTCCTTCATTGAAGTAGGAGCGCGAGCTGCGTCCCGCAATGGCTCGGTTGGCAACGTTGACGCGGCTCAGATCGAAGTAGTGCGGAAAGTGATCGCCCCAGCCGAGGTCGGCCTGGTTACGCGCCGTGGAATCACCGACGATGAAGATCGTGGGCAGGCCGGGATCGAGCGCCGGATTGGGTGCAAGGCTGTGTTGCTGAGGCACTGGAACGAGGAGCCCAGCAGTTCCAGATGCCTGAGCAGGCGACATCTCTGGCCAAAGTGCGATAGTGACGGCAAGCAGAACGGCTTTGAGTGAGTTCATCGCGGGAACCTGAAATTTCTGGTGATGCTGGCCGGAATGCGACGGTTTCTGCAAACCCCACCCTCTGCGCCTAAGATCAGGAAGAAGCTTTGGAGCAGAATCTTGGATACCAGTATGGCAGTTTCGCTTGCGCGCGAGAATGGCGATCGTTTTGTCGAGGAGTTGAAGTCGCTTCTCCGGATTCCTTCCATCTCCACGGACCCGGAGCACGCGGCTGACGTTCGCCAGGCGGCGGAGTTCGTCGCGGCTGAGCTGCGCCGGATTGGGATGCAGCACGTTCGGCTGATCGAAACTACAACACCGGCGCATCCCGCCGGACATCCTCTGGTCTATGCGGACTGGCTGAATGCCCCTGGGGCCCCGACGGTGCTGATGTATGGCCACTATGACGTGCAACCGCCTGATCCGCTGGACGAGTGGAAGTCCCCGCCTTTCGAGCCGCAGGAGCGCGATGGAAATCTGTACGCGCGCGGGGCGGTGGACGACAAGGGCCAGATGTGGCTGCACGTGAAGGCGCTGGAATCGCTGTTTGCGGCAGGCGGGGGCAAGCTGCCGGTGAATGTACGGATCATCGTCGAGGGTGAGGAAGAGGTGGGGGGCGAAGGCATCGCTGCCTTCGTCCGGGAACATCCTGAGGCATTGAAGGCCGATGTTGCCATCGTGAGCGATACGGAGATGTTCGCGCCGGACCTGCCGACCTTGTGCGTTGGACTGCGGGGGATGATCTACACGGAAATTGAAGCGCGCGGCGCCATGACGGATCTGCATTCCGGCATGTATGGAGGAGCGGCGCCGAATCCTTTTGTTGCTCTGTGCCAGATCATCGCTCAACTGAAAGATCAGGATGGCCGGGTTCTGATTCCGGGATTCTATGATGTTGTCGCCAAGCCTTCAGACGAGGAACTTAAGTCCTGGAGAGAGCTTCCATTCGATGAAGAACACTATCGCAAGACGGAAGTAGGTTCGACCGTGCTCACCGGCGAGCCCGGGTATTCCGTGCTGGAGAGGACATGGGTGAGGCCGACCCTGGATGTGCACGGCATGCCGGGAGGATTCACCGGAGCAGGAGCCAAGACTGTGATTCCAGCGAAAGCAGTGGCCAAAGTGTCCATGCGCCTGGTGCCGGATATGACTCCGGCGGACACGTTTGCGAAGTACAAAAGTTTTGTGGAGAGCCTGTGCCCAGCGGGAATTTCGCTTGACGTTCGGCTGATTCACTCAGGCGATCCGATCGTGGTGTCAACTGGCAATCCGTATGTAAAGAAGGCCACCGAGGCCATGCATGAAGTATTTGGGAAGCAGACAGTATTTGTGCGCGGGGGAGGGTCGATTCCGATCGTGGGTGACTTCATCCGGGAACTGGGGATCCCGACTTTACTAATGGGGTTTGGCCTGCCGGACGATAACCTGCACGCTCCAAACGAGAAGTTTCACCTGGCGAATTTTCATCGCGGGATCGAATCGATCGTTCGGTTCCTTGCGTCGCTGAACGACTGATGCGGGGGCCGGACATACCCATCTGCGGAGCCGTGCTGGCCGGCGGCAAGAGCTCACGCATGGGCACGGACAAATCGCTCGTGCAGCTGGGGGGAGTGAGGCTGATTGAGCGTGCGGTTGAGACGCTGCGCCAGGTATGCACGGAGGTTGTCATCCTGGGGAGCAATCCCGCTCTGGAGATCTATGGTCCGCTGGTCCCCGATCTACATCCTGGCTGTGGGCCCCTCGGCGGAATCGAGGCTGCGCTCGCGCATTCGCGGCTGGAGTGGAATCTGCTGCTGCCTGTGGATATGCCGTTTGTGCCCACAGCATTGCTGCGGAGCTGGATCGCGAGGGTCACGAGCCGCCCAAATAGCCGTGTGGCCTATTTCGAGGTGGGAGAACGGCCTCAGCCGGGTCTCCTGCTGATCCGGAGAGGCGCGCAGGAACCCATTCGGGCCTCGATGGCGAGAGGCGATTACAAACTCCTGCCGGCAATTCATACAGCCGCGGGTGCCGACGGCCTGTGGCTGGAGCGGCTGGATGGAGCCGAGGCCGAGGGCTGGTTCGCCAACATCAATACACCCGATGCGCTTCACGCTGCCGAGCAGAGGCTCGCATCGGGGTTAGGGAGGCCGAGTGGTGCATCATAAGAGGGAAGCCTATGCCGCCAAAGGATCCTGATCCCGAGAATGACCGCCAGCCGACCTCCGGCCCGGCCGATTCATCAGCGGAAGAAGCAGTTTCTGAAGAGCTGACGGCCGACGTCTCTGCCGAATCGCAGGAGAGCGTTCAGGATTTTCTTGGTGAGGCGGCGCAGCAGAACGAGGCGGCGAACGCGGAGCTGAGCTCTGGGGAATCCAGTCCGTCCCCTGGCCCCGCATCGCATTCGGACACCTCCGAGCCGTACATTGCCTTCGTTCACGTATACAAGTCATTCGGATCGCTGGAGGTGCTGAATGATGTGAACTTCTTCGTCCTGCCGGGCGAGACGCTCTGCATTCTGGGCCGCTCCGGAGTTGGGAAGTCTGTCTCCCTGCAGATCCTGATGGGATTTCTGCGAGCGGATAAGGGGGAGATACGGGTCGCGGGCGAGAACATCTGCGGCTTCAAAGAGGATCAGCTTCAGGCAATCCGGCGTAAGGTCACCATGGTCTTTCAGAATGGCGCCCTGTTCGACTCGATCACCATCGGGGAGAACGTGGCGTTCCCTCTGCGGGAGCGCGGGGATTTGGCTGAAGACCAGATTCAGCAAGTCTCCAAAGGGCTGCTGGAGATGGTGGGTGTCGCGGGCATGGAGGATTTGCTGCCTTCTGACCTGTCTACCGGGATGAAGCGCTCTGTCGCGATCGCACGTGCTCTGGCGTCCCAGCCGGAGGCAATCCTGTACGACGAACCCACCACGATGGTCGATCC
>Ga0068855_100006975_pt1 | contig 13713 bp, 15 predicted proteins | sample KBSCornC52_FD_66592 | JGI IMG/M metagenome (GOLD analysis project Ga0068855, IMG submission 66592) | Corn rhizosphere microbial communities from Kellogg Biological Station, Michigan, USA - KBS Corn C5-2 | ecosystem: Host-associated > Plants > Roots > Rhizosphere > Soil ... | reverse complement strand
GGAAGATGGCAGTCGCGATCGCCGAGCGCGGCCGTGCCGCGGGAGCCCGGTGACCACGCCGCTCACCGACATCCGGATCCTCGCCGTCGAGCAATACGGCGCGGGCCCATGGGGGACGATGCAGCTTGCGGATCTCGGCGCCGAGGTGATCAAGGTCGAAGATCCGTCGGTCGGCGGCGACGTCGGCCGCTACGTGCACCCGTACCAGGAGGGTGAGGACTCCCTCTTCTTCGAGTCGTTCAACCGCAACAAGCGGAGCATCTCGCTCGACCTTCGTCATCCGGAGGCTCGCGCCGTCTTCGAGGACGTCGCCGCGTCGGTCGACGCGCTCTTCTCGAACCTGCGCGGCGACCAGCCCGACAAGCTGCGCCTTCGCTTCCGCGACCTCGAGCACGTGAACGAGCGGATCGTTTGCTGCTCGCTCTCCGGCTTCGGGACGACGGGGCCGCGCTCACGCGAGGGCGCGTACGACTACACGCTGCAGGGGCTCGCGGGTTGGCAGAGCGTGACCGGAGGGCCCGGCGAACCGCCGACGAAGAGTGGTCTCTCGCTCGTCGATTTCTGCGGCGGCTATGTCGCAGCGCTTGCGATCCTCGCCGGCGTCTGGCGTGCGCGGCGCGAGGGACGCGGAGCGGATGTCGACCTCGCGCTGTTCGAAGTCGCGCTCGCACAGCTGAACTACATGGGGACCTGGGCCGCGTCGCGCGGGTACGAGCCGGTGCGCCGCGCGAACTCGGCGCACCAATCGATGGTGCCCTTCCAGAACTTCGCGAGCGCGGACGGCTGGCTCGTCGTCGCGTGCCCGAAGCAGAACCTCTGGCGGAAGCTCTGCGAGGCGATCGGGCGGCCCGAGCTCGCCGACGCCGAGCGCTTCCGCGGCTTCGGCGAGCGCAACGCGAACCGCGACGAGCTGCTCGCGATCCTCGACCCGATCTTCGCCTCGCGGACGACTGACGAGTGGCTCGACGCGTTGACGGCGGCGGGCGTGCCGTCCGCGCCGGTGAACGACGTCGCCGCCGCCCTCGCCGACGATCAGGTCGCTGCCCGCGACGCGCTGCTCGAGTACGAGCACCCGTCGCTTGCGACGGTGCGGCAGCCGGCGACGCCGTTCCGCTTCGACGACGCCGAGCTCCCCGGCGAACGTGCCCCGCTTCGCGGCGAGCACACCGCCGCAGTGCTGCGCGAGATCGGCTACTCGGACGACCGCATCGAAGAGCTCGCGTCCGCCGGCGTCTTCGGCGACGTCTCGGTCGAGGTGGCGTCGTGACCGAACAGTGGCGCGGCCGCTTCCTCGAGGACTTCGCCGCCGGCGACGTCTACCGCAGCCGGCTTGGCCGCACGATCTCCGAGGCCGACAACACCTGGTTCACGCTGTTGACGATGAACACGAATCCGATGCACTTCAACAAGCCGTACGCCGAACGCACCGAGTTCGGGCAGATGCTCGTCGTGTCGAGCCTGACGCTCGCGATCGTGCTCGGCCTCTCCGTCGCCGACACGAGCGAGAACGCGGTTGCGAACCTCGGCTGGGGCGACATCAAGCTGCCGAAGCCGGTCTACGCGGGCGACACGCTCTGGGCCGAGTCGGAAGTGGTGACCGTGCGCGAGTCCAAGAGTCGCCCGAACGTCGGTATCGTCGGCATCCGCACGCGCGGCATCAACCAGCGTGCGGAGGTCGTGATCGAGTTCACGCGCAGCTTCATGGTGTTCAAGCGCGACGCACCCGAGGTGCTCGACGTGTTCCCTGCCACCGACGCCGCCTGGACGGTCTGAGAGAGGAGAGCGATGGAGGACGTGACGATGCCGAGCCTCGGCTACGACATGGAGGAGGGCAAGATCGTCTCCTGGCTGAAGAAGGTCGGCGACCCGGTGCAGCGCGGCGAGCCGATCGCCGAGATCGAGACGGACAAGACCACGGTCGAGATGGAGGCGATGGCGACCGGAACGCTCGCCGAGATCGTTGCGGAGGAAGGCGCGACCGTCGCGGTCGGCGGTGTCATCGCGCGCCTGGAGACATAGTGGAAGGACGCATCGTTCCTCAGACGCCGATGCGGCGGGCCGTGGCGCATCGCATGACCGCTTCGAAACAGCAGGCGCCGCACTTCTACGTGCAGACGGAAGTGGCGATGGACGCCCTCAACGCGATCCTCGAGGAGGAGAGCGCGCGGACAGGGGAGCGCGTCACGGCGACAGCTGCGCTCGTCGTCGCGTGCGCGGCGGCGTTACGCGCGCAGCCGCAGTTCAACGCCGTCTGGACGGACGATGGCCTGCTGCAGGCAGACGAGGTGAACGTCGGCGTCGCCGTCGCGCTCGACGCCGGGCTGATCGCACCGGCGCTCCTCGGCGTCCACCGGCTCGACCTCGCGGAGACCGCGGCTGCCCTGCACGACCTCGTCCAGCGCGCGCGCAGCGGCAAGCTGCGCGGAGCGGAGATCAACGACGCCACGTTCACACTGAGCAACCTCGGCATGTTCGACGTCAGCGCGTTCACGGCGATCGTGACGCCGCCGCAGGTCGCGATCCTCGCCACCGGCCGCGCGCTCCCGCGCGTCGTGCCGGTGGACGGCGAGCCGCGCGTGCTATCCATCTTGACTGCGACGCTCTCGGCCGACCACCGAGCGGTCGACGGCGCCGAAGCTGCGCGTTTTCTGGAAGCGTTCAAGGGCGCGATCGAAGATCCACGGTCGCTCCTGTCGAAGTCCGAGCAACTAGAGGAGGCACGATCGTGACGAGCCAAGTCGAGGCCCCGCGCGGGACCGACCGGCGAACGGAGTGGTACCGGCGGATGCTCGAGATCCGCCTGTTCGAGGACAAGGTGCAGGAGCTCTTCATGCAGGGGAAGATCCAGGGGACGACCCACCTGTGCCAGGGGCAGGAGGCCGTGTCCGTCGGCGCAGTCGGCGCCCTCGAGGAGCGCGACTACCTGACGATCACCTACCGCGGCCACGGCCACGCACTCGCGCGTGGGATGTCCATGGTCGCCGCGTTTGGCGAGCTGATGGGGCGGACGAGCGGATGCTGCAACGGCGTCGGCGGCTCGATGCACCTGACCGACTTCTCGAAGAACCTGATCGGTGCGTTCGCGATCATCGGCGCGGGGCTTCCGGTCGCGGTCGGCGCAGGGCTGTCGGCGAAAATGCGCGGCACGGACTCCGTCGCTTTGTCGTTCTCCGGCGACGGCGGCTCGAACATCGGCACGTTCCACGAGGCGCTCAACATGGCTGCCGTGTGGAAAGTGCCCGTTGTGTTCGTCGTCGAGAACAACCTGTACGGCGAGTACAGCCCGATTCGGGAGACGACGCCGCTCGACGACCTCGCCGAGCGGGCGAAGGGCTACGCGATTCCCGGCGTGATCGTCGACGGCCAGGACGTCGAAGCGGTACACGAGACCGTTGCGGAGGCAGTTGCGCGTGCGCGCGCCGGCGAAGGGCCGACGCTCGTCGAGGCGAAGACGTACCGCTACCGCGGCCACTCGCGTACCGATCCCGCGAAGTACCGCGCCGAAGGCGAGCTCGACCGCTGGAAGGTCCGCGACCCGATCGTCATCCTCGGCGACCGGCTTGGGCTGTCCGAGGACGAGCGCAAGACCCTGCACGACGACGTCCAGGCCGCGGTCGACGCGGCCGCGATCGAGGCGGAGCAAGCGCCGCTTCCGACTTTCGAGGAGATCGAAGCCTATGTCTACGCAACTTGAGTCGAAGCCGGCCGGTGTCGGAACCGACGCGGCCGAGCTCACGTACCGCGAGGCGATCAACGCCGCGCTCGAGGACGAGCTCGAGTCCGATCCGGCGGTGATCCTGATGGGCGAGGACGTCGCGACCGCGGGCGGCGTCTTCAAGACGAACGAGGGGCTCTCCGACAAGTTCGGGCGCGAGCGCGTGCGCAACACTCCGATCTGCGAGAACGGCTTCGTCGGCGTTGCACTCGGGATGGCGGTGACAGGCATGCGGCCGGTCGTCGAGATCATGTTCAGCGACTTCCTGCCGACCGCCGGCGACGCGATGGTCAACGAGCTGCCGAAGTACCGCTTCATGTGCGGCGGCCAGTGCGAGGTTCCCGTGACGGTTCGCTCCATCGGAGGCGCGACGGGTCGTTTCGGCACGCAGCATTCGGCGACCGGAGAGTCGTGGTACATGGCATTGCCGGGGCTGAAGGTGGCGACGGCGGGGACGCCCGATTCGGCGTACTCGGTACTGCGCGCGGCGATCCGCGCGAACGACCCGGTCCTCTTCTTCGAGCACCGCGGGCTCTACGGCCGCAAGGGCCCGGTACGCCGCGGCGACGACAACATCGCGCCCGTCGGCGATGCGGCGGTCCTACGCGAGGGCTCCGACGCAACGATCGTCGCAACGCTGCTGATGCTCGACCGCGCGCTCATCGCGGCGGAGCAGCTCGCCGCCGACGGAATCGACGCGGAGGTCGTCGAGCTCCGCTGGCTGCGGCCGCTCGACACGGACTCCGTGCGGAAGAGCGTTCAGAAGACGAGACGGCTCGTCGTCGCCGAGGAGCAGGTGCACGCTGCCGGCTGGGGCGCGACGCTCATCTCGCAGTTCGCGATGGAAGGCTTCGAGTGGAAGTCGCTCCCACGCGCGGTGAGCCTGCCCGACCACCTGCTGATCCCGTACACGCCCGAGCTCGAGGACGCCATCGTGCCGAGCGCAGAGCGGATCGCCGACGAAGTGCGGACGGCATTGACGTAGTCGTCGGGGTCGACAGCTACTCGTACCACCGCTTGCTCGGCGAGCTGCGTCGAGGCGAGCTGGATCCCGGCTGGCGCCTCGCGGACGGCGGGCCGGCGGTGGTCGAAGAGGCGCGCCGCGCGGGCGCCGAGGCGGTGTCGCTCGAGACGTGCTTCCTCGACGGGCCCGTGTCCGCGGACGGGCTCGCGGTCGTCTACTCGTGGGGCGCCCCGAACGGCCTCGAATTCGGCGCGTCGGAGGCAGGGCTCGCCGATCTGCTCGCGTGGATCGAGCGCGCGGAGGGAACGCCGCTCATGCGAATCGTCATCGCCGGTCCCGCGTTGCGCGGCCGCGAGCCGATCGAGGTATCGCTCGAGCGCACCGTGCGTCCGCTGCAGGCTGCCGCCGAGGCGGCGCGCGCGGCGGGAATGCAGCTCGCGGTCGAGAACCATGGCGATGTCACTGCCGCGGAGCTCCAGTGGCTGCTCGATCGAGTCGACGTCCGGGTGTGCTTCGACACGGCGAACGCGCTGCGCGTCGGCGACGACGTCCTCGAAGCAACCGAGCTCCTCGCCGCCCGGATCGAGATGATCCATCTGAAGGACGTCGAACCGCTGACGCCGGACATGGACCCGGTTGCAGGTCCGGGCTCGGTCGCATATGGGACCGGCGTCGTCCCGGTCGAAGCCGTCCTCGACAAGCTCCGTTTCGACGGTCTCGTGTGCGTCGAGCTCGGCCAGCTCGGATCAGGCGACGACGACGAACGGGAGATGGTCGCGGCCGGCGTCGGTTGGCTGCGCGCATACCGCGAGCGCGTCTCGCTGTGAGCGCGACAGCATTCGCACTCGTCGCCGCGTTCACGCTCTGCGGTGCGACGATCTACACGAAGCGACTCGCCACAGACTTCCCGCACCACCAGCTGATCGGTCCGCTGTTCGTCTTCAACTCGGCGCTCGTCGTTCCGTTCGCGTTCTTCGTGCACTGGCACCTCGGCTGGCGGATCTACGCGCTGCACGCCGCGTCGGCGCTGATGCTCATCATCGGGAGCTACTGCATCTTCGACCTGTTCGCGCACGGGAGTGCCGCGGCGGTCGCAGTCGGCACCGCGATGACGCCGCTGCCCGCGCTCATCTTTTCCGCCTTGCTGCTCAGCGCGCCGATCACCGGCTACCAGGCTGCGGGTGCGCTCGTCGTGACGACCGGGGTGATGCTCGCTCTGGCACCTGCGTTCGGGTTGCTCTCCCGCCGCCGCGCTGCCGCGAGCGTGCTCATCTCGGCGACGACGAACGGGATGCTGATCGTGCTGACGAAGATGCTCTCGAACCGCGGCGTGACGCTCCCGGAGATCTACACCGTGCGCACCGCTATCGCCGGCATCGTCTACATGGCCCTGATCCCGCCACGCGGCATCCCGCTCCGCGGCTACCCGCGGCTCGCGATTCGCTCGAGCCTGCAGACGGCCTACTTCGTCTTGCTGATCGCAGCCGTCCAGCGCGGGCATCCGGCGACGGTGCAGACGATCGTGGCGACGACGCCGCTGCTCCTCCTTGCCTGGAACGCCGTCGTGCACCGCCACCGCCCGCCGCTCCGCCTCGTCGCGGCGTCCGTCGCCGTCGTCGCCGGGGTTGCGCTCGCCGTGGCATGACCGTGCGCGAGTATGGGATGATCGCAGCGGTGGAAACGATTCTGGAGGCGGCTGCGTGACCTTCAAGAAAGCCGCGCGGGCGCTGGTGACCGGCGCCGCCTCGGGCATGGGCGAGGCGTCGGCACGCTACCTCCTCGAGCACGGGGTGGAGGTTGTCGCGGTCGACGTCAACGCCGACGGGATGTCGCACCTCGGCTGTGAGACGCTCGTCGCCGACCTCGGCGATCCCGCGGATCGCGCGCACGTCACCGAGCGCGCCGACGGCTTCGACTACCTCGTCAACGCCGCTGCGATCATCCAGTTCAAGCCGATCTTCGAGTTCACGGTCGAGGACTGGCGCCGCGTCTTCCAGGTGAATGCCGAGTCGACCTTCTTTCTCTGCCAGACGATCGGCCCGAGGATGCGTCCCGGTGGTGCGATCGTCAACTTCTCCTCGACGTCGGCAAAGCTCTCGTCGACGATCGAGGCGGCGCCGTATGCCGCGACGAAGACGGCGATCCTGTCGATCACGCGCTCGTTCGCCTACGCGCTCGCCGACCGGCCGATCCGCGTCAACGCGATCGTCCCCGGGATCACGAACACGCCGATGCAGGAGCGCGTTCTGATCGACCTCGCGGCGATCCGCGGCACGACGCCGCAGGCGCTCTCCGATGCGCGCGACGCGACGGTACCGCTCAAGCGTGGCGCCTCGTCCGACGAGTCGGCCGCCGTGATCGCGTTCCTCCTCTCAGAGGAGGCTGCGTACATTACGGGCGAGAATCTCAACTTCAGCGGAGGGATGGTGATGTGGTGAAACGTCCGATCGAGGTCTGCGTCGAAGGTCTCGGGCACCCAGAAGGGCCTGACGTGCTGCCGGACGGCCGCGTCGTCTTCGTCAACACGTACGCAAGCGAGATCGGGGTCTATGAACGGGGCAAGGGCATGAACCAATACGCGTACACGGGCGGCGGACCGAACGCCGCGATGCTCGGTTCCGACGGCTACGTCTACAACACGCAGTGTCCGACGGTCGGCGGCTGGGTCGCCCCCGACTCCCGGCCGCCGTCGATCCAGCGAGCGGCGCCGGACGGCAAGGTCGAGATCGTTGCAACGGAAGCGGACGGCGTGCCGCTGACCGCGCCCAACGATCTCAGCTTCGGGCCCGACGGCCGCCTCTACTTCACCGACTCCGGCGACTGGGATCCGGTCAACAAGCCGCACCGCGGCCTGATCTGCGTCATCGACACCGACGGTTCCTGCCACGTTCTCGAGGAGCTCGAGCCGACGTACCCGAACGGAATCGTCTGCGAGCCCGACGGGTCTGTCGTCTGGGTCGAGTCGTACACGTTGAGGGTGATCCGCCGCCGTCCAGACGGGACGAAGGAGGTCCTGCACACGCTCGCCGAGGGTCACATCCCGGACGGGTTCAAGCTCGACACGAACGGCAACTTCTGGATCACCGCGTTCGGCGCCGGCGGGCTCGACGTCCTCTCGCCGACGGGCGAGCACCTCGACTTCCTCGAGACGGGCGGCGTGCCGCTCAATTGCAGCTTCGACGGCACCTCGATCTACGTCACGGACTTCGGCACCACCGACACAGGGAGTGGCATCTCCATGAACGGACGCCTGATCCGCGTCGACGATGTCGGCGCAACCGGCATGCAGCTCTTCCGCGGAGCGATCTCATGAAGATCGCATCGGTCGAGGCGATCCCGGTCAGCTATCCCGAGCCGAACGACTTCAACGCGCTCCGCCATCTCTGCCTCTGCAAGATCACGGCCGACGACGGGCAGGTCGGCTGGGGCGAGTCGATCACGCAGTTCCCGGAGGCGAACTTTGCGACCAAGGCGATCATCGAAGGGATGGCGCCGAACCTGATCGGCCGCGACCCGGTGCACGTCGAGGCACTCTGGCGGCAGAACAAGGACCAGGCCTGGTGGTACGGCTACGGCGGCGGAATGTCGTCCTACGCTGTCGCGGCGATCGACATCGCGCTCTGGGACCTGCGCGGGAAGGCACTCGGCGCATCCGTGCTCGATCTGCTCGGCGGTCCGGTGCACGATCGACTGCCGGCTGTCGCGTCGTGCCATGCGCATTACGAGGAGATCCCGGCGATGGTCGAGGAGGCGCAGGAGTGGCTCTCGACGGGCATGCAGGGCGTGAAGGTCGGCTTCGGGAAACGGGGCAGCGCACGGCTCGGCTACGACCACGACCGCGACGTCGAATACGTGCGCCAGATGCGCGAAGGCATCGGCGCGGACAAGCTGCTGATGATCGACTGCGGCATCGCGATCAAGTGGGACGTCTCGACCGCTGTGCGGCGCGCTCAGGCGATGGAGCCGTACAACCTGACCTGGATCGAGGAACCGCTCGGCGCATGGGATCCCGAGGGCTACCGCACGCTCCGCGACAAGACGACGACGCTGATCGCCTACGGCGAGAAGGAGTGGACGCTCGAGGGCTTCGAGCGTGTCCTCGCAACGGGGACCGTGGACGTGATCGGCGTCGACCCGGGCCGCGCGGAAGGCATCACCGGCTTCAAGAAGATCTGTGACCGTGTGGAGATGTACCGCCGCCAGCCCAACGCGCACGCGTGGTCGTCGGCGATCGTCACCGCCGCATCGCTCGCGATCTCGTTCAGCTCGCCGGCGTGCAAGCTCTTCGAGGTGAAACCCTTGCGGAACCCGATGCAGCACGACCTCGTCACCGACCCGATCGAGCACGTCGACGGCTGGTGGTATCCGCCGACCGGCGTCGGCCTCGGCATCGAGGTGATCGACGAGGTCGTCGACGGCTACCGCAGCGAGGTCGTGCTCGCGTAGTGGTGTGGCCGGTAACGTTGCCCGGTTCCTGGATCGCAAGCACCAAGCGATGCAAGGACGCAGGGAGCGTCAATAGTCGTAACTATTGGCGCGACTGAGGACGAAGCAGCGCGCCGCGTGATCGCGGGCCAGGGACCCGGCGGGCGTTGCCGGTTACACCACTAGTTCAGATCCGGAAGATGCGTTCGGCGTTCGCCGAGAAGAGCTTCGTCTGCTCGTCCTCGGTGAAGTCCGAGAGGATCTCCTGATACGCGTTCAGCACGTCGCCGTACGAGGAGTACATGCGGTCGACGGGCCAGTTCGTGCCTGCCACGCAGCGGTCGACGCCGAATGCCTCGATGCAGCCGAGCACGTACGGGCGGATCGAGTCGACCGTCCAGCGGGTGTCGCACATGCCGAGCCCGCTGATCTTGACGAGCACGTTCTCCGACTTCGCAGCCGCCGCCATGCCGCGCTTCCAGTTCGCGAAGTACTCGTCGGTGCGCTCGCGCGGGAAGCCCGCGTGGTCCATGCAGATGAGGACGCCTGTGTCGTCGGCGACCCGCGCGACGTCGCCCATCTGCTCCCACACCGTGTCGATGCAGAAGACGAGGTTGCGGTCACCCATTGCGCGCAGCCCCCTCAGCCAATCCGGGTTGTCGAGGTTCGTGCCGGCGGCGAAGTCGCGCACCCCGCGGAAGTTCTTGTACTCGAGGTGCCGGTCGAGCTGCTCCTCGGCGTCGGCCTCCATCAAGTCGCAGTGGCCGACTATGCCGTGCGGGTACCCCGTCCGGTCGGCCTGTTCCTGCAACCAGCGCGTCTCCTCGACGGGATCGGGGATCCCGAGCGCCGCCTGCACGTGGACGATCTTCGGCACGTTCTGGAAACGCGTCTCGGCGATGAACTCGTCGGCCGAGTAGCGCAGCACCTTCAAGGCGTCGATGTTCCCGAGGAGGGGATGGATCCAGTCGGGCTGGAGCCACGAATAGAACAGGTTCGGGTCCTTCAGATCCCAAAAGTGGATGTGCGTATCGACGAACGCGCGGCGTGCCATCTTCCCTCCCTGGAAACGACTCCGGGGCGGGACTATACTCGCTCGCCTTGGCTGGAAACGAATCCACCGGCATCCTGACGCCGCTGCAAACGCTCCAGCGGCTGACGATCCGCGAGATCAACCTGACGCCGATCGTCGTGCCCCTCGACGTCGTCTACCGCGGCAGCTACTACCGGATGGAGAACCGGGCGAGCGTGATCACGCGCGTCGTCACCGAGGAGGGTGTGGTCGGCGAAGCCTATGCCGCCGACGAGGACAAGACGCTCGCGGACATCGTCGGCGTCATCCGCGACGAGATCACGCCGCGCCTGATCGGGGAGAACGCCTTCGCCTACGAGCGCTGCTGGCAACTCGGCTATCCGGTCACCTACGACCAGCTGCGCGACCGGCGGATCGGGCTCGTCGCGCTCGCGTGCGTCGACTTCGCGATCTGGGATGCGATCGGCAAGGCGCTCGGCCAGCCGTTGTGGCAGCTCTGGGGCGGCTACCGCGACAGCATCCCCGTGAACATGATCGGCGGCTACTACGGCCGCGACCTCGCCGGCATCCGCGACGAGGTGACCGGCTGGCGCGAGCTGGGCTTCAAGGGGAGCAAGTTCAAGGTCGGCGCGCTGACCGCTGCAGAAGACGCGGCGCGCATCGAGGCCGCGCGCGAGGCGGCCGGCGACGGGTTCGTGATCACGATCGACGCGAACCAGGGCTATTCGCTCCACCAGGCGCTCGATCTGTGCAACCGCACCCGCGACCTCGACATCCGCTGGTTCGAAGAGCCGTGCATCTGGTCGAACGACCACCGCGACATGCGCGAGGTGCGTGCACGGGGCGGAATCCCGGTGTGCGCCGGCCAGAGCGAGTACGCGCCGGGCGCCTGCCGCGACATGTTCGAGCGCGGTGCCGTCGACGTGTGCAACTTCGACGCGTCGTGGTGCGGCGGCTACACGAACTGGGCGCGCATGGCGGCGGCGTCGCAGCTCTACAGCGTCGAGCTCGGACACCACGAGGAGCCGCAGGTGGCGATCCACCTGCTCGCGAGCCGGTCGAACGGCACGTACGTCGAGGTGTTCCACCCGGACCGCGACCCGATCTGGTGGAACCTCATTGCCAACCGTCCCGAGCTCGAGGACGGCGAGTTTGCCCTGCCCAAGGGCCCCGGCCTCGGCTGGGAGCTCGACCAGGATTTCATCGACCACCACCGAGTCGACATCTAAGGAGGGGGATTTGGCCGCTACGGACCAGACGTCGATCGAGTACGTGCCGTCGATCGGCCGGCGCGCGCGCACCGACGCGTGGGAGACGCAGAACATCTCGACCTACCGCCGCGTGCGCGAGGCGATCAACGACGCGCGGTGGGACGACGCGGCGCGCCTCGCGAACTACTTCGTCGACGAGGGCAAGGTCTGCTTCCAGATCTACCGGCAGTGGATCCCGGACCTGAGCGCGTTCCTGCGCGAGAACGGCGTCTCGCAGGATGACGTCGACCAGGTGAACGCTGAGATCGTCGCGAAGCTGACGCTCCCGAACGGCACAGCCTGGAACCCATATGAGCAATGGGACCGGTTCCTGACCGCGCTCGAGCAGACCGTGCGGGCAATCCATCGCGAGCAGGCGGACGAGGCGCTCGAGCGCTTCGACGAAGCGAAGGAGCTCTGGCGCCAGTGCCATGACCGCGACGTCGACCACACGTACGGCCTCATGAGCGAGATCGTGAAGCGCCTCGGCGAGAGCTCCATCGGCCCCATGTGGGACAAGGTGATCGTGCCGCTCTTCTCGTGGCGCTACGAGAAGTTCGACATCGACAAGAACACGTGGGACAACGCGCTCTCCACGCTGATGCTTGTCGCCTGTGAGGCGATGCGCGGCCACCTCGTCGGCCCGGAGCGCACCGGCGACTTCGAGCTGATCGAGACCGACGACCGCTACATCCTCCGCTTCGACCCGTGCGGGTCCGGCGGCCGGACAATCCGGGGCGACACGATCGAGAGCACGCCGCCGCGCATGGAGCCGCCGTACAACTGGACCGTGTCGGAGGAGCCGCACACCTGGAACCACGGCCAGAAGGGCATCTGTCACTACTGCACGCACTGCATCGTCCTGATGGAGGAGCTGCCGATCGACCGCTTCGGCTATCCGGTGCGCGTGATCGACCCGCCGCGCTACGGCGCGCGTGACGAGAACGGCAACCTCGAGAAGTGCCAGTGGCAGATGTTCAAGGACCCGACGAAGGTGCCCGAGGAGTACTACGAACGCGTCGGCCGGAAGCGGCCCGACAAATTCGGGTCGAAGGCGCACGGCGCGCCCGACCTCCCCCCCGTCACCGGCATGCCGGGTGCGGGATGATCGACCTCGGTCTCGAAGACAAGGGCTGCTTCGTCACCGGCGCAGCCGGCGGCATCGGGCGGGAGATCGCGATCCAGCTCGCGCAGGCGGGTGCGCGCGTCGCGGTCGTCGACCTCGATCAGAGCGCGTGCGAAGCCGTCGTCGCGGCTATGGACGATCCGAGCCGCCACCTCGCGGTCGGCGCCGACCTGCGCGACCTCGCCTCGCACGACGCCCTGCTCGGCCGGGCGCGCGACGCGTTCGGCCGCCTCGACGTGCTTGTCTGCGCGGCGGCCGTCCTGCGGCGCCGGAACACGATCGACGAGATCACCGAGGAGGACTGGGACGCGCAGTTCGACATCAACCTGAAGGCGGTCTTCTTCCTGAACCGCGCGGCGGCCCGGATCTTCCGGGAGGCGGGACGCGGCGGCCGCATCGTCAACTTCTCCTCGCAAGGCTGGTGGTCGGGCGGCTTCGGCGGCTCGGTCGTCTATTCCGCCAGCAAGGGCGGCATCGTCTCGATGACGCGCGGGCTCGCGCGAACGCTCGCCCCCGACGGCATCACCGTCAACCATGTCGCGCCCGGCGCCGCCGATACCGCGATGATGCGCAGCGGCATGACCGACGAGGGCCTGGCAAAGTTCGTGGAGATGATCCCGATGGGCCGCATGGCCGAGCCGGGGGAAGTCGCGTCGACCGTCGTCTTCCTCGCTTCCGACCTCGCGGGCTACGTGACCGGCGCGACGATGAACGTCAGCGGCGGCCAGTTGATGTATTGACCGGCATCCGCGTCAGCGGGCTCGACGGGCGTGTCGCGCTCGTCACCGGCGCCGGGCGGGGAATCGGGCGCGCGATCGCGGAGACGCTCGCCGCGCAGGGCGCCCGTGTTGCGGCAGCCGACCTGGAGGCCGTGCCATTCGACGCCGGCACGGCGGTGGCGATGGACGTCTCCGACGAGGCGGCGGTCGAACGCGGCTTCTCGCAGGTCGAGAGCGAGCTCGGGCCCGTCGAGGTGCTCGTCCTGAACGCGGGCATCTTCATCGTCGAGGAGCTCGAGGCGACGTCGCTCGCTTCGTGGCAGAAGACGATCGACGTGAACCTGACCGGCGCGTTCCTCTGTGCGCGGCGCGCGCTCCCGGGGATGCGCGAACTGGGTTGGGGCCGCGTGATCGCGCTCGGCTCATCGGCGGGCAAGACCGGCGGCTCGAAGGCGATGGCCGCATACGCCGCGTCGAAGGC
>Ga0068855_100006971_pt1 | contig 13716 bp, 7 predicted proteins | sample KBSCornC52_FD_66592 | JGI IMG/M metagenome (GOLD analysis project Ga0068855, IMG submission 66592) | Corn rhizosphere microbial communities from Kellogg Biological Station, Michigan, USA - KBS Corn C5-2 | ecosystem: Host-associated > Plants > Roots > Rhizosphere > Soil ... | reverse complement strand
TGTGCAGTTGGCAGGCGTAGGTATTGCGGTCGCACTGATCAGCGCCCACTCCGCCTCCAAAACTCCCATCCCTGCTCTACGGCAGGCGGACATCGAGGCGAAAAAGGCAGGGAAGGCGCCCCTGCTATGGGTTCTGCCCGGCGAAGCGGTCAATCGCTGGAAGGGTCCCCATCTGCTCAGCCTCTGGCGCGGCGCGAAGTCGCGCCGCGAGGTCGCGCTGACTTTTGATGACGGCCCACATCCGGCCTTCACCGCGCGTCTCCTCGACCTCCTGAAACGCGAGCATGTGAAAGCTACTTTCTTCCTGGTCGGAAAAAAAGTGGACGAAGCCCCCGCGACGGTATCCAGAATCGCGCGCGAAGGTCACGAGGTGGCCAATCACACGTACAATCATGTTAACCTGGACAAACTGACGCCGGAACAGGCCGGTCTGGAGATTCGCAAGGCCAACGACTCGATCCGCCGCGCGTGCGGAATCGAGCCTATCAGCTTTCGCCCGCCCGGAGGGCACCATAGTGAGATCGTCTATCAGGCCGCCGCGAAGCAGGAGATGCGCACGGTCTTCTGGACCGACGATCCCGGCGATTTCTCCAAACCGGCCCCGGAAGTCATTCAGGCGCGTATTCTAAAAGACCTGGATAACGGCTCCGACATCCTGTTGCACGACGGCATTGAGCCGACCCTGCAGATGTTGCCCGACCTGATCGCGCGGCTGCGCCGCGACGGGTATCAATTCGTGACCATTTCGGAGATGGCGCAGCATCTGGAGACCGTGCATCGTGGACAACGAACCGTCACAAAGTGAGTTAAACTCCTCCTCGGACAGCACTGAGCCTGAGGAATCACCCTCGCAAGCCGCCGCGAAGCAAAGCAGCTCCGCCCCCCGTGAAAACGCCTCCTCCAACCGTTCCGTTCCCGTCTTCTACGACTCGGATCGGCGGCGCTGGCCCTGGATCCGACGCGGGATCATCACCGGCCTGTTTCTGATCGGAGGCGGCGCCATTCTGCTGCTGATCAGTCTGGTCGCCCTGCCGCTCATGCCGCGCAACGCCCTCCCCAAAGTGACCACCATTCACGATTTCGGTCACCTGGAGAAGGCTCTGGATGACCACGATCGGGGACAGTTGGCTTACAAACAGGCGCAGGAGAAGAACATCCGAAAGGAGCTGGCCGCCAAAGATCTGAACGACCGCATCAACCGAAGGCGTCAGGATGCGGAACGCCGCGCTCATATGCATACCGGGCCGCAGGATCCCGTCATCGCGGGATTCTACGTCAACTGGGAACAGACCTCCAACGCCTCACTGCATCGCAATATCACCGCGATTACGCACCTGATCCCGGAATGGCTGCACCTCAAAGCGCCAGGGACGGACTATGCGAATCCCGATGCGACCCCCTTTCTGGACGCCCGCCAGAAGACGGACCGCGAGGATGTCGTCGTATTGGCCCGCGACCACAAGGTGCCGATCCTGCCGTTGCTCAACAACTTCACACGCACCAGCAGCGAAGAAGAGGGCCGGGGCGACTTCGATCGCAGCGCACTGCATCAGCTTGTCAGCAATCCCAAGGCCCGTGCGAACCTGATCCGTCATCTGCGGGACTGGCTCCTTCACGAGAACTTCCAGGGCGTCAACATCGACTTCGAAGAGGTCGGAGACGAAGACAGAGGCAATCTGGTGAAGTTCATGGGCGAACTCTACACGGATTTCCACGCCCACAAGTTGCTGGTGACTCAGGATGTTCAGCTTGAAAACGACAACTTCGATATCGTGAACCTGGCGAAATACAACGACTGGCTCATTCCGATGTTCTACGACCAGCACACCGGCGGAATGCCTCCCGGCCCGGTTGCGGGCATCGCCTGGACGGAAGCCAATCTGCGCACCCTCCTGCTCGATGTGCCGCGCGAGAAGGTCGTCATGGGCGTCGGCAATCAGGGGTACGATTGGCGTCTCGGCGATCCACAGCATGGAGCCGACTCCACCACCTATCAGAGCGCGGTCATTATCGCCAAAGAGAGTCAGCCGGATGCGGTCATTCAGATCGATCCCGACAGTCTGAACCCCACCTTCCACTACAGTGAAACCAAAGTGGATAAGAACGGCGCTCCCCAGGAAGAGAGACACGAAGTCTGGATGCAGGATGCGATCAGCGTGTTCAACCAACTGCAGCTCGGGAAGGCTCGCGGAGTGCGCGGCGGAGCGCTCTGGTTTATGGGAGCGGAAGATCCCAGCCTCTGGTCCTTTTTTCGAGGGGACGCCTGGAATACCGATTGGGCCAAAATCGTGGATGGCGGCGGCCTGGATAAGATCCAGTATAAAGGCCAGGGCGAGGTCGATTTCGAGGGCGACGGCGAACTGCTGCAGCCTCAAGCCGCCCCGACGGATGGGGAGAGAACCGTCGTCCGCAGCCCGAAAAGCGGACTGCTGATCTCCGAAAGCTACCACAAAAACGCGGACGGAACGCCGATGCTGCCCTCCGGTTGGGTCGTGCGCCGATACGGCGGCGGACAGGACGGGAACGCCCTCAAAAAGATCGTCCTGACGTTCGACGATGGCCCGGATCCGACCTGGACGCCGAAGGTCCTGGACATCCTGCAAAAGTACCATGTTCCGGCCACGTTCTTTGTCGTCGGCAAACAGGCGGAGGAGAACCCGGAGTTGATTCGCCGCATGTGGCAGGAAGGCCACGAGATCGGCAACCACTCGTGGTCGCATCCGGACCTCTTTAAGCTCAGCGACCAGCACCAGCATCTGGAGCTGACGCTGACTCAGCGCGTGATCCAGGCCGTGACGGGACACTCCACCCTCCTGTTCCGCCCTCCCTACGGAGGCGATGTCGAACCGCACACCGGCAAAGAGGTCTCGCCGATGCTGGTGGCCGCCAAAATGAACTACATCACGGTCGGGGAGAAGAACGACCCTCAGGACTGGCGCCTGTACAACCTCAAGTCGAATGCGGAGAACGTACAGGATCTGAACAGCCCGCGGGACTATCGCGACATCATCGAGAGCGTCGTCGATAACCGGAACGTGGGCAGCATCGTTCTGCTCCACGATGCCGGGGGAGATCCACCGGATCGCAGCCGCACGATCCAGGCGCTGCCGGAGATTATCGATAAACTCCATGCCCTGGGTTACACGTTTACGACGGTCGCCGACATCAGCAACATGCCGAAGTCGAAACTCATGCCCCCCATCACCGGCAATGACGTCTATCTCGTCGGAGCGGACCGGTACGTGTTCGAGGTCAGTTATCTCTTCCAGCGCGCCCTGACGACGCTGTTCACGCTGTCGATCGTGCTGGGCATCTCCCGCGTGGTGATCTTCGTGCTGCTGGCGCTGGTGCAGCGGCAGCGGGAGAAGCGGCGCGTCTTCCCGACCGATTTCACTCCGTCCGTCTCGGTGGTCATCGCGGCCTACAACGAAGAGAAGGTCATCGCGAAGACCGTGCAGTCGCTGCTGGGCTGCGGCTATCCGCGCCTTCAGATCATCGTCGTGGACGATGGCAGCAAGGATGCAACCTTTGCGGTGGCGAGCGAGGCGTTTCAGAGCGATCCGCGCGTGTGTATCATCCATAAGGAGAACGGCGGCAAAGCGACCGCACTGAACCGCGGCATCGAGGAGGCGACCGGGGAGATCCTGATCTCGCTCGACGCCGACACGCTGTTCGCGCCGGACACGATCGCCCTCCTGGTGCGTCACTTCGCAGATCCGAAGGTGGGGGCGGTCTCGGGCAATGTGCGGGTGGGCAACACCCACAATATCTGGACCCGCTGGCAGGCCCTGGAGTATATCACGAGCCAGAACTTCGACCGGCGCGGCTACGATCTGCTGAACTGCATCACGGTGGTTCCGGGCGCGGTCGGCGCACTGCGCCGCGACGCCGTGCAGGAGGTAGGCGGCTACACCCACGACACCCTGGCCGAAGACACCGACCTGACCTGGAAACTGCGCAAGGCAGGCTGGCGCATCGAGAACGAGAGCAGCGCGATGGCCTACACCGAAGCGCCGGAGACGATGAAGAATCTGGCCAAGCAGCGCTTCCGCTGGGCGTTCGGCACCCTGCAATGCCTCTGGAAACATCAGGATGCGCTGGGGCAGTACGGGGCATTCGGGTGGATCGCCCTGCCGAGCCTGTGGCTGTTCCAAATCCTGTTTCCCGCCGTCTCTCCCTTTATGGATGTGGCGATGGTCTACTCGCTTCTGGCCGGAAACTTCGTGCAGTTCGGCCTCTACTTCCTGGCCATGTTCCTGCTGGAGTTCGTCGGCGCCGTGATTGCGATCCGCATGGACCGCGGCAACTGGCGTCTGCTGCCCTGGCTCTTCTTCCAGCGCTTCGTCTACCGCCAGTTGATGTACTATGTCATTCTGAAATCGGTGGTGGCCGCCGCGCGCGGCGGAGCCGTCGGCTGGAACAAATTCGAACGCACCGGCACCGCCCGCATCGAAAACAAAACCGCCTGACACTTCCCCGTGAGAGGAGTTCGGGGCAACCGTCGCGAATTTGAAGGCGACTTCCATAAATCGCACAGAGGGACAACGATGGCAGACGACATTTTTCTTATCCTGCATGGCTGGGGTGGCAACAAACCGGCGCACTGGCAGGAGCATCTGGTTGGGAAGCTGATCGAGGCGGGCAAAACGGTCCACTACCCGAAGATGCCGGAACCGGGCGCTCCGGTACTGGCGGCCTGGCAGGAGGGCTTGAAAGCTGCGTTGGAGGAGATCGCCGCGCAGTCTCCGGATGCACCCCTGACGGTTCTGACGCACAGCCTGGGCAGTATCAACTGGATTCACTACACTTCGAATCGCAGCGCATCTGACGCTCCGATCGCGGATCGCGTATTGCTGATTGCGCCGCCCTACATCGTGCCGCAGATTCCGCCGATCGATGTGCCGGCGACCGTGACGCAGTTCTTCCCGCCGCCCGTCAACCCGGCAGGACTGAAAAGCGCGGCGCGCCAGACTGTGCTGATCGCCTCCGATACCGACGACTACGCGACCTACGACCAATCATGCGGCTACGCGGAGAAGCTGGAGATCCCGATCCACAAACTGCCCGGAGCCGGACACATCAGCCCCTACTACGGCTATGGCGAGTGGCCCTGGGTGCTGGAGTGGTGCCTCCGCCGCGCCGATCTCCCACCCGTCCCACGTCCTGTCGATTAGGAATGTGCGTTAGTCGGGTTCGGTGAGCCAGAGGGCGACGGCGGCGAGATCCTGCCCGCTGTCGCCCAGCGCGGCGGGGACGATCCGACAGACATCCCGGCTGCGCTTCCAGGCGAACTCTTCGACCGCCGCCTCGATGGGTTTCATGATCAGATCGCCTGCGTGAACGGCGATCGTTCCCAGAGCGATGCACTCCGGATTGAGCATCTGGATCACGTTGGCGATCCCGACGCCCATATAGGTGCCCGCCTCTTCCAGGATCTGCAGAGCAAACGGGTCGCCCTCTTTCGCCGCCTCGATGATATGGTAGGCCGTGATGTCGGCGGGTCGGCCGCCTGCCAGCGTCAGCACGCGTCGGTGCCTGCCGTAGAGGGCGCTTTCACGGGCGAGGCGAGCGATCGCGGGGCCGGACGCCAGCGCTTCGAGGCAGCCGCGTTTGCCGCAGCCGCAGAGCGGGCCGTTCATCAGAATCGTTTGGTGGCCGATCTCGCCTGCCAGATCGTTCGCGCCACGCGCCAGCCTGCCGTCGATAATCACGCCGCCGCCGATGCCGGTTCCCATCGTGAGAAAGACGAAGTTGCGCGTGCCCTGCCCTGCCCCCAAACGCCATTCGGCCAGAGCCGTGGCGTTGGCGTCATTCTCGATCCGCACCGGCAGCGCCAGCGCCTTCTCGAAAAACTGTCGTACCGGTACGCTCTCCCAGCCCGGCAGGTTCGGCGGCGCGTAGACGATGCCGGTCTTGGTATCGAGCGGCCCCCCACAGGAGACCCCGACGCCCAGCACCGCCCCGGACGTCACATTCTCCGCCGTCAACAACTCGCGCGCCATGGCTGCCAGACGCTCCAATACCTCCAGGGGGCCACGCAGATCGGGACGTGTCGGCTCGCTGCGGCGCTGCCGAATCTCCCCCTTCTCCGTCGCCAGGACGACCGCCGATTTCGTCCCCCCAATATCCACCCCCAAAATCAACTTTCCGTCCATCGCTTTACCGTCCTCGTGCCTCGGAATAGTGTCTGCGAATTCGCCGTAACCTGAACGGATTCCTGCCTGTTATTTCTTCGCTTCCGAGAGAAGAGACTATCCTCGTGCAATGAGAGTCTCGATGTGCGAACAATCCGTTCATTGAGGAGCAGTCGTATCGTATACTTCGCAGGACGTCCGCTGGTATACTATTTTCTATGCGAACCCACGAAGAGACCGTTAAGTTTATATGGGACATTGCCGAATTGTTGCGTGGACCATACCGTCCTCCGCAGTACGAGCGGGTTATGCTCCCCATGACCGTTTTGAGACGATTCGATTGCGCGTTGGAGGACACGAAGGCTGAAGTCCTTGCTGAATACGAACGTCTCACTGCATCAGGTCGTGATGAAGCGACCATCGAGCGCCTGCTTCAAAAGAAGACCGGTTACCGCTTCCACAACCACTCCAAGTTTGACTTCCATAAACTGCTAGGCGATCCCGATAACTTAGCGCAGCACTTGGAAAGCTATATCCAGGGATTCTCCAGTAACGTCCGTCGCATCTTCGATTACTTCGAATTTCGATCTGAAATCAGCCGAATGTCCGAGAACAACCTTCTGTTTCTCATCATTCGACGCTTCTCCGGGATCGACCTTCACCCGGAAACGGTCGATAACATCCGTATGGGACAACTCTTTGAAGAGTTGATCCGAAGGTTCAACGAGCAAGCGAATGAGACAGCCGGCGACTACTTCACTCCTCGGGAAGTGATTCGCCTTATGGTGGATCTGCTCTTTATAGGAGATGATGACGCACTCAGAATCCCAGGAAAGATTCGCACCCTCCTGGACCCGGCTTGCGGTACTGGTGGAATGCTCAGTGAAGCGCAAAAACACGTGCGGCAACTGAATCGAGATGCAAAACTCTTCGTCTACGGACAGGACTTCAACCCGAGGGCTTACGCAATCGCCGCGTCCGACCTGCTGATGAAAGAGCAGGTAGGTCCCGGTGGCACGGAGAGTCAGGTCGAACATGGAGATAGTTTCTTAGACGACAAATACGGCGATAAGAAGTTCGACTACTTTCTCGCGAACCCACCATTCGGAGTGGACTGGAAGCGACAAGAGAAAGAGATTAAGCGGGAGAGTGATAAGCTCGGTTTTGCGGGTCGGTTTGGAGCCGGAGTTCCCCGCGTCAGTGATGGCGCGCTGCTCTTCCTGCAACATATGTGGAGCAAGCGGCAAGACACGAACCAACTCGGCTCCCGATTGGCCATTGTTTTCAATGGCTCGCCTCTCTTCTCCGGCGGTGCGGAATCCGGAGAGAGCAACATTCGCAAATGGATCATCGAAAACGACTGGCTTGAAGCCATTGTCGCCCTGCCCGAACAGATGTTCTATAATACCGGAATTGCCACTTACATCTGGGTTCTGAATAACCATAAGACACCGGAGCGCAAAGGCAAGATCCAGTTGATCGATGCCAGGGAGCGATGGGTCTCCATGCGCAAGAGCCTGGGCCAAAAACGGCGCAAACTGGGTGAGGGCCGCAAGATCAATGAGTTGACCGGAGAAGTCGAAGCGAATGATCCCCGTGACGACATCCAAGACATCGTCAAGGAGTACGGCAGCTTCTATGAAGGGCCGACCTGCAAGATTCTCGATAACGACGACTTCGGCTATACCAGAGTCACCGTGGAGCGTCCATTACGACTTCGCTTCCAGATCACGACCGACGGCAAGGAGCGGTTGCTCAATGCCGCCCCACACATGCTCGACGACATTCAAGCCATCGATCAAGAATTGGGACGGGAACCATATCTCGATTGGAACGAGACCAGAAAGCGCATTGAAATCGTTCTCTCGGGCCGCAAGTCAAAGTGGAAAGCTCCTGAGGCCAAAGTCTTTCGAGACGTTTTCACCCAACGTGATCCCGATGCAAAACCAGTCATCAAGAGCCAGGGACGCAAAACGGAATATGAACCGGACGCCGATCTTAGGGACTTCGAGAACATTCCACTCAAGCAAGACATTAGTGAGTTCTTCAAGACCGAGGTCCAACCCCACGTGCCCGATGCCTGGATGGACCGAAACAAGGACAAGATCGGTTACGAAATCAACTTCAACCGTCTCTTCTACGTCTACACACCTCCTCGGCCTCTGAAGGAAATTGACGCTGAACTCAGGGACTTGGAACAGAGGATCATCAATGGCCTCAGTGGCCTTTTGGGGGTCACCGTTGAGTGATCTTAAACTCTCCCCATTCATAGTTAGAGAAGGCCGAAGGTTTAAAGGGTTGGATCTCCAATACAGAAAAACTGCCCCTCTGGAGGGTATATGACGACAAATATATTTCAGAATGAAATGTGGCGTATTAGACACTGTGCCACACTTACCCCCCAACCAAGCAAGCCCTTGGACGATTCTGAGTTTGTATCCTTCTTACCTATGGAAGCCATTGGGGAAGATGGTTCAGTCTCACTCGATGAAATAATTAATGTTGGTGAGGCTAAGAGTGGATACACTTTTTTTGAAAACCAAGACGTCGTAATCGCCAAGATCACACCTTGTTTTGAGAATGGCAAAGGGGCTCTGGTTCGCAATCTAGTCGGCGGGAAAGGCTTTGGGACTACCGAACTTCACGTATTACGGCCGAAAGCCAATATGGATGCTCGATTCCTTTGGTGGGTGACAGCAAGTCCAAGTTTTAGAGACCAAGGGACAGCAACAATGTTGGGAGCAGGTGGTCAAAAGAGAGTCACACCTGAGTTTATACTTGATTATCGAATTGATCTTCCATCACTTGAGGCTCAGCGCAAAATCGCCGACTACCTCGACCGCGAAACGGCGAATATAGACAGTTTGATTGAGGAGAAAGAGCATTTTATTAAGCTCCTAGGTGAGCGACGCCAAGCCCTCATCACTGAAGCCGTTACCCGAGGAGTCGCTTCGAACGTTCCCCTGAAAGAATCCGGCCTACCCTGGCTTGGCTGCATTCCAGCACATTGGGACATCGTTAACCTGCGCTGGATTGTTGGCATGCAGAGTGGTGAGGGGATTACTTCTGATAAGATCGAAGAATCGGGAACCTACCCAGTTTATGGGGGTAACGGGTTCAGAGGATACTCAAAAGACTTCACACACGAGGGCACCTATGCTCTTGTCGGACGTCAGGGAGCCCAGTGTGGGAACGTTCACATAGCAACAGGAAGATTCTGGGCGTCCGAACACGCTGTCGTAGTCACACCGAGGCGGCCGATGTCGGTAAACTGGTTGGCTGAAGTATTGCGCCTTATGAACTTGAACCAGTATTCTGTTGCTGCCGCGCAACCCGGACTTGCCGTAGACAGGATTATGTCCTTACAGATACCGATACCTCCAGTGGAAGAACAACACGCCATCGCTAAAGTTATTAGCGCCGTCAGCAAAGTTGATGAAGAGATGATCCAGCTAAATATCCAGTTGATTGATGCACTCAAGTCTCGTCGTTCTGCTCTCATTCACGAAACCACTACAGGGCAAATTGCCATTGGAAGTGCCGCATGATTGTAACAGAACTGGAACTCACGAATTTTCGAGCGTATGATTCGGCCAAGTTCACCTTCAAGCCTGGGATCAATCTAATTGCCGGTGTCAACGGTGCAGGTAAGTCCACAATTCTTGATGCTATACGAATCCTTGTCTCTCGGGCTTCGAGGGAAATCCTCAAGAACCGAGAAGCGATCATTGAAATCGGTGTCCGTGATATTCGTCGGGGTTACGCATTCACTCATCTTGCCATTGAGTTCGGTATGCCGACAGAAGAAATGAAAACAGTCTACCAATATGAAGGGCAAATCAATCGCGAGGACTTCATCCCCAGCAAAAGCGAAGGCGACGTTAGAAATGAAGGGACAACACTTGAAAACGCGTTCGACTTTGTAACGCCAAAGCCGCTTTTCCGTGCTCCAGGTTGCCAGCCCCTATGCATTTTCTTTTCTCCTCATCGCTCATTGTTGACGCATGAAGTTTCGACATCATCAGCCAAAAACGCAGCTTTTGCTCAGGCGTTGGGTGAACGCCGATTCAATCTACAGCAAGTGGCGGACTGGTGGATCGCTCAGGAACACCAGGCCCAAACGAACACTAAATATAAACGTCGATTAGAAGCTCTTAACTTTGCTGTCCAGACCTTCATGCCTACTTTTGTAAAGGTGGGGCCCAAAAAAGAAGGTAAGATTTCAGACCTAGAAATCTGGAAATTGGATTCACCACATACTCGCTGCAATAGGCTCACTGGACGTGATCTGTCGGATGGGGAGCGAGGAATCCTTGCGCTAGTCTTGGAGGTGTCCAGGCGACTTTCTCTGGCTTATCCAGATACGAATAACCCGAATTTAGAAGGTTCAGCCTGTGTCCTTATAGACGAAATCGACCTGCACCTACATCCTCAATGGCAACGAGACGTCATGGCCTGGCTCGCTCGTACGTTTCCTAATTGTCAATTCATTGCGACCACCCATAGCCCGCAGATTATCGGTGAGGTGGAGGCCGAACGAGTTCATATGCTGGGAAAGGAACCGCTCGATCAAACTCTAGGAATGGACTCGGCTTGGATTCTCAGGAATGATATGGACACATCAGACCGCTCGAAAAGGTTTCAATTGGCACTGCGTGAGGTCGAAGACAGAATTAACGCGAAGAGCCCTGACGAAGCCTTGAAGTTGATCGAAAGAATAGAACAGGAAATTGGTCCATTTGACAAATTGCAAGCACTCAGAACAAAGGCTGAACTAATGTTGAGATTAAGGAGATGAGGCCAATAACAAAAGGGGAAGCCCCAGAATGCCTTTTAAAATGGATCGAGGAACAGTGTAACGCAAGGCAAACCACCGACTACTATGCGTTCGATCAGGGGAAGAAATTAAAAGAGCATCTTTTGGATGAGCAGTTTGGTCTTTGCGCATACACAGGGCGCTTAGTTGTTGCATCACAAGTCTCTGTGGAGCATATCAAGCCCTACTCGAAGTGTCGGAATGAGAAAGCTGCAAACGGCTTGATGGTTGGTGAAGATGTTGACCATATGAATATGGTTGCCACTCATCGTACATACGCGCCTAATGAGTACGGTGAAGCGCTTCGGGGAAATTGGTTCAATGCTAACTATATCAGTCCGCTTGAACACGATTGTGGCACCCATTTCAGCTTTGAGCTTGATGGCAATATTGCATCTAACACACTCAGAGGACAGGCTATGATTGCTAAACTCCGTCTTGACCATCCGAAACTTGTCGAGGAACGACGTGCAGCAATAGATTCAGCAGTAGATGACCTCGCCAACTCTCTGGACGAACTTGGGTCAATCAGCAACTTCATTGCCCATACACTGATACCAGTAGGGAGACAACTACCAACCTTCGTGTTCGTGCTAGAGTCAGCATTGCTGAAGTTAGAGTAAAGGCCATGATTCACACAGAAGCCGCTTTCGAGACAGTTTGCGCAGCCACCCTGATTGCGGGTGGTTGCGTGAGCGTGGATAAGGCGGGACTTGATCGAGAAAGAGGCATCTTTCCGGCGGAGGTCATCGGTTTTATTAAGGGCACCCAGGCGAAGGACTGGGCTAAGATTGAAGCCGTGCTTGGAAATAAGACCGAATCTCAGGTCCTCAAGGATCTGGTCGCCTGGATGGATTCCAATGGATCGCTGGCGACACTCCGGCACGGATTCAAGTGCTACGGTCGCACGCTTCGGGTCGCCTATTTTCGGGCGGCACACGGTCTGAACCCCGATCTGGAGCAGAAATACCAGGCTAACCGGGTCGGCGTCACCCGGCAACTGGTCTACTCTGATAAGCATGGCAATTCGCTTGACCTCACACTCAGTGTGAACGGCATTCCCCTGGCAACGATCGAACTCAAAAATCCGATTACGGGTCAGACCGTGCGTCATGCCATCGGGCAGTACATGACGGATCGAGATCCCAGAGAAAAGATTTTCGAGTTTAAGAAGCGAACCCTGGTACATTTTGCCGCCGATCCTGACGAAGTCTGGATGACGACGCGACTGGCGGGCAACGGCACCTATTTCCTGCCCTTCAACAAGGGAAACAAGTATGGCAAAGGCAATCCTCCGGATCCGGCAGGGCGTTCCTATCGGACCGCCTATCTATGGGAGGAAGTGCTGCAACGCGACAGCCTGCTGGACCTGCTCAACCGGTTCCTCCATCTTCAAGTCGAAGAGAAGCGAACAGATACCGGGCAGAAGATCAAGAAAGAATCCATGATCTTCCCCCGCTACCACCAGCTACAAGCCGTACGCAACCTGGAGGCATCGGCGAAAGCGGAAGGTCCGGGGCAAAACTATCTCATCGAGCATTCGGCGGGCAGTGGGAAGAGCAACACGATTGCGTGGGTGGCCCACCGTCTCGCTTCTCTTCACGACGCTCAGCATCAGAAGGTCTTTGATAGCGTCGTCGTCATCACAGATCGTCGGGTCCTGGATCAACAGTTGCAGGACACCATCTATCAGTTCGAGCACCGACAGGGGGTCGTCCAGAAGATCGATGAGGACTCGAAGCAACTGACACTGGCCCTCCAGGGCGGTGTTCCGATTATCATCACGACCTTACAGAAGTTCCCGTTCGTGACGGGGCAGATCCTGAAGATGGCTGAGGAGAAGGGGCAGAAATCCTCCGGTCATCTCGCGACCCGTCGTTATGCGGTTGTCGTGGACGAAGCGCATAGCTCCCAATCGGGCGACACGGCAACCGAACTTAAAAGCGTTCTGGGTGGTGAAGCCTTGATGGAAAAGGCGCGAGCACAAGCCACGGAAGAGGGCGAGGAGAAACTAGCCGAGATGTTCCGCTCGATTGCCAAACGCGGCAAACAGGACAATTTAAGCTTCTTCGCCTTCACGGCTACTCCCAAGCATAAGACTGTCGCGGTGTTCGGGCGAAATGGCGAGCCGTTCCACAAGTATACGATGCGCCAGGCCATCGAAGAGGGCTTCATTCTTGATGTCCTCCAGAACTACACCACCTACGCCGTCTACTACCGACTGCTTCAGAAAGCGGAGGAAGACCCGGAGGTAGAGCGCAAGAAAGCCGCCCGTGCCCTGGCTCGCTTCATGAAACTCCACCCGCACAACATCGCCCAGAAGACAGAGGTGATGATCGAACACTTCAACGCGGTAACCCGCCACAAGATCGGCGGCAAGGCTAAGGCGATGGTTGTCACCGATTCCCGCCTGAGCGCCGTTCGCTACAAACTGAGCTTCGATAAATACCTCAAAGAGAAGGGCTACAAGCACATCAAGACTTTGGTCGCCTTTTCCGGCCAGGTACAGGATGACAAGATTCCCGACAAGACCTATACCGAGGTCGGTATGAACGGCGGCATCAAGGAATCGGAGGTTCCCGAACTGTTCTCTACGCCGGAATATCAGGTCTTGTTGGTTGCGGAGAAATATCAGACCGGATTCGACCAGCCGCTACTTCACACAATGTATGTTGACAAGCGATTGGCGGGCATCCAGGCCGTTCAAACTCTCTCCCGCCTTAATCGGACGCATCCCCTCAAAGAAGACACCTTCGTACTGGATTT
>Ga0068855_100006970_pt1 | contig 13716 bp, 7 predicted proteins | sample KBSCornC52_FD_66592 | JGI IMG/M metagenome (GOLD analysis project Ga0068855, IMG submission 66592) | Corn rhizosphere microbial communities from Kellogg Biological Station, Michigan, USA - KBS Corn C5-2 | ecosystem: Host-associated > Plants > Roots > Rhizosphere > Soil ... | reverse complement strand
CCGAAGGGGCAGAAGCCGCTGGAGACCACGCAGGTGGAGATCATCCGGCGGTGGATCGCGGAGGGGGCGAAGAACGACACGCCGGCCCTCCGGGATCCCATCGACCAGGACCATCCGCCCACATACGCTTCGCCACCGGTGATTACGGCCCTCGCCTACTCGCCGGACGGGAAGACGCTCGCAGTGTCCGGTTTCCGGGAGGTGCTGCTCCATCACGCAGACGGCTCCGGGCTGGCGGCGCGGCTGGTGGGCAAGTCGAGCCGGATCAACTCGCTGGCGTACACACCTGATGGGAAGATTCTCGCGGCGGTCGGCGGGTCGCCAGCGCGGTTCGGGGAGGTCCAGTTCTGGGACACGGCGACCAATCGGCCGCTCAACGCGATTCAGGTCACGTACGACGAGCTGTATGGGGCGTCCTTCGACGCAACGGGCGAGCGGCTGGCGTGCGGGAGCGCGGACAACTCGGTACGAATCATCTCCGTGCCGGACGGGAAGCTGCTGCTGAAGTTCGACAACCACAGCGACTGGACGTTCGCGACCTGCTGGACGCTGCCGAAGGCCGCGAAGCCGGCGGTCGCGAATGCCGCGAACGAGCAGGTGAAGAACCCGACGAATCGCGTAGGGAAGTTCGACGATGACGATCACATCCTCTCGACCGGCCGCGACAAGGCGATTAAGCTGATTGTCGCGAAGACCGGCTCGTTCGTGGACGACATCAACACCTTCACCTCGGCATACCGCTGCATGGCGCGCCATCCGAAGGAGAACAATGTGCTGGTGGGAGGCGACGACGGGATTCCGCGACTCTATCAGATATTCCGTACGAAGCCGCGGACAATGAATCAGGAGGACCACAACCTCATTCGGGCGTACGAGCCGTTCGGCGGGGTGGTCAACTGCGTGGCATTCTCCCCGGATGGCGGTCGGTTCGCCGTGGGCGGCGAGAGCGGCGAGGTGCGGGTATACAAGACGGACGATGGTTCGCGGGTGGCGACATTGAAGCAGACCGGACCGGTCACGTTCGCGCTTGCATTTCGGCCCGACGGTCAGCAGATCGCGGCAGGCGGTATGGACGGGCGGGTGCGGCTGTTCGACGCGTCGTCGGGGGCGGTCGTGAAGGACTTCGTGCCAGTGGAAATCGCAGGAAAAGCGATTGAACCACGGGGAACACGGGGAACGGCGGGATTCTTACCGCGGAAGACGCGGAAGGACGCGAAAAGGGGCTAACCCCACGCCTTTCCCCGTGCTCCCGGTGTTCCCCGTGGTTGATTCTCTCGCCGTTCTCCGTGAACTCCGTGGTTCAATTGCTTTTGTCTGATTCCTGGTGGCCCTGTTGAGGTCGGTTATGAACATTGAGAACATTGTTAGCGATGCGCTGGCGTTGCCCGTGGATGCGGTCTCCTACTTTGTGAGCCGGGAGCTGGGGGGGCTCTATCCGCTGCGGTCGGTGGTCGAGGGCGAGGGCGGCGAGTTCGGGCTGCGGGAGTATGAGGAGGCAGGGCTGTGCAGCGTTCGTCCGGCGGAGTCGGTTCACAACCAGATCGCGACCGCGTGGTACGGAGAGCAGTACGGGCTCTACCGGAGCGTGGAGAACGGGCTGTACCATGTGGAGTGGCAGGGACACGCGCTGGAGGTGCTCTTCATTACATGGACGGAGGGGGTGTGCCGGTCACGGCATCACTGGATACTGGCCGACGCAAAGGAGACGGCGGAGCAGTTCTTCGAGGCAGTGTGCCGGTGGAATTCAGAGGTGCGCGGCGAGGTTCTGGTGTTCGACAACGGCCACTGGGCGAAGAGCGAGGCGCTGTTCCAGGCGATCAAGAGCGCGACGTTCGACAACCTGGTGCTGCCTGGATTCCTGAAGCAGGAGATTCAGGACGATTTCAACCAGTTCTTCGCCTCCCGAGAGGTCTATGAGCGGTACCGGCTGCCGTGGAAGCGCGGGGTCCTCTTCATTGGGCCGCCCGGCAACGGCAAGACGCACACGGTCAAGGCGCTCATCAACTGGCTCGGGAAACCGTGCCTCTACGTCAAGAGTCTGAAGGCGCGCTACGCGACCGATCACGAGACGATTCACGCGGTCTTCGACCGCGCCCGACAGACGACGCCCTGCATCCTGATTCTGGAGGACCTGGATTCGCTCCTGACGGACCGGAACCGTTCGTTTTTTCTGAACGAGCTGGACGGTTTCGCGGCGAACACGGGCGTGGTGGTGCTCGCGACGACGAATCACCCGGACCGGCTCGATCCGGCCATTCTGGACCGCCCCAGCCGCTTCGACCGTAAATACTATTTCGAGCTGCCGGAACCGTCCGAGCGACTCACCTATGTGCAGAAGTGGAACGAGAGCCTGGAGAAGGACCTGCGGCTTACCGCGGACGGAATCGGACAGGTCGTCGATCTCACGGACGGTTTCTCCTACGCGTACCTGAAGGAGCTCTTCCTCTCCTCGATGATGCGGTGGATCGCTTCTCCCGCGGCCGACGCGATGGACACTATCATGTTCGCGCAGGCGTCGCTTCTCCGCGAGCAGATGGCATCCGTAACGCTCGCGCCGGCCGAAGACGAAGAGGAGACGACGGAGGAGGACTGGTGACTTTGGAGTATTGAGTATTGAGTGTTAAGTGTTAAGGCACCGGACTCAACACTTAACACTCAATACTCAATACTCAATACCTCACCTTACGCAGACAGGCTCAACAGATTGGGCGCACTCCGCGGCGGACGGGAGGCTGCACCCTCCCGCTCTCATGCGCTGCGCGCCAACTCCGCACCTTCGTGCGCAGGACGCATGTGCAAGTGCCGTTCCGCGCACGGAGGTGCGAGACTGGCCGCAGGCATGATAGCGGCGGGGTGCAGCCCGCCGGCCGTATCGAGTGCGGACTCCATAACCAATTGCTTGCCTGCGTAAGGTGAGTCAATACTTCCCGGGAGGGAGTATGTGTGAGCAGGGCGGGGTAACGCGGCGGGAATTGCTGGCGGGCGGGACGGGGCTGGTGGGCCTGGCGGCGCTGGAGGAGCAGGCGATCGCGGAGGCCGGCGAGGTCAATAAGGTCGATCCGATTGCACAGGACGTTTACTTCCACGAGGGCGATTTGGCCGGGAAGGGGCATTGCAACAACGGGTGGATCGTGTTCGAAGACTACGTGCTGGTCATCGACGCGAACTTTCCGTCGGGGGCGGAGGAGATACTCCCGAAGATCCGCGCGCTGACGCCGAAGCCCATCCGATTCGCGTTCGACACGCACCATCACGGCGACCATGCGTACGGGAATCAGACGTGGGTCGACCAGGGCGCGGTCCCCGTGGCGCACACCGGCGTAATCGACGAGATGCGTAAGTACGAGACAGGCTATTATGGCGGCAAGCCGGGGCGGTGGGAGGAGACGGCGCGGGGCAGGGCCGACGTGAAGGCGAGCCGGTTGAAGCCGCCATCGGTGCTCTTCCCGCGGGAGCTGATTTTCGACGACGGCAGGCGAAGGGTCGAGCTGCACCACTTCGGCGTCGCGCATACGCACGGCGACGCGTTCGCGTGGCTGCCGAAGGAGCGGATTCTGTTTACGGGTGACGCGTGCGTGAACGGCCCGTACAACTTTGTGGGCGATGGCAGCGTGGAGAAGTGGGTGCGGACGCTGGAAGCGGCGAAGAAGCTCGGCGCGCAAGTCGTCTGTCCGGGCCACGGTCCGCGCGGCGACAGTGACGTGCTGGACGACCAGCAGCGCTTCTTCGTGTCGCTGCGGGACGCGGTTGGCCGGCAGGTGACGGCAAAGAAGACGGCGGATGAGGTGCGCGGTTCGATGGACGCGATGCGGGCCGAGATGGCGGCGGATGGGCGGATTGCGCGATACGTCGGGAAGGATACGTTCCCGGCGCAGGCCGAGAAGGTATATACCGAGATGACCGGCCAGCGGTTCCCTGGCGCGAGCGCGGAGGTCGAAGTCGCCCGCCTTCATCACGCGCACCGGCATGGTCACGTAATGGGTTAGCGGCCGCGGTGGAAATTGTTCTTTCGCTACGCTAAGAATCACGCTACAATAGCCTTTGTAACATCGTCTCACCTGTGGTTGTCCATCGTTCCGAATCGCCGCGCTGACGCGGGAGCCGTACGAGCACTCCTATGAGACTATCGATTTCAACTGCACTGACCCTGTCCGTTCTCGGATTCACCACCCTTAGTGCCGCCGCCGCTCCCGCCAAGACACACAAGATATTGGAGCTGCGCGTCGCACCGGCCTCGCTCACGCTGCTCGACGGGCGTGATGCGCGAAAGGTTGTCGTGTCAGGGCGGACGGCGGACGGGTTCTGGCGGGATCTGACGGATTCGGCCGTGTTCAAGCCCGCCGCGCCGATCGTGGCGCGGGACAGGGAAGGATTCTTCACGCCGCGCAGGATCGGGAAGACGGTTCTCACCATCACGGCGGCGGGCAGGACGGTGACGACGCCGGTGACCGTGAAGTCGACCGCAATCCCGCCCGTGTCGTTCGTGCGGGAAGTGATGCCGGTGCTCGCGAGGACCGGGTGCAACGCGGGGACCTGCCACGGCGCGGCGAAGGGGAAGAACGGGTTCAAGCTCTCGCTCCGCGGGTATGACCCCGAATACGACTACCATGCGCTGGTGGACGACATCTCCGGCCGGCGGTTCAACCGGGCGCAGGTTGCCGAGAGTCTGATGCTGCTGAAGCCCACGCAGGGCGCGGCGCACCAGGGCGGACTCGTGTTCGACGAGGGGTCGCCGTATTACAAGCTTCTCTACCGATGGATCGCCGAGGGGGTAAAGTCCGACGCGGCGACGGCGAAGCGCGCGAACCGAATCGAGGTGCTGCCCGACGCGCCGAAGCTTTCACTGCCAGGAGAAACGCAGAACCTCGTGGTGATCGCGCACTACCCGGACGGCTCGACGCGCGACGTGACGCGGGAGGCCGTTTTCACCTCGACGATGCCGGAGACCGCGACCATCACGCCGGAGGGAAAAGTGACCGGCGTGCGACGGGGCGAGGTCTCGATTCTCGTCCGCTACGAGGGAAACTACGCGGCCGACGGCGTGACCGTTATCGGTGACCGGACGGGCTACAAGTGGGCGGCGCAGCCGGAGCTCAACTACATCGACAGGCTCGTGGACGCCAAGCTCCAGCGGATCAAGGCAGTCCCCTCCCCACTCTGCACGGACGCCGAGTTTATCCGGCGCGCGCACCTCGATATCATCGGAATCCCGCCCGCGGCGGACGACGTGCGGGCCTTCCTCGCGGACAAGGCGCCCTCGAATGTCAAGCGGGCGCGACTCATTGACGAGCTGCTGGATTCGCCGGACTACATCGAGAACTGGACCAACAAGTGGTCGGACCTGCTCTCGGTGAACCGCAAGTTCCTGGGCGAGAAGGGCACTTGGAAGTTCCGCAACTGGATTCGGGACCAGATTGCGGAGAACCGGCCCTACGACGCGTTTGTGCGCGACATCATCACGGCCTCGGGTTCGAGCTACGAACACCCGGCAGCGGCCTACTGGCGAGTGGCGCGCGAGCCGAACGTCGCCGCGGAGAACGTCACCCAGCTCTTCCTGGGAATCCGCTTCTCGTGCAACAAGTGCCACGACCATCCGTTCGAGCGGTGGACGCAGTCGCAGTACTACGAGTTCGCCGCCAACTTCGCGCGAATCGGCTACAAGGGCGGCGGCGCGGAGGGCGACGAATCGGTCTACGAGAAGCCGTCCGGCGAGGTGACGCACCTGCGTACCGGAAAGGTGATGACCGCGGGCTATCCCTACGGCTTTGCCGGTGAGCACAAAGAGACGGGCACGCGGCGCGAAGCCCTCGCGCAGTGGCTCACCAGCGCGTCCAACCCGCTCTTCGCCAAGTCGTTTGCCAATCGACTCTGGAGCTACTTCCTCGGCAAGGGAATCATCGACCCGGTGGATGACATCCGGAGCTCGAATCCGGCGGTCAATCGCGAGCTGCTCGACGCACTCACGGCCGATTTCCTGAAGCACGGATTCGATACGAAGCACCTGATTCGGACGATCTGCAATTCACGGACCTACCAGGCGTCCATCCGCGCGAACGATTGGAACCGGGATGACAAGACGAACTTCTCGCACGCGCTGCCGCGCCGCCTGACCGCCGAGCAGCTCGTGGACGCGCTGAGTCGCGCTACGGGATCGGTGCAGCGCTACCCCGGCGTTCCGATCGGGTTCCGGGCGGTCCAGCTTCCGGATTCGACTGTGGCGGCAGGCGGGTTCCTCGACCTGTTCGGGCGGCCGCCGCGCGAATCGCCGTGCGAATGCGAGCGGTCGTCCACGGTGAGCCTCGGCCAGACCCTGAATCTGGTGAACGGCCCCACCATTGCCAATGCAATCGCCGATCCGAACGGGCGAATCGTGCAGCTCATGAAGCGGAATCCCGCGCCGACGACCATCGTCGAGGAAGTGTTTCTGTCGACGCTCTGCCGACTCCCGACGGAGCGGGAGCTGGCGAAGACGCTGCCCCTCTTCCAGCCGACGGTCGAGTCCGTCCGGGCATATGTGAACGACGCGGCGGCCCGCAAGGAGCGCCCGACCGACCAGCAGGCGGTGATTGCGCTGCGAACACAGGCCGCGCAGGACCTGCTCTGGGCTCTGATCAACAGCCCGGCGTTCCTGTTCAACAGGTAGATGTCATAGCAGAGCGGACCGTGAACCACGCGTGAGAACTTGCGAAAACGACGAGGCTGCACCATGCATAGCAATGGCAATTCAACCCTGGATGGAGAATACAAGGCTCTGATTGGACAGGACGGCGAATGGTGGATCGGCTGGGTTGAGGATGTTCCAGGGGTTAACTCTCAGGGTTCCTCGCGAGAGGAGTTGATTGAGAACCTCCGGTCTGCATTGCGCGAGGCATTGGAAATGAATCGAGCGGACGCGTTGGCGGCTGCCGGAGCAGGATATGAAGAAGTGAGCCTTGGCGTGTGAAGCGGCGTGACTTGCTGGCTCACCTGACTTCGAACGGATGCATCCTCGTGCGGGAGGGCGCAAAGCACTCCTGGTGGGGCAATCCCGCCAACAATCGGCGAACGTCCGTTCCGCGTCACAACGAAGTCAGCGACCGGCTCGCCCGCAAGATTTGTCGTGACCTGGGAATTCCCGAACCATAAACTGGCGAAAACGTTCCAGCACACGGTACGCAAATGATTGGAGCCCATTATGCTTTCGATACCCGGCAATAACCTCCGAGACTGCGATGGAGTGACGCGGCGCGAGCTGATGCGCGTGGGCGGAGCGGGGCTTCTCGGGCTCAGCCTGCCGGAGTTTCTCGCGCTGAAGGCGCAGGCAGATATCCGCGTTAAGGATGGGAAGAAGGGCACGGGGGCGGCCGGCTTCGGAGGCGCGAAGCAGGTGATACTCATCTTTCTTCAGGGCGGGCCGAGCCATATCGACATCTGGGACCCGAAGCCGGACGCGCCCTCGAACGTACGGGGCGATTTCAAGCCGATCAAGACGAAGATCGACACGCAGGTGTCCGAGGTGATGCCGCTTCTGGCGCAGCAGCTCGACAAGGCGACTTTGATTCGCTCCGTCAGCTACACGCCGAACGGCCTCTTCAACCATACGGCCGCCATCTACCAGATGATGACCGGCGAGCAGGCGGACAAGGTCTCACCCTCCGGCCAGCTCGAGCCGCCCGCGCCGAGCGACTTCCCGCATATGGGGTCGCAGGTGTCACGGATCCGGCCGCCGGACGTGCCGATGCTCCCGTTCGTGATGCTGCCGCGGCCGCTTCAGGAATCGAACGTCATCGGGAAGGGCGGCACGGCGGGCTTCCTCGGTAAGGCGTACGACCCCTACTATGCCTACCCGACGGGCAGCGACACCGACCAGACCAAGATGGACCACCTGAATCTGGACGAGTTCACGCTGCGGGCGGAGATCTCGAAGGCGCGGCTCCAGCGGCGTGCGTCCCTGCGGAAGGTTCTGGACGACGGGATGCCGGAGCTGGAGGCGGCTGTACGGCCCTATGCGCTCGACGAATACTATGGCAAGGCGTTCGACCTGATCCTCTCCGGCAAGGCGCGCGAAGCGTTCGACCTGAGCAAAGAGCCGGACAAGGTGCGGGATCGCTACGGGCGGCACACGTTCGGGCAGTCCGCGCTCATTGCGCGGCGGCTCATCCAGGCGGGCACCCGATTCGTGCAGGTGAACTGGCCCTCCGTTGCCAACGGTGACCCGACGCAGACGGCGTGGGACACGCATGCGGCGAACTTCGGCCCCCTGAAGAACCTCCACTGCCCGAAGCTCGACAGCGCGCTCTCGGCGCTTCTGGAGGACCTCTCGCAGCGCGGGATGCTGGACGACACGCTCGTGCTCGCCATTGGCGAGTTCGGCCGGTCGCCGCGCCTCGGGGTCTCGACATCCGGGAACGGGAATGCACCCGACGGCCGGGATCACTGGCCATACTGCTACACGGCCCTCATCGCCGGCGCCGGAATCAAGCGGGGCGTGGTTTACGGGAAGTCGGACGCGACGGGCTCCTCCCCCATCGAGAATCCGGTCCACCCGACGCAGCTTCTGGCGACGGTCTACCACAGCCTGGGGATCCCGCCGGACACCATCACGTACAACCATCTGAATCAGCCGCGCGAGCTGACCAAAGCAAAACCGGTCATCGGGCTATTCGGTTAGGTGCGCGGATCGCGCAAGCGAGAGTATCCGCCGCTCCTGCCCGAGGGCGTTCACCCGGTGGATGTGGATGGCCTCCATGCGCTGTGCGTTACGCCTTTTCGGGATTCGCCGATTCGAGCGATGCTGTTCAATCAGTTTCGCGGCTTAATCGAGAGACTTTCAGAACTCAACGTCAGCGCCGAGGTGTGGGTCAATGGCAGCTTCCTTACCCGAAAGCCAAACCCGCGAGACGTAGACGTGGTAATATGGCAGTTGGACGAATCCGTTTTGCAAGGTGAGCTCATAGAGCTCGTTAACAGAGGGGGAGCAGGCGCGTGCGATGTGTTCGCATTCGTACGATATCCACCAGACCATCCGCTGGCATGGCAAACGACGGCTATTGAGCGCGAATTACGTTCGGAGTTTGGATTCGATCGTAGCGGCCGTCCAAAGGGGATCGCATCGGTGCGGTGGGGGCCACGAGCATGAACCGTCAGCACAGTAGCACGACTGAGATGAGACTTGCGGAGCTCTCAAAGCTCATCAGTGAGATTGAGACATCGATTCGGGAGCACCCGGAGCTCGATGGTCAGCAGCTAAACCTGGTGTCACTCAGAAAGCGCAGGGACCAACTCGCTAACGAGCTGGACTTCTCAAATCGATCTCATCCATTGAAGGCCGGTTAATGCCTTATACCCGCAACCAGCGGGCGTTTCTGGATCGAGTGTGCGCAAGACAATGGTCGGCCGGCGGGGTATCCCCGCCGGCCGTTCGCTCGACTAATTGATTCGGAGGATGAATTCATGCTGAGAATAGTCGGAAGGATTGTTTGGGCGACCGCTGCTATCCTGCTGAGCACTTCCGCATTGGCGCAGGGCGGGCAGGGAGGATTCGGCGGGGGCGGCATTGGAGGAGGCGTTGGGAACCCGCAGGGAGCGGGAGACCGAATCAGCGGCCGCTCTATTCTCACGCCCGGGCAATATGGGGAGTGGCCCGTCGCGATTCGGGAGGGTGAGACCATCATCGTCCACGTGACCTCGACCGCATTCGATCCGGCCGTGGAACTGGTGGATTCGAACAACAAGGTGATCGCGCAGAATGACGACGTCCGAGTAGGCGAACAGGATTCACAGCTTCTGTATCGATTCGGCAAAGCGGGAAAGTACCGCATTCTCGTGAAGGCTTTTAAGGGCGCGGGCGGCGGACAGTACGAGCTGACGCTGCGCCGATTCATCGCCACCGATGCGAAGCTGGGCAGCCGGATGTCGGACACGCTCGAGCAGACCGGAGCAAGGTGGTATCGATTCGCGGCGGACCGAGAGCAGACCGTGATCGTGGCCGCGAGCGCCGCGGCGTTCCGGCCGTCGGTCGCGATATTCTCGCCCATCGGCGAGGAGCGGTCCGCGGCGGGCGCGGATAATCAGAGGGTCCGCCGAGCCACTTATCAGATAGAGACGAAGGGCGATCACTACGTCCGCATAGGCGGTCCGGTTGGAGGTCGAAGCGGGTTCGCGGTTACGATCGCGATGGCGCGCGAGTTCCAGACCGCGGTCGGGCAGGCGAACCCGCCGCGGCAGCTTCCGGCCGGCGGCATGGACGTGTGGACACTGAGCGGAAAAGCCGGGGACCTCCTCCGGGTCCGCGCCTCCGGGGAGGGCGCAGGCGTGACGGCGACGGCAGACTTCGTCGAGGCTGCTACAAAGCCGCAGGAAGCGCCGACCGGTGAGCGGCCCGTCACAGCTCTGGTTACGCTGGAAGGCGACGAGAAGTCGCCGGGCGATCTCGCAGTCCTGCTGAACCGGACAGGCTCTTTCCGCGTCAGTGTCTCGCAGCCGCTCAATCTTCCCGTGACCTATTCGCTGACTACGAGTGCGGCAGGCAAGGCGTGGAAGGAGTTCGAGACGACGGGAGGAGCACTGAGGCTTGGCGATTCCGATTACTGGTTCATTGAAGGGAAGGCCGGCCGAATCGTGCAGTTGGAGGCGATGTCGGACGCCTTCGACACGACGATCGAAATGCTGGGTCCGCACGGAGACACGATCGGCGCAAATGACGACGGCGCGGGTGGGCGCGGCTCGCTGCTCACGCAGCTCCTCGCCGAGAACGGCCGCTACCTCATCCGCGTGCATGCGCATGGCGATGGCGGCAGCGGACTGTATCGTCTGCGCTGGCTGCCGAATCCCGTCCGCGCGCTGGTCCTCGGGACGCCGTCTGCGTCAACTCTCGGGAGCGGCGGCACCGGTATCTGGTCGTTCACTGGGAGGAAGGACCAGACGGTGATCATCAGCGCGCGATCTACGGACTTCGACACGTTCGTGCAGCTTCATGGGCCGGACGGCGTGGAGATCATCTCGGCGGACGATGGAGGAGAAGGCACGGACTCGCTCACCGCGGTTCGGCTTCCAGTGGACGGAACATACACGCTCTGGGTGACCGCAAAATCCGGGGCGGGAAACTACTCGGTGCGAGTGATAGACGCGGATAAGTGATGGGGTGATGAAGTGATGAAGTGATGGAGTGATGAAGTGATGATGTGATGAGGTGATGAGGTGATGAGGTGATGAGGTGATGAAGTGATGAGATGGTACGGCTCACCTCATCACGCCATCACTTCATCACTGTGTCTACCGGCCGATGACGAAGATTACGTGGAACTTCTTGAGGAAGCCGTCGTGGCGGGCGGCCTTCAGGATGTAGTCCGCGTCTTCGTCGTCGATGTAGGGATCGGACGGAAAGGGCGTCTCGTGGCGAGAGACGGCCTCGATGATGAGGGGACGGGAGCCGGCGCGCGCCTGATCCCGCGCCTCCCGCATGGTCATCGCGTAGGCGACGATGCCGTCACTGATGACGTAGTCCGGATCCGCCTCTCCACCGTTCCAGACGACCGTGCCGTCCCTGCGGCGAATTGAGGGGCTCATGGAGCGGTCGAGGTCGAGGCCGCGGGCGTCGATGATCAGGCTGGTGTAGCGTGCGCCTTCGCCCCGGATGTCCCGGCCGTCGTGGCCGGAGCGCGGGTCGCGGATGAGCGGGTTCTCGTCCGGGCCGCCGCGGTCAGACCTATCCGACCGATCCGACCGGTCAGCGCGCTCTGATCGATTCGCTCGATCCGAGGCGTCGAGTGAATCGTCACGGGTAGCTGGTGCGCGCCGGTCACGCGATTCGGTCTGGCCCTCCGCCATGACCGAGTCGCGCGGGTCTCGCTGATCCGACGGGTCGCCGGAATCGACCCGGACACCGACTTCGGGTACGTTCGATTCCGGCGGGGCCGGCCGAGCGACGATGGGCGGCCTGGTGCGCACCGGGGGTATTCCGGAGCGGCTGCCGCCGCCGAGATTCACGTTGGCGTTCACGTGCGGGAGCGATGGAAGGCCGAAGCCCGGCTTGATGGACGGAACCGCCGAGGCGGGCTTGCGCGCCGGAATTGCCGGAGCGGAGGGAGTTGTGTCGCCGGTCACCCGCGCCGTCAGCTTCCCTGCGAGGCTGTGGACGAGAGTGAATACCTGCGCTTTGGGACCGTCGACATTTTCCGCGGCTCCGGGCAGCGTTCGGCCGGTCGCGGCGTCGACAATGCGGACATTGATGACGACGCTGCCGTCATAGACGAGGCAGCTTCCCGTGAGGACGTATGCGCCCTCCTCCTGGTCGGAGCTGCGTCCCGTCGGGCCCGTCATGACGGAGATTCGGCCCGATTTGGCGAGATCGGTAAGAAGGGTCTCGGCGACCGCCGGCGCAAGCTGGTCGTCGCCCGAAAAAGAGCCGAGATTCACTCGGAATACATTGCCGTCCGCCTGGGAGATTGTGGCGGCATTCATCAGGCATAGGAATAGTCCCAGGGTGGCGGAACCCCGAAACAGCGGCGCCAGGTTCGACAAGGAACGATGGGACCTGGAAGGCGGGAGTGGCATAGCGTGTTCTCCTTGAGGGCGTCTCCGCGGTACGTTGGTACGGGAGGGCGCCAATACAACCTGCGGGAGAAGCTGGCCTGGGCGCATGGTAATGTACGACCGCTAACTCCTGATGTGACAGGCTGCTACGGGTATTTGTTCCCCGATTTTTCCTGGCCGGCTGTAAGCACGATTGCGGGGTGTGCTGGGTAGTCGCCGGCAGCGCGATTCACTTGCCGAGGTTCGGCGGGCGGCAGGAGGGCGAATGGTGGGTCCACGCAATTTTGACACCCCCAACCGGCGGCGTGTATAATAGCCGGTCAGGAGGAGACACTATTTTGCGACTCTCAGCCCTCGCCTTCGCGCCCATTCTGCTTTCGCTTGTTTCGTATGCCTCGCCCGTCCCGGCGGACCGAACCGTTGCCGATACCATTTCTCCGGTAGTGCTGCGGTATCGCCTGAATCCCGGTGAGATGCTCCGCTACCGGCTAACGGCAAACGTCCATGGCTCCGTCCCGATTCTCGACAGTCCCGAGCCCACCGAGCTCAACGCGGTCGTCCGAATCGTGTATATCGCGACGCCGAAGACGAAGCTGTCGGACGGTACGTCCGACGTCGACTTCAAGGTCGAGACCGCCGAGCTGGAGGTGGAGAAAATCCCGTTCCCCATCCCGGACGACCAGGCGCGCGAGATATTGAATCAGACGATCAGCATGGCGCAGACGGGCGAGGTGAAGCGGGTGCAGCAGGGCAAGCCGCTTCCATTCGGCGTCTCCATTCCCGGCGTGGACCCGAAGCGGCTGTACGCGCTGCTCTTCCCGATTGTGTTTCAGGAGCGGGCGGTCAGGCCGGGTGAAAAGTGGAGCTACAAGAGCGAGCTTCTCGGCGGGCAGGGAGCTTCGCCGGAGTTCACGGCCACGCTGCTTCCGGCCGGATCGACCACAAAACAGCGCATTGCGGGCGGCACGAAAGCATCTGCCCCTGGGGTGAGCCCCGCGTCAACGCGGCTTCAGGAAGACTTCCAGATGGGCGTGGACCAGAAGCTCGACAAGGACAAGAAGCCCCTGAAGGAGGGCGACACGCTCCGCTATACGCGACAGGGCCGAATCGAGGGCAGCGGCGTGTTCAATTTCGACCGCGCGAAGGGCCGGGTTCAGAACGGCACGGTCACGATCAGAGCAAACGTAAGAGAGGACCTCGTCG
>Ga0068855_100006966_pt1 | contig 13721 bp, 9 predicted proteins | sample KBSCornC52_FD_66592 | JGI IMG/M metagenome (GOLD analysis project Ga0068855, IMG submission 66592) | Corn rhizosphere microbial communities from Kellogg Biological Station, Michigan, USA - KBS Corn C5-2 | ecosystem: Host-associated > Plants > Roots > Rhizosphere > Soil ... | reverse complement strand
GAGCGCGGGGCATCGCTCCGCGCGATCGAAATCATATCCCTCGGCCTATGATTAAAATTGAGATTAGTGGCACGGGCGTCCCGCCCGTGCAAACCCGAACACAGTCCCAAGCGCGTGTCTCCGCAATCGCGATGGCCGGTTCACCAAAAGACGGCCCAAGGCATGTAGCGCAGCCGTCTCGGCTCCGAGTTCACGGGGCGTCCCGCCTGGTGCTCCATGACTGCGGCAAGAGCTCTGGCCATATTGACACTCATGCTATAACAAACATGCAAAGGAGAGAAAAAGGGACATGAAAACGGGAACCAGGGGAAATCGGCAATCCAATCCACCAACGCCATCGCAAGTGCCTCATCCTCAACCCCGGTCAAACCCGATGGCACCCGGTTGCAACAACGCAACTGTCCGCCCAGGAACGAATTCCATTCCCCTGCCATTCATTCTCCTGACCTTTCCGTTCACCGAGTACCGGCTGAATCCGGCTAAATCCGACCAAGAAAATAAAAATTACCAAACGAACCCATTTGTCATTTTCCATTTTGCCCGTGAATACAGCGGATTTTCGACATTCATGAACCAAATCCAAAAAAAACGAACCCATTTTACTTCCGGAAACCCATATTGCTACACCCCGCAAAAAATGCGATTCTTGGGGCAGGTGCGCCGCTGCAATCCTCTAATCCTGCTGGTGTGCGCGGTCTCGCTGCTCCCGGCGCTTGCCGCGTCGGCGCAGACCAACTTCTCCATCTACTCCGATCAACTGGACAACGGCTTCGACAACTGGAGCTGGGGCGCGAACAATAATTTCGCCAACACCTCGCCCATTCATTCCGGCAGCCAATCCATTTCCTTCGGCAGCCAGACGTGGGAAGCCATTTCCTTCCACCATCCCGATTTCGATCCCAGCCCCTACACAAACCTGAATTTCTGGGCCAATGGCGGCCCCGTCGGCGGGCAAATCGTTCAAATTTACGTCGAGTATAACAACGTGACCGCCTCCGGCCCCGCATATCAATTGCCGCGGTTCCCCACCAATTCCTGGCGCCAATTCATTATCCCATTCAGCGCCCTCGGCATGAGCGGCATCTCCAATATCGATCGCATTACCTTTCAACTAACGTCCAGCGGCAACTCCGCCCCGTACTACCTCGACGACGTAAATCTCACCGCCGTGCCGCCCTCCACAATCCACTTGCAGGTGAACGCGACCAACACGATTCGTCCCGCCGACGCGCGCTGGCTCGGTTTGAACACCGCCATTTGGGACGGCAATTTCGATACCGCCACAACCTCGAACGCGCTCACGGAACTCGGCACGCAAATTCTTCGTTTCCCCGGCGGCTCCGCGTCGGACGAATATCACTGGGCCACCGGCAAATCGTCGACCAACACGTGGACGTGGGCGACGTCCTTCGCGAATTTCATGCACATCGCCACGAATCTCGGCGCGCAGGCGATCATCACAGTCAACTACGGCACCGGCACGCCGGCGGAAGCCGCCGCGTGGGTGCGCTCGGCCAACATCACCAATCGTTGCAATTTCAAATATTGGGAAGTCGGCAACGAAAATTACGGCACCTGGGAAACCGACTCCAACGCGAGCCCGCACGATCCCTACTGCTACGCCACGAACGCGGTGCAATACATTTTGCAAATGAAAGCCGCCGATCCCACCATAAAAATCGGCGTGCCCGTCGTCACCGGCGAGGACAACAACGACAACGGCTACAGCGCCCATCCCGCCACAAACCCGCGCACCGGTCTGACCCACAACGGTTGGACTCCCGTCGTGCTGGCCACGATGAAAGCCAAAGGAGTGTTGCCCGATTATCTCGTTTTTCACGTCTATCCGGAATACGGAAATCCCAGCGACCAATCGCTCCTGGCGGCTTCGGGAAATTGGGCGGGCGACGCCGCGGATTTGCGCCAGCAACTCACCGATTACCTCGGCGCCAGCAGCACGAACATCGAACTCTTCTGCACCGAGAACAATTCCGACGCGGCCAGTCCGCAGACCCGGCAGTCCACCAGCATCGTCAACGGCCTCTACCTCGCCGACAGTCTCGCGCACCTGATGAAAACCGAATTCAACTCCTATGTCTGGTGGGATTTGCGCAACGGCCAGGACCCCGATACCACTCACACCAACGTCTACGGCTGGCGCGGCTACGGCGACATCGCCATCATCGGCAATCTGAACACACGGTATCCGGACTTTTACACGTTCAAGCTGATGCGATTCTTTGCCCATTCGGGCGACACCGTGCTGGACGCGAGCAGCGATTATTCGTTGCTGCCGGCGTACGCCACCCGCAAGGCGGACGGCTCCATGGGCGTGCTCGTCATCAACAAAGACAAATCCACCACCTTCAGCGCGCAACTGTCGCTCGCGAATTATTTGCCCTGGACCAACGCGCTCGTGCGCTCGTTCGGCCTCGCGCAGGATGAAGCGGCGCGCACCAATTCGCTTGTGCCCGGCGCGCAGGATATCGGCACGAATTCCGTCGCCGTGACCGGAACAAATTTCACCGCCGCCTTTCCGCCCTACACCGCCACGCTCCTGACGATTCCGCCGGCGCAACCGCAATTGACCGCCACGTCCGTAAACGCGCAAACCATTCTCCAGGTGCAAGGCCAATCAAAAGTGCGCTACGTCCTGCAAAGCTCGACTGATCTCACCAACTGGACTTCGGTCGCAACCAACACACTTTCAGGCACGACGTGGAACGTGACGAACAATCCAGTCAGTCCAACAAAATTCTGGCGCGCCGTCTGGTTACCACAATGATTTGAACCGCGAAATATGGAAAAGGGAAACAGGGATTCCGAGCAGAGTTTTCGCGTGGTTCGCGTATTTCGCGGTTCAACGCCTCTTCAGGTTCTTTTCAATCAACTCGCACCGTTGTTCCACCGAAAGCTTGGAGCGCATCGCATCCGGCCGCGTGTTCTCGCAGTAATCCAGGAGTTTCTCCACCGTCGTGGTCGCCACATGCGTGCGCGTGTCCGACGAACCATAATAAATGAACACATCACCATTCTTTCGCGCCACCCAACCGTTCGCGAAGACCACGTTCGAAACATCTCCCACCCGTTCCTCATTTTCCGGCGCCAGAAAATATCCGCCCGGCGCGCGAACCACCATGGACGGATCTTGCAAATCGCACAAAAACACATACAGCACATAACGCATCCCCGCCGCCGTATTACGCACGCCATGCGCCAGATGCAGCCAGCCTTTCTTCGTTTTGATCGGCGCCGGACCAAGACCATTCTTGCCTTCCTTGATCGTGTGATAAAAACGCGGGGCAATAATACGCTCGCTGGTGATCGCCGCGTTCGCAATGTCCGCGCACAATCCCCAGCCGATGCCATCGCCGCTGCCAGTCGCGGCAAAATCGCTCATCGGCCGCGTGTAAAACGCGTATTTTCCGTCCACAAATTCCGGATGCAACACGCAATTGCGCTGATGCAACGCGGGTGTTTTCAAATCCGCAAGCCGCTCCCATTTCACGAGGTCGTGCGTCCGCGCGATGCCGCACCGGGCGATGGCCGCGGACAAATCGGCGGGCTTCGAATCATCATGCCTCTCGGCGCAAAACAGCCCATAAATCCAGCCGTCCTCATGCCGGACCAGTCGCATGTCATAAAGATTCGTCTCGGCCGCGTCCAGTTCCGGCATGCGCACCGGATAATCCCAGAACCGAAATCCCTCCACGCCGGTCTTGCTCTCCGCGACCGCGAAAAACGATTTCCGATCCCAGCCTTCAACCCGCGCCATCAGGATAATCCTTTTGCCAAAATCCATCGCGCCGACGTTGAAAACCGAGTTGATGCCAAGCCGCGTCATCAGGTGTGGATTGCTCGCATGGTTGAAATCGTAGCGCCATTCGAGTGGCGTATGCTCGGCGGTCAGCACGGGATTTTGGTAGCGATCGAAGATGCCATTGCCATCCTTGCGCGGGCGATTGCGGCGCGTGAGGAGTTTCGCGTGCGCCCGCTGAAGCGTCTTCAATTTTGTAGCGAAGGTGGTCTTGTTCAACGCCGCGATTTTAGAGCGTTCGCCCAGGAATCTCAATGTCCACTAAATTCGCTACAGTCGCCGGCATTGGCGCACCATGAATTTGTTTTATTCTGACCCGGCAATGAAAGCACCCCTCACTTCCCGCCGCAGTTTCATCAAAAGAACCGCGCTCGCGTTGCCGGCCATCGCTGCCGGTTGCGCGCATCTGCGCGGCGGCGGCGATGATTTCGTGCGCGTGCGCAATGGCCGATTCGAATTGCGCGGCCAACCGCATTTTTACATTGGAACCAATATGTGGTTCGGATGTTACCTCAGCGATGCCGCGCTCCCGGGCGGACGCGCGCGGCTGGTTCGCGAGTTGGATCGCCTGCAAAGCATGGGCGTGAATAACATTCGATTGCTCGCCGGTTCTGAAACTTCAGATTTGGTGGCCGCTATCTCGCGGGGCATCACACGCGCGCCGCATGATTACGATCAGGATTTGCTGGCGGGCCTCGACTTCACGCTCGCTGAAATGGCGAAGCGCGACATGCGCGGCATTTTGTTCGTTTCCAATTATTGGCAGTGGTCCGGCGGCTTCGCACAATACGTGCGCTGGATCACCGGCGAAACCATTCCCGATCCCGACAAACCGCCGAACGACTGGCATGGCTTCATGCAAATGTCGGCGAAGCTCTATCAAACGCCGGCGGCAAGCCAGCTTTACCTCGATTACGTCAAGAGCCTCATCAACCGGCGCAACACGATCAATGGCCGAGTCTATCGCGATGATCCTGCCGTCATGACCTGGGAACTTGCCAATGAACCGCGTCCCGGCGCGGATGAAAAATTCGCGGCGCGCGACGTGCCAATTTTTGCGAATTGGGTGGATGCCACGGCGCGGTTCATTCACGCGCAGGATCCGAATCACCTCGTCTGCACCGGCAGTGAAGGCATTCACGGCTGCCTCGACTCCGCGGACGCGTTCATCGCGTCGCACAAAATGCGGGCGATTGATTACGTCACCGTGCACATGTGGCTGAAAAATTGGAAGTGGCTGGCGGACCCGGCGCTAGGCGACGCCTTTGAAAAGGCGGCCATCCGCGCGCGTGATCACGTGGAGGAGCACACGAAAATCGCGACGGACATTCTGAAAAAACCGCTCGTGCTGGAGGAATTCGGCCTGCCGCGCGATCACGAAAAATATTCGCCGGATTCCCCGACGCTCGCCCGCGATGATTATTACCGTCGTATGTTCGATCAGGTCGCCGAGTCATGCCGCGGAGGCCGGGCCCTGCAAGCGGCGAATTTCTGGGCGTGGGCCGGCGAAGGCCGCGCAGTCGACAAAATGGGCACGACGGCGAATGCCTTCACCGGCGATCCCTTTTCCGAACCGCAGGGACTGAATTCCGTTTTCGACACGGACGCGAGCACGCGGGCAATCATTACTGCAGCGAATCGGAAGCTGGCTGCCTTGGCCAAGTGAGCCGTCATTTTATGATGCTCGCGATTCGGCGCATCGTTTCCAGGCAGGCACGCGTGGCGTGATAGGGTCCCTTCCATTCGCTGACTTTTGGCAGCGTTGAATCCACAATCCCATCGGGATTCACGCGCCAGAACCATTCGCCGTGAACGCGATCAACAAAATTGCTCTCGATGTAGTTCCACACGTTCAAAGCCGCGGCAAGAAACTTGTCGTCGCTCCCAATTTCGTAGGCGTTCAAAAATCCAACGATTGCCTCCGCTTGTGGCCAGCACTCGCACCCGGCATCAATGATCTTCCCCGCCCTGCCTTCGTAACCGAGCGAACCGTCGGCGTTGACGCCTTGAGCCAGCGCAATCTCAGCCATATCAACGGCAACCCCGCGCACGCGTTGCAACAACCCCTTATCGCCCATTTCCTCCGCAGCCTCGCACAACAGCCAACTCGCCTCGATATCGTGGCCAAAGGTGTATGAATCCGAGCGCACTTCCCATTGCTCATTGAAAAAATGGTGCAGATGCTTCGTTTGCGCATCTAGAATGCGCGTCAGAAAAATGTCGATCAATTCGCGCAACCGCTCCGCAACCCGCCGCTCGCGCCAGATGCGATGCAAATTTGTATACGCCTCGAGCACGTGCAGGTGATTGTTCATGGACTTTTTCTCGTTCATGTCCTTGTCGCTCAGCCTCGCTTCGGGACCAGCTTCGGACCAATCGCGGCGGCAGACTTCGACGTAGCCGCCCTGTTTCGCATCGTACGCGTGCAGTTCGATCAATTCAAAAAGCTCCTTTGCTTGGTGGAAGGCCGCGTCGTGACCGAAGGCCCGGTAATATTCGCTCAGCGCGTAGATGTAAAATGCCTGGCCGTAGATTTTTTTGGCATCGTCAATGACGGCGCCGGTGTCACTCAGCCGCCAGAACGCGCCGCCATGTTGGGCATCCCAAAATTTCGTGGTTACGAAATCAAACGCGCGTTCTGCCATTTCGCAATAGAGCGGCTCGGGTCGGGCGCGGTGCGCGGCGGAGAAAGCCCAAAGAATCCTCGTATTTACGATGAGGCCCTTCGGCTGCGTGCGATCAGGTTTTAGATCATTCGAGAGCCAGGCCATCCAGCCGCCGTTTTGACGGTCGAGCGCGGGCCCGGACCAGAAGGGCAAAATGTGACGAAACAGGTGGGCGCCCACTTGCGTCGAAAATTTTTCCAATTCGTCCGGCTGAATCATTGGGCAGGGTGCGAAATTTCCACCCGGCCAATTTGCGTCTCGCCACCGAGTTCGAGTTTGAGGAAACGCCCGCCGGTGACGTTCCCGGCGTGGAACAAAACGGGCTGCCAGTAATTGTATTCGCCCGTGCCATGGAAATAATTCGTCTTTTGCAAAGCGACTTCGCGAAAGTTTTTTCCGTCGTCAGACACGGAGCAATTGATGTCACGCACTTCCTTCGGGAAAAACGCAAACACTTTGAAGCTCTGGATGCCATTCGGAAGTTCATAAACCAACTGGTCGCCAACTTTTCCCGCCGCGCGATGAGCATCTTCGCGAGCGGCGCGGCAATCGCTATTCGAGATGCGCCAGCTTCCAGTTCGCGATTTGGTTTTGGAAAAATCCGCCAGTTCGTCAACCAACGTCGCGGTTTTGACATTCACCGGCCCGACAATATTCGAAGGCTCGGATGTCCCCGCGCCATTTCTGGCGCTCACCCGATAATACCAATTTCCCGCGGGCACATTCTCATCAGAAAATTGCGGACGATATTGCGTGAAGGCCTCGTCAACGTTGACAGCAACGACCTGCCACGGGCCGGCCTCACGCGCGGCGCGTTCGACCTGATAACTCGATGCGCCAACCGAGCCTTGCCAGGAAATCGCGGCGGCATCGGTGATGGGCAAAAGTTTTGGCGCCGCGGGAGCCAGAATTGCGGGCATCTTCAGGCCACGAATCTTGAACGCGTCCGAGCGAACGAGATTCATCAAATCCTCCTCGTCATACGGCGCGCCCATAACGGGTGAGAGCCAATGGAAAGCTTTGTAGAGATTCGCGCCGTGCGGTTCGGTGTGCCAGTAGAAACCGCCATCACGATTGCGAAAGCGCAAACTCCATAGCAGACCGCCGGTGACGCCGCTATCGCCGATCGCATCCATTGCGAGTCCCATCTCAGCGGTGCTGACAAAGCCAAACTCTCCGACGACGTAGGCTTTTTTGCCTCGAGCGCGCGCTGCGTTTTGGCGAATCGGGTTCGCAAAAGACGTCACTCGTACCGCCGGATAATGATGCGTGGTGACAATGTCGACGTCGGGGATCTGCAGCGATTCGTCGCGCAACCTGGAGGCGTTGAAACCGTCCATTACGAGATGATTTGTATCGAGCGATTTAATGTAATGCGCGATTTCGCCGGTCCAGGGCGCGGGCGACTCCAATTCGTTGCCGGTTTCCCAGCAAAGGATCGCCGGATCATCCGAGTAGCGAATGCCAGTCACGCTGTTCGTGCGCGTGAGGATGAAATGGATGGTTTGCTTAAAATCCGCGATGAGTTGCGGATCGGTCCAGAAATCGTTTTTGGTTTTGCCGCGAAAGCCGGCGTATTCGGCGCGACCGCCCATCCACGGCCAATTGTCCACGAGCGGAATGATAAGGCGAACACCGGTGCGATTCGCCACGGCGAGCACTTCATCGAGCGTGCGAAATGCGGTTTCGTTGAATTTGCCGGGCGCGAGCACGTGGCGCGGAGTTCCGGGAAGATCATTGGTGCGCTGGACGGTGATCACGTAAGTCCGCGCGACGGTGCCGCCCATTTGCTGGACGGTTTCAAGGGCGTCGTTAATCTCAAACTTATCGGGCAATCGCCACGGATTTTCGCCGGCGAACGGCAGATTGTCCTCAATCTCCAGCAGGTTCGGGATGTTCATCGAGATGAACCGAAATTCCTTCGCGCCATCGAACAGTTTGCCTTCGCGTGCGGTGATGAAATTCGTGAGGGATGTTTCGGTGGCGAAAGCTGAAGTCGCGGCAAGGCAAACGCAGGCAAATACTACCCAGCATTTTCCCATGAAAGGCATGAGCTTCGAAGACGACTGACCCTCGAATCGCGCCCTCCCCCAATCCCTACGATTCGGCACGATCGGGCTCGATGGAAATTGATTATCAGGCAGTTGCAATTTACTGCCGGAGGGTGCGATGCACGGCGGGATTTCAGAGCGCAGCCCAGGCACTCGGAAGAAGTTTTTGTAATTGCCGGTCCGTAGTCGCGACAACTGGCCGTCCATTGTCTTCGCTGTCGTTTCCATTTCCATTCGTCCTTTTCTATCCCTCCCCTCGAAGGTTGGTTATAGCATGAGCGTCAATCTGCGCTTCTGTCGGCGCGATATATTCTTTCTCCAGTTTGTCGTACCAGTTGAATTTGATGATGATGCTGGTCACCACGAGCGCGGCAACGATTGCGCCCACCCACGACCATTGGCGCAGCACGAGATAGATGGGCAACGCAGTCAGGCAAAGTTGCCAGACGATGCCTACCGCGACATTGGTCATGTCGCGGACAAAATCAGGATTCGGTTTGAATGAGGGATCTTCGCGCAGCACTTGTTCGCGAATCGGGCCCCACCATCCCCACGGGTTTACCTTTTTATAAAAATCTTTCAGCACCGCTTCTTCCTCCGGCTTGGTGAGCAATGTGCCAAAGATGCAGCCTACGACTGAAATCGCGAGAATAGCCGGAAACAAATAGAGCGAGTTGCTGACGGAATGACCGAGAATCAGTTTTGCAATGTTCGGCGCGAACATCGCAGTCAGAATGCCCGCCATCATGCCCCAGAAGTAGCCATAGCCATTGAAACGCCACCAATACCATTTGAGGACGTTCGCCATCACATAGCCTCCGTAGAGTGCGCCGACGATCCACATCATTACCTCCGTGATACTGGTCGTAAGCAAACCGAAGAGCACGCCGACGGCGAGAACCGCAATTGAGGCGAGACGGCTCCAGCGCACTTGCGATTTCGGGGGCATGGCTGGATTGTAAAATCGCTTGTAAATATCATTCACCAGGTAGGCCGGAGCGGCGTTGAGCGTAGCTGCGAAATTAGACATCAGCGCGGCCAGCAAACCGGCGAGCAAAAATCCGACGACACCGACGGGAACGTAATTCGCCAGCACGATTGGCAGGATTTTTTCGAAATCGGGCTTTTCCATCGCGCGCAAATCCGTCATGCAAAACGCTAGCGCCAGGATCGTGATGCCGGTGATCATCAGGTAACGCGGAAAATACAGCGCGAGATTGACCATGCCGTTCATCATGGAGGCTTCGCGCGGATTGCGCGTGGCGAGAATGCGCTGCATGTCGTAATTCGGCGCCGGGCCGGCGAGGCTGGCGAGCACGCCTTTGAAAAACATCAGGCCGAAGATGATGCCGAACAGTTCGTTGCCATCCGAATGAATCGCGTCATTCGCCTTATCGAGAATCCCTTTCCAATCGAGATCGAGCTTCCAGCCGAAGAACGGATTGAGCCAACCGGGCGGGGTCGCCTGGTGAATAATGTCGGGCGACACTTTGTGAACGGCGATGATCCCGATGGCAATTGAGGTGAGCGTCAAAATGGTGAATTGCATCACTTCGGTGATGACCACGCTGACCATGCCGCCTTTGATGGCGTAAATCGCGGTCAGCCCGAGAATAATCATTGCGTAAATATTTTCATCAATGAACGGTCCGGTCTTTGCGTCGGAAAAATGAAACGGCAACATGACGACGGCGAATTTGCCGACGCCCTTGAAGGCGTACGCGAGAAAGGCGACGACATTTACGAGCGCGAAAAACACGACGCTCAAATGCGCGAGGTTGGCGCCGCGGCCTTTACCGAAGCGCGTTTGAATCCATTCCGCGCCGGTGAGAACATTCGAGCGGCGTAGCCAGGCGCTCAGGAACATCATCAGGAAAATCTGGTTGAACACCGGCCACAGCCACGGCAGCCACAGGCTTTTCAATCCGTAAACGAACAGGATATAGACGAGCCACATGGTGCCGCTGATGTCGAACATTCCGGACGCGTCCGAGATGCCGAGCATCCACCACGGGAGTGATTTGCCGCCGAGGAAATAGGAATCCATGTCCTTCGCGCCGCGGCGCGAGACCCACAGGCCGATGAGTATGACCGTGAGGAAATAGCCGACGATGATCGCGAGATCGAGGGAGTGGAGTTTCATGGAGTGGTTCCAAGAATAAATTTCCAAAGAGAAAACGGATGCTTCGCCTCCAGACCGCAGAAACATCCAACATCCAACATCCAACACGGAACATCCAACGATCCAACCCTCACCCCGGCCCTCTCCCATCCGATGGAAGAGGGAGAAGTTGTTCCAGCGTTTTGCGATGTCGCAGGCGCTTTCTCACGCGCATTCACATGCTGCGATCTGGTCAAGGCTTCCTGATTTGCCCGGGCTGATGGAGATGGCGACACGGTTTTTTATTCGATCGTTTTGGTCGAACTTGACAGGGCTTTTTTCACGTAAACGCCAAAACCCGGCGTGGGTGTGTAATCCCAATCGGAAATCAAATTTGGCCGCGCGCTGGTATGAAGGTCCCATGCCGCCCAGGACCAATGATGCTCCTCCAGCGCGCGCATCACGTGCAGCAGCCAATTGTCGGACGGATCCACGTGGCTCGGGCCAGAGGTCCCGCCGAATTCCGAAACGATGACGGGCAGCTTCGCGCTGGCCTTCTCCATTTTCTTGATCCAAACCTCCACGCTGTCGTCCTTGTTGTCGTAGCAATGATTCGCGTAAACCACGCCGTTGCCTTTGGGATCGGAAAGCTGGCGGCCGGCGAGAATTCCGGAAAAATCGTAGGCCCAATCCAATCCGCCCGCGATGACTACGTTCTTGGCGCCGGTGGCGCGCACGGTATCGAGAAGTTGCTGCAGGCCGACGGCGTGAAATTTTTTCGGTGGCCCCGGATGCCAGCCATTCGGTTTGTCGGTGATCTGTCCGCCTTTGAGCCAGACATCCCAGGAGACATCGTGCGGCTCGTTATACAAGTCGAAAAGCACCGCCGGGTGATTCGCATACAACGGCGCGAGGTCCTGCCAGAACGCGATGCTGTTCGAATCCGGCATGGAATGCTGGCCGATATTCGCGCCCCATTCGTCACAATCCGACCAGTGCAAGTCGAGAATGATGTAACATTTCTGGGTGGCGCAAGTGTCCACCGCCTGCTGCACGAGCGCGCGATAAGCCTTGCCGCCATCGGTCTGTTCCGGCCCTTTGCCGAACCAGCGATCCTGCGACAACGGCAGGCGGACGATATTCGCATGCCAATCTTTGATGGCGACGTTGATGGTTTTGAGAATGTGCCCCTGGCCGTCACTGGTCCATTCGAGACAGGCGGCATTCACGCCGCGCAACAGAACTGGCTCGCCTTTGTCGTTGATGATTTTCGTGCCGACGACTTTCAGCGGAGCCGGAGTGTTCGATGAAGTTTCCCCAGCCAGACAAATTCGAAGCATCAGGAAAATCAGAATGAGAAAGCAAAAAAAATTGCGCGCGCGTTGAAGCAACACGCTGAAGCCCGGCTCATAAATGCGGAACGGGAGCATGAATCTCAACGCGTCGAACCCATCGGCAAGTGCGCATATTTTGCGACTGCCTGGGCGCGCGAACGGACGTGCAATTTTTCGTAAATGCGGCGGATATAAGTGTTCACGGTGGCGACACCGATTTGCAGCTTGTCCGCAATTTCCTTGTAAAGAAAGCCGCGGGCGAGCAACTCCAGCACCTCGCGTTCGCGCTGCGACAGCGCCATGTCATCGCCGCCGGTGGTTTCGGTTTCATTGCGGCGAAACGATTGGACGACCTTGCGCGCGATCTGGCTGCTCATCGGCGAGCCGCCGGCGTGAACGTCCCGCAGCGCGTCGAGCAGTTCCTGCCGCTTGGTTTGTTTGAGCAAATAACCGCTGGCGCCGACCGCGAGCGCATCGAAAATATGATTCACATCCTCGTAAACGGTGACCATCACGAATTGCGTGTCCGGCAAACGCGGTTTCAATTTGCGCACGCACTCGATGCCGTTGATGCCGGGCAAATTGATATCGAACAAAACGACAGAAGGTTTTAACGCGGGCAAATCGGCAATCGCGGATTCGGCGTCGTCATATTCTCCAACCAATTTGAAGCCATCCGCGCCGCGAATCCACCCGGCGAGGATTTCGCGGGCGGGCACGTCATCTTCCACAATTGCGACGGAAATACTCACTTTTTTAAAACTCTGAGCCATTTTAAACCTGCGGGTTGTTAAGTCATGTCCCGTATATTCATTACACAATTCCCATGGAATCACAGCGACTTCTGCGCCTCCGCGGCAACGCTCAATGAGAACTTAATTTCCGTGCCGCCGTTCGGCCGGCTATTCACGGTACATTGGCCGCCAATTTTTTCCAGACGCTGCGCCATGTTTTTCAGGCCGTTGCCGCGGCCAGGGCGCGGCGCAACCGTTGTGGGATTGAATCCCTTGCCATTGTCGCTCAAGGCAATTGTCGCGGTATCGCCCTCCAGCGTGAGGGAAACGGAGACCTCGGTGGCGCCGGAATGTTTGACCACGTTGTGCAGGGCTTCCTTGAACGCCAGGAAAATGTTGTGGCGCGCCTCGGCGGTGATGGGCGAATGCGGCAAATGCAACGGAACTTCCAGCCGGCAACGGATATGCAGCGAGACAAGGTATTCCTGGGCGAAATTGCCAAGGTAACTCGCAAGGCTGTCCAGCGTGTCGTGCTGCGGGTTGACGGCCCACACGATTTCATCCATCGAGCGGGTCAATTCGCGCGAGGTGTCGTAGATGCGTTCGAGTTGCGCGGCGGCCTGGATGGTGTTCTGCAACTCGCCCTGGGCGGACTGGCTCAAGAGCGAAATGCGCGTAAGGTTGGCGCCGAGATGGTCGTGGATGTCTTTCGCGATGCGCGTGCGTTCGCGCTCGATGGCCCGCTGGCGCTGGATGTCTTCCAGTTTGCGGCGGAGCCGGCGGCGCGAGAAATACCAGACGACGCTTACAACGAATGCAACCGCGGCCACGGCTGTGACCAAATCGAACCACCACGTCTGCCAGAAGTGCGGCAGCACATCCATGCTGAACGAGGCAATGTTTGGATTCCACACGCCGTCGCTGTTGCAGGCGCGGACTTCAAAGGTGTAATGCGCGGGGGGAAGGTAACTGTATTCCGCCACGCGTTTTTGGTCCACGGCGTTGACCCAGTCGTTTT
>Ga0068855_100006964_pt1 | contig 13723 bp, 11 predicted proteins | sample KBSCornC52_FD_66592 | JGI IMG/M metagenome (GOLD analysis project Ga0068855, IMG submission 66592) | Corn rhizosphere microbial communities from Kellogg Biological Station, Michigan, USA - KBS Corn C5-2 | ecosystem: Host-associated > Plants > Roots > Rhizosphere > Soil ... | reverse complement strand
GCACGCTGCCGGTCTTCACTGCGCGCTCGGCGCCCTTCTCATTCACCACAATGCCGATGATCTCGACATCATCGGGCGGGTCAAGATACTCCAGCACAAGCTCCGAGTCCGCCATCTGCGGCACCGCCGTCCGCGAGACAAAGCTCACCGCATCAATATGCTTGAACCCCGCCGCAATCAGCACCCGCAGATAGTCCGCCTTGATCTCCGCAGGCATGTTCTTCGGCAACCCCTGCCACGCATCGCGCGGACATTCGATGATCTTTATTACATCAGTCATGCCGAACCACTTTTCTCCGATCTATGCGACCTTCGTAAGAAAGCTCCATGGAAGTCGAGGAGCAAGCTGCGCAGAAGCCCCGCCAACGAAATCAGCCATGTAATCGCCAGCATCCTTAGCCACAGCGGAAGGCTTTCCCACATGAGTCCGCAAGGATAAATAATCATTTCGTGCGTGCCGCATGGAAGCAACTCGCGTCCCTTATTTTCTGCGGATGGAACTGAATCAACGCCTAAACGTTTCGAACAGTCGCGCTGCCTCACATTGTTCACAATCCCCAATGAAACTGAGATTGATAGCAATGCAATGAGCCAAATCATCGTTCTCCGCGAAATCACGTCTGCAAAACCCCCGGATTAAATTTAGGCACATCCGTATTCAAAGCAGCCGCCTCCAGCGCCACCATCAACACCTCGCGCGTCTTCGCCGGATCAATGATCGCATCAATCCACAGTCTCGCAGCGCCGTACTTCGGATCGGCCTGCGCATCATACGTCGCCTTGATCTCGTCATACAGTGCCTTCTTCTCGGTGTCCGAGAGCACTTTGCCGCCGCCGCGCTCCATCTGCTTCACCCGCACCTCAACCAGCGTGCCCGCCGCCGAGGCCCCGCTCATCACCGCATACCGCGCCGTGGGCCACGCAAAGACAAACCGCGGATCGTAGGCCTTGCCGCACATCGCATAGTGTCCCGCACCAAAGCTTCCGCCGACGATCACCGTAATCTTCGGCACCACGCTCGTCGACACAGCAGACACCATCTTCGCCCCTGCGCGAATAATCCCCGACCACTCCGCATCCTTGCCCACCATGAACCCGTTCACGTCATGTAGAAAAATCAGCGGCACCAGCGACTGGTTGCAGTCCATAATGAACCGCGCCGCCTTCTGCGCGCTCTCGGTATAGATAACCCCGCCAACCTCCAGCCGCTTCGAGCCATCGAGCGCCGTCTGCGACTGATGCACCTTCTGATTCGCCACAATCCCCACGGCCCGCCCACCAATCCGCGCATACCCACACAGCACCGTCCGCCCAAAGTCCGCCTTGTACTCATCGAACTCCGAGCGATCGACAATCCTCGCAATCACCTCGCGCATGTCATAGGTATTCGTCGCCGCCCGCGCCGGATCAGGATCAATCAACCCATACACATCCTCCGCCGCATACTTCGGCGCATCCCGCACCGCATCAAACTCCACCCGCGAAAACACGTCCGCCTTCCCTAGCCCCTCGGCCCTAGTCCCTAGTTCCTGCCTTTGCCCAATCTTCCCAACCAGCGACCGCAGCCGAGCAATGCACGCCTCATCATTCGGCTCCTTGAAGTCCACGGTCCCCGAAATCTCCGAGTGCATCGCCGCCCCACCCAGCTCCTCGGCACCGGTCTTCTGCCCAATCGCCGCCTGCACCAGCGACGGCCCCGCCAGAAACAGCCCCGAACCCTCCGTCATCAACACCGTATCCGTCATCACCGGCAGATACGCCCCACCAGCCACGCACATCCCCATAATCGCCGTAATCTGCGGCACCCCTAGCGAGCTCATCACCGCGTTATTCCGAAACACCCGTCCAAAGTCATCCTGGTCGGGAAACACATCCTCCTGCAGCGGCAGAAACACTCCCGCCGAATCCACCAGATACAGCGTCGGAATCCTGTTCTCCAGCGCAATCGTCTGCGCGCGAATCACCTTCTTCGCCGTCATCGGAAAGAATGCGCCCGCCTTCACCGTCGCATCGTTAGCGATAATCATGCACAGCCGCCCACACACTCGTCCTAGCCCCGTCACCACTCCCGCCGCCGGAGCGCCCCCATACTCCTCATACATCCCATGCGCCGCCCAAAGCCCCAACTCCAGAAAATTCAATCCAGCTTCAGGACTGGGTGCCCCAGGTCTCGCTTCTGAGACCTGGGTTTCCTGAGGCTCCGAATCAAGCAACGACTTCAACCGCTCCCGAACCGTCAGCCGCCCCTTGGCCCGCTGCGCCTCCGCAGCCTTAGCCCCACCCCCCTGCCGAATCTCATCCTCCTGCGCCCGCAGAGCCACCATCAAAACCCGCAGCGCCTCACGATTCGCCCTCGCCCGCGGAGCCGCCAAATCCAGCTTCGACCCCAACCCATTCTCAAACTTCACTTCATCCGCCATAACACCCCGCAAAACTCGTCAGCATAGCAGAATATCGCGCCCCGGTAACTGGGGTGCCCCATCTTCGGCGCAGTTTCATCGCGCCTAAGGTGGGAATTGTGCGAGGCTCGACCGCAGTTAACGCTCCTTGCACTACCATCAAACCATCATGCGCTTCCAACCCACCGACGCCCTCCTCGTCATCGACGTCCAGAACGACTTCTGTCCCACCGCGAACGGCATCGGAGGCGCGCTCGCCGTTCCCGAAGGCGACCAGGTCGTCCCCATCATCAACGCTCTCGCCAAAAAATTCGGCCACATCATCCTCACCCAGGACTGGCACCCCACCGGACACATCTCCTTCGCCACCACACACAACCGCCAACCCTATGAGTTAATCGAAGCACCCTACGGCCCGCAAACGCTCTGGCCCGAACACTGCCTCCAGCACAGCGAAGGCGCAGCCTTCCACCCCGCGCTCTCAATCCCCCATGCCGAACTCATCCTCCGCAAAGGATTCCGCCGCCACATCGACAGCTACTCCGCCTTCCTCGAAAACGACCACCGGACCCCCACCGGCCTCGCCGGCTACCTGCGCGAACGCAACCTCACCCGCCTCTTCCTCGCAGGCCTGGCCTACGACTTCTGCGTCCGCTACTCCGCCATCGACGGCCACAACCTCGGCTTCGAATCCATCGTCATCGAAGACGCCACCCGCCCCGTCAACCTCCCGGGCAGCGTAGCCGAAACCAACGCCGCTCTCGCCGCATCAAGCATCCCTCGCATTCAATCGGCAGATATCCCCACCGCATGAAATCCAGCAGCACCCCAAAAGCCCCGTGGCTCGAAACCCAAGCCAAAGTTACCTCCTGCACCTACGAGTCCGGCGCGGGCCAGGCCCTCGCCTTCGGGATCCCGACCAGCAAACACTTCCGCATCACCTTCACCTACTACGCCCACGGCCAAAGCTACACCGGCCAGTTCTCCTCGCCCACATATATCGAGCAGGGAGAAACCTTTCCCATTACCTACAACCCGCTGGCTCCGCACGAGAACAGCAAGTCCGCAGCCGAACCCACAACCAAGACCCCACTCTTCGCCATCGGAGTCATAGGCTCCATCATTCTCTCCCTTATCTGGCTGATCATCCTGCGCGGCTGCTACTAATTGCCACCAGCCGCAACGCCAGCCAACCCCAACTCCTCCGCCCGCCCCTGCATCGCCCACAGACAATTCCCCACATGCTCGTCAACACTCAACCCCAACAGCTCCGCGCCAGCGGTAATATCCTCCCGCTTCACTGCCCGCGCAAAGGCCTTATCCTTCATCTTCTTCTTCACTCCCGCCACCTCGACATCCATGATCGACCGCGAAGGCTTCACCAACGCGCAGGCCGTCAAAAACCCAGCCAGCTCATCGCACGCAAACAGAGCCTTATCCAGATGCGACTCCCGCGCAACGCCCGAGTAGTCCGCATGGGCCAGCACCGCATGGATTACCGCCTCCGGCCAGCCAAGCTCCCGCAGCCGAGCCACGCCGACGAACGGATGCTCCTCCACCGTCGGATGCCGCTCATAGTCCATGTCATGAATCAGCCCCGCACAGGCATACATCTCCACAAACTCCGCAGCCGCATCGCCGCTCAAACCCAACCGCTCAGCCTCGCGCTCCCCGTAAGACTCCACGCAAACCGAGACCGCCATCCCATGCTTCCTGAGCGACTCGCCCGCCGTCCACTCCCGCAGCAAAGCCAGCGCCGCATCCCGCGAAAGCCCATTTTCCATTCGCCCTCCAGCCTTCTGCTTTCCTGCTCCTAAACCCTACACCTCGCCTCAAAACAAGTTACTACTTTGGTTCCATCTTCGGGTTTTTCCGGCATTCTATCCTTAATTATTGGCTTTCCTCTTGACTCCGAAGGAACCCGGTGTCACTCTAGGCACATCGCATGGCCGTTATCGGACATGTGCTGCGGTCCACGCTCTGGGTCCGCCCGCAACAGACAACTTATGGCAACTATGATGGCACCCGTCGAACAGCGCGAGGTCTTGCGCTGTGATCACTGCAGCCTGGTGCAATTCCGCACGGCGAACGCTCTTTGCCGCCGCTGCCACAAATGCCTCGAGGTTGAGGAACCCGAGCCCGCGCCAGCCCCGCTGGCTATCGTCCCCCAGACATCCGCCCCGGCTGACGGCCTTCAGGTCGCCACCGCTGTGCGCGATCTGCGCCATGTGCGCAATCTCTCGCAGCGCCAGCTCGCCGCGCGTATGAACGTTCCCCGCACCTACATCTCGAAGATCGAGAACGGCAAAGCCATGCCGACGCTCTCCTCGCTCGACCGTCTGGCCAGGGCGCTCCAGGTGGACATCTCCACCCTGCTGCGCGACGCCAACACGCGCCGCCACGACGAGACCGCCGTCCTCATGGCCGACCCCTTCCTTGCCGAGATCGCCATGTACACCTCGCAGCTCGACGAGCTCCAGCGGTCGATCTTCCTGAATCACGTGCGAGAACTCGCCGCGGGCCGTCGCCGCAGCGCGTAGCGCGCAACAGTTACGAACCACGATCCTCCCGGAGAGCGCCGCATTCCGCGGGCGCTCTCCACTCCGCTTTGAAAACGCTCGCCCTTCCTCCCCTGCGGACAAGCGTTCATTGCACACCCCCCATCAGTGTGCTAGCGTCAAAGATTGCGAGGTTGCTTTGCGCGCACCAACCCCCCAACCCAGCCGCATCCACGAACTCTCATCCGAGGAGCAGGCCGTTTACCGCCAACTCGACCCGGCCCGCCTCCCCCAGCACATCGCCATCATTATGGACGGCAACGGCCGCTGGGCCGGCAAGCGCGCGCTCAAGCGTTTCCTCGGCCACCAGAAGGGCGCCGAATCCGTCCAGTACGTCGTCGAGACCGCCTCGCGCATCAACCTTCCCTGGCTAACCCTCTACGCCTTCTCGCTTGAAAACAACCTACGCCGCCCCAAGTCCGAGGTCAGCTTCCTCATGAAGCTGCTCAAGAGCTACCTCATCGGCAACGTCAAGCGCATGAACGACAACAACGTCCGCATGGCCTATATCGGCCGCACCCACGACCTCCCGCAGGAGGTCCAGGACACCATGCAGTGGGCCATGGAGTCCACATCCAAGAACACCGGCACCACCCTCACCCTCGCGCTCAACTACGGCGCGCGCAGCGAGATTGTCGATGCCGTTCGCTCGATCCTCACCGACCTCGCCACCGAGGCCCACACGCGCGGCTGCTCCATCGACGATCTCCTCGGCGCAGGCGCGCTCGAATCGCTCGACGAGCCGACCATCGCCCGCGCCCTCTACACGCGCGACATGCCCGACCCCGACCTCGTCATCCGCACCTCCGGCGAGCAGCGCATCTCCAACTTCCTCCTCTGGCAGATCGCCTACTCCGAAATCTTCATCACAGACCGCCTCTGGCCCGACTTCCGCGGTATCCACCTCCTCGAAGCCATCAACGCCTATCAGCACCGCGAGCGCCGCTTCGGCGGTCTCAGCGAGGCCTTCACCGACGAGAACCTCAGCGCCCTCGAACCCGCCGAGCAGGTCGCCGAAGAGATCAAAGACCACCTCACCCCGCAGTCCGAAGCCAAACCCGACCCCGCACTCTCCCGCCGCTAATTACCACCGGTCACCCAACAGTTGTCATCCTTCGCCGAAGGCGGATCGTCAGACAGAGATCCATTGGCGTGCCAGCTTCTGAGTCGTCACCCATCCACCGGCACGCATCGGGGGGACCTCACTGCTTAATCCAACGCTAGTTGGGCCGTCAGCGGCATGCGGGCTGAGGCAAAGTAAGCGATTGGTGGGCGGAAATTCCCGCCGTAACTCCATCAGCGGCGGCCCACGACGCGTTGTGCCCCGGACGGGCGGCATCGCCCGCGGCGTAGACACCCCGTACGGTTGTCTGCTTATCCGCGCCCGTGCGGATGAACGGGCCAGACGGGCCTTCTTCAAATTCGCAACCAAGCTGTTCAGCGAGCGGGCTGGCCATTCGAGTGCGAGGGCTCATGAAGACTGCATCGACGGGAGTGATGCGCCCGTCGTCCAGGCGGAGCCCGGAGAGAGCCGGCGCGTCTCCGAGCAGGGCAACCACTGGTACGGCTTCAACAGAAACTCCACGTGTGCTTAGCTCGGCCAGTTGCTCGGGACCCAATGTCAGCACGCCGTTGGTAAAGAGAGTGACATGCTCGCTCCAGTCCGGGAGAAGCATTGCCGTCTGCAAAGACCGGTCGCTCGTCGCCAGTACGCCAAGGCGTTGTCCCGCTACTTCGTACCCATGGCAGTAGAAACAGTGGAGCATGCTGATGCCCCAGCGTTCCTGCAACCCTGGCATAGTAGAGAGGTCATCACTCACGCCGGTGGCAAGAATCAGGCGAGAGGCAGTGTGCACCGTGCCACTGGCCGCTGCGACGGTATACTCCTCACCACTCTTAGCTGCGTGGGTTGCCAGACCTTCGGCGAATGAAACGGTGCCGTAGGAGAGTAGTTGCGACCGCGCATTCGCCAGTATGGCTGAAGGCGGCTGCCCATCGTGGCCGAAAAAGCCGTGAGCGGATTGCGCGAAACGGTTTCGCGGTTTTCCGGAGTCCAGGACCAGAATGCGCCTTCGCGCGCGCGCCAATTGAAGCGCGGCAGACAAGCCCGCAAAGCTGCCTCCAATAACGATTACGTCGTAACTCATGGCAACCCAAATGTCGGGAGCGTTACTGTTCTTTTGGCGATCATGTGAGCTGGTGATTCGGAGATCTCAAGATCTCCAGTAAGCCCGGATTTCCCTTCCTGAGGCTCCCGAAACCCTCATTCTGGCCGTCCCGAACCAGTGTCTTTATATACCAACGTCCTCCGCGTGCGCCAGAGTGGTTCGTCGCCCATTGGGCCATCGCGCAAAGCGCGATCCGTTCTCAACACCGCGCCTCAACCTGCTTCCCGCGGGTGATCGTTATCTGCATCTACTGCGATCACAAAACTCCGCACCCTGTATCCTGCTTGAGAACATGAAACGAGTCCTCACCGCCACAGTCCTCATCCTTGCCGTGCTTGCCCTCATCTTCTTCGGCAAGCTCTGGATGCTCACTCTCTTCGCCGCCATCATCGCCGAGCTGGCCGCCTACGAGTATCTCCAGCTAGCCGCCGTCGGCGCCGAGGCCAACAACGCCAAGCTCCGCATCCCGCTCTGGTGGATGGCTCCCGCGACCGCCATCGCCTTCGCCGTGACCCTGCCCAACTTCCCCGTAGAAGACCAGCTTCCTGTCCTCAGCGCCCTCACGCTCGTCCTCTTCCTCTGGAATGCCTTCCGCTCTCCGCTCATCCAGATACTGCCCGACACCGCGCAGGGACTCTTCGGACTCATCTACATCGCCTACCCGCTCACGCTCATTCCTCTGCTCTGGAGCAAGGAGAACGGCCCCACCCTCGTCCTCTTCCTCATGCTCTCGGTCTGGGTCGGCGACACTGCCGCCCTCTACGTTGGCCGAGCCTTCGGCAAACGCAAACTCGCCCCGCGCCTCAGCCCCGGCAAAACCTGGGCCGGCTCCATCGCCTCCATCGCTGGCAGCGTCCTTATCGCATTTTTGCTGCAAATCGTCGCCAACGCCCTCACCGCGCGCGGCAACGTGCTCCTGCACATCTCCGAGCCGCTCTGGCAGACGCTCGTCCTCGCCGCCATCCTCAACATCGCCGCTCAGCTAGGCGACCTGCTCGAATCCGCCATCAAGCGCGGAGCAGGCGTCAAGGACTCCGGCACCATGCTCCCCGGCCACGGCGGCATCCTCGACCGCATCGACGCCCTCCTCGTCGCCGCCCCAGTCCTCTGGTACGCCCTCCTCATCAAAGACTTCTTCGGCCTCGGCAGGTTTTAGAGCAGTTCGCTAAGATAGCGTGGCGCAATCGCTAAACGCGGGTCATTTCTGAGCGGAGCGAAGAACCCCCGCATTTTGTTCGCGACGGCACGATTGTCTCCAGGCCCCTAAGGGCTGCACCTGACTGCATCCGCCTCTCTTCTGCGAAAATAGAATTCGCATGAAAAAGATCGCCATCCTCGGCTCGACCGGCTCCATCGGCAACAGCACCCTCTCCATCTGCGAGTCCTTCCCCGACCGCTACAAAGTCGTCTCGCTCGCCGCCGGACGCAACATCGAAGCCGCACTCGCCCAATGCATCCTCTGGCGGCCGAAGCTTATCTCGATGGCCACGGAAGAACTGGCCGCTACGCTCAAGACCCGCCTCAGGGCCGGAGGCATCACCTGTGTTGAAGTCACCCACGGCAGCGCAGGCAGCGTCCGCGTGGCCACCCTGCCAGAAGTAGACTTCGTCGTCTCGGCCATCGTCGGCGTCGCCGGACTTGAAGCCACCTACGCCGCCGTGCAGGCAGGCAAGACCATCGGCCTTGCCAATAAAGAATGCCTCGTCGCCGCAGGCGAGCTTATCATCGCCGCCGCGCGCGAACGCAACGTAGCCCTGCTGCCAATCGACTCGGAACACAATGCCGTCCACCAGTGCATGAGAGGAGGCACGCCCGCCGAGGTCAAGCAAATCTGGCTCACCGCCTCGGGCGGCCCGTTCCGCAACACCCCGCTCGAAGACTTCGAGCACATCACGCCCCAGCAGGCGCTCAAACATCCCACCTGGGTCATGGGCCAGCGCATCACCATCGACTCGGCCACCATGATGAACAAGGGCTTCGAGGTCATCGAAGCCTGCCGCCTCTTCAACCTCCCGCCGTCGAAGGTCCAGGTCACAGTCCACCCGCAGTCCACGGTCCACTCGCTGGTCGAGTTCGTCGATGGCAGCATTCTCGCGCAGATCTCCGTCACCGACATGCGCCTGCCCATCCTCTACGCCCTCGCCTATCCCGAGCGCGTCGCGGTCGCGGAAAAAGACAACCTGACCTTCGACCTCAAAACACTCAGTCAACTCGACTTTTCTCAACCCGACTTCAACCGCTTCCCCTGCCTGCGCCTCGCCTATGAAGCCGCCGCTGCCGGAGGCAAAGCCCCCATCGCCCTCAACGCCGCCGACGAGATCGCCGTCGCCGCATTCCTCGAAGGACGTATCCCATTTTCCGGCATTCCACGTACAATAGAGCAGGTACTGGAAACAACTTCCGGCCCCCGGCCCGCGTCTATCCAAGAGGTGCTCGAAGCAGATCTTGCCGCGCGTCACAAAGCGCGCGAAGTGATTGCCAGCCAGTCCGTCCACGCCCTGCACCAGCCCGCATAGCACCCACATTAACGAGGTCTTCACTCCCTTATGTCCACAGTCATCCAGCTAGCCATCGTCCTTGGGATCATGGTTCTGGTCCACGAATTCGGCCACTTCGCCGTCGCCAAGCTCTGCGGCATCCGCGTCGAGGTCTTCTCCATCGGCTTCGGCAAGCGGCTCATCGGCTTCAAGCGCGGCGACACCGAGTACCAGATCGCCGCTGTCCCTCTCGGCGGCTACGTCAAAATGTCCGGCGAGATGGGCGGTGCCGGCACCAACCTTACCCACGAGAACGAGGCCAACGCCGACGACCCCGGCAGCTTCGTCGCCCACCCCCGCTGGCAGCGGATGCTCGTCGCCTTCGCCGGCCCTATCGCCAACTTCCTGCTCGCCTTTGCCCTCATGATCGGTGTCGGCATGATGCACAATGAGGTGCAGCAATACCTCAGCGCTCCAGCCCAGACCGACTACGTCCCCGTCAACACTCCCGTCGCCCGCACGGGCATCCAGAGCGGCGACCTCATCGTTCACTACGACACCGTCGAGAACCCCACCTGGGACCAGGTTGCCGTCCGTTCCATGCTCAACCTGAACCAGCACATCGCCTTCTCCTACATCCACGACGGCCACCGCGTTGACACCAAACTCTTCGTCGAGGACAAAGGCGGCCCCGACAACTTCGCCCTCGACACCCTCGGCCTCATCCCCATCATGCAGACCAGGCCCGTCCAGGTGGACACGCTCGAGTCCAACATGCCGGCCATCCACGCCGGCCTCAAACCCGGCGACAGAATCACCGAGATCGACGGCCTCCGTCTCCACTCCGTCCCGGCCATCCTCGCCTACCTGCAAGACCAGGCCGGCCAGCCCGCCACGCTCACCGTGCTCCGTTCAGGGCCGAACAACACCACCCAGACGCTCTCGATCCCCATCACTCCCCAATTGGCCGACATCGGTGACGGCACCAAGGACTACCGCCTCGGCTTCAGCTACATCCCGCCGCCGGTCAAGGTCGAGCGCCTCCCCTTCGGCAAGGCAGTCGCGGCCTCGTGGAAGTTCAACAAAAAAGGCTCCTACCTCATCGTCGAGGTCATCAAGCGCCTCTTCACCCGCCAGGTCTCGGTCAAGAGCCTATCCAGCCCCATCGGCATCGGCCAGCAGATCCACCAGGCCGCCGAGATGCCCGGCTGGATGCCGCTCATCGGCCTGATGGCCTACATCTCGCTCAACCTCGGCATCTTCAACCTGCTGCCGATCCCCATCCTCGACGGCGGCATGATCCTCTTCCTCATCATCGAATCGATCATGCGCCGCGACGTCAACCAGCAGTTCAAGGAGCGCGTCTATCAGGTCGCCTTCGTCTGCCTGCTCGCCTTCTTCGCCTTCGTCATCTTCAACGACATCACCAAACTCAGCTTCTTCACGAAGATGAAGCCGTAAAAGAAGCGACCACGGATTTCACGGATAAAACAGATTGATCTCATCAAAGCGATGAAAGAACGCAGTCATTCTGAGCGCAGCGAAGAACCCCTGTATTTTGCTTGGAGGGGCACAACTTCATCATCGTCAATCCATCCGTGGTCGAAATCTTTAAATCCGTTCCTGTCCGCGCAATCCGCGGTCGCCGAATCCTTAAACAGAAGCCCGCAACTCCGCCACAATCTCCCCCGCCGCTTTCCTGGCCTCATCCTCGCGGTCAGGAGGAAAGCTGATCGCTCCCACACGAGCATGACCACCCCCGCCATACCGCTCGCAAATCACCGCGAGATTCACCAGCTTCGCAGCCGGCACCCGCGTCCACGGATTCGTCCCCACCGCGACCTTCGTCCTGAAAGACGACTTGCTCAGTCCAACGTTGTACGTCGCCTCCGGAAACAGATAATAAGGAATGAACTTGTTGTACCCCTCCGTAGGCTGGTCCGTAATATCGAACGTAATAACGCCGCGATCGACTGCTGCGCGCGCGCGAATCAGTTCCAGTGCGGCCCAATGACGCTCCATCAGCGGCCCTAGCAACTCCTGCACAAACGGCTGGTCCAGCACGCTCTCTAAGCTCATCTCCGTCAGCAGCGGAATCAGCTTCGGCACCAGCGCATGGTCCGCCGCACTCTCAATCACCATCGTCAGCTTCATGGCCGGAGCGGCCATCTCGACCGCGGCCTTCGCGCTCTCGTACCTGGCCCCATCCACAATGTCCGCCCACTTGATCAACTCCATCAGCGGAGCCGTATTGAACCCAAAGTTGGTCCGCCCAATATCCGCAATCAAACTCGTGCATGAAATGTAATTCGGATTGAAAAACTTCCGCATCGCCTGCGAGCCATCCGCCTGCCCGCGCTCAAAGTCAGCCTGGTCCGCCGGAGTCAAAAACGCGCTCTGATGATGATCGAACCACCACGTCACCTTCGGCGAAGCCGAATATTTAAAGTCCACAATCGCATTTTCGCCCCCATGACTGGTGTCAACGAACGCGCTCTCATCAAACAGCGCGCCCGCCCGATGCACCAGTCCAAAGTACGAATACTTATCCGCCGTCTTCATGCATTCCCGGTGAAACCGCGTGAACACCGAAGCCGAGCAAGCCCCATCGAAACACTTATCGTGATAAAAAATTCTGCAATCCAAAGTCAGCAAGCCTCACTTAGCTGTTCTCCAATTGGTGTAACTGCACTGTCATTCTGAGCCTAGCGAAGAATCCCCGCATTTTGCTCATGGGCCGACAGACCTTCGCTTCGGAGAACGCTACACCAATACGTAAACTGCCAAAACACACCATCGCACTTCGGGTGCGAATCTCTAAGCATATCTGCCCATCACAGCCTGTCAAGCCGACCGCGCAACTTTCCGCGCCGTCAGTCATTCGCGGTTCCCTGATATCGCGCTTCAGCCAGATCAAGCTCGCGTTCCAGCCTCCGCAACGTGTCATCGCCAATTCGGCCCCGATCCCGCAGCCCTATAAGCGTCCGGCGCTCCGTCTGCAGCGCGCCCGCCGAGATAGCACGAAGCCTTGTATACGTCTCGCGGTCAAGCCCCTTCAGGTCCTCGCCTTCGCCGCCGCCGACTGCTGCCAAACGATGCCGGTACCGATGGATCAAGTCCTCATACACATGATCGAACTCCGCCGCGCTGTGTACACGCTCCGCCTCCAGATGGGCCCTTGCCGCCTCCAGCGCCAGGCGTCTTGCCTCTTTCTCCTCGGCGTCCATCCCCGTCACGCCTGCCAATCCCAGCGCGCGTATCAGCGCCGGCAGCGTGAGCCCCTGCAACACCAGCGTCACCAGAATCACGCAAAATGTCAGAAACACAATCAGGTTTCGCGCTCCGAACGGCTGTCCATTCGCCAATAACTCAGGCACCGAGATCGCCGCCGCCAACGCAATCACCCCACGCATTCCTGTCCAACCGACGACAAATATCTCCCGATTCTTCAACGTCTCCTCTGCGTGCCCCAGCCATCGATGCTCCACAAACTGCGCTACACGGATTGCCGGATATACCCATACCATCCGCAGCAAAATCAATACCACGCTGAACACGGCGCCATAGAACACCAGCGTTCCTGTCCCATATCTCCCGTGAATGCCGGCCAATACATACGGCAGTTGCAAGCCGATAAGCACAAACACCAGGCCGTTCAGAATAAACGTCAGTGCGTCCCATGCTCCCACCACCTGCAAACGCACCGCGGGCGAAAACAACGACGCGCTCTTCCGGCTCAGATAAAGCCCGCAGGCCACCACCGCCAGGATTCCGGAAGCCTTCGCCCGTTCCCCCGCCAGGTATGCCGCATACGGCACGACCAGGCTCACCACCAGTTCAATCGGCCCATCATCGATAAACCGTTCCAGCCATCCCACCACCACTCCAATCAGCAGCCCAATCCCCAGCCCCCCGGCCACCAGATATACAAGCCGCGCCATCCCTGCCGCCACCGTAGGCATCGTGCCACGCGCAAGAATCGCCACGCCAATCTCCAGCGCCAGCAGCCCGGTTGCATCGTTCAGCAGACTCTCTCCCTCCAGAATGTCGACAATCCTTCGCGGCAGCCCTATCTTCTTCGCAATCGAAGTCGCCGCGATCGCATCCGTCGTCGAAATCAC
>Ga0068855_100006963_pt1 | contig 13723 bp, 9 predicted proteins | sample KBSCornC52_FD_66592 | JGI IMG/M metagenome (GOLD analysis project Ga0068855, IMG submission 66592) | Corn rhizosphere microbial communities from Kellogg Biological Station, Michigan, USA - KBS Corn C5-2 | ecosystem: Host-associated > Plants > Roots > Rhizosphere > Soil ... | reverse complement strand
CAGGTTGTCCTTAACAGGAATCTGCGCTCGAGCGAAACCGGCAGCTAGAACAGACCAGATGACCAACCCAACCCACGAACGAAGCCGTCCCATGTCCTCTCCCCTGATCATCTGATAACTCGACCCTCACCACGCCGTTTTGCATCAATGCGCCAGTGGTAGCGCAGCACAGCTTTCTTCGCATCATTTCAGAGAGCGAGAAAATCCGCGATCGCAAGCGTATTGCGGTGAGACTAGACTTGGCTGGAGGCGCCCGGCACCAGTGATGATGACGCGCATGACTTGGGGCGCAGACCACTGGCATCCCCTTGGCGTGGTCTCACCACGTTCATTGAGCGCCGCCGCTTCCGACGAGCACGGCGTAGCTTCCCATCGCGATGCTCTCTACTTGACCTCTCGCGCTCACATCGCATGTCGGCAACATCGCCCCAAGATGAATGCAACGGGCGGCAGAACCGAAATCCGCATCTCCAGCCTCCTTATTGAACCGTATCGTTCCCCGGAAATTATGGCGATCAATCCTAACAAGGAAACGCTTACTCGAAACCTGGTGCGTCGCAGATGCCTTCGCTGCCGGTATATAGTAGGGCCGGGTTCCGCACCGCCGGCTACTTCGGCGTCCTGTCAACCCCTCGTTGAGTTCGGCTCTATCGTTGGTGAACCGAGGCAAGAAGAATGAAAGCAGACTATGCTGAGTCATGCTTCAGTCAGTCGAAGACCATAGGAACGGCAGCGCTCTGGATGGTGATGTTCCTTCCTGCGGTCGCACAGTCCGTGAATTTGGGACGACTGCAAACCGGTGCAGCAGTGACATTCACGCGCAGCACAACCAGTGGCTGGGGCATTGAGATCATTGGCGGCCCTGCACCGCGCTTAACCCAGCCGGAACCCGCAGCCATTCAGGTCTATCGTACTGACGATGACATCCATGAGTTCTCCGCCGGGTATAAAGCCATACGTCGCACTCCTGCGGGCGTCGATGCCACAGCTGATGTGAACTCCGCCAACGGCGTCATCTTTCATGTGCACGATGTGTGGAGCCTGAGCGCGGGTGTGCTTTCTGTTCGCCGGGAGGTAAGAGTACAGGGCAATTCCCCTGGCGGCTTTAATTCCTCAATCGATTTGGTCCTTGACCGAGACACCGGCTGGCCTGACCTCAACTTTATGGCGCCCGGTGCCATCTATGCGGACCCAACTTACGATGGCGATCGCTCCCCCGGTGGCACGCTCACTTACGCTGCCCGGCGGCTCGTACTGCGCGAGGATATTCTGGCTGCGCCGCTGTTCGCGATCTCCTTTCAAAATGGCGCTTCGGTTAGCATGCTTGATCCTCATCCGCGCGGCGACTCGACACAAGAAGAAACGAAGCTGACAAAACTCGTAATGACCGACGAGCGTATCCAGTTCGGTGCAATGGGAGCGTGGCAGGCGAAAGATGGCGCTGTCCATCTGGGCTTCCGGTATCCGAGCACGAGTACGGATTTCGGCGGAGGCCGCCCGGCGGGAGTGCAACCTGTCACCTCTGAAACCCGGGCCTCCACCACTCCCGCGCCTCCGACAACCTCTGCGGTACCGCCGGCGATGCGGTGGATACGCCGCTATCATCCAATCACCAACGGTTTCACTCACACTTATGAGGTGCGCCTCCGTTTCGGCCAGAATGAATCTTTCAGAGATGTCACACGGGACGCATGGCGCTGGGCCTGGGAGACATTGAATCCTCCGGTCCTGGACCTGGATGTGAACCTCGTCCGTCGTGTGTTGCTCGACCACCTGGAGGCGAGCGCAATGACGATTGACGGGCGCACTGGCATGCCTTTCGTGCTGAACACCATGCAGGAAATGACCCAGTGGAACCGCACCATGATCGCGATGGGCTTCGTCGGAAAAAATCTCGAGTGCGCCGACCAGTTACTGCAAGAGGGTGACCGCGATCACACCGAACGTGGGCGAAAGATGCGCGAAACGGGCTTGGCCATCATCGATTCCAACATAAAGGCCCTGCACTCTATCCCGCTTGAGGCGACTGGCTATGACTTGAGAACGGGCAAGCCGTGGGATCACATCTGGGTCGCTCCGTGGCTGCGTAACGCGACCGAAGACATGACTACACTCATGCATGCGTATCAACGCGAGAAGGGTCTTGGGCGTGAGCATCCGGATTGGTTGCAGTGGGTCAGGTCGTACTCTGACTGGCTCGTCGAGCAACAGCGTCCCGACGGATCTTATCCGCGGCGCTGGAAGCCGGGCACCAATGAGGTCATGGAACCGACCAGCACCGGGGGGTATAACGTCGTGCCGCTCTTCGTGCTAATGACCCAGATCACCGGCGATCCGAGGTATCAATCCGCTGCCATTCGTGCAGCCGAGTATGTCTGGTCTACGTGGGGCACACGCGGTCTGTTTATCGGCGGCGCCAGCGACAATCCCAATATCACGGACAAGGAGGCGGGTATGCTAAGCCTTGAGGCCTATCTCGCACTCTACGATTCGACGAATGATCCTAGATGGCTGGAGCGTGCCAAAGCCGCGGCCAATTTCGCCGAAAGCTGGATCTGGATCTGGAATCTCCCCATGGCTGTGGACGCAGATAATGCGCAGCTACATTGGAAAAAGGAAGTCCCTACCGTCGGCCTGCAGGACATTACCGCCGCAAATACCGGCAGCACGGACGAATATCTCGATTGGGCAGTCCCCTCCTATGCCCGACTCTATAAAGAAACTGGCGACGCCCACTATCTGGCAGTTGCGCGTGTGTTGCTGATGGATACGAAGTCGATGGTTGCGCTGCCAGGACGGCAATATGACATGCGCGGCATTGGCTGGCAACAGGAGAACTTCCGTCTTGGTCCCGGCCCCAACGGCCGCGGGGTAGGCTCACACCGACACTGGCTGCCGTGGGTCTCAGCCAATCATCTTCACGGTATCGTCGGCCTGGACGACTATGATCCGGCCCTTTATAAACAGCTCTCGGCTAGACCGTCTGCAATGAGCACGGCGAAGCAGTAAGACTTCCCACTCGTATGAGGCTCGGAGGAAATTCATGATCTTCGTTTCACGAAAGGTGCTGCAACTTCTAGCTCTTCTCCTGACCGGCGCACTGGTCGCCAAGGCCGCGGATTCCTCCATCTCCTCGGCGCTGCCCCCGGCAAATCCACTCCAGGCCAAAATCACGAATGGCCTGGTCACAGTGAAGCTTTACCTGCCGAGTGCCGAGAAGGGCTACTACCGTTCCACGCGCTTCGACTGGTCGGGAGCCATTTACAGCCTGACCTTTAAAGGACACGAGTTCTATGGCCCGTGGTACGACAAGATCGATCCCACAGTCATTAACTGGGTGCATCGCGACGGGTTGGTTGTGTCCGGTCCGTGCAGTGCGCTGATGGGGCCAGCAAATGAGTTTCAGAAGCCGCTCGGCTTCGAAGATGCGAAGACTGGAGGCACGTTCATCAAGGTCGGCGTTGGCGTGTTGCGCAAGCTGGATGGTCCGTACAACTCCTACAAACCATACCCAATTTTGAACGCCGGAGTCTGGACCACCCAAAAGTCGCGCAACCAAATCGTATTTACGCAGCAGCTTTCCGATCCCGCATCCGGCTACAGCTACGTCTATCGCAAGACGGTGCGCCTGGAGAAAGGCAAGCCGGAGTTGATCATTGAGCACCACCTCAGGAACACTGGCACGCGCGTCATCGATTCCAATGTGTACAACCACAACTTTGTCGTGCTCGACCACCAACCGCCCGGCCCCGACTTCACCTTCCGCGTGCCGTTCCTGATTCACCTCGCGCCTCCTACACCCGGTCGTCCGCCGCGCGTCAACAACTTCACCGTGGTGCGTGACAATGAGGTTGTCTACCGGAAGGCGCTGTCCGGAACAGATGAAGCCGCGGTGCCGATTCAGGGCTTCGGGGACTCGGCAAAGGACAACGAAGTTGTCATAGAGAACAAGAAGGTTGGAGCCGGCCTGAAGATAACAAACGACCGGCCGCTCAGCCGCGAGCTTCTATGGTCCATCCGTACTGTTCTGGCCGTGGAGCCGTACATCGCGATCAACGTCCAGCCCGGCGCAGAGTTCGAGTGGACGGACACAATTGACTACTACACCATCGCCAGAGCTCAATAGCGCCTGCCCGCTCGCGAAGGCACTTCACTTCCACTCTCGCGTTGGCACACCGCGTACGCTCAACGAGCGCTTTTAGCGATACGACTCAGGCACGTATCTGCCTCACCTGGTCTTGCGCCAATGCCGCCGGCGTAGATGCGCCCGGAACTCACTGTCGATCATGAGTGCAGGCGAAACCAGCAGCTTGGAAACTTGGAATAGCACAGAACCTCCAGCGGGCAGACAATTTGCCTCTTTGCACTCAGCCGCCACCTAGCTCGAGGATCTTTTGGCCTATGCGGTCATAGACGGGTACCCATTCCTCACCTCATGTCATCTCATTGGCATTGCCGTGTTCGGTCCTTTTGTTTGGTACGAGCGAGTTTAGAGGGGCAGCAAGCCCGGTCAGTTGGAAGTTCATATGAGGATTCGATTCTTCTTGCGGTTGCTCATATCGATGCCCGCGCTCTTCTGGGTGCTACAGGGCTCCCCTGCCGCTTCACAAGGGTTACCTGAGTTCATACGGGTTGCGGATGAACCGCTGAAGACGGCAGAAATCGTGGATGCCCTGGTAAAGAGGAACCGGCAGCGCGCGGAAGCTCTTCAGTCCTACGCTGGAACCCGAGTTTACAAGGTAAAATACCGCGGGTTTCCGAGCGGACGCGATGCCGAGATGGTCATCGATGTGAAGTACCAGTCACCCGGGACCAAGGAGTTCACGATTCGTTCCGCGACCGGATCCTCGATAATCGTCGACAAAGTCTTTAAGAAGCTGTTGCAAGCTGAAAAGGAGGCCTTGTCCACAGAAGCTCAAAAGCGTGCTGCCCTGAACAACGACAACTACAAGTTCGCCCAAGTGGGATATCAGCAAACGCCAACCGGGCTGATGTACGTGCTTGCCGTAGAGCCAAGAAGAAAGGACAAGTTTCTATACCAGGGTCGAATATGGGTGCATGCAGCAGATTTTGCGGTAGCCCGGTTAGAGGTGACACCAGCAAAGAATCCATCCTTTTGGACGAAGAATAGCGCAATCGAAGAGTTGTACACCAAAGTCGGTGGGTTCTGGCTTCCCATGAGCATCCATAGCATCAGTGCGGTCAGGCTTGGCGGCACCGCCGAATTGACGATTCAATACAACGAGTATCGAAACGTGCGTGCAAAACCGGTCAACAGCTTGTCGACACTGAAATCGGCTGCCGAACCAGATTCAGCGGCGCACAACGCGGATTGGTCTGAGAACCGTCCTCGGCTCCATAGCAATGGACCTTAGTAGGTCATGGTTAGGCCGACAAAGCAGGCTGTTGTTGCGGCTGGAACAGGTGAATTGATCGGCTATATGACATTGACTTTCCTTGCGACGAATTCGCGAGGGTCTCAGCCTCGCGCGCTTGCTTAAAGAAGCGGGTATCCCGAAGATGCCTCTCTTGGCACCATACAAGCGGCATATCGGAATCATCGATTGCATCTTGCATCTGCGCGCAGCATTGGATTGATTTAGTCATAGCTGGAAGGTTCTCCCCGCGACGGCAGGCTTTCTCATGCCCCCTCGCAGACGGCCTACCCTCTTAGGAGCTAGGGTCGAACCGTTCTAGGCGTAATCGAATAACGTCATGAACCCGAAGTCCATGTGCAACTGCTGATGGCAATGGAACAGCGTCATGCCCGGATTGTCTGCGACGAAATCGATCTCTGCTTCCTGGTAGCCGCCGAGCATCACGACATCTTTGATAACGCCTGAGGTCTGCTGGCCCGCAATTCGAACCAACTCGAAGCTGTGGCGATGAAGATGGATCGGGTGAATATCATCGCTCGCGTTCCTCATTCGAATGCGATAGCGCTGTCCTTCCTTCACATGAAACTGCGGCGGCGTCCTCATCTGTGAATCCGCAAAAGGAATTCCGTTGATCGTCCATTGATTAAAACCCTCAAGAGCGGCATTGTTCTTCGCGAACGTCATCTGAAAGGTTTCATCCGGCTGCGACGATTGAGCGGCGGAATTGCCAAACTTCGCGTAATCCCAGTGGAATTGCTGCGCGGGCAGCCACAGCGGCTTAGCTTTTTGCCCTGCATACTCAACGACGATCCCCATTCCATGCCGCCGATCGTCATCGGCCGTATCACCAAGGATCCAGACACCTGGATGCTTCATTTCGACGACCGCTGAAATCCTCTCGGCAGTTCCGAGCCAGAGAATAGGAACGCGGACTTTCCTTGGAAGCGGGTTGCCGTCCAGCGCAAGGATATCGAACGTGTGGCCGGGGAGAGCGAGACTGCGCAACTCAGTCGCACTGCCGTTCAACACGTGAAACAGCACCCGCTGCCCGAGTTTCACTCGGATCGGTTCACCATGCCCCAGCATGCGCCCATTGATGGTGAAAGAACGGTAGTTCACCTCGAAGCCGTGGGGATTGCCTCCCTTCATAGACGCCTGCATGGAAGATTCACCGCGCTCCTTCAACTCGGGAATGGCGCTCCCAGCGAGAAAGTGCTGGTCCATGTCGCCCCCGCGGCTGATCCAAGGCTCGAATTCCTTGAGTGTTAGAAAGACCTCCTGGTCGTACTGTCCGGGATTGTCTTTCGGTTCGATATAGACCGGTCCAACCTGGCCGGTGTACTGTCCGCGATTCAGGTCGCCTCCGGCACGGGTGTGTGTGTGGTAGAAGCGGAGTCCAGAAGGCTGCGGGACAAAGGAAATACGGCGCATTCCGTGTGGCGGCACGAACGGCGTGCCTTCTTCTGCTGCACCGTCAACATCAGTCGGTACTCTCTGGCCGTGCCAATGTAATTGCTCGGGAGTGTCGGTGGCGTTGTGAATCTCGACAGTGACCTGTTTCCCTTCACGAAATCTCAGAAGAGGGCCCGGGAATTGGCCATTATAGGTTGTGGTGGAGAGCAGCCTATCTTTGCCGATTTCAACTAGGCTGTTCCTGATGTCGAGGGTGTAATCAGGTTTTTCGTCAGAGGTGGTCCGAGACTGCTGCCCGGAGTACTCAGTTGCCAAGATATTGGGCGAGAACAGAGCCCCACCCGCAGCAGCACCCGCAATCTTGAAGAACTCACGTCGCGTCGAAGGGGGAAAAGTCATCAGCTGCTCCTGCCGTGAGATGTCCAACATACCGCGCAAACACTGAACGTCGATAGTCGCCGAGAGTATCTTGGATGCGTTGACACTAGATCCGGTTCGATGACAGTATCGGAATTCGATGGTAGTTCACCTCTTGACTGCTTTTCCAAGGACTCGTGTGTGAAAGCTGCTCTAGTAAGAACGCAAACCGCACTTGCGCTTGCCATTGTATTGCTGCCGTCGGCCATATGCGGCCAGAACGGTATATCGAATCAGCAGACCGTTCAGGGTCCAGTAACAATGGAATCAGCCATCACAGAAGCTGGAAGCAGGTACCCAGCGATACGCGCTGCTCAAGCGCAGCAAGAGGCGGCGAGAAATGCAATTGGCGTTGCCCAGGCAGCGTATCTGCCGCGCGCCGACATGCTCTGGCAACTCAATCGTGGGACGACAAATAAAGCGAATCTGACGCCGCTCGCTCAGAGTGTTGTGCCCATTCCAACTCCGCCGGCCCGGGATACCACGGGCCAGAGCGACTGGAATACGCTCACCGGAGTTCTCCTTTCCTGGCAGCCATTCGACTTTGGTGTTCGGCATGCACAGGTCGGAATAGCGCGCTTCGGATATGAATCAGCTCGGCACGGAACGGATCTGACAAAGCTGGATGTCGAGTCTGCTGCCGCGGGTGCTTTCCTTGACCTTGTTGCCGCTCGGGAGATCGTCAAGGTGCAGCAGGCGAATGTTCAACGGATGGAGGCATTCTCCCGCGCCATCCACGTGCTGGTCGACAACACCCTCCGGCCTGGCGCGGATGCATCCCAGGCAGACGCGCAGCTAGCGCAAGCGCGAACCCAACTCATTCAGGCGCAGACTCAGGAGAAGGTAAGACTGGAGGCTCTCGCCAATCTGCTTCAGCTTCCGTCAGATCAGATGCAGATCGACGATGCCGCAGTACTAGGTCTCGCCCCAAGGCAAACAAATCAGGGCAATCCTATCGAGACCCATCCATTAGTCGAACAGCAGGCAGCAATCCGGGATCAGGCCAAAGAACAGCTCCATCTGCTGAACCGTTCCTGGGTCCCATCGTTATCGCTGCATGGATCCATGTCCGGTCTGGGAGCAGGTCTGACAAGTACACCGGTTCCCACTTTTCAAGGCGGAACTGCGGGATTGGCGCCACAGACTTTTAACTGGCTTGCCGCGGTCCAGGTCACTTTTCCTGCATTTCAGATATTTACGCTGCATCCCCAACAGAAAGCACGGCAAGCTCAACTCAGCGCCGCAGAGGCGAATCGAGTGCGAGCGCTGAGCGACGTTTCGGCACAGGTAAAGGAAGCTCGCGCGTTGCTTGAGGGGGCGAGGTCGGTCGCACAGAACACCCCGATGGAGCTTGATGCAGCGCGGCAAAGCGAACGGCAGCAGCAAACGCGCTATCAATCCGGGCTAGCAACCGTGATCGAAGTCTCGGCCGCTGAGGCAGCGCTCGCGCAGGCAGAGGGCGACGATGCCGTCGCCAGACTGAACGTCTGGCGCGGATTGGCTGGAGTAGCAGAGGCGCAGGGAGATCTCACCTCCTTCCTCCAGTTGCTGCAGAAAAGGCCGTGAATCCGGAGATGAGGAGCAAAGTCGAATGGGTTTGATTCGCGCAGCACTTCGCAGGCCAATCACGGTTCTGACATTTGTCGCAGCGCTGGCACTTCTGTCAATCATTGCGCTCATGCGAACGCGCATCGACATTCTTCCCGATCTGAATCTGCCAACAATCTACGTTGCACAACCATATGGAGGGATGAGCCCGCAGCAGATGGAGGGCTTCATCTCCTACTACTACGAGTACCACTTCCTCTACATCAACGGAATTGAGAGTGTTGAAGCCAAGTCAATTCAAGGCAGTGCTCTCCTACGGTTGAACTTCCATCCAGGCACAGATATGAGTGAGGCTCTCGCGCAGACGATCTCTTACGTGAACCGCGCCCATGCATTCATGCCGCCGGGCACTGTCTCGCCATTTGTAATTCAGTTCGACGCGGGCACCCTTCCCGTTGGATACCTGGTATTTTCAAGTCCGTCGCGCACGCTTTCAGAAATCCAGGATGCCGCGCTTAACCGCGTTCGTCCGGTGTTTGCGACGTTGCCTGGGGTATCTTCGCCACCGCCGTTCGGCGCCAATCAGCGAACCATCATCCTCAATGTGAAGCCTGAGAAGATGCACGCATATGGACTCTCACCCGAATCCCTTGTGCAGGCTCTCACTACGGGCAACAGCATTCAGCCAGCGGGCAACGCGGACATCGGCACTACTAATACCCTTGTATCTACTGACTCAACCGTCGTCAATTCGCGCGATCTGCTCACTATTCCCCTCAAGACCGGCGCCGGAGCTTCCGTATACATGGGCGATGTGGCAACTATCTCTGACACGTCGGACATCCTCGCCGGTTACGCTCTGCGCAACGGCAGACGCACCATCTATATTCCTGTGACTAAGCGCCCTGATGCGTCCACGATCACGGTGGTCAACGAAGTGCGGCAAAGTCTTGCACGTTTCCAGTCCCTCCTGCCGAACGATATTCAAGTCGCCTACGAATTCGACCAGTCGGATTATGTTCGGGCCGCACTAAGCTCGGTATTGCGCGAAGCGTTGATTGGCGCCGGCTTGACGGGCCTCGTTGTGCTGCTGTTCCTTCGTGACTGGCGCTCTTCCCTCATCGTGATCATCACCATTCCGTTTGCTTTGCTTGGTGCAGTTGTCGCGCTCAGAGTGGTCGGGCAAACCATCAACATTATGACGCTAGGCGGGTTGGCGCTCGCTGTCGGCATCCTTGTGGATGAGGCTACGGTCCTACTCGAGAATATTCATGTCCACATCGAACATGGCGAAAACACTGCTCGATCAGTCATGTTGGCCAGCCGTGAAGTCGCCACTCCCCGTCTGCTGGCCATGCTGAGCGTCTTTGCAGTGTTTCTGCCCTCCTTCTTTATGACCGGCCCTGCACGCTCGCTGTTTTTGCCTCTCTCCCTTGCAGTGGGGTTTGCGATGGCAGCATCCTACCTGCTTTCGAGCACGCTTGTGCCAGTGCTATCGAACTGGTTGATGCGTAAGAATGCGGCGACTACAGATCACTCAGAGCCGCCAGACAAATTTGCGCCTTTCCGCGAGCGGTATCACAGGGCACTTTCACGTGCAATGCAGTTTCCTGCTTTGCTGCTTATCGGCTATGCGGTTGTCGCTTTGCTCGTCATCGGCCTCATCGCGCCGAGAATTCCACGAGAGCTCTTCCCGTCATCTGCGTCTACGCAATTCCGGCTTCGAATTGACGCACCGGACGGGACACGCGTAGCCGTTACGGAAGAGTTGGTAAGGCGTGTACTTGATACCGTCAATGACGAAGCAGGTGCAAACAATCTCGACCTCAGCCTTGGCTACGTAGGCGTCCAGGGTGCGTCTTATCCGATCAATACCGTGTTTCTCTGGACCAGCGGTCCACAGCAAGCCATTATCAACGTGGGACTCAAGCCGGGGAGTGGTGTCAATCTGCGCGATCTTGAAGAGCGGCTGAGGACGAGGTTCGCTCGTCAGTTTCCCGAGGCTCATTTTTCTTTCGATCCCGGAGACCTCATCAGCCAGATTTTGAACTTCGGCTCTCCCTCTGCCGCGGAGATCGCCATTGCAGGCCCGCAGTATGCTGACGTTCAGTCGTATGCGGAGAAAGTTCGACAGAAACTTGCTGCACTCACATCGCTACGCGACGTGGAGTACGAGGAATCCCTTCATTATCCGACTATCAATGTGCAGATCAACCGGGTTCTGGCCGGCCAACTCGGTACGACCGCTTCCGACATCGGCGCTGCTGTCGGTTCGGCAACTGCATCTAGCAGATTTGTTGCGCCAAACTACTGGCGCGATCCTAAGTCGGGCGTTAGCTATCAAGTTGAAGTAACCGTGCCTCAGTCGCGTATGACCTCAATCAGCGACGTAGGCCGCATTCCCGTGTCCAGTAGCACAGGAGCCGCACCGTTATTAAGCCAGGTCGCTAGTATGCGGTCAACTTCGGTTCCCGGTGAACTCGATAGGCAGAACGGCCAGTGGATGCTACTGATCAGCGGCAATCCTACGGGAAACGACCTCGCCGCGACGGCAGCAGATGTGAATCGTGCCATCCATGATGCTGGTCAGCCCCCTCGCGGAGTCACAACCACCGTGCGCGGCCAGGTAAACGCCCAACGTGCAATCTTCACGGAGCTTGTGATCGGCATCGGCGCGGCCGTGCTTGTCATTCTATTGCTCCTAGCGGCGAACTTCCAGTCGTTGGGTCTCGCTTTTATTGTCATCTCTACCGCGCCTGCTGTGCTGGCGGGCGTAACGCTCACGCTGGTGATTACCGGCACCTCCCTTAACCTCGAGAGCTTCATGGGCTCGATAATGGCAATCGGCGTTGCGGTCGCCAATGCAATCCTTCTTGTCACGTTCGCGGAGAAGAACCGGCGGGCTGGAGCTGAACCGCATTCCGCAGCACGTGAAGCTGCGGCGGAACGACTCCGGCCCGTACTCATGACCAGCCTCGCGATGATCGCCGGCATGATACCGATGGCCTTGGCAATCGGCCGCGGTGCCGAGGAAACTGCGCCACTCGGTCGCGCCGTTATCGGGGGCCTGGCCTTCGCCACGCTTGCCACTCTCTTCCTTCTACCAACGATCTTCGCTCTCGTTCAGCGCAATGCCTCGACAGGATCGAGTTCACTTGATCCTGAAGATCCCGAAAGTCGCTTCTTCACTGCCGGATCGGAGGCTACACGATGAAAGCGCACCTCGTAGCAATCACGCTGTTCACCGGCCTGCTGAGCGGCTGCGAACACCAGTACAACACCGAGGCTCACCCAGCCCAGCCCTCTGCGCCTACTTCCGTCGAAGCCGTTACCGTCGCTTCCCGCAAGCTCGACATGAACACGAGCCTACCGGCGGAACTTCTACCATATGAGTCTGTCGATATCTATCCACGCGTGACTGGCTTTCTCGACTCGATTAGAGTGGATGTAGGCTCGCATGTGCGCAAGGGTGAAGAATTGATGCGCCTTTCCGCACCAGAGCTGGCCGCCCAGCGCTCGCAGTCGGAAGCGGGGGTGCACGCGGCCGAATCGCAGCTCGCCACTGCCCAGGCTAAGCTCGCGTCGGACCAGGGAACTTATAGCCACCTTGCGGCTGCAGCAAGAACACCCGGCGTTGTTGCACAAAACGATGTCCTCATCGCAGAACAGACGGTTGCCGCCGAGAAAGGAGCGGTGGCTGCAGCAGAGCACAATGTAACTGCGGCTCGTGATTCACTCCGCAGTGTAGCGCAGATGGAATCGTACCTAACAATTTCGGCACCATTTAGCGGCGTGGTTACGATGCGCAATCTTCATCCGGGCGCGCTGACCGGGCCTGCGGCGGGACAGGCCGGCGCTCAACCGATCGTCCGTATTGTCGATACCAACCGCTTGCGCCTGGTTGTGCCCATACCGGAAGCGGAAGTGGGAGAGATGAAACAGGGCCAGTCTATCGCTTTCACCGTTCCTGCGTTTCCTGGAGAAATCTTTCATGCGCCAATCGCCCGCATCGCTCACGATGTGGATGTGAGTACGAGAACCATGCACGTTGAGCTCGATGTGCAGAATCCGAACGGGAAGCTTACCCCCGGTAGCTTTGCTACGGTGAGTTGGCCCATACGGCGGGCTGCTGAAAGCATGTTCGTCCCAACCACTTCTGTCACAGCCGATCAGCAGCAAACCTTTGTGATCCGCGTGCGCGATGGCAAGGCACAATGGGTGAACGTTCAGACCGGAGAAACCCTAAACGGGGAAGTTGAAGTATTCGGGGATTTGCATACCGGCGACCAAGTAGTCCGGATCGCCTCTGATTCCATACTCAATGGCCAAAACGTGAGTGTCCGCGTAGCGAAGCATTCCTGAGCGGAAGAAGGGACCTCGATGGCCAGTCGAACCAACGTGAGAAACCAAGATCTCTACATCGGCCTTGTGCGTGTCCACGTACTCTATCATGCAGCGAAAGAACCCGTTTTTGGGCAGGGCATGATGGATGAGTTGAGTCGGCACGGATACCGGCTTGGACCAGGAACCATGTACCCGCTTCTGCACAGCATGGAACGTCGTGGCTGGTTGAAAGCGCAACCTATCACTGTTTCCGGGAGACGTAGAAAGTGCTACGTGGCGACACGAGCGGGTAAGACAGCGTTAAGCGAAGCAATTGGACGAGTCAAAGAACTCTTTGAAGAGGTTACCGAAGATGCCTCGAGCGCGAGAACGGAGAGCACTTGAGCTCGAGTCTCTCCACCACAGCGATCGGAGTCGAAGCGAGGGTCGGCAGAATCAGCGGATATCGTAATTCAAGAGTTGTACACCAAAGTCGGTGGGTTCTGGCTTCCCATGCGCGCATCCGTCGCGTCAGTGCGGTCAGGCTTGATGGCACCGCCGAATGACGATTCAATACAACGACTATCAGAACGTGAGTGCAAAACAGGTCAACAACTTGTCGACACTGAAGTCCGCTGCCGACC
>Ga0068855_100006962_pt1 | contig 13723 bp, 10 predicted proteins | sample KBSCornC52_FD_66592 | JGI IMG/M metagenome (GOLD analysis project Ga0068855, IMG submission 66592) | Corn rhizosphere microbial communities from Kellogg Biological Station, Michigan, USA - KBS Corn C5-2 | ecosystem: Host-associated > Plants > Roots > Rhizosphere > Soil ... | reverse complement strand
GCCAGCGCGAAATCGGAAGTGATGTACCAGAAGTACAGACACACGCCGACAATGGCGACCAGCAAGATCATTCCCCACGTATCTTTGTTCATCCGGTTTCCTTTGTTCACCGCCCCGGCGAGGCCGGATTTTCTTGCCGTCATCCCGGCGCAAGCCGGGACCCAGTGACTTTGATTCTGCCGTCATTCCCGCGGCAATCCAGCGACTTCCTCGATAAGAAAGCAAGACACTGGATTCCGGGTTCCGCTTCCCGGAAAGCCGGGAAGCAGCCCCGGAATGACGACATGGTGGTCACCTTTCCGGGTCCCGGGTCCCGACTTCTGTGAAAGCACTGGATCCTGGCTCAGCGCACATCCCTGTGTTGGCCGGGATGACGACATCCTGTCGTCACTTGTCCGTCCGCAACACCGCGAGAAACGCCTCCTGCGGAATCTCCACGCGGCCGACCTGTTTCATCCGCTTCTTGCCTTCCTTCTGTTTCTCCAGCAGCTTGCGCTTGCGCGTCACGTCGCCGCCGTAGCACTTGGCCAGCACGTTCTTGCGCAGCGCCTTCACCGTCGAGCGCGCGATGATCTGCGCGCCGATCGCGGCCTGGATCGCGACGTCGAACATCTGCCGCGGAATCACTTCGCGCATGCGTTCGACCATCTCGCGTCCACGCCGGTCGGCCTGCGTACGGTGCACGATAAGGCTGAGCGCGTCCACCCTGTCGCCATTGATCAGCACGTCCACGCGCACGAACTGTCCGGCCTCGAAGCGCTGGAAGTGGTAATCCATCGAGGCATAGCCGCGCGACACGGATTTGAGGCGGTCGAAGAAATCCAGCACCACCTCGGCCAGCGGCAGCTCGTAGCTGATCCGCACCTGGCTCGCCAGGTAATGGATCGAGCGTTGCACGCCCCGCTTCTCCTCGCACAGCGTGATCACGTTGCCGACGTATTCCGGCGGCGTGAGGATGTCGGCCACGATGATCGGTTCGCGAATTTCCGCGACCAACGGCGACGCCGGCAGCTTGGCCGGGTTATCCAGCAGCATCGTGTCGCCATCGCTCTTCAGCACTTCGTACACCACCGTCGGCGCGGTGGAAATCAAGTTCAGGTTGTATTCGCGCTCCAGCCGTTCCTGCACGATTTCCATGTGCAGCATGCCGAGGAACCCGCAGCGAAAGCCGAAACCCATGGCCTCCGATGATTCCGGCTCGAAGAACAGCGATGCATCGTTGAGGCGCAGCTTGTCCAGCGCCTCGCGTAGCGCCGGATAGTCCTCGGCATCCACCGGGAACAATCCGGCAAACACACGCGGCTGCATCTGCTGGAAACCCGGCAGCGCCTTCGGCGCAGGGTCAATGGCGAGCGTCAGCGTGTCGCCCACCGGGGCGCCGTGCACGTCCTTGATGGAGGCGCACACGAAGCCGACTTCGCCCGCACCCAGGCGATCCAGTTTCGTCCGTTTGGGCGTAAAGACGCCCACTTCCAGCACCTCGTGCGCGCGGCCGGTGGACATCACCAGCAACTTGTCGCGCGGCCTGATCGTGCCCTGCATCACCCGAACCAGCGAGACCACGCCGAGGTAATTGTCGAACCAGGAATCGATGATCAGCGCCTGCAACTTGTCGGTGTCGCGCGGACGCGGCGGCGGAATGCGCGCCACGATCGCTTCCAGCACTTCGACCACGTTCTCGCCGGTCTTGGCGCTGATCGCGATCGCGTCATCGGCGTGGATGCCGATCACCGCCTCGATTTCCTCCTTCACCTTCGGGATGTCGGCGGTGGGCAGATCTATCTTGTTCAACACCGGCACCACTTCCAGGCCCATCTCGACGGCGGTGTAGCAGTTGGCGACCGACTGCGCCTCCACTCCTTGCGCGGCGTCCACGACCAGCAGCGCGCCTTCGCATGCGGCCAGCGAGCGCGAGACTTCGTAGGAGAAGTCCACGTGGCCGGGGGTGTCAATGAAATTCAATTGATAGGTCTTGCCATCGCGCGCGGTGTACGGCAACGACACCGACTGCGCCTTGATGGTGATGCCGCGCTCGCGCTCGATCGGATTGGTGTCCAGGACCTGGGCCTCCATCTCGCGCTCGGTCAGGCCGCCGCACAACTGGATGATGCGATCGGCGAGCGTGGACTTGCCGTGGTCAACGTGCGCGATGATGGAAAAGTTGCGGATAAGCTGCATGAGGCGTCTGGCACCGCACCGCCGCGCGGTGCAAACGCGGGATTATCGCATGGAACGGCGGTTCCGCTCGCCGGCAGTCGCTTGCAAGCAGGCTCCTACGAAGTCGCTTCGCAGGAGCCTGCTTGCGGGCGATAAGCCTATTTCTTCGGAACGGTGATCGCCACGAACCGGCTGGCGCCATCTCGGGAGACCAGCAGCAGCACCGTGTCGCCGGGCTTCACCTTCACCGTGGCAGCCTTGAACTGCGCCACGCTGTTCACCGGCTGGCTGCCGACGCGCAGGATCACGTCGCCGGGTTGCAGGCCTGCTTGCGCCGCCGCACCGGCCACGTCACTGATCACCACGCCGCCACTGCCTTTCAGCCCAAGCTGCTGGCGCATGGCCGGCGTGATCGTCTGCACCGCCAGGCCCAGCGCGCCGCCGGCGCGTTCAGGCGGCGTGGTGGAGGCAGCGTTGCCGCTCTGGTCGCGCGGCAGTTCGCCAACGTTGACCTTGACGTTCATCAGCTTGCCGTCGCGCGATACCTGCAAGGTGGCTTCGGAACCCGGTGTCGTCGCGCCCACCAGCGGCGGCAGGTCGGCCGCGGTGTCCACCGGATGCCCGTTGAAGGCGAGAATCACGTCGCCCACCTTGATGCCGGCCTTCTCCGCCCCGCTACCCGGCGTCACGTCAGCCACCAGCGCGCCGCGCGGACTTGAGAGCTTCAGGTTCTGCGCCTTGGCGATCTCGGCGGTCACGTCCTGGATCTGCACGCCGATCATGCCGCGCGTGACGTAACCCTTGGTCTTGAGCTGCTGCACCGCGTTCATGGCGATATCAATGGGGATCGAGAACGAGATGCCCTGGTAGCCGCCCGTGCTGGAGAAGATCTGCGAATTGATGCCGACCACCTGGCCGGCCAGATTGAACAACGGCCCGCCGGAATTGCCGCGATTGATCGGCACATCGGTCTGGATAAAGGGCACGTACTGCTGGTCGGCGGCACCGAAGCTGCGCCCGACCGCGCTGACGATGCCCTGCGTCACCGAATGATCGAAGCCGAACGGCGAACCGATCGCGACCACCCACTGGCCGGGCTTGAGCGTGTGCGAATCGCCGATGTTCACCACCGGCAGGTTGCCCGCATTGACCTTCAGCAGCGCGATGTCGTATTGCGGATCGGTGCCGACGACCTTCGCCGTCAGTTCGCGACGGTCGGACAGACGTACGGTGACGTTGTCGGCGTGCTCGACCACATGATCGTTGGTGAGGATGTATCCGTCGGCTGAAATGATGAAGCCCGAGCCCAGCGATTCGGCGCCGGCATCGGGGCCGTTGTCCTGCGGGGGGACCGGGACGCCGAAGAACTTGCGGAGGATGTCCGGCATCTGCTGGTCATCGGGAATGCCGGTATCCGGACCATTCCCGCTCAGCTCGCTGGCGTGGTCGTAATGCGCCCGCACATTCACCACGGCCGGGCCGTATTTCTGCACGATACCGGTGAAATCCGGCAGGTCGGAGGTGGCGGCCAGCGTGGCGCCGGAGAAAAGCAGCAGGACGAATACGGCGATAGTCTGCCTTGCTCGTTGCAGCATGATGGACTCCTCGGTGGTTTTGAACCTCAAGGCGCGCCGCCCAGCATGGGGCGCGCACCGTCAGCGAGCGGTATAGACGCACCCGCTGGATATTCGAATCTGGAGCCTGCCCGCGCAGCCGGACCTGGTCCGGGGTCGGCCGGCGCACCGGGCGCCGGCTCTTTCGCGCGCGCGCTCCCGCCAGATTTTAGTGCCGCTGCAGCGACTGCCCCGCGGCACCGCGGTCGGGCACCAGCAGGATCATGTAAGGCGCATTGCCGGCAGCGCCCGATTCGCGCATCAGCACCGACGTATTGGCATCGGGCGCGTAGGCGGCTTGCTGGAGATAATCCGACTGCAACAGGCCGCCACCCGGCGTGGGTGTGATCGAAGCCGGACGCGCGGCCAGGAACAGCGGTTGCCGGTTGTTGACCCAGGACAGCGGCGTGGCATCGCGCATCGCGGAAACGGGCGCGGCGGCGATCATGCCGGTGCGCGCGGCGGCCGTCGTCGTGCGTTCCGGCGCGACGGCAAGGGTCGTGTCCGTGGAAGTGCTCTGCGGCACCGAAAGAATCAATGCGGCAGCGGCGACGCTGGCCGCAATCGCCCCGCCACCGAGGTAGCGTGCCCAGCGGCGGCGCGCTTGCGGACGCGCCTGCACGGCTCGCAGCACGCGCGTGGAAAACGCGTCCTCGTCGTGCGTGGCGGCGCTTGCGAGGCGGACCGGATCGGCCTGCGCCGCGGAGCGTTCGCCATTGAGGCAGGCGCGGATCAGATGCCAGCGCGACCAGGTGCGCGCCAGTTCCGGCTCGTGTTCCATCCGGCGCAGCAGGAAGCGCGCGGGTTCCGCGCCGAGCTCGCCGTCCATCAGGGCGGACAGGTGATCAAGGCTGGTCGGATCCATGTTCATCGTTCCTTATCTTCTTCCGCCGAGAGTAGCGGACGCAACTGGATATCTATGGCCTCGCGCGCGCGGAAGATCCGCGAGCGCACCGTACCGATCGGACAACCCATCCTCTCGGCGATCTCCTCGTAGGACAGGCCGTCCACCTCGCGGAGCGTGATCGCCACGCGAAGTTCCTCCGGCAAGGCTTCGACCGTGTCGAACACGGTTCGTTCAATTTCCCGGCGGGCCAGCTCGCGTTCGGGCGTGGCCTCGTCGCGCAGGCGCGCCCCGGCATCAATCTGCACGGCCGTATCCGCGTCCAGGTCGTCGGCCGGCGGCCGGCGGCCCTGGGCGACCAGGTGGTTCTTGGCGGTATTCACGGCAATCTTGTACATCCACGTATAGAACGCGCTCTCGCCGCGGAAGGCGGGCAGCGCACGCCAGGCGCGGACGAAGGCCTCCTGCGCCACATCCTCGCACTCGCTCCAGTCGTGCACATAGCGGGAGATCAGCCCGAGGATCTTGTGCCGATACTTGCGTACCAGCAGATCGAATGCCCGGAGATCACCCTTGCGCACGCGCTCGACGAGCGCACGATCCGTCTCGACTTCGCCCATCCGGGCCGTACTCCTCCGGCGCCGAATGTCGCGCCAGCCTGTGACCGCGCTCTTCGCGCAAAGTTCAGCGGGGTGCCCTGGCCCATTCCGCGCAGGCGGCATGATGCCCGGAAGGGCCGCACTGGTGTTGCGCAGCGCGACCGGGAGTTACTGCTCCCGGCAAGCCGCGCGGCGCGCATGCAGCCCTTCTGGACATCACCCCCAGTTGACGAATTTAATGCGGGGCCGGTCTGCCTGCACGCATCTCGTTATTGCGCCGGCTCGCCAACGGCCAGTCTGACTTCACTGGCGCGCCTTGATCGGCGTGCAGGCCGTTCCGGTGACGCCCATGCGGAATGGGTCAGTCCCTACTTGGGGGCGGCGGCAGACGCGCTCAAGTCAGGGCTTCCAGTTCGGCCAGCAGGTTGGGCGGGGCCGGGCCGGCATCGAGGGCCCGTTCGCGCTCGGCCAGCATGTTGTCGAACGATACGGGCGAGAGCGGCCGGCAGAACAGGTAGCCCTGCAATTCATCGCACCCGAGCTCGCGCAGGAAGCTGTGATGCTGTTCGGTTTCCACGCCTTCCGCGACCACCTTGCGACCCAGTGTGTGCGCCATCTCCAGTGTCGCGCGCACGATCGCCTCGTCACCGGTATCCATGCCGATGTTGCGCACGAAACTCTGGTCAATCTTGATGCGATCGGCCGGAAACCGCTTGATGTAATCCAGCGACGACTGCCCGGTGCCGAAATCGTCTATCGAGATGCCGCAGCCCAGACCGCGCAGTGCGAAGAGCGTCTCCAGCAGGTTCGGCACCGTTTTCATGCTGATGCTCTCGGTGACTTCGAGATCCAGCAGTTTCGGATTCAGGCCGCTCTCGCTGCACGCCGCGCGCACCAGGTCCACCAGGTTGGGTTGCATCAATTGCAGGGCGGAAAGATTGACGCCCACCCGCAGCGGCAATTTGTACTGCTTCTGCCAGCGCACGCAGTCGGCACAGGCGCGACGCAGCACCCATTCGCCGATCGGAATGATCAGGCCGGTTTCCTCGGCGATCGGGATGAAGAAAGCCGGGCTGATCATGCCGAGCTCGGGATGTTCCCAGCGCACCAGCGCTTCCATGCCGATGATGTCCTCGCTCTCGGCGCCGATCTGCGGCTGGTAGTACACCCGCAACTCTTCATTGCGCTCGGCAACGCGCAGCTTGGCTTCGAGTTCGATGCGCTGCTGATGCTGCTCCTCGGGCACCGCCACGTAGGCCTGGTAATTGTTTCGACCCATGCCCTTGGCGTTGTACATCGCGATGTCGGCGTGCTTGACGAGTTGCTCCGCCTCGGCGGCATCATCGGGATAGAAGCTGATCCCGATGGACGCGGTGATGTGCAATTCGGAGCCGTCCTCCAGCGTGAGCGGAGCCTCCATCGCCCGCACCAGTTTCTCGGCAATGCGCAGCACGTCGTCGCGCAGCACGATGTGCCGCAGGATCAGGGTGAACTCGTCGCCCGCGTAGCGCGCCACCGTGTCGGAACCGCGTACCGCCGCGCGCAATCTCCGCGCCACCGCGATCAGCACCTGGTCACCGACGCCGTGTCCCAGCGAATCGTTGATGTTCTTGAAGCGGTCCAGATCCACGAACAACATCGCGAACATCTCGCCCGAGCGGTGCGCTTCCAGCAGTACGGTTTCGAGGCGGTCGTTGAACAGCAGCCGGTTCGGCAACCCGGTCAACGCATCCAGCAGTCCGGTTGCCCTGCCTTGTGCATGCGCCTCGCGCAACTCCAGGGTGGCGGCGAATTGCGCGGCACCGATCTCCAGCGCATGCCGGCTCATTCCCGGGCCGAACAGTGGCGGTTTGCGCGCGGCGCACAGCAGTACGCCCAGGACATTGCGGTGACCGTCGCGCAACGGCAGCGCGGCGTAGCAGGCAAAACCCAGCGCACGCAGGTAGGCATCGCTGTCCGCGAGCTTCTGCGCCTCGCTCAGCGAAATCACGGCCTCGCCGCTCAACGCGAGTTGCACCGCCGGCTGCGCCAGCGGGTCGGGCATCTCGCGCGGCGGGGGCAAGCGATCGGCGCGCGCCAGGATCTCCAGCGCGCCCGTCTGTTCACCGCCGCGACGCGCAGCCACGCCGACGAAGTCCAGTTGCAGCGCATCGGCGAACTGCTGCACCCGCTGCGCCAGCGCGCCATCGCCGCCATCCGTCGCGGCGATCCGCGTCAGCGCGGCCAGCAGCGCTTGGCCGTCACGGGTCGCGCCGGCGTCGCGGATCGTGCTGAAGTGCACCACGCCTTCACCGCGCACCACGAGCCGCGTCAGCACTTCCACGGGATACCGGCTGCCATCGGCGCGCAGCTTGTCGCACAGCATCCGGGCCTCGCCATCGTGCTCGAGGTGATGCCGCCAGGTCTGATACCCGTCCTTCTCCACCGAGAACAATTCTTCGAATGTGCAGCTTCGCGCCTGCACCGCGCTCATGCCGCTCGCATGTTCGAACGCGGGATTCACCTCCAGTATCTTCCCGTCGCGCGGATCCGAGATCACCAGTTCATCGGCACTGCCGTCGAACACGAACCGATAATCTTCCTCGCCGATGCGCATGGCGGGTGCCGGGTTCAAGTGGGCGAATACCGCTTGCGCTCGCGCACGTGCCTCGATCGGATCCACCGGCGAACGCAACCATTCGACGACGCCGGGCGGAAGCTGGCGCAAATCCCAGCCATGCTCGTCATCTTCGTGGCGGCTTCCGCCAATCAAGCCGATCACCGGAACGCCCGACAATTCGTTGGTGAAAGCGGCGGATTCGGCCGCCCCGATCCCGAAATCCAGCACCGCGAGGGTCGGCCGTTCGCCCTGCGCCAGCAACACCCGCGCATGTTCGGTATCGCGGGCGCTGATGATCTTGCCGTAGCCCTGCCCATCCAGCGCATCGAACAGCGAGCGACGGTCCTCGCGGCGCGAGGCGACAATCAAGACCCCTTGCGCTTGCGTGTTCATGCGCGCACCCAGCGGCCGTCGCGCAAGCGTGGTCGCGCATGCGCGCCACCGTTCCAGGCCAGCTCGCAGAATTCGACCGTGGGTGGCAATCCCGCCTCCGCATCCAGCAACACCACGCGACGCACGCGATCACCGCTCAGCTTCGCGACTTGCCGCAACAGCGGGATCATCGTGGCGTCGAACGGCTGCGGATACTCGGCGAAGAAATAGATGCCGAAGTGCGCACTCTGGGTAACGTAGCGCAGGGCATCAACGAAGCGGCGGCTGCCGGGCACCGGCAGCTGGCCCTCGCGCACGCTGCGCAGGCCCTCGCCGTCGCGCCACACATACAAGGCCTGGCCGGTGCGGATCGAATGCAGGCGAAGTTGCTCGCGCAGGAGATCGCCTTCTTCGCAGCGCAGCAGGATCAGGCTCTGCTCCGCGCCGATGATGCGGTCGAGCAAGGCGCTGGTGATCGCTGGATCCGGCTTGGGCATTGCCGTTCATTCCTTCGAGCGTTTGACCCGCGCGCGGGGCACCCGGGATGATAGCGGGGACCCCATGGGACGATTGCCGATGGAAATCACAATGTGCCGGGCATGCTGCGAGCCCCCGCGCGTGGCGGCGGCCAGCGGGCTCTCGGCCGGGGACGGCAGCTTTGGCCGCCCTTCCCGCCACCCCGAAAGCAGTGGGGCCCGGCATGTTTGAGGGACTGCGGTTCAGCCATTGGCAGACCAGCGTGGAACCGGATGGCCTGGTGGTGCTGGCGATGGACCGCATGGGCAGCAAAGTCAATGCGTTGTCGCGGGTATTGCTGGACGAACTGGACGCGATCGTTGAGCGCATCGCCATCGAGCGCCCGCGTGGAGTTGTGATCCATTCCGCAAAAGCGGCCGGATTCGCGGTCGGCGCCGATCTGAACGAATTCGCCCAGTACGAACGCGATGGCGCGGTACTGGCCGCGATCGAAAACGGCCAGCGGGTGTTCGAGCGGCTCGCCCGCCTGAAGATGCCCACGGTCGTGGCACTGCATGGTGCCTGCATGGGCGGCGGCACCGAGCTGGCCCTGGCGTGCAGGATGCGCGTCGCGGCCGATGCACCCGAAACCAAGATCGGCCTGCCCGAAGTGCAGCTCGGCATCCATCCCGGCTGGGGCGGCAGCGCGCGCCTTCCACGCCTGATCGGCGCGCCGAAAGCCCTGGCAATGATGCTCACCGGCCGCCCGGCCTCGGCGCGCGAAGCACTGGACAGCGGCTTGGTGGACAGGCTCGCCAGCCCGGAGGTTTTGCTCGAAACCGCTCGCGCCTGCGCGCGCAAACCCATGATGGAACGACCGGATCGGCGCGCGGTCGCCTGGTTCACCAATACCTGGCCGGTGCGACAGGCTCTGGCCCCGATGGTCCGGAAGCAGACCGCGGCCAAGGCCAATCCGGAACACTACCCCGCACCGTTCGCGCTGATCGAGGTCTGGCGCCGCGGCGGCGGCGATATCCGCCAGCGGCTCAAACTGGAATCGCGCTCGGTGACGAAGCTCGCCGCCACGCCGACCGCGCACAACCTGATCCGCATCTTCTTCCTGCGCGAGCGGCTGCGCGGACTGGCCGGCGAGGTCGCGCACGAGATCCGCCACGTGCATGTGACCGGCGCCGGCGTGATGGGCGGCGATATCGCCGCCTGGTGTGCGCTGCAGGGCTTCGACGTCTCGCTGCAGGATCGCGAACTGCGCTTCGTGCAGCCAGCGCTCGAACGCGCGCAGCGGTTGTTCCAGAGGAAAGGCAAGACGCCGGAGCGCATCGCGGCCGCGCAGTCACGCTTGCGCGCGGACGTGGAAGGCGCGCACGTGAAAGATGCCCAGCTTGCGATCGAGGCGATCTTCGAGAACGCACAGGCCAAGGAAGCGCTGTATGCACAACTTGAAGCTTCGCTACCGAACAATGCGATTCTTGCGAGCAATACCTCCAGCATCCCGCTGGATGAATTGCGGCACGCGCTGAAACGGCCGCAACATTTTCTCGGCCTGCACTTCTTCAATCCGGTGGCGCAGATGCCGCTGGTGGAAGTCGTGCGCCACGATGCGCTCGATCCGCAGATCGAAAAACGCGCGCTGGCCTTCGTCAAAGCCATCGGCAAGCTGCCCGTACCGGTGCAAGGCTCACCGGGATTTCTGGTCAATCGCATCCTGATGCCATACCTGCTCGAAGCCGTCCGCATGTACGCAGAAGGCGTGCCCGGGCCGGTGCTGGATCGTGCAGCGAAGCGCTTCGGCATGCCGGTGGGCCCGATCGAACTGGCCGACACGGTCGGCCTGGACGTCGCGCTTTCGGTCGGCAAGGAACTGGCACCGTTCCTGGGCCTGCAATTGCCGGAAGGCATCGAGGGCAAGGTGGGTGCCGGCAAGCGTGGCAAGAAGGATGGCGAAGGCTTCTATCTCTGGCGCGAAGGCAAACCGCAGAAGACGGAGGTGCCGCGTGATTACCGCGCGCCGGACGACATCGAGGCTCGCATGATCCTGCCGATGCTCAACGAGGCGGTGGCGTGTCTGGCGGAGGGCGTGGTCGCGGACGCCGACCTGCTGGATGCGGGCGTGATCTTCGGCACCGGCTTTGCGCCGTTTCGCGGCGGGCCGATCCAGCACATTCGCAGCGTGGGCGCGGATACCTTGCGCTCCAGGCTCGAAGCGCTGGCCACCCGCCACGGCGAGAGGTTCAGGCCGAAGGCGGGGTGGGACTCCGCCGCCTTGAAAATGTAGAGCGCTGGTGTCGCGCGCAGCGCGCTCCTACCACATCAAATCATCCGGCACGCCGTCATCGGCTTCGCCGGATGGTGCATTCGGATCCACCAGCAGCGCGATGGCCTCGGGCGCGATCTCGCCGGCCTTGAGCGCGGTCTCGCGCGTGACCAGGATGAAGCGCCCCCCATGCACCAGCACGCCGAGATCGCCTTTGTTCAACCCTGCAAGCTGAGCCGCGTTGACGTGGATGCGCCGGATCTTGCCGGCGTGCTCGAAGTGGCGTACACGCTCAGCATCATCCGGGATCGCGAGCGCATTGCCGCTCAACAACTCATGCAGAATGCGCCTGCGTTCGCGACGTTCCTGCGCCTGCCGTTGCACTTCGCGCTCGGCCTGCTCGCGCTCGGCTTTTTCGGTTTGCGCACGGATCGCGTAGGCGCGCGCCAGATCGAAATCGTTGGGCGATTTCTTCTTCGGCACCTGCGCCGCTCCGGGCTTTCCGGCGTGCTTGTCCGGTTTGCGCGCTTCAGGTTTGCGCGGCTTGTCCGCGCGCACTGGTGCGAAACCGGCTTTCAATAGTTGTTCGCGGAGTGAATCGCTCATGGTCTATAGGGCGGGCTTCAACCCGCCATTGTCGGGGTTCGACCCGCCATCCAGGTGTTCTGTTCCCGGCGGGTCAAGACCCGCTACGTCATCAATAATGCGGTGGCGGTGGTTCGTCCCTGACATCATCCCCCAGACCCGTGCGCAGCGCCGCCAGTTCCATGCGCAGTTCCGCGAGCATGCGCTCGATGCGCAGCATGCGTTGCGAACGCTCGGCCTCGGCCGCGCTCAAGGTCGCGAGCGCATCGTCGAGAAACGCCAGCCGCGTTTCGACTTCGTCCAGCCGCTGTTCCGGGACCGGATTCATGCCAGCGTCCCGTTGCGTGCGACGCTGCGGCCGCGGCCGATGCCGTAATAGGCGATGCCCGCGGTCTCCACCGTCGCCGGATCATAAAGATTGCGCCCGTCGAACAGCACGGGCGTGTTCAGCGCTGCGCGCACGCGTTCGAATTCCGGACTGCGGAAGGCCTTCCATTCGGTGACGACCGCCAGCGCGTCGGCCCCGTCCAGCACGGCATAGGCCTCATCGCACAATACGAGATCCTCGCGCTCGCCGTAGATCCGCCGTGTCTCCGCGCGCGCCTCCGGGTCGAACGCGCGTACGCGTGCGCCGGCTTCCCACAGCGCCTCGATCAGCATGCGGCTGGGTGCCTCGCGCATGTCGTCGGTATTCGGCTTGAACGCCAGGCCCCACAGCGCGACGGTCTTGCCGCGCAGATCGTTGTCGAAGTGGCGCGCGATCATTTCGAACAGCTTGTGCTTCTGCGCGCGGTTGACCTGCTCCACTGCTTCCAGCAGCCGCGCCGGATAGCCGTGCGCGTGCGCGGTACGCTCCAGCGCCTGCACGTCCTTGGGAAAGCAGGAGCCGCCGTAGCCCACGCCCGGATAGATGAAGTGATAACCGATGCGCGGATCGGCGCCGATGCCCTGCCGCACCAGCTCGACATCCGCGCCGACACGCTCGGCGATGTTGGCGACCTCGTTCATGAAACTGATCTTGGTGGCCAGCATGGCGTTGGCGGCGTACTTGGTGAGTTCCGCCGAACGTTCGTCCATCAGCACGATGCGTGAATGATTGCGGTTGAACGGCGCGTAGAGTTTGCTCAGGACATCAATCGCGCGCTGACTGGAGGCGCCGATGATGATGCGATCCGGGCGCAGGCAGTCGTTCACCGCATCGCCTTCCTTCAGGAATTCGGGATTGGACACCACGTCGAATTCCACGCGCGCGCCGCGCTGCGCCAGTACATCGGCGATCGCCGCGCGCACACGATCGGCGGTGCCGACCGGAACCGTGGACTTGTTGACCACCACCTTGGGCGCGGCGATGTGTTCGCCGACGCTGCGCGCCACCGCCAGCACATAGGAAAGATCCGCACTGCCGTCCTCGTCCGGCGGCGTGCCGACCGCGATGAAAATCACCTCGCCATGCGCGATGCCGGCGGCGGCGTCGGTGGAGAATTGCAGCCGGCCGGCCGCGTGGTTGCGCGTCACCAGCGGCTCAAGGCCGGGCTCGAAGATCGGGATCTCGCCGCGTTCCAGCCGCGCGATCTTGGCCGCGTCCACATCCAGACACAGCACGTGGTTGCCCATCTCGGCCAGGCAGGTGCCGGTGACGAGCCCCACGTAACCGGTGCCGAAGATGGTGATTTTCATGCGTAGCCCTGGGTGAAAGCGAGTCGCACATTGTAACGTCGGGCCGTGCGCGACGCATAAAAAAACGCGGCCCGGAGGCCGCGCTTTTCTGTTTCGACCAGCAGACCGATTACTTCCCGATCTTCACCAGCGTCACGTCGAATATCAGCGTGGCGTTGGGCGGGAAATTCTTCGGCTGCGAGCCGTAAGCCAGATCCGGCGGAATCACGAACTTGTAGTGGCTGCCGACCGGCATCAAAGTCAAACCCTCGCGGAATCCGGGGACCACCTGCGAAAGCGGTATGGTGGCGGGACCGGAGCCGTGGGAAGCGGAGGAATCGAACACCGTGCCATTGACGAAGCTGCCGGTGTAATTGATCTGCACGGTGTCGCTGGCAGTCGGCTTCGGGCCGTTGCCCTGCGAAATCACCTGATACTGCAGGCCGTCGGACGTGGTCTTCACGCCCGCCAGGGTCTTGTTTTTGGCTTGGTAAGCGTCGCCTTCCTGCTTGTTCTGTGCCGCCAGCTTGGCGTAGAACTGCTGGAACTTGGCCTGCATCTGTTCGCCGA
>Ga0068855_100006961_pt1 | contig 13724 bp, 19 predicted proteins | sample KBSCornC52_FD_66592 | JGI IMG/M metagenome (GOLD analysis project Ga0068855, IMG submission 66592) | Corn rhizosphere microbial communities from Kellogg Biological Station, Michigan, USA - KBS Corn C5-2 | ecosystem: Host-associated > Plants > Roots > Rhizosphere > Soil ... | reverse complement strand
ACCGCCGGTCAGGCGGAGGCGGGCGGTGCCATGAACTTCACCATCAGCGCCTGGCCGACCGCGCGGCCGGGGGCCTGGCTCATGTCGTGGTCCATGTCCTCGATCACGTGCATCTCGGCGCCCGGATAGCCGGCGAGGCCCTGGCCCGCCGGGCCGAACTCGCGCGCGAAGGCGTCGATCTCGCCCTGGCCGGCCGAGAACAGGAACAGGGTCCGCACGCCGCGCGCCGACAGGTCGGCCATGGCGCGGCGGGCCGGCGTCCGCCGGTCGGCGACGCCGACCTTGCTGGCGAGGCCCTGGACCGTCTCCGCCGTGCGCATTCGCACGTGGTCGACCTGGCCGCGCAGGATGCGCAGCACGTTGACCCGGCCCGTGAAGAGTCTCTTCAACCCGTCGAGGCTGGTCATGCGGCCGATGTAGTGGGCGAACGACTGGGAGCGGTGGGTGAGATATTCCATCACTTCGCCGGGCAGCGAGAACAGCGGGATGTTGACCAGCAGCAGCGTCGACACGCGCGGGTCGTGGAGGCTGCCCTGCAGCGAGTGATAGGCGCCGGCGCACAGGCCCTGGAGTGCGAAGCGGCGGTAGCCCAGCCGCTCCAGCGCGTCGATGGCGCCCCTGATGTCGGGGACGCGGTCGGATTCGAACATCGGCGTCAGGAAGTTCTCCTTGCCGATCGGCCCGAGACTGTCGCCGAGGCCGGCGAAGTCCATGCGCAGCGAGGCGATGCCCGCGCGGGCAAGCTGGCGCGCCAGGGTCACCGACTGGCGGCACGAGCCGTAGTGCGGGTCGCGGCCGGCGTTGGTGATGATGACGGCGGCGTCGGGCTGGCCGCGCGCGGGCCGGCACAGCACGCCGAACAGCCGGCCGCGCCGGCCGAACAGCATCGGCGTCTCGATGTACTCCGTCGTCTGCAGCGCCAGCGGCGTGGCCGGCGGCGTCACCGCCCGGTGCGTGGCGTCGTAGGGGACGGCCCGCGACAGCCAGGTCACGACATCGCTGAAATCGGCCAGCGTGTTTTCCTCGATGATGTTGTGGCGCAGCATCGGCTCGAGCCTGGTCCACGGGCCGCGCGTCACGGCGGCGCCGGCGGCCGTCCACGCCTGCGTGCATTCGTCGATCAGGCGCGAGTCGGCGCGCGGGTAGAGCGCCATCTTCTGGCCCGGGCGCGGCGTCACCTGGCGCAGGTCGACCGCGCGCATCTCTGCCAGCGTGCGCGGGCTGAGGCGGAATTCGTAGAACACCAGGTCGGCGTCGGCGGGCAGCGGCCGGCCGGTCTGGAGCTGGGCCTGAACCAGGAGCTGGCGCACGTAGGAATTGCCGCGCACCACCGGCGCGATCTGGATCACGGCGGCGACGTCGGTGCGCCGGCTGGCGACCAGGGTGGCGAGCGTGGCGCCGATGCGCAGGCCGCAGAACACCAGCTCGCGGGCGCCTGTCGTCTCGCGCAGCCAGTCGGCGGCGCCGTCGATGCCGTTCTGCCACGACTGCCAGTGGCCTTCGGGCGGCTCGACGTCGCCTTCGGCCAGCGAGTCGGCCGTGCCGGGCAGGTCGAAACGCAGCGCCCAGTAACCTGCCTCGGCGAGGCGCTCGCCCAGGACCCGGAGCGAGCAGTGAGACAGCAGCGCATCCTGCATCATGCCGGGGCAGATCAGCACCGCGACGCGGCCGACGCCGCCGCGCGGGGTGTGGAGCCATCCCAGGGTGTCGTTGAACGTGACCGGAGTCATCGCATCAGGTCGTCGGCACGCTGCGGGTCGTGCGTTCAATCATGGCGCTGCCGCCCCCGGAGAGGGCAGTTCGTACGAATCGCAGACCAATGAATGCCTTCCCAAATCCTTGCGCGGGATCGTAGAAGGCCCGGCCTCCAGGGGCAACGGCCGCCCGGCAAAGGCATTGTAAGAATTGCGTTTTTCGGGTCCGCCGTGTTCCGCCGTGTTTCGTCACCGATTGGCGTTGTCTCGCAGAATGGCTGCAATTTCGTCGCGGTCGACCTTGAACTCGAGGCCCGCCCGTTCCTGCTGCAGGATCATCGCCGAGCGCGAGTCGCGCTTCTCCCAGCCGCGGGCCAGGGCCTCCGTCATCTCTTCGAGGGTGAGGTTGGAGAGCCGCATCGGCACGCCGACTTCCTTGCCCACTTGCGTCGCCAACGAAACGTCCTTGTGTGCGAGCTTGAGGGCGAAGCGCGCCGGATCGTAGTGGCCGGGCAGGAAATGATCGCCCAGCCCGTCGAATGTACGGCGCCTGCCATTGGCGCCGTTGCGGATCGCCTTCCACAGGGTGACCGGATCGACGCCCGCCTTCACGCCCATGGTGAAGGCCTCGGCCAGCGCCACGTTGATGACGTAGCCCGACAGGTTGTGCACCAGCTTGGCCACCGAGGCCGAGCCGATCGGGCCGATGCGCAGGATCTGGTCGCCGGCGCCGTCGAGCACCGGGCGGTAGCGCTCGAACACCGTCTCGTCGCCGCCGACCCAGATCGCCATCTTGCCGGAGGCCGCGCCGGCCGGGCCGCCGCTCACCGGACTGTCGAGCAGGTGGGCGCCGCGCTCGGCGAACAGCGGCGCCAGCCGGCGGATCAGCGTCGGCGAATTGGTCGAGAAGTCGAACAGCGGCTGGCCGCGCTGGATGCCGGCCAGCACGCCGTCCTTGCCGGACACGACTGCCTCGAACTCGGGCGGTCCGGGCAGCGAGGTGAAGACGATTTCGCTCGCCTCGGCCACGGCGCGCGGGCTGGCTGCCCACTCCGCGCCCGCCGCGCAGAGCTTGTCGGCGGCGGCGCGGCGCATGTCGTGGACCACCATGGCGTGGCCGGCCTTCTGCAGGTTGGCCGAGATGCCCGAGCCCATCAGGCCCAGGCCGATGAATCCCACCTTCATTGTGCGTCCTCCTCGCTTGCCATTTGCAAATTTCATTGGATCAATGGCGGCCGCCCATGACAACCCGGCCATTGCCCCTCGCCGCCAGCGCCGATCACCTGACGAAAGTCCTGGGGCGAGGGCGGGTCACGGACGTCGCCGTCGTTTCCATGACGCCCACGATCCTGTCGCAGATCTGGCGGCTGAAGCTCACCTACGATGGCCCGGCCGAAGGCGCGCCGCGTACGCTGGTGCTGAAGACCGGCACGCTCGACAAGCCGGGCGGGGACTGGGTCGGAGGGCGGCAGGAGTCGGCATTCTATTCGAAGCTCGCGCCGTCCACGCCGGCCGGACTGCTGCTGGGCTGCTTCGAGTCGCACTACGACGCGGAGACGGCGGCCTGGCATGTCCTGGTCGAGGACGTGACCGACACGCACATGATCGCCAGCCAGTGGCCGCTGCCGCCGACGCTGGCGCAGTGCGAGGCGATCGTGCGGGCCTTCGCGGGGTTCCATGCGGCGTGGTGGGATCATCCGCGTCTCGGCGTCGACATCGGCGAATGGCACGATGCGGCCTGGTTCGAGCAGGCCTTCGGGCGGGCCGGGGAAATGGTCGAGCGTTTCTCGCAGGTCATGGGCGACGGCCTCTCTCCGGCGCGTCGCGATCTCTACAAGCGCCTGCTGGCGGCGGGGCCGCGGCTGGTCGCGCGCCAGACGTCGCGCCGCCACATGACGATCGGCCACGGCGACTCGCATGTCTGGAACTGCTTCCTGCCGAAGGACGGTACGCCGGGCGGCGCGCGCCTGTTCGACTGGGACAACTGGCGCGTCGATATCGGCGCGGACGATCTCTCCTACATGATGGCGCTGCACTGGTTTCGCGATCAGCGCGCGGCGCGCGAGGGCCACCTTCTCGATGTCTATCACGCTGCTCTCGCCGAGGCGGGCGTCGCGGGCTACGACCGTCGGGCGCTGCAGGACGACTATCGCTACGCCGTGCTGTGGCAGACCCTGAAGCCGGTGTTCCTCCAGGCCTTCAACATTCCGCCGGTCATCTGGTGGAATCATCTCGAGCGCATCCACCAGGCCGTCGACGATCTCGACTGCCGCGAGCTGCTCGACTGACTAACGGGAATGGGTGGGGCCGAGCCCCACGGGCCAGCGCAGCGCCAGCACGACGGCTGCGATGCCAAGGGCGGTGCTGAGGAAATAGAGATTGCCCAGCGCCGCCGGCAGCGGCGCGCCGAGCGACAGGGTGATGTTCACCATGGCGCCGAACAGCGCCGCGCCCACGGCCTGACCGACGATGCGCATGAACATGTTGGACGAGGTGGCGGCGCCGCGTTCGTGCCAGTCGACCGCCGCCTGCACCGACACGAGGTAGGTCGTGTTGCAGCATCCCATGCCGATGCCGACCAGCAGCGCCCCCGCGCCGGCCCACAGCACGCCCGAGTGCGGCGTCATGGCCAGCAGCAGCAGGCTGCCCGAGAGCAGGCCGAGCCCGCCGATCGTCGCGGTCGTGCGGTAGCTGGTGCGGATCATCAGCTGGCCGGCGGCGAAGCTGGCGACTGCCCAGCTCACCGACATGGCGCCGAGCGCCAGGCCGGCCGCCAGCGCGCCGAGGTCCATCACGGTCTGCACGTAGGCCGGCAGGAAGCCGACGACGCCCATCATCAACGCGCCGATGGTGAAGCTGCCCAGGCCGCTCAGCGCCACCATGCGGTGGCGCCACAGCCGGAACGGCAGCATCGGCTCGGCGACGCGGCGCTCGTGCCAGGCGAGTGCGGCCATCGCCGCCGCGCCGACGCCGATGCAGAAGGCCAGCGTCCCGCGCGCCAGGCTGGCGCCCTGCACCAGGGCCAGCATCAACAGGCCGCCGCCCACCGTCAGGAGAGCCGCGCCGGCATAGTCGATGCGGTGGGCCTTGTTGCGCGGCTGCTCGCGATAGAAGGCGGTGAGCATCGCCATGGCGGCGAGGCCGATCGGCAGGTTGACCCAGAACACGGCGGCCCAGCTCACGTGCTCGACCAGGAAGGCGCCGAGCGACGGGCCGACGATCGCCGAGACGCCGAAGACACTCGACAGCAAGCCCTGCACGCGCGCGCGCTCGGTCGGCGTATAGATGTCGCCGACGATGGTGTAGGCCAGCGGCTGGACCGCGCCAGCGCCCATGCCCTGGAGGACGCGGCAGGCGATCAGCATCGGCATGTCGTGGGCGAAGCCGCACAGGGTCGAGCCGATCAGGAAGAGGCCGGCGCCGACGTAGAACACACGCCGGCGGCCGTAGAGATCGGCCAGCCGGCCGTAGATCGGCACGCTGACGGCCTGCGGCAGCAGATAGGCGGAGAACACCCAGGAGAAGAGGTGGAAGTCGCCGAGCTCGGCCACGATGGTCGGCATGGCCGTCGCCACGATCGTGCTTTCGACCGCGGCCATGAACGTGGCCATCATGCAGGCCGCGAGGATCAGGTCGCGGCGGCCAGTGTGGTGTCCGCCAGTGTGGTGCCCGCCGGTGTGGCCGGCCGCCGGCGGCACGGCGGGAGCTGGGTCTGCCATGGTCGGGTCGCCCCGGGGAGGGCGCGCTAGACCGTGTCGTCCGGCTTGGGATCGCTGTCGAGCCAGGCGCGCGCCGCCGCCGGATCCCGGAAGACGCGGATCGGCCGCTTGCTCTTGGCGATGTTGGCGAAGCGCAGGGCGACGTCGTGGCGCTCCTGGGTGTCGACCACGATGGCGGCGGCGCCGGCGAGATTGAGCGTGTTGTAGGCCTGCATGCGGGCGCCCAGCGACATGACGTCGGCGTCGTCGTACTGGCCGGTTGCGCCGCGTCCGTCGAACAGCTTGCGGTACTGGAGCGCGTCCCTGACGACGATGTCGTCGAGCAACGCCTCGACGTGCTTCAGGGTGACGATGCCTTCGGCGCGGGCGCTTACGAGACGATCGGCGGCAGAGATGGTCCAGGTGATGGGCATGGCAGTGACGTCTTTAGGGCCATCGCGGCCGCGCCTCAAGTCGATCCGGTGGCGATTTGTGCAAGTAAACTGCAGTTGCAGCGCGGTAAGTCCGGACCGCTAGAGGTCGAGAGGCTGCTCCGAGAGCCAGCGGCGCGCGTCGTGGATGCTGCGAAAGACCTGGGTCGGCGGCGCATCGGTGCCGGTGCGCAGCTGGGTGAAGAAGCGCGCGAACTCCCCGCGGTTGGAATCGGCCACGATGGCCAGCGCGCCGCGCGGCCGTTCGGTGCGGGCCGCCCGCACGCGCTCGCCGAACGCGGCGAGTTCGTCCATCGACAGGGCGGGCTCGGCGCCGGCCACGTCGATCAGCTTGCGATAGTGCAGGGTGCCGGACTCCGCGACCTCGCGAAAGAGGCCGACGAGATCGAACAACGTCACCTTGTCGGTGGCGACGCCGACGATCATTCGGTCGGGGTGGAAGATCGTCAGTCGTATCGGCATGGGACCGCGCCAGGGATTGATCGACTACGTGGGGCTGCGGCGACAAGTCCGCAAGGCATTATAGTGCCCATCCGGCTCGCCGACCGGTCAGTCGTAGAACTGCGGCGAGTGTTTCTGCGCCTGGCTGGCCGGCAAATCGTGGTTGATCCAGAGCTGGGCCTTCTTGTCGGCCACGACCTTCCCGACCCTGGCGTGCGAGGCGTGGGTCTGGTCGGCGCTGGTGTTCATCGACGGCACGCGGTCGTGATCCCAGTTGTCCCTGAAGTGCGCAAGGTCGCCGGTCAGCACGACCCAGCCGGTCTTCGCCAGATGGACCAGCAGCGACTGGTGGCCGGGGGTGTGGCCCGGCGTCGACAGGATGGTGGCGCTGCCGTCGCCGAACACGTCCATGTCGCCGGTGAGGGCCTTCATCGGCCGGTCCTTCCTGAACGGCGGCTTCTTGCCCTCGGCGAAAGCCCAGTCGACCTCGGCCTTCTGGATGAGCAGGGTCGACGCCGGGAACATGTCGACGTTGCCGACATGGTCGCCATGGGTGTGCGAGACGGCGACGAAGGCGATGTCCGCGGGCTTGACGTTCAGCTCGGCGAGCTGGGCGGCGAGCTTCCTGGCGCGCGTCGCGGTGCCGGCCGGACTGGCCTGCGGCTTGTCGGCGACCGCGTCGGGATATCCGGTGTCCCACAACAGCCACTGCGTGCCGTGCTTCATCAGGTAGCAGTTGTCGGAGAGCTCGATCGGCTTGCCGACGTTGACGCCGGGCGACCAGCGCGCCTGGTCGACGGCGGCGTTGTGGCCGCAGTCCATGATGTAGAGACGATCGATCGTCTGCGCCGCGGCGGGGCCGGCGATGCAAAGGGCAAGGAGGAAGGCGGCGGCGCGCATGTGGATCTCCCGGAGGCCAGCGTTGCACGAAGACTAGCCCACCGGGACCGCGCGTCACTTCACGATGGTGTCAGTCCGCGGTGTCAGTCGGCGGTGTCGGTCCGAAGTGTCGGCCGCGCTCAGGCGGCGTTGTGCTGTCCGTCGAGCCATTGGCGGGCAACGTGGAGCTCGCGGAAGATCATGATCGGTCGGCCCGCCTGCGCCGCCGCGGCGAACACCGAGGCCTTCTCGTAGCTCTCGTCGGATGCCGCCACGATCGCCACCGGTCCGACCTGGCCGTGCTGGGCATAGAAGATGACCCGCTGGCCGAGCGCCTTCAGGTTCTCGTCGCTGAGCGCCTGCGGCGTGTGCGTGATCTCGAAGATCTTGGCATAGCCCATGGCGCCCTCGGCGGTGACGCCGGCGAAATACTTCTCGATGTCGGATGCAGTGACGTCGCCTTTGGTCACCGCGACGACCAGCCGGCCGGGATGCGAGATCGTCCAGTGAACCGGCATCGTGTCGATGCCGTCAGGCGGCCGCGCCCGCCGTCTTGTCGCCGGCGAAGCGCTGGGCGCCCAGCGCCGTGAGCTGGATGCGCCCTTCGCTTTCCTCGACGAGGGCCAACCGTTTCAACCGCTCGACCGAGGTGTCGCGCAAATGCCTCGGCTTGGAAATGCCATTGGCGATGCGGCGCAGCGCCTTCTCTTCGTTCGGGCTGAGCGGGGCAAGTAAACCACGTTCCATGTCGACCTCCTGCGCTCGTCCATCATCAGACACAGCCGCGGTGACCGGAACAAGACAGTAAATTAAGATGATTGTGTGATTATCCGCCGACTATCGGCCGGCGGGATGTTTGCCGCGTCGATGCAAGAAGAGCCCGTTTAGCAGGGTTTAGCAGCGTTTGCCGTTGCGCGATCCGCGCTTCACGCTACGTTCGCGCCGGGAATTTTCATTTGGGGCTTGGGTGCTGAATCCCCTTCTGGTGTCGACGATGGTGCTGTTCAGCGTCATCGCCGGCTACATCGGCTGGCGTCGTGCAACCAAGCCGATCTATCGACGCACGTATGTCGAGCCCGATCCTCCGGAGGGAATGACCCGCCGCGAGTACGACCGGAAGATTCGCGCGCGGCGCAAGCGCTGGCGGCTCGTCATCACCTTCTTCTATGCCGTCATGGGCGCGATCGGCGGCATCGTCTTTCTTCTTCTGCTGGCGCGTCGCTGAACGGCGGAAAACCCCCGTAAATCGGGCATCCGAGACACATCGACTGCAATTTGAAAGTGCGTCGCAAAGCCACGGATTGCTTTTCCTTGCAGTCGCAGTGTGCCATCTTGCGATCTGGGAATTCTGGTGTGGGGGAGTGTCGGCGCCAGTCGCCGGCACCATCGTCAATGGCTCCTGGTCTTTATCCGTCGTTGCACCGAGCGCAGTCGCCCGATGGCGTGCTGTCCCTGCGCGGCTACATGCTGCTGCTGATCGCGGCCATCATGCTGCCGATGCTGATCCTCGTGGCGATCGTGGCGTGGGACTACGGCAGGGCGGCGCAGCGCACGATCGAGGCACAGCGTCTCGATGTCGCCAACAACATCAAGTACATGATCGATCGCGAGATCGACCAGACCGTCGGCTTCCTCGACGGCATCTCCAACGCGCCGGGCCTGCGCAACAACAATCCCGCCATCGTCGACCGCATCATGGACATGGCGCGCAGCCGCGGCTTCGAGGCGCTGGTGGTCTACGACACGACCGGCAAGCTCGCCTTTTCGCCCGAGGCGGCGGCGGAGTCGGTGCCGTCGGAGGAGCTGGGCTTCTCGCAGATCATGGCCGGCAGCAAGGTCTTCGTCTCCAACCTCATTGCGAAGGCCGGCCGCAAGCCCGGCCTCTACTTCGTGTCGGTGCCGATGCTCGACAACGGCAAGGTCGTGGCCATGCTGAGCGGCGGCCTGCCGCCGCAGCGGCTGCAGCGCCTGTTCGCCGAGTCGGGGCTGCGCGACAGCTGGTCGGCCGGCATCGTCGATCGCCAGGGCATCCTGCTCGCGCGCAGCCGCCTGCCGGAGCGCTATGTCGGCGTGGCGGCGCAGCAGCCGATGGCCGACGCCGCGCGCAGCGACAAGATGGCCGGCCTGTTCGAGGTCGTCGATCGCGACGGCATCCGGGTGAAGAACTCGTTCGAGCGCTCCAAGCTGTCGGGCTGGACGTCGGGCGTGGCGGTGCCGGCGGCGATCGTCGACGCACCGCTCTGGCACACTGCGCTCACAATGACCCTGATCGGCATCGTCTTCTGCCTGGTCAGCCTGATCCTGGCGATGCTGGTGGCGAGCTACCTGTCGCGCGCGATCCAGCGGCTCGGCATCGCCGCGGTGGCGATCGCCAGCGGCGACGTCGTGCGCATGCCGGCAAGCAACATCACCGAGCTGCAGGACGTCTCGCGCTCGATCGAGGTGACCGGCGCGGTCAACCGCCGGTTCGAGGCGCAGCGCCGCAGCTGACGCACAGCCGCCGCCTTGGCGGCCTTTTGCCCGCCGCCTTGGCGGCCCGTGACATCGTGGGATAAGGTCGGGCCTTCCCCGAAGGAGACCTCACCCGTGCGCAACATCGATCCGCAGGAATGGCAGGTCCGCTGCGACCTCGCCGCCGCCTACCGCCTGATCGCCCATTTCGGCATGGACGACCTCATCTTCACCCATCTCTCCGCGCGCCTGCCGGGCAAGCAGCACCGCTTCCTGCTCAATCCCTATGGCCTGCTGTTCGACGAGATCACCGCGTCGAGCCTGGTCGAGGTCGATCCCGACGGCCACGCAATCGAGAAGGAAGAGGAGTCGAAGATCAACAACGCCGGCTTCACCATCCACTCGGCCGTCCACATGGCGCGCGACGACGCGATGTGCGTGATGCACACCCACACGACGGCCGCGATGGCGGTCGCCGCGCAGGACCAGGGGCTGCTGCCGCTCAACCAGATGTCGATGGCGTTCTTCGGCGGCGTCGCCTACCACGAGTACGAGGGCATCGCGCTCGACCTCGACGAGCGCGAGCGGCTGGTCCGCGATCTCGGCGACAAGGACGTGATGGTGCTGAAGCACCATGGCCTGCTGACGGCCGGCCGCACCGTCGCCGAGGCGTTCCACAACATGTACTACATGGAGCAGTCCTGCCGTCTCCAGATCGCCGCGACCCAGGGCGGCCAGAAGATCACCGTGCCGTCCGACACAGTGGCGGCCCATACCGCCCAGCAGTTCAACCGCCATCCCGAGACCAAGGGCCAGCGGCCGTGGGCGGCGTTGCGCCGCAAGCTCGACCGCATCAGTCCGGACTACGCGAGTTGAGGCAAGGCTAGGTCTGCTTGGCGAGCCACGCCCGCGCGGCGTGGATGTCGCCGAAGACCCTGACGGGCCGCGAGTCGGCCGGCGGCACGAGCGCCTGGAGATCGGCCAGCCGTTTGCCGACGTCGGCTCCCGCCACCACGGCGAAGGGGCCGGCCTGCCGTCCATACCTGGCGTGATACGCCGCCAGGCGCCGGGCGAATGTTTCACGCTCCTGCGGCAGCAGGTTCGACTGGCCGCTGCTGCAGTCGAAGATCTTGGCATAGCCCACCGCGCGGGCCTTCTCGACGTCGTCGAGATATCCCATCAGGTCCGCCAGCGTGATCTCGCCCTCGGTCTTGCCGACCATGGTCCGGTCGAGATGGTAAAAGGTTACATAGATCGGCATACGCTATCCTCACACGGGTTGAGTGTGGCGCAGCGCTGCGCAACCGGCAATCGCGGCATTGCTTTAATCGTCAGTGCCGGCGGACGGGATCGTTGCGACGGGAGCCTTCAAGACGCGCGCGTTCACGCGACGGGCGGCTCGACCGGTTCGAACCGCGGATCGACGAGATCGAGAAGCCGATAGGCATCCGCGAGCGTCTCGGCGATCAGCGGCTCGCGGTGGCCGGCGGCGCGAAGCTGGTCGGCCATGCTGCGGATGAAGACGAGGCCCGCCGATCCCCCCGGTGCGACCATGACACGCACGCCGTCGATGATCGTCGGGCGCTGGCCGCGCTGGTTGATCCGGCTGACCGGCACCGCCACGGCATCGACTGCGCTGAGGTCGTAGAGGCCGCGCACGCCTTCCCGGCCGGCGAGGAAGCGCAGCACGACACGATCGTGGTCGGCGAGATCCTCCGAGCTCAACACACCGGCAACGGTTATCGCCAGCACCTTGTGCCGGCGCTCGTAGTGCAGCGCGAGCACGTCAGGCCGGCTGCTGCAGCATGACGATGACGGGGCAAGCGTCGATGCCGCCGCGGCGAGGACAGGCCATGGCGAGCGGGGTGAGCAGGCGCTCGAGGTTCGTGAGCTCGCCGATGCGGCGGCGGATGTCGCCGAGCTGGCGGTCGATCACCTCGTAGACGTCGGCACAGCCGTGGCCGGGCCGGCGCTGCGCCAGCATCAGCAGTTCGCCGGTCGCCTCGAGCGAGAAGCCGAGGCCGCGGGCCCGCAGGACGAAGACGACGGTCGCCACGTCGCTTTCGCGATAGAGCGCGTCACCGTCCGGGCCGGTCTCCGACCGCGACAGAAAGCCGTACTCTTCGTAGGAGCGAATGGATCTGATGTCGGCGCCGGACGCGCGTGCGAGTTCGGTGATCGTCATCGGGGCAAGGGCTGGCATGACGTCGCGTTGCCTCGAGAGCAAATCGTTGGCGTCCTCCGGATTGAAGGACGGCGGCAACCTTAGATCACACGCGCGTGACAGGTAAAGATCAGCTTGTTTCAGACACGCTGTCCATTCCCGGCGCTGAGCGCGAAACCCGACAACAGCGTCACGGTTCCGCCGAGCCAGATCAGGAAAGCCAGCAGGTGAATTTCGCCGATGAAGGCCAGCGCCACGCACGACAGGGTCAGGGCGATGTGCAGCACCGCGAACAGGATCAGGCGCTCGAAGGTGACGAACGAGCGGCGATGCTCCTCGAGCTCCGCGGTGGAAGGGGGCATGGGAATATCGGACATGACTTCCTCCTGTGTCGTCAGAGAACGCCGGCAATCGCCGCCAGCATGGCAACGCAGACCAAGAATGCCGCGATGAAGCGGAAGGCGCCAAGCGACAGATCGCGCATCTCGCCGTCGTGCGGTTTGAGGTTCTCGGTCTCGCTGGCTTGAAGGGCATCGTCACGCATGGCTGGCCTCCCGCTCAGTGCACCGCCCTCCTGGACCGGAGGCCCTGTCGACGTCCTGTCCGGTACAACCCCGCCAGGGTGGGGAGGTTGCGCGCAAACGGCCACAATCGCGCGCGTTCAGTGCGTCGGGCGCGAGATCGGCATGTTCGGATAGGTCTGGGGGTTGCCCGCGCCGTTCATGCTGTCGTGGTCGACGATATCGGGCGGCAGGGGACGTGTCGGACGCGGCCGCTGCGGCTGGACCGATGGCCGGGCCGTGGGCTGGGTCGGTTGGGCCTGTTGCCGGGGTTCCGGTTCCGGCGGCGGTTGGTGCGGCGGTGATTGCGCGGGTGATTGCGCGGGCGATTGTGCGAACGCAGAAACCCCCACGGCCCAAACGAGGGTAAGGGCCGCGGGGGCGAGGGCACGGAGGAGTTGCCTCCCCATTGTCCTCTGCTCGTCCTGCCTACTTCTTCGGCGCCGTGCCGATGTTCACGCCGGTACCCGTGGAGGTGCCGGCACCCACCGAGCCCGATGTCCCGACGCCGGTACCGCCGACGTTGGCGCCTGCGCCCACACCCGCGTCGGTGTTCGTGCTGGTGCCGCTGTTCACGCCGGCCTGCCCCGGCGTTTTCGTGCCGTGTGTCGTGCCGGTAGTCGTGCCGATACCGGTGCTGCCGCCCACGCTGGTGCCGGTGCCGGCGCCGACGCCGGTCGACTGGGCGTGCGCGGTGGCGAAGGACAGGGCAAGGGCGGCGGCGGGGGCGATCACGAGGGTCATCATCTTATTCATGGTTCGATCCTCCTTGCTGTTGGTCGTCGGGACTCAACACCCCGGCGGCGGTCGAGGTTGCGTCACGCCGCGAGCAGGAGATTGGCCTTGTCGATCAACGCCCTGCGGCGGCGATACTCGACGGCCGCGGGCACGAAGCAGCGCCACGCCAGACGGCGGCGCGCGAGATGGCCCCTGTAGTCGTCCAGCGTGCGCGCCGCGGCGTCGGCCCAATAGAGCCGTCGGGCGGCATCCAGCGTGCCGTCGGTTGCCGCCCGGCGCTGGCCGCGCAGCCGGGGCCGCAATTTGCGCAATTGCCAGAGGTCGGTGTCGAGATGGAGATGGCAGTTCACGACGCGTGCCGCGGCATACTCGTGCGGCAGCCACCAGGCCTGCCGCGGGTCGGCCCCCCACGCCCGCTCGTCGGGATCGCCCGCGAGGCGCCGCCATTCGGCGTCCGCCCACTCGAGCTCGGCGCGGCAGGTCTCGACCAGCCAGGCGCGCGAGCGTGGCGACGGCGGGCCTTCGCCCCAGGCGATGGCTGCCAGGCGGCGCGCCAGGAAGGACGCATCGGCGGGCTGCCGGAGCGCGAGCGGGAGGAGCGAGGGCATGGCGTCATTATTGCGTAAATCGCACATAATGTCAATGCG
>Ga0068855_100006952_pt1 | contig 13734 bp, 8 predicted proteins | sample KBSCornC52_FD_66592 | JGI IMG/M metagenome (GOLD analysis project Ga0068855, IMG submission 66592) | Corn rhizosphere microbial communities from Kellogg Biological Station, Michigan, USA - KBS Corn C5-2 | ecosystem: Host-associated > Plants > Roots > Rhizosphere > Soil ... | reverse complement strand
GTTGTGGAATCGTTGCCGCCGGGAATGACCAGCGTATATTTGTTTTGTTGCGGCGCTGGGTTAGCGGGTGAGTAAAGAGCGCGAACAGCAAACAGTGGCGATACCCAATCCGCGTTGCCGATGAAGCCGCTGATCTCGCCGGCGTTCGCCGAGCCTAATTGGAGCATCACGATGAGCGGAGCGGAACCCTTGACCGCGACGGAATTGGAATACGAGCCGTCGCCGGCAAAATTTCCCGCAAATGACAGTTTCTGTCCCGAAGCCATTTGCACTTTTGCGCTGAATTTCCCAAACCCGGATAGCGACAGGGTAAAATATCCCGAGTTGGTCGCGCCGATGTTGTTCGTGTCATAGAACAACCCGGCGAATGGTCCAAACAGCGACGGGAATGGATTCACAACAAAGTTCGCGTGGAACGTGGTGTTGGTTTGCACCAGGAATGACAGCGTCGGGGAAGTCGAGATCGTATTGCCCGCGCCGTCGGTCCATCCGGTGAAAATGTTATTAAAGCTAGCCTTCGCGGTCATTTTGTAGGTTTTTCCGTTCTCAAGGAAGCAGCCGTCGAAGTTCGGGCTGAACGTACCCTGCCCTACGGCGATTACCCGCATCTGGCTGCTCGGCACCCAGGTGAATGCCACGCGGTTCGTGTCCGAAACGTTGTCCAGCGAGTCGACCGCATACGCCTGCAGCGTATTCGCGCTTTGGGTCAGCGTGAGCCCGGCAGTCCAATTGGTCGTATTGGTCGCCATTGTCCAGGCGCCGCCGTTCAATTGGTACCACACTGCGGCCACCTGACCGTTATCCGACGCCGTGCCGGTCGCGCTGAAAACGGAGTTGCTCACATGGAATCCTTTTGAAGGCGAAGTGATCGTGATCGTCGGGGCAATTGGATCGGTGAAGTTCGCGGTAAACGACAGGCCGACTTCCATCACAAAAGTCAAAGTCGCGGAATTCGTGGTCTGGCTTCCGGTCCAATTGATAAACGAGCAACCCGCGCCGGCTTGCGCCGTCATCATATAGGTTTGGCCAATCTCAAGCAGTTGGCCGTTTAAATTCGGAGTTACCGTGCCGCCGCCGTGCAATATCACCGTCAATGGTGCGCCATAGCGGAAATCAACCGAGTTCGTCGTTGAAACGTTTCCCGCCAAATCCTCCGCGTACGCCTGGACGATATTCGTGCCGTTCGCCGGAGTCACATCCGCAGACCAATTCGTCGTACCTGTTGCCTTGATCCAAGCCCCGCCGTTGATCTGAACCCAAACATTTGAGAGACCAAGATTGTCGGTTGCGGTTCCCCGCACCGTGAACACGCCGTTGCTGGAGACCTGGCCCGAAACCGGGTTGGTAATGGCGAGGCTCGGCGACGTGTCATCCGCATACAACGTGATGGTTTTAATCACAGTGCGACCGGAGCTGATCGAGCCTTGAAAACGCACAACATAGATATCTTCAACGTCCGGCGTGATGGTCGGATTGGCTGTGTTTGCACCCGACAATTGCGCGGAAGACCCGGCCGGATGTCGGATGAGTTTCCAGGACCAGGCCGTAGTCGTTTGGTTCAAGATGCTAAAATGGCGCGTGACACCCGTGCGGGCAGCGGCAATGTCGACAGTCGGAACGTCCGGCAACGCACGATAGCCTTTGCGAATCGAATGGTTTAGAGCATCGACAACATAAACATTGCCTTGATTATCCACCGCCACGCCTTCGGGCTGATTAAACCGCGCGTCATCGCCAGTCCCGTCCGCGCTGCCCGAGACGCCGGGCGAACCTGCGATAGTCGTCACGACTCCCGCCGGAGTGATTTTGCGAATGGTTTGGTTATCCGTATCCGCCACAAAAAGATTGCCGCTCGCATCCGCCGCGAGGCCAAAAGGAAAATTGAACGTCGCATTGGTTCCCGTGCCGTCGGCGCTCCCTTCGGTTCCGGAATTGCCCGCAAACGTCGTCACATCTCCGCTGGGAGTGACCTTGCGGATCGTGGAAGTCCCGTCGTCCACCACAAAGAGATTCTGATTGTTATCAAAGGCCATTTGTTCCGGGAAACTGAACTGAGCTGCCAGGCCATTCGCATCCACATTCCCGGCAACACCCGTAGTGCCTGCAAACGTTGTCACCGTGCCGTCCGGCGTCGTTTTCCGAATGGTGTGGTTATGCGTATCACCGACATAAATTACCCCATTGGTATCCACCGCCAGGCCGAACGGAATATTGAACCGCGCGTTCGAACCCACGCCGTCGTTTGTCCCGCTCGTGCCGGGCAATCCCGCAAGCGTGCTCACGTCGCCAAGCGCGCTGATCTGCCGGATCGTGTCATTGACTGTGTCCGCCACAATCAAATTGCCATTCCGGTCAAATGACAAACCGGCCGGACTGTTGAATCGCGCGTTCAAACCCGCGCCGTCATTAGTTCCCGCGGCCCGCGCCGTGCCCGCAATCGTGCTGACAGTTCCGTCGGGAGCAATTTTCCGAATGGTGTCGTTGGATTGATCCGCGACGTACACGTTGCCGTCGCTGTCCGTGCCCACTGCGGCTGGAAAATTGAATCGGGCGGCGCTGCCGTTTCCATCGGCGCTGCCACTTCCGCCGGGCATTCCCGCAAACGTCGTCACCGCCAAATCGGGTGCGATCCGGCGAATCACGTCATTTCCAAAATCCGTCACAAAAAGATTCGTGTTGGCGTCAAATGCAATTCCGACGGGAAAGTTAAAACGTGCCGCAAGTCCGGTCGCATCCGTGCTCCCGGATACCCCTGCCCCGCCGGCCAAGGTGGTCACCACCCCGTCGACGGTCACGTTGCGGACGGTGTGATTAAATGCATCGGCCACATAAATGTTATTGCCGTTCACGACCAAACCAAAAGGAGCGTTGAATCGCGCAGTGGAATTCGTTCCGTCGTTGCTTCCGGATGAACCCGCCGAGCCAGCCAGTGTTGTAACCGCGGCATTGGGCGTGATTTTCCGAATCGTATCGTTCCCGGTGTCGGCGACATAAAGGTTGCCATTCGCATCGAACGCGAGGCCAATCGGCGAATTAAATCTCGCCGCCGTGCCCGTTTTATCGGCCGTGCCCGGGTTGCCAGCCGACCCCGCAAACGTTGTGACGACGCCATCCGGAGTAATTTTCCTGATGGTATGATTACCGTTGTCCGCGACGAAAACATTATTCGCACTGTCCACAGCCACGCCTTCGGGAAACCGGAATCTGGCATTGCTGCCTGTCCCATCCGCACTTCCAGCCGCTCCGGCCAGGCCGGCGAATGTGCTGACCACGCCAGCGGGAGTGATTTTTCTGACGGTGTGATTCGCGCGATCCGCCACGTAGAGGTTTCCCACCGAATCGATCGCAATGCCATACAGCGTGTTGAAACGAGCCACTGCCCCTGCTCCATCGGCAGTTCCAGCAATACCCGCCAGGCCGACGACAGTTGCGACCGATCCATTGGAATCAACTTTCCGAACGGTGTTATTCGCAGAATCGGCCACGTACATATTTCCACCGCTGTCGCGAACAATGCCCACGGGCGCGCTGAACCGCGCCTCGTTACCCACGCCATCAAACCAATTTGGCCCCCCCGAACCCGGCCCCGCCAAAGTCACGAATGTGTAATCCTCATATACCGATTGCGCCCTCACGGCCGCCATAGTTCCGAGCACGCTGACCAGAATGAAAGACAAAAGACGTTTCATGCGAGAAGTGGTAAGTGGAAATATATTTAACTGTGAATAATGCGATCGAAGGAATTGAATGCCAATTACCGGCCTTGGTCGAAATGTATCCGAAATTCGTGCGCCACAAAAATTCTTTCCACTGATTTACGCTGATATAGTTTCGAAAATCACCCGGAGTGTCAAAGGGATTCGATGAAAAGAACCCTTCTGCTTGCGTGATCGCGGGCGGCATTTATCATGGTATCGCACGATGAAGCGACCCCAACTAGTCTCCCGAGGCACCCTGACGAGGCTCCTCCAGGCCGCTGAAACGGCCTGGAACGAGCGCGATTTCCAGCAAACCATCGACCAACTCGAGCGAGCCAGCCGGCTGGATCCCGCGAATTGGCAAATTCTGCTTCAATTGGGCCGCGTTTACGGCCTGAGATATGATTACGTTGCGGCAGAACGCTGTTTTGAACGAGCGATCAGGATCGCACCCAAGAAATCCGCCATGATGGCGGCGGGGGGTGAACGCGCTGTGGATTTTGCCAGTCCCAAGCTAGCCGAACATTATTTTTGCCGCGCGATTGAACAGAACGATGCCTCCGCCGAAACTTTTGTTGGGCTGGCGGAACTGTACGAACATCTTCATCGAACTGAAGAAGCTTCCGCGTTGATCGGTCGCGCGCTGCATTCCAACCCGGACTGCCCCACCGCCTGGCTGGGAAAAGCCAGACTGGACCGGCAGGCAGGACGGCTGCAAGAAGCGGAAGAATCCGTTCGGCGGGTGATCAAGTCAAACGATAACACCACCCGCGTGCGCGGCTTTTATGAACTCGGCATGATTCTCGATCGCGCCGGGCGTTACGACGAAGCCATGGCTGCGTTCATAGATGCCAAAGCGCTCCTGCGTGACGAGGCAAAGCCTTGGCTTCAGCAACTAAAAGCGTTTCGAGAATACTGGGGCGAAATGCAGGCCAACATTTCTCCGGAAATCTTTAAGCGCTGGTTCGACGCAGTTCCCCTTCTCGGACCGCCTCGGCGCATCGCCTTCCTGGGTGGTCACGCCCGTTCGGGAACGACACTCCTGGAGCAGATTCTTGATTCCCACCCGGACGTGGTTTCAGCCGAGGAAACGACTTTGTTCAACGACGAGGTCTACATTCCTCTTTCCAAGCGACGCCCGGTCGATACTCCGATGCTGGATTTTTTGCAATCGGCGGAACCCAACGATTTAAAGAAACTTCGCGATAATTATTTCGAACAATGTCAAAGACACATTGGAAGTCCCATCGGAGCGCGCCTCCTTATCGATAAACACCCTTCGATGAATGTCTTGATCCCGACATTCATCCGCGCCTTTCCCGAAATTAAATTATTGATCGCCCTCCGGGATCCCCGGGACGTTTGCCTCAGTTGCTTCATGCAAGCTCATATTCCATTGAGCAAGCAAAGCGCAGAATACATGACACTCGAAGGCACCGTCGAAGGTTACACGCGCACTATGGGGCTGTTGCGTACATTGCTTCCCATGCTGGAAGGGCATTACCTCGAAGTCCGTTATGAGAATGTGGTGGAGAATTTGGAAGGCGAAGCCAGGCGGACTCTCGCCTTTCTCGGCGTCCCATGGGACGAACGTGTCTTGCGCTTTGACGAGCATGCGAAAGGGAAAAAGGTGCGCTCCCCCACTTACGCTGACGTCGCCCAGCCTATTTCGAAACGAGCCATGGGACGCTGGCAAAAATACCAAAAATATTTCGAGCCGCATTTGGACAAACTCGCACCATTCTTGAAAGCCTTCGGCTACGACTAGTCAAAACTCATGAAGCGGCCACAACTGATCTCCAAAGGCACCATCAATCGGCTGCTCCAATCAGCGGATGAGGCCCGGAGTCGTGGTGATTTCAACGGAGTCATTGAAGCCCTGGAACGCGCCAGTCGCCTGGACCCGGCCAACCCCACCCTCCTGCTCCATCTCGGCCACGCGTGCGGCAGCTACTTCGATTATGCTGCAGCCGCACAGGCTTTTGACCGCGCCATTCGCATTGCTTCGAACAAAGCCGAAGCTTTTTCCGCGGCTGGAACGCGGGCGCGCGATTTCGGAAACAATGCGATGGCCGAAAATTATTTTCGCCGCGCGCTCGAACAGAAAGATGTTTCTGCCGACACCCTGATAGCTTTGGCCGAAATTTCGGAACGCCAGAGCCGCCTCGAAGAAGCCGCCGAACTCGCCGATCGCGCAATGCGCCTCAAGCCAAACTTTCCCGCGGCGCTGCTGGTGCGGGCGCGATTGAAACGGCAGGCGGGGCAATTCGATGACGCCGAAAAAATCCTGCTTTCATTTCCCTCCGATGCCAGCCGCGAACTCCAGTCGCGCGCGCATTATGAGCGCGGAAGCATTCTGGATCGGCTTGGACGCTATGACGACGCGATGGCCGCGTTCGTTTCTGCGAAGGCATTGCTCGCGCCCGAAGCCGCGCCGCATCTCGCCGGCGCGCGCCAGGTGCGCACCCAATTGAACGAGCTGCGAATCACGCTTACGCCGGAAATTCTCAAGCGCTGGCACGATTTCAAAAATGAACTACAGCCGCTCCATCGATTGGCCCTGCTCTGCGGACATCCGCGCTCAGGCACGACATTGCTGGAGCAAGTACTCGATTCGCACCCGGACATTGTCTCCGCCGAGGAAACAAATATTTTCCATGACAACGCCTATCCGCTGCTCACGCGCAATGCGCCAATGGACGCGACGGTCTTATCCGTGCTCGAATCAGCGTCGGCGGGCACGTTGAAAGAAGCGCGGGCGAATTATTTTTGCATCGTGGAAAAATTCCTCGGCAAGCCGATCGCAGGGAGATTGCTGGTCGACAAGAATCCCATTCTCACGTTCCTCATCGCGCCATTCGTGCGGATATTTCCCGAAGCCAAGTTGCTGGTCGCGCTACGCGATCCGAGGGATGTGTGTTTGAGTTGTTTCATGCAGCCCTTGCCCCTCAATCAATCTGCCGCAGCTTATTTGACATTGGAGGACACGGTGGAGGATTACGTGGCGTTGATGAGCATGTATCAGACGCTTTCACCGCAGCTTCTCAACGAACATCTCGAAGTGCGTTACGAAGACCTGGTGGAGGATTTGGAATCGGTATCGCGGAAAGTTCTGGGTTTTCTCGGCGTGGCATGGAACGAACGCGTGTTGCGGTTTGACGAACACGCGCGCCAGAAACTCGTGCGGTCGCCCACTTATGCGGACGTGACGAAACCCGTTTTCAAGCATGCAGTGGGGCGCTGGCATCATTACCAAAAGCATTTGGAACCACATCTGGACAAGCTGAGCCCATTTGCAAAGGCATTCGGATACGAGGTTTGAACTCGAGAAGCAAATCGGCTCCCACAGGCTTTAAGGCTTGTGGGTGCCGATTTTTTTTACCGATAGCTCGCAGCGATAACAACTACTTCCGGAGAAGCAAAATCCCCGCTCATTTACGAGCGGGGATTGCTTGACAATCAAAAGATTAGCTTAGGCCTGCTTCTTGCGGCGGAACGCCATCAGAGCAGCTGCTCCGATGCCAGCCAACGCGAAGGTGGACGGTTCCGGCACTGCGAACACGCTGAAGTTCGGCATGCCACCAGCAGTTGTGCTGATTGCCGGACCACCAGCGAGCGCAGTAGAAGCAATCGGCGTGAACAAGAATGCCGCCGAATGGCCCCGAAGCGATGAGCTGTTATAATCCGCGCCGTTGTAAGCCACTGCCTCCACGGTTATGCTTCCCGCACTCCAGCCGTTAATAATCGCGTCCGCAGTGGTTTGGAAATACCCTCCACCCGGAAGACTGTTTTTAATCACCGTTGTGTCTCCAGGTGCGCCAGTTGCAAACCCAAGCCCCCCCCCGAGGGTTGAAGGATCCTTAGTGCCGGTCGCGTCAGCGCCCACACTCGCGGTCACATCACCTAGCGCATAATAAAAGCCAACGGTCCAAGTCGCCGCCGCAGCCGGCGTACCATTTAAAATGCCGTTGCCAACCGTACCACCAGAACCAGCACCGTAAAGGATTTGCTTACCGGTACCATTATAATTGTTCAGGTTGATTTTGCCCTGACCGTAGGATGAGGTTGCCGCAACCATTGCTGCAACACCGAGGATTGATGCGAGTATTTTTCGTTTCATTTTTGAGGGATTGGCTGATTGTGATTGTTCGTTAGCAGTTTGTTAGATTATTGCACTTGCAACTGTTGATCCCAGTTCGTCGCGGCCTTGCTGCTGATGAAGTAGCCAGCGCCCGGAACGATCGCCAGGTTGGTATCCCAAGCACCGGCACCTTTGGAAGCAGTAATGAATGTCTGACCATTCGCATCCCACGCCAAAACTTGGCTCTTGTTGGGCAGCGTGCTTCCCAAATTCACTTGGTTGGTACCTTGAGGATCCGCCAATGCGCCAGTGAACGGAATCGGCGTTCCACTCAGATAGTAGGCAGCCGGCAAAGCAACGCGGTTCGTGCCGCCATTCGGTGAAGCGATGATATTACCAACAAATGTGTTGGTAATTGGGGCCACCTGAGCGTTCGGAGTCTTAACAAAGAAACCAACCCCCGGCGCGATGGCAATGTTGGTATCCCAAGAGCCACCACCTTTACTAGCCGTAATGAAAGTCTGCCCAACCGGATCCCAAACCAAAACCTGGCTTTTGTTCGGCAGAGTTGCATCCACCAAACCGACAACATTGTTGGAACCGCTGTCTAAAGGATTTGCCACTAGCGTGTATTTGCCGGCGGGTTGGAAAACCGTGGTCACATAACCAACAATATTCGCTGAATAAACGTTGGATTGAGCCTGGGAGGAAACGACACCTGCGACGAGGGCCGCAGCCGAAAGAAGTAGTGTTTTTGTTCTCATTTGTATCTATATGTTACCGTGTGTGCAGCGACTATCCCAGAGGGCAAGCAAAGTGTCAACGTTTTTTTGAATTTTTTTTGAACAGATTTGAGACAGCAAAAAAAGCTAAATGCCGACGCGACAACCGTGTACGAAAACCAAGGCGAATTTTGCCGCTTGGTATTTGGGCAATGGCTGAATGTGTTAACATTTCCGACAACCACCAATTTTCGATTAAAATTGCGAAATTTGACAAGTTTTAGTTCACAGCCGGCGGCGAAATCGCGTTCCAAAACCAGCATTAAGTAATTCTACGCCACTTGGCTGACGATCACTTTCAATGACTCCGGGGTGGGATGCGATGCCAACTCCACAGCCTTCGCGGTTTGATCCAACGTAAATCGATGCGTAATAAGCGCGCGCGCATCCAACTGTCGGGAAAATACCAATTGCGCCACCTCACGTTGCAGCGTGAAATCCGCCGAATAACTGCCTAATAGATCCTTTTCGTCCACACAGACGGAGGCGAGGTCGACTTCGGACAACGCACCCCGCTTGGTGTGGGCGAACAGCAGGATTTGACCGGCCCCGCGAACCACGTCGAATGCGTGCTTCAAGGCGGCGTCGGAAGGAACGGCTAAAACGGCGGCGTCCACCATTGTAGGACAGGCCTCCCGCCTGTCTCCATTAATCCCTTTGAGTATTTGTTCTTTTTGGGGCCGAGAAGACTTTGTGGCGCGGGCCTGCAGTCCTTTTTTATTCAGAGACAGGCTGGAAGCCTGGCCTACATTGAAAGTCCATTTGGCTCCAAACCTTTTCGCCAGGTGCAGGCGGGATTCGAGCAAATCAGTCGCGAGAACGTTCATGCCCTGCAATTGCAAAAGCCGCGTGAACATCAACCCGATGGGTCCCTGCCCGGCCACCAACACGTTATCGCCGGGCAACAGGGCGAGGCGCTTCACGGCTTTCAGGACGGTATTCACCGGCTCCAGCATCGCGCCTTCTTCGAACGAGTTTTTGGCCGGAATTTTCACCACGCCAGGAAGAACAAAAGGCATCACTCGCACGTATTCGGCAAAGCCGCCGCCGGCAGGCTCGAATCCGGCCGTAATCCCGGTGCGTTTATATTGGGAGCATTGAGCAAAGGCACGGTGCCGACAGAAATGGCAGTCCATGCAAGGCACGTGATGATGTAACGCGACGCGATCGCCAACTTTGAGTGACGAGTGGCGGGTTACGAGTGACAGGAGTCCGCCGCCGATTTTTACGATTGTGCCAGCGGTTTCATGTCCGAAGATCCTCGGCGGTGGAACCGTTCCATAATGGATTTTCTTGATATCGGTCGGGCAAACGCCACAGGCGGCGACTTGCACCAGAAGCTCATTTCGCCCGATGGCCGGCACCGGGACGATTTTAATGCGGAGATCATTGGCGCCGCGGTAAACAGCGGCGCGCATGGTTTTTGGAATGGCAGACACGCGGAGGTTTTAGCGCAAAGGCGCCGGAGCGCAAAGCAGTTTATGAATTAACTGCGAAGGATTTCTTCGACTCGCACAGGCAGAGGTCCGTGCCCCTATTGCTGCATCGGCGAAGACAAGGTGTAGAGGCCGAATGGAAATCGCGGTGATTCGAGCCAGTCGATGAGGAGATGTAACTCAGGCGCGGTAAGGCCCATGGTTGATTTACGGTCGAACGAAAGCTGATTGGGACCGGTTTGCGTGATATCCGTCGTGGATTCGCCCAGGCGGGCTTTGACGTTCCCCAGCCAGTTCGCCCCCGCCGTGCTCATCGGCATTTGCGCATGACGAAGAACCGTGCGCGTTATCTGGCTGATGTAGAGCCACGGCTCCACGCGCCGGCCGGTAAGTTCCCAATCATGATAGACAAGATTTGTTTCGGCCGGCCAGTCCTGGAGCAGATTTGAACGAATCGCAGAATTCGTCGTAGAATCCCCACCAGCCAAAAGTCCGCCGAAAATGAAACTCCCTCCGCCGACCTCTTTGGACGTGAGAAACGGTTTCACGATATCAAGATTTCCCCACGTGAATCCGTTTCCATCCGGCCTACGCGCGAAACTCACATAACCATGCGCGTCGAGCCAGGGATTGGCTATATTCACCAGGCGGTCGGTCAGCTCGTGAATCCGATCGGTCGCGTTCGGCATCGGTGCGGCAAAATACGTTAGGAATTGCCCATTCTCCTGCGACCAGAAACAAGCCTGGTTCGGCGGCGGATTGGATTGGCCGAGGAAACCGCAAAGCGCTGCCCATGGCCGCGATCCCGCCAGCGAGGATTGAATGGCTCGCGTCGCGGTGAAACTCGTGAGGGGCTCGCGGATTAAGTTCGTCGGTATATTCCAAGGCTGGGGGGGCGCCTGAATGGCACGCGGAAAGGTCAAATCAGCGTGCGTCAGGACGTTTGCTCCGTCCCCATTGACGGCCAAGGAAACAAGCGGCGAATACGTCGAGAAAAACATGCCGGAGAAACGCGACAAATCGATATCCGCCTCCAGCCAATCATTCGTTGCCGCTCGAAAGAAAAACGGATCGCGATAATGGCGCGCCCGGGCAACGCTTTCCTCTAGCAAAAGATTATTGTCGCGAGCAACGCCGAGAAATGTCCAATCGCCTTCCCGGAACATTTCGATGAGATTCTCCGAGTTCGGTGCTGTGATTCGCCAACCGGCACGCGCGCCACCCAATGGACGGGCCGGAGTCCCGGCCAGGGATTCAGCAAGAATCGCGAGATTTGTTTGCCAAATCCCGCTTCGCACTTCATTCAATCGGATGGCAAAGACGAACTCGGCGGGTTTATTCGTGGGTTGCCGCACTGCAAAATAGCTTTCCTCCTGAAGCAAATCGTTCAGCAATGGCCGGATGAGGATGGCAGTCGTCTGTGGGTTTGCGGTTGCGGGTTGCGCTGCGAGCACTACCGGCGCCGGAGACAGCTTATTCAATGTTTGGGTTTCAAGGTCCTTGCTGGCCTGCTGCCCCCAAAGGCGCATCAGATAATAGGCGTTCGCCTCGACGCCAAGCTGCCGTTTGCCAATCCAATGCACCCGCGCAATCGTATCTTTGGTTAAAGGCAGAGGTGGCGCGGAGGATTTTGATGAAGATGGATTGCAACCGTTCCCGATAAATATGGCAACCGCAGCTGCCAAACCAAGGGAAACGTATCGGATGTTCATTGCGCGCATGTCTATTGCCAGAAATAACCGTGGGCCTCAAATGATAAATTCAGCGCAACACTTTTTCGGATGCACTACTCCGGTTCGTGACCGTTTTGCGTTTCGCGAAACGGCTGATGAGCCTGAAAGCTGTCGACCATTTTTTTGGCCTGTTCGGAGAGTGCCTGGTCGCCGGCACTTGAAGCGAGATTTTGCGCCTTTTTAGCCGTCGTGACCGCCTGGTCAAATTGCCCCGCTTCACCATACGCCGCAGCCAAGGTCGCAAGCGACCGCGCGTCTCCGGTGCCGGCGAGCTTGCAGGCTTGTTCGGCCAGGCGGACCGCCTCGTTGCCATTGTGAATTTGTTCGTCGGGATCTGTTGCAAAAATCCAGGCTAAATGGATCAGCGCTTCGCCCATTTGCGGATCGAGGTTAAGCACCAGCCTATATTCAGCAATGGCATCCTGGGTTTTGCCCGCGTGTTCGAGCGCCTCGGCCAGATGAGTGTGCAGTTCGGCGGTGCCGCCAGGGGGATATACACGAATCGCCTCGTAAAAATGAGGAATGGCTTCGGTGAATTTGCCCTCGTGAACAAGCATTTCGGCCAGGCTGTTCTGTGCCATAAACCAATCTGGATGTATCCGCAGACTTCTTTCCAAATGAGTCTGTGCCCCGTCCAGATCGCCCTGCTTGGCAAGGAGAGTGGCCAAATCGTACTCTGCGATAAAATGATCCGGACGCAAACGAGCGGCGTGGTCCCAAAGCGCAAAGCTGTTGCGCCAGCTGGCAATCTGCGCAATGGATAACGGAATACAAATGGCAACGGCAAATGCGGCCGCGGCGAACATCGGCCACTCGGGAAGATGGCGTCGCACGGCCAGGTCGTATCCGCCCCAAACAAGGATAATAAACAATCCAATCGACGGAACGTACATGTAACGATCCGCCATGGATTGCAATCCAACCTGCACAATGCCGATCATCGGAACCAGCGCACCCAGGAACCAAAACCAGCCCGTGACGAGGTATCTGAACTCCTTCGCACGGCGCAAAACCCAGAACGTGACATAACCAAGCGCAATGGCGGCCACCGCAATTTCCGCCAGTGAAAAAACTCTTGGATACGGGTAGTCGATCACGAGCTTCGTAGGCAGGAGTGTGTTTCGAATGTATTTGCAATACGAAAGAGCGGCATTACAGAGGCGGAATACCAACGGCAGCCGCGCGCCGCTAATCGTAATGGTTTCTTGTTGCGCCCAGACCGTCATGACGCACGAGGCACCGGACAAAAACAGCATCGGAATTTTTTCGAAGAGAATCGACCGCGGGATTAGCGCCTTAGTGGAATCTTTCAGCTCATTGCGAGAGTCTGCGAGCTTGGAAATTCGATTGAGCGGCCAATAATCCAGCAGCAACAGCAACATCGGCAACGTGACGAGTGTAGGTTTCGACATCAAGCTGCAGGAAAACAACACGAGCACCAAAATGTAACGGGTTAGCTGGCGTCTCTCCGTGTAACGAACGTAAGCCCAAATGGCCAGCAAGCCGAAAAAGGTGCTCAACACGTCTTTGCGTTCGGAAACCCACGCCACGGATTCCACATGGATGGGATGCAGAGCGAACAGCGCCGCGACAAGGCCGCTACGCCACAACGTTCCCGTCAATCGCTTTAGAAGCAAAAATAATAGCAACGTATTGGCAATGTGAAACAGGAGATTGGTGGCGTGATGACCACCAGCGTGGGCACCGAAGATCTGCCAATCAAGCATGTGCGAGATCCAGGTAAGCGGATGCCAGTTCATGGCCCTTTTGGTGGTGAAGGCCCAGGCGATGTTCGCAAGAGTCAAACCACCCTGAACATGTGAGTTGCCGGCGACGTAATCAGGATCGTCATACATCAGGAACTCGAAGTGAAATACCTGGCTGTACACAGCCAGAGTGACGACGGCCAGTGAAAGACAAACCAGAAGTGTGCTAAGGGGTTTGTTGATCGAGCGCAGCATTCCAATTTATTCGTCGGAACGATGTATCAAGTTCCCCGACGTT
>Ga0068855_100006947_pt1 | contig 13735 bp, 8 predicted proteins | sample KBSCornC52_FD_66592 | JGI IMG/M metagenome (GOLD analysis project Ga0068855, IMG submission 66592) | Corn rhizosphere microbial communities from Kellogg Biological Station, Michigan, USA - KBS Corn C5-2 | ecosystem: Host-associated > Plants > Roots > Rhizosphere > Soil ... | reverse complement strand
TGACTAATCTGGCTTCCCGTACCCGCCGTATTGTCGTCGAAGTGCCACGTGTAGGTGATGCCGTCGCGGGCGCACGCATCCGTCGCCGAGGCCGTATAGGTCTGCTGCACGCCGGGGCAGACAGTGACCGTTGCGGGGCTGATGGAGACATTGCTGAAGGCGGGCGCATTGACCTGGACGGTGACGGAAGTCTGCTGGGACGTGTTGACGCCGTCGCTTGCCGTGACGGTCGCCGTGTGCTGCCCAGACGTGGTGAAGGCGTGAGACACGGACGCTCCGGTCGTACTCCCGGAACCGTCGAACGCCCATGTGTAGGTAATCGTGCCGCTGCCACATCCCTCGGACGCTGAGGCGTTGAATTGGATCGCTTCTCCAATGCAGGCCGGGCTGGGAGCGCCGCTCGCCTGGAGATTCTGGATTCCGGCGGGGTTGACGGTCACGGTTACATTGGCCGTGTTACCGCCGCTGTCGGTCACCGTTCCCGTATGCGTGCCCGAGGTGGCGAAAGAGTGTTGAACGGTAGCGCCGGGATAGCGCGTGCCGGACGCGCCGTCGAAATACCAGTCCACGATCGTGGGGCAACCCGTGCCCGAATAGCCCGCGGAGAAGGTGATACCGGCGCCGACGCATGCCGGATTCGGAGAGGCGGAGGAGGAAAAAGTGCAGCCTCCGCCTCCGCAGTTCTGAACGGCCACCAGCACCGAACTCGCGCCGCCGCACATACCGGAGGGACTTCGGGGGGACTGTACCTGGCATCCTACCGTGTGCTGGCCCGGCGCGGTCCACATGAGCGTGATGTGGTTCCCGGAACCGCTCCCATAGGCGCCGTCCACGAACCACGTATAGCTTGCATTCGCCACCTGGCAGCCGGAGTCCGACGAAGAGATGCTCGCCGTCAGCGTGATTGCCTGGTTTGCGCAGACCGTGAGTCCCGTGGGGCTTCCCGAGATCGTGACCGTGAGGGAACTCTGGGCGCGAGATGCCGTCGTCGTCGCCAACATCAGAAAGCTGAGCACCGTCGATGCCGCAATTGACGCAATGAGCGCGCGAACATTGGTACGTCGACGCGACGATTGGAGGCGCATGGCGAGAATCCTCAACGAAAAGAGAGCGGCGTCGATTTTCGTGCAAGCATGATTGCCTGCTCGGTTTCGATTGGGATTCCGTGGGGCCGGCGGAATTTCCCTGACACGATTCAAGGGTCTTTATGTCTGTGCGCGTTTGTCTGCGTGGTCGTATGACACTCCCTGGAAGCGACAAGGAATCGCGGTGTTCGGTGGAAAACATACTCTCATCCGCCGACGGTATGATCCTCTCGAATGGCCGGCTCCGCGCGCCACGACAGGCACGACATCGTGGGCATACAGTCATCCGAGATGGAGGCATTCGCATGTCATATGATTACACCGGCAGCTCACGGAGGGACATTTTGAAAGGAATCGCGCTTGGATCGGTGGCGCTGGCGCTCGGGGAGGGGGGGCGATCGGCGACGGCACAGGCCGGGCGTGGGAGGAAGCTTCCACGGACTACAGCCGGGTCGGCGGGCGTATCTCCGGAGGCGGTCGCCGCATTCATCGACGCGGTGAACGCAAAGGTCGGCGGGCTGCACAGCTTCATGCTGCTGCGGCACGGCCAGGTCGCGGCGGAGGGGTGGTGGGCGCCCTACGCTCCCGCTCTGCCCCACATGCTCTACTCGCTCAGCAAGAGCTTCACCTCGACAGCGGTGGGCTTCGCGGTCGCGGACGGCAAGCTGACGGTGGAGGACACCGTCCTCTCCTTCTTCCCGTCGGAAGCGCCGGCTAACCCCGAACCGAACCTCGCGGCGATGCGGGTCCGGCACCTGCTCACCATGAACACCGGCCACGACAAGGATGCGACCGGGCCGACGACCGCCGCGAAGGATGGCAACTGGGTGAAGGCGTTCCTGTCGCTTCCCGTGGAGCACCAGCCCGGCAGCAAGTTCGTCTACAACAGCGCCGCGACCTACATGCTCTCGGCCATCGTGCAGAAGCTAACGGGCATGACCGTTCTCGACTACCTGACGCCGCGGCTCTTTCACCCGCTCGGAATCGAATCGCCGACGTGGGAGACCTGTCCGCGCGGCATCAACACGGGCGGATGGGGCCTCAGCGTGCGGACGGAGGACATCGCGAGATTCGGGCAGTGTTACCTTCAGAAGGGCAAATGGAACGGGAAGCAGGTCGTGCCGGAAGCGTGGGTCTCGGCGGCCACGACAAAGCAGGTTTCGAACGGCGATGGCGGCGAGAGCGACTGGACGCAGGGCTACGGCTATCAGTTCTGGCGATGCCGGCATGGGGCGTTTCGAGGCGATGGCGCGTTCGGGCAGTACTGCGTCGTCATGCCGGAGCAGGACGCGGTTCTTGCCATTACCAGCGGAGTGGGCGACATGCAGGCGGTTCTCAACTCCGTCTGGGATCACCTGCTGCCCGGAATCGGATCAACTTCGGCCGACGCGGATGAATCGGCTCTGAAGGAGAAGATCGCGTCGCTCACCGTTCCGCCTCCACCTGGAAAGCCTGTGTCGCCGACGGCCGCGCGTGTCTCGGGAAAGACATACCGATTCGAGCAGGGCAGCCTCCGGTCCGCGTCGTTCACCTTCGGCGGGGATCGCGCAACCATCGCGCTTAGGGAAGACGATTCCGAGCGGAAAATCACGGCCGGATCGAGATCGTGGGTCCGGGGGGAGTTTCCGCGGGACATCCGCGCAATCTGGCCGGCGACGCGGCCGGCGGGGAAGATCGCGGCGCGCGGCGCGTGGACGGCCGGCGATACGTACGTGCTCAGACTCTGTTACGTCGAGACGCCGTACGTCGAGACGATCACGTGCCGATTCGCGGGAGACGAGGTTACCCTTGCGCGAAAGATGAACGTGAGCTTCGGACAGCCGGACGCGCCGCCTGTTACCGGCAAAGCTGTCTGACATCGCTATAACGTGGTCGCCTGGAGCTACTCCGCGTCCTCGCGGGGAACGTATTCGCGGTTCGAGAAGGCGGCCATCGCGAGGAAGAGGAAGGCGATGATGATGCAGGCGAGGACCGACCAGGCGAGCGTGTTCGAGATGATCTCGCCGCCGTTGCCGTTGAAGATCTGCGAAACGTCCACCGATTCGGCGTCGGGCTGATCGTGGGGCGCGAGCGCGCGCAGGTACGACATCAGCGAGACCATCTGGAATTTGTCGGGCAGGTTCGGCGTCCACGATTCCCAGCCGAAAGCGAAGACGAGGCCCCAGATGAGCGGCCGCTTCAGAATCGTCGCGAAAAAGAGGAAGAGGGCGGCATACGCGAGCGCGCCGACCGGCAGGATGAGGAGGTCGCGGGCGACGAGGCGCGGCACGGACTGGATGTGCGCGATCTCGCGGGGGTAGGCGGCCTCCAGCAGCAACCGGTTGATTCGGATGCGCTCCGTCCCCTTCGGATTCGATTCCGCTTCGCGCCGCAACGTCGCCGAGACCGGGGTCTTCGCGAAGCGCTCGGCGTCCCAGAGCGGCTCCTCGGACTGAAGGACCTCGTTCAATTCCTGCGTGAGCTGCTTGCGAATCCGGCCGGGCGGGACAGCCTGCGACTTCGCGGGCAGGCCAAGCGCGCGCAGCGGGAGCGCCGATGTGTCGATCGGCGGCGGGTCGATCATGAGCTGAGTCGTGGGAGATATCTTCTCTGTCCAGAGATACTCCGAGACCGGGTCCTTGTGAGCCTTGAGCTTGTTCGCCAGGCTGGTCACGTCGCGGATGTCGGAGTTCGTGAGGACAGGCGTGCGGGAGTTGGCGCCTCCGAACGAGAAGGTCGTGAACGCAAGGAGCGCGGTGGAGAAGCAGACCGTTGCGACGATCGTGACGAGGGCCGCGGCGAACTTTGCGAGCAGGATGCGCCAGCGGGGCAGGGGCCGCGTAAGCAGATAGACGATGGTCTTCTGCTCGATCTCCTGCGAGAGCGCCCCGGTCGCGAACACCACGGCCAGAATCACGAGGATGAACCCGAATACGACGTTGTAGGAGAGGCTGGCGTAGATCTCGTCCGCCTTGTAATTCGCGGCCTTCATGTTGAGGCGGAAGAGGAGCGCGATCAGCGACGGGAGCGAGATGAGCACGAGCGCGGTCAGGATTCGCTTCGGGCGTACCATGTCGCGCATCGCGCTGCGGAAGAGATAGAGATCGCTCGTCATTTTGCGCCCACCCTTACTCGCGCCGGCGCGGGCGGCAGTGCCGGGCTCATGCCCACTCCCTGATTCGGCGTCTCAACGAGATAGCGGAAGACCGCCTCCAGGTTGTTGTCCGGCGAATCGAACTCGGTCACCACGAACCCATTCTCCAGCACGATGTCGGGAAACTGCGAGTAGAAGAGCTCCGGCGCGCGGGTCTCGATCTCCATCTTTGCGGCATTCTGGTCGTCGAAGCGCAGGCTCAGGACGTACGGCATGTCGAGCAGCCGCTTCGCCAGCTCGCGACCGCTGGAGCGCGCCGGGTCCACGGAGATGGCGATTCGGTGCGGGTGGCTGTCGATGAGACCGCGAATCTCGTAGATGTCGCCCTGAGCAACCAGCCGCCCCTTGGCCATGATGAGGATGTTGCGGGTCATCTGCTCCACTTCGTAAAGGATGTGGCTGGAGACGACCACGCACTTGCCCCGAACGGCCAGGTCCTGTAGCAGCCCGGTCACTTCGCGGCGGCCCATCGGGTCGAGGCCGTTGAGCGGCTCGTCGAGAATGAGCACCTCCGGGTCATGCACGATCCCCTGTGCAATCTTGATTCGCTGCCGCATCCCCTTCGAGTATCCGCCGATCTTCCGGTCGCAGCGGTCGGACATGCCGACCTCCTCGATCACTTCCGAGACCCGGCCCGTGAGCCGCGACGAGGGGATGTTGGACATCGCGCCCATGAGCGTCACGAACTCGCGACCGGTCATGTCGTCGTAGCCGTTCTCGATCTCCGGGCAGTAGCCGAGCCGCTGGAAGACGCGCGGGTTCGCGAACGGGTGCATTCCCAGCACGCTGACGACGCCGGTCGTCGGCCGGAGCTGGCCGGTCACGAGCTTCAGGAGGGTGGACTTGCCCGCGCCGTTCGGTCCGAGGAGCGCCGTGATGCCGGGCGGAATCGCGCACGACACGTCGTTGATTCCGATGACCTGGCCGTACCAGCGCGAGGCGTGTTCGAGGAATATCATCCGGCCACCACCTCGACCGCGCGAATCCGGAGCCGTGCCGCCACGATCCCGATGACGCAGAGACCCGCGGCGATGGCGAGCATGGCCCAGAAGGAGGGCGGCGCGAGCGTGAGCTGCTGAACCCCGCGGTGCCGCTGCCACGCCGTAATGTGCTGTGTAATGCCGAAGATGTTCTGGTTCATCCCGTCGATGATGCCGCCGATGGAGAGATGGCGGAGCAGGAGACCCTGCGAGAAGTCGCCCCGGAACCGGATGCCCCACACGGCGAGCGCAACGATGCCGGAAACGAAGTAGACTCCCGCATAGGTCGCGCCGGCGAGGACCGGGGTCTTCGACCATGCGGACGTGCCAGTCAGCAGGCTTGCGTGAATCGCCGCCGGCACCGCGCACGCCCCCACGATTCGGAGCAGAAGCCAGGGCTCTTCCTTCAGGAATCCATCGCTGTAGTAGCTCAGCAGGCAGTAGAGATAGAAGAGCAGCGACGGAATCAGCGCGACACTGAAGACCATCAGGAACGTGGACATCCACTTCCCCAGCAGATAGTCGCCCTTCGTGATCGGTTTCGACAGGTAGACGAGGAGCGCGTTCGACCGGTTGTCGGACGAGATGGCGCCCGCGCCGGTCATCAGCGCGATGCAGAAGAGCCAGAATCCCTGCCAGCCGAGGGTCTGGTAGAAGTGGACCGCGTACTTCTGGCCGACCGTGTTGTCGAAGAACGGGCTGTTCGCCGCGACGCCACCCGTCTGGCTCTGGAAGTACATGATAACGGTAGTGAAGAGCCAGGGCAGCAGGCTGAGGGCGACGAAGAGCCAGAACCACCAGCGCACGCGCAGGTATCGGACCCGCGAGACGGCGATGACCCACCAGCGAATCGCGCGGTTGTGGAGCGGGCCATCGTAGTTGCGGTAGCTCAGGTCGGCGATGGGTCCGCCGAGGCGCGCCAGGGGCGGAGGCGTCTGCGCCACGGCCGACGCCGAGCCGCCGTCCAGGACGAAGTCGTCCATCCCCCCGCCATTTTGCGACGTTCCGCGATCCTGCGTCATTCCACGGCCTCCAGAAAGATGTCCTCCAGCGACCGCACCGCCGGCCGGAACCCGCGAAGCTGCGCCCCGGAATCGCGCGCGGCGGCGAAGAGCTCGCGGCCGGCGTCGGCAACGTTGTCCGGAAGCTCAAAGCGGTAGTTCGAGCCGAACTGCTGGAGCACGCGCGCGCCGCGCCGGTCCATCGCGTTGACGAACTCCGCGGAGGCGATCTTCAGATCCACTTCTACCTGAACCGTGGTCATCCTGCGGAGCTCCGCGACGAGCCCCTGCGTAACCACCCGGCCGGTCTGCATCACGATGACCTGGTCGCAGGTCCGCTCGATGTCGGGCAGGAGGTGAGAGGAGACCAGCACGTTCACGCCCTTGCCGTGCGAGATGTCGCGGATGAGGGCGAGCATCTCGTCGCGGCCGGCGGGGTCGAGGCCATTTGTGGGTTCGTCCAGAAAGAGGAGCTTCGGGCCGTGAATCAGCGCCTGCGCCAGCTTGATTCGCTGCTTCATGCCGGTCGAGTAGGTTTCGACGTTGCGGTATCGCGCCTCGCCGAGGCCGCAGTATTCGAGGGTCTCGTGGGCGCGGCGCATCGCGTCCTTCGCGGGCATGCCGGCCAGTTCGCCCGCGTAGGCGGCAAAGGTAACGGCGTTCATGCCGGGGATATGGCAATCCTGCTCCGGCATCAGCCCGATCTTCTGGCGGATGGCGAGGCCCTGCGTCGCCACGTCCAGCCCCAGCACCTGCCCATGCCCGCCGGCCGGCTTTACGAAACCGAGCAGGGTCTTGATGAGCGTGGACTTGCCCGCGCCGTTCGGCCCGAGGAGGCCGACGCAGCCGTCCGGCACCTGCACGGTCATGTCGTTGACAGCCGTCTTGGAGCCGTAGCGAACGGTCAGATTGGTAATGGAAGCGACAGGCATGAAGTCAATCCACAAACGAGGTTCGTCAAGCCGACTGCAATGAACTACTCCGGCGGCCGAAGGATGGTTTCAGCAAATCACGGTAAAGGCGGGAAGACCGCGAATAACGCGAATGGACGCGAATAGGTCAGGGATCGGGCGTATTCGCGTCCATTCGCGTTATTCGCGGTCAGGAATCCCCGAGAATCCTTTCTATTGCCAGGCGACTTTTACTACTATACCGGCGGGGTCGTTGGTGTAGCGGACCAGGAGGGTGTCGCCATCCGGGTAGAGCGACACCTGGACCGGTTCGCCCATCGACGTGTAGGCCCTTGCGCCGACCGCGCGGCGGCCGCCGGTCCAGAGGCGCGCAACGCCTTCGGTCTTCGCGGGCGCCTGGACGAGGAAGCCGGTGGTGCCGGGCAGCTCCGATTTGGCGCGGAGGCGGCCGGATGCGGCCATGACGCGCGGGCCGCCCTTGTCGGGTCCGGCGGACATAAAGAGGCCGCTCGACCGCGCGGGAATCACCGGGTCCTCCACTACGGCGAGCGTGGGGCTGAGGAGGTTGACCCAGTCGCCTTCCAGCGTGAACTCCTTGCCCAGGGTGCGGACGGCCGTATAGGGGCCGCGGCGGGAGAGGAGCCAGCTCTGCTCCTGGTACTTGCCGCCCGCCTTCTCGTATGCGTGCTTCGCGAGGGCGCGCAGCCAGCGGGAGGACTGCGCGGTGGCGGTGAGGAAGCCGGGCGCGATTCCGACGAAGCCGACCGTTCCCTCGCCCGCGCGGGTCTCCCAGACCAGCGGGGTCTTCCGCGGGCCGAGCGTGTAGAGCGGCGTCGCGCCCTGCGGCAGCGCGTATTGCGTGGTCGTGTATGTCGGCGGGATTCGGAGGCTCCTCACGGTCTGGTCGAAGCTCGTGTCCGTGGTTTCGAGGAGGGGCGGCCGCGGGCCGGCGGGTCCCGCCTTGATCAGGTAGCCGTTCGCGATGTCGAGCGTAAGCTGGATGGGCGTCGCTTTCGGGAGGTTGTCGAAGCGGTAGACCCAGTAGCCGTCGCGATCGACGAACCGGCCGGAGCCGTTGAACTGCGAGCCGTGCTCCTCGGCGAGGAACCGCGTTTCGAGGTCCGAGCCCGTGCGGAAGGAGGCGGCGAGCCGGCCGCCGATTCGAAGCTCCGCCGAGCCGAGCCACGCGCCCCAGCCGTCCGCCGGCGTCACATCCTCGAACCGCACCTCCACGGCCCCGGTCTCCTGAGCGTACTGCGTCAAATCGATGGTGATCGAGTGGCGATTCCGGAGGTCGTGTACGGTGCCGTCACCCGTGAGAATGGTCGTGAGGTTCGGCGCTGTGCTCTCTCGACTCTCGACCATCGACTGTCGACTCGTCTTCACGCCGAGCTGGGTGAAGAGGTCGTCGAGCGGGGAGGCGAGATTCGCCTTGCGCCACCATGAATCGGTCACGTTGTTATAGGCGTCCGTGCCGCCGAAGAGGAGGAGCGAGCCACCACGGCGGGTCCAGTCCGCGAGGGCGCGGTTCAGCTCCGGGTTGTCCGGCTTCAGGTAGTCGTAGCTGACCAGCAGGGTCTTCACGCGGGAGAGGTAGCCGGCGTCGCGCAGGCGGTCGAGCGAGAGCACCTGTATGGGCACGCCGTGGAGCACGAGCGGCAGGCAGAGCCCGTAGAAGGCGTCGTAATCGCTGGGAGCGGGGTCGCCGCGCTGCCACGCCATCGAATCGGAGACGAAGACGCCGATTCCGTCGCTGCCGGCCTCGACCTGCCCGTTCGGGAAGCGCCAGAGGTCCGACAGCGCGCCGACGACCGAGTTGATGACGGTCGCGTAGCCGGGCTGCACGCGGCTGTAGATGCGCTGCGGCCAGGGCATCACCTCAAAGCTGTCCACCTGTGGGAACATGAGCGCGCCCATCAGGGTCTGCTCGTAGTTCGAGCGGTAGTCCTCCGGCGTCCGGTCCGGGTTGTCCTCGACCGGATCCATCAGGAACCAGAGCCGCCTGCCGCTGCCGCGCGTCAGGTGGTAGAGCGACGAGTACTCCAGGTAGCCCACCTCGAAGGTCCGCTCGCCGCGCACTCCCGCCGACCGCGCCGGGCTCCGCGCGGTACCGGTCCACACCTGCCCGATGATCTCCTGAAGCGCCGGAATCGTAAGGAGACCGTAGTGGGGGACGGGATAGCCCCACTGGTAGTAGGTGACGGGGCTGTGGACCGCGACCATGCGGGTCGCGGCCGGCTTCTGGCGCTGCGCGTCGTTCAGGATATCCTCGATGGAGTGGCGCTCCATCTGCCCCTTGAGCTGCTCGGATTTCCAGCGGGCGTCCACGCTGGAGTGCGGCGGCTCCCAGGGAGTGCCGTAGCGCGCCTGCCACTCCTTCTTGAATGATTCCTCATAGCCCGCTGACGTGGAATATTCCGGCTCCTCGGGGCAGACCGCGGTCGAGCCGGCGGCCAGAGCGGCGCTGTAGTACTGCTTCGCGATGTCGATTCGGGGCTGCGTCGGGACCATGTAGAAGCTGTCACCGCCGATGGAGATGGGGTTGCCGTTCCGGTCGCGCTGCACCTCGTCGGGATGCTGATCCACGTACGTCTTGCCGTCGCGGAAGCCGCCCATGGTCTGCACGGTGTACCCCGCGTCCGCCCACGACTGAATCTGGAGCGGGTCGGACGTGTAGGCGAGCACCGCGTCGGTGGGTACGCCGATGGAGGGATCGTAGCTGCCGCCGCTCTGGAAGGAGGTCTGCGGGCGGGAGGGGCGCGGAATCACGTCCGCGCGACGGCCGGGCGGAACGCCCATCATCGCCGCGACGGCGTCCGGGATTCCGTCCCCGTTCGCGTCCGGCTGGCGAATCTCGGCGGTTATGTCCTTGGCGCCGATTATGCCCGTTTTGGCTGCGAACTGGACGCGGATACCGCCGCCGAGCGGGTGATTCGCGGGCGCGGTGAAGTAGACGGTCCGGCGGGTCCCGGAGCGATCCATGCGGGAGAGCAGCGGCTTGCCGTCCGATGTCACCACATTCACGACGGGATCGCCGTCCGCCTCGAACTGGAGCACGACGCGCGCGCGGGGCGTCACGACGAGTCGATACGTCCAGAAGCCGCCCGCGTCGGCGCGCCGGAAGTCGCCGTCCACGCTGGAGCCGGAGCCGCTTAGGAGCAGGGAAACTTCGCGCGGCGAGCCGGGCTTCAGGCGGAGCGTGCGGACAATATCGGCGAGCGTGGCGGAACTAGCGGACAGAAGCAGGGCGCAGGCGAGGAGGGTACGGACAATCAAACGCTTACTCCGGAGAAGTGGAATTGTGCTGCCAATAGGATACTCCGTGAGGAGTTCATTTTGAACGGGCGGACGACGGGGTTCTTTCCGCGCCCTCCGCGGTAAGAATCCCGCCTTTGCCCGTTGCGTCACACTTTCAGAGTCTTCAGGAACGCGACGCTCTGCTGCGTCAGGTCCCAGCTCTGCTCGACGAAGTAGTTCCGCACTCCGCCCACCTTCGCAGCCCTGAACGTCTTCACCCAGTCGATCTCGCCTTTGCCCAGCGCGACCTGCGGGTGACGGCCGGTCCCGCTCATGTCGATGTCCTGAAGGTGCATCGAGAAGAAACGGCCGGGGTACTTCGTGAAGTAGTCGGCGGCGACGAACCCGTCCGTGATCGTCGACATCTGGAACTGGAACTTCACCAGCTTCGGGTCGAGCAGGTCGAGAAGGAGGTCGTAGGTCCGCCTGCCGTCAACGATCGAGACCTCGAACCCCTCGTTGTGCAGCCCCTGCTGCATCCCGGCCCCGGCAGCCGTCGCCGCGATCTTGTTGTATTCATCCGCCGCCTGCTTCACCTGGTCGAGCGTCGGATGGCTGCCGCCGTTCCCGTCACCCAGACTCGCGGTGATCATCTGCCGGATTCCGATCTCCTTCGCCCATTCGATGGACTTCTGCTGGCTGTGCCGCAGCTCGTTCATCGTGAAATGGGAGCTCTCGGACTTCATGCCGTGGTCCGACAGTATTTTGCGCACCTCCTTCGGATCGGAGAGCGATGCGAACTCGCTGCCGTAACCGATGGGCGAACAGAGCTCGAGCCGCGTCACGCCAATGTCCGCCATCATCTTCACGTATGCCGGAAAGTCTTTGAGCATCGAGCGGGTGGGCCACACCTGGCTCCCGATCGGCAGCCCGAGCGGCCCGGTCGCCGCGCCGGACGATTCCATCGCCATTGCCGCGAGGACCGGAACCGCCGCGGCCCGCATCATGAATTCCCGCCTGTTGATTGCATCCATCCCATCCTCCCTTTCCTATATCTCCCAGCCCGGCCGATACTCCCGCGTCAGGAGCTTGTTCGCCTCGGGCACATTCGTAATCCGTGCTGCGGCCGAATCGAACAGCAGCCGCTTTCCCCCGAGCCGCAGCGACACCGAGGCGAGATTCATCATGTCGCTGATGGGGCCTGCCAGCGTGAAGTCGCCATAGCTCGCCGGACCACCCCTGAACGCGGTGATCCAAGCCGCCTCGCGCCCCGGTCTCTCGCCGCCCTGCCGTGCCGGTTCCGGCACATTGTGCGCGGCCCGATAGTTCCGCATCCGCGCGTCCGGTATCAGTTGCGGGTTCTGGCTGAGGAAGCCCGCCAGTATCTTCCCCCTGTCGCCCACGAACAGCATGCCTTCTTCCGCCAGCTCCCGGTTGTCCGCCATCAGCTCCTCCGGCACGGCCGGCTTGATTCCGCCGTCGTACCAGAAGATGTCCAGCCCCGCTCGGCTGCCCTTCGGCGCGAATCGCGCGCGGACCGTACAGGCGGCCGGAAACGAGTAATCATTGTTGATTCGCCGGCAGATGTGGTCCGTAACCGCGCAGACGTGGCTCGGAGTCGATTCGACGCTGACCGGGGCGTCCAGGTCCAGGAGCTGGAAAAGCGGCCAGAGGCTGTAATGGCCCATGTCGGCAATCGAGCCGCCGCCGAACTCGTACCAGCCGCGGAAGTTGGTGTGCGTGTAGTCGGGATGGTACGGCCGGTCCAGGGACGGGCCGAGCCAGAGGTTCCAGTCGAATCCCGTCGGGATGCGGGGCCGGTCGGTCGGGAGGGTGGGGAACTGGGGCCACATGGGCCGCATCGACCAGTTGTGAATCTCCCGCAGCGTCCCGATTGCGCCGTTCTTCACCATCTCCACCGCCTGCTTCTGACCAACGCCCTCGCTGGCCGGCATGAAATGTGTGGCGATCTTCTGCGCGCGGGCGGTCTCGACCACACCGCGCGCCTCCAGCAGGCGGTTCGCCAGCGGCTTGTGCACGATGACGTTCATGCCCTTTCGCAGAGCCGCAAGCGAGATGGCCGCGTGCGTGTGGTCCGGCGTCATCACCTTGACCGCCGTCACGTCCTTCTCTCTTTCCAGCAGCTCGCGAAAATCCACCCAGGTCGCGCAGCCCTTGTACCGATCCTGGCCGCGCTTCTTCGCGTAGTACGCCTCCACGACCTCTTTGCCAACATCGCGGCCGCCCGGCACGTGGTCGCTCCCCTCCCGCCAGCTCGGGTTGTCGATGAGCCTTCGAATCGTGTCCCGAACATCGTTCTTCGACCACTCCAGGTAGTTGACTCCGTCCTTCTCCACATCGCAGACCGCGACAACCTGCACCTCCGGGCTGGCGAGAATCGGTCCGATCTCCCGAATCGCCTGCGTGCCGAACCCGATGCAGGCGAGCGTGATCTTCTCGCTGGGCGGCACATACCCGACCCCGCCGAGCACGTGCCGCGGCACGACGGTGAACGCGGCCGCGCCTCCTGCCGCCATGAGCTGCCGCCGTGACAAGGTGCTCTTCGGAGAAGGGCTGCCCGATTCATCAGGATTCCGGGACAGGGGCTCTTTGGTATCCATCATGTGCCCTCGCAAACTTCCATATTGCCGCCCCGCATCAGCGCGCGGCGGAACATTTATCGACTGCCACAATCCTGTTTGCTTACAACGTTGCGCGATTCCTTCGCCGATGTCGCGCCTTGCGACGGAACACTCAATTCCGATCCGGCGTTTTTCGGATGTGCGCATTTCAGAACAGACGTGCCATGCACACCAATACCGAAACGAGGTCGAAATGAGAACAGACAAGCGTAGTATCCGATGGCCGGCTCCGCTCGCCGCGGTGGCCGCGACAATCGCCGCGGCACTGCTGGCCGGATGCACCGAGAAGCCGCCGGACGTAACGGTCAACACCCCTCCGAGCTCCGGTCCATCCAGCACCGTCGTGGTGCCGGGCGGAAGTCCCGGTCCCTCCGGCCCTCCTGGACCGGCCGGCTCTCCTGGACCGTCGGGGTCGCCCGGTCCAGGTGGAGCCTCAGGACCGAGCGGACCGCCCGGACCTCCCGGGTCCTCCGGCTCATCGGGAGCTTCGGGCGGGAAATAGTTCGCCAGCGCATGAGACCTCGCGCAGGATTTGGGTCGTGCTGAATCCTGCGCGAGGTCTCGTCGTCGCGCTTGCGATCTGTAACCTCACCTTACGCAGACGGGCTCAACAGATTGGGTGCACACCGCGGCGGACGGGAGGCTGCACCCTCCCGCTCTCATGCGCTACGCGCCAACTCCGCACCAGACACTCACCGGGCGCAGGATGAACATATCGGTTCCGATTCGCGCCCGGTGAGTGTCTG
>Ga0068855_100006946_pt1 | contig 13735 bp, 14 predicted proteins | sample KBSCornC52_FD_66592 | JGI IMG/M metagenome (GOLD analysis project Ga0068855, IMG submission 66592) | Corn rhizosphere microbial communities from Kellogg Biological Station, Michigan, USA - KBS Corn C5-2 | ecosystem: Host-associated > Plants > Roots > Rhizosphere > Soil ... | reverse complement strand
CGCCCATGACGGCTACGAGTTTCACGGCGACCTCCTTGTCGTCCGGTCTTGATCGCGAGCAGCGTACGCCGGACCTGCCGTAGATATGCGCGCGACACCGGTTTTGTCATGCTGCGGGTCCGGCGCGCGGTCACGTGTGCGAGGCGTTCCTAGCCGTTCTGCAGTCGTGAAGCATTTAGTGTTCCGCTAGCTTTCTCAAGTGTGAGCTGGACTTTCCGGCATACCGCGTCGGTCGGTTCAAAATCGCCAGGCCTGGTCGACGCCCTTGGCATAGCTGCGATCACGGCCTAAGACAATAGATGGCGCGATCGACAGCGACCGCTGGCAGGAGGCCCGAATGCAAGCGACCGCGACGTGGGAGCTGCCGGTGGGCTGGGTCCGGATCAGCTCGCAAACCTGGGGGCCCTTCGTCATTCGCGAGCTGGTGCGCCGTCCCGACGGCGAGGTTGTCGAATTCACCGCCCGTCGACACCGGAAGGGGTACGGACCACGCCGCGCGTCCAGGCCAACCGGATCAACCAATAGCACCGAACTGGGGCGCCCCCATGCTGTTCTGTGGGCGCCGCGCGAAATCGGTTGGTGGGTCGGGGTTCTCTTCATGATCGGATCGACATGCTTCGCGGTCGGTTCGGTGCCATCGTTGTCGGAAGTCGTATCAGCGAAGGTCATCTCCTCGATCTATTTCATCGGCTCACTGTTCTTTACCAGCGCGGGCTACCTGCAGTACGTCCAGGCGTCTAGTGCGTCCGGTACCGGTGAGCACGTCGCCTACCAGTGGTTCGGGGTCAAGCCACGCGGCCTGGGTTGGTGGGCCGCCGCGGTGCAGCTACTCGGCACCTTGTTCTTCAACGTGACAACTTTCGAGGCACTGAACACGGCATTCACGGTGCACCAGCAGAACCTGCGGGTGTGGTCTCCCGACTTCTTTGGCTCGATCTGCTTCTTGATCGCGAGTTGGTTCGCGGTGAAAGAGGAGGCTGCGCCCGGCCAACGCCGGTGGCGTTGGAATGAGATTCCGTGGCGCATCGTGTGGCTCAATATGGTCGGTTCGATCTTTTTCATGCTCTCAGCCATTGCCGCGTTCGTCCGGCCCGCAACCGCGGAGGTGGTCTCGGCCCGCATCGACAACAGCGGAACGTTCTTGGGCGCCGTGTGCTTTCTGTGGGGCGCCTGGCTCTTGCTCGTCGAACTGGCCGACAGCGCTCGCGCCTCGGCTCCGGTCGCGCGGACGGAGTAACTGAGGCATTAAGCGGGGAACGCGGCCGGTCAGGACGGCCGGCGGCGGGCGACGGTGAGCACCGCCACGATGACGAGCAGAGCAGCGAGAGCAACGAAGATCACGGTCTCCACGGTTTGAATCGGCCAGAAGTGTGCGGCCGGTTGGTACGTCACGGTCTCGTGCAAGGTGAGGCCGGCGACCTTCGGTTTGCAGGCGGCGATTGTGGCGGGATCCAACGGCTGGGGGTCGCCGCCCGCCGTCGCGGCGGGTCGCACGCTCGGACAGTATCGACTGAATACATCGAAACTGAGCTCGTTCGGGACGTAGCGGTGGCCGGTGCTGTCGGTGATTGTGGCGGTCTGGATCCAGTCGCCCGGCGTCAACGTCGAGAGGTACCCGTCCTGCAACGGTCCGATCCGGCGCTGCAGCAGCGTGGCCACGTCGACGTTGTAAGTGTGGGTGACCGCAGGCCAGAAGTTTCCGCGGATCCAGTGGATCGGGATACGGACGGCGGCGTAGACGATCAGAGTGACGGCCATCGCCGGGATGGTGCGGCGGATGAGGGCGCTGGCAGCAACCCCGAGGGCCAACGCGAAGAGCATGCACGCCACTGGGACGATGCCCTGGGTGTCGTACCAGGTGCTGTTGTAACGCCCGCCGAACGCAGCCGTGAGTGGGTCGAGGGTCCAGGCGGCGAGCAATCCGAGAATGAGGGCCAACCCGGCCAGTGCGCCGAAGATCAGCACGATCTTCACCGTGATCCAGCGCAGCGGGCTCACCGTCTGTGTCCAAGCCAGCCGGTGGGTACCGGCCTCGTACTCGCGCGAGACGAGCGGCGCGGTCCAGAACATCCCGGCCAGGAGTGGGATCGCGATCAGCGCCGCCGTGAACGGCGGGATGGTGTGGAAGGCGCGGTGCAAGGCATCGAGGGCGTCGTTGCAGTTACCATCACGCGTCGTGCACCCGGGCAGGCCGAGGGCACTGGCCCGGCTTCGCGCAATCGAGCCGACGGCGAGCATCGCGGCGACGAGCCCAGCGAGGATGACCGCCCAGACGGCGGCTTCAGCGCGGTGCTGGCGCCAGGTCGTCCAGATCACAGCCGACTTGCCTCCCTTGTCACCCGCGGCGGCCCCGCCTGCTCACGAGGGACAACCGAGTGCTCGAGATAGGCCAGCACGAGTTCCTCCAGATCGACCGGTTCCGTGGTCAGAGCTGGGTTCAGCAGCCGCTGGCTAGTGCGGATCAGCAGCCGAGTGTGACGTTCGTGGCGGTATTCGGCCAGGACCTCCACGCCGCTGGGCAGTCGCGACGTTTGCTCCGGCGCTCCGGACAACCAGTGGTGCTCGCCAAGGAGTTGATCAAGATCACCCGCCAGCCGGACTTCGCCGTCGCTTATCACGACGAGGTGATCGCACACCCGGGCGAGGTCGCCGAGGAGGTGGGATGACAGCATGACCGTCATATTCGAGGCGACCGCGCTGTCCAGTAGGTTCTTGAGGAACTCTCGCCGAGCAAGTGGGTCCAGCGCGGCCAATGGCTCGTCCAACAGCAAAACCTGCGGTTGTTTCGCCACAGCTAGGGCAAGTGCTACTTGCGCCCGCTGCCCGCCGGACAGCCTCCCGGCGCGGCGGTTGAGGGGCACGTTGGCACTGGCCAGTCGGGCATGGGCCAGGTCGTCGTCCCAGTTCGGGTTCATGGCGCGACCGAAGTGCAGCATGTCGGCGACGCTGAACTCTTTGTACAGCGGGCAGTCTTGGGCGAGAAAGCCGATTCGGGCGAGGAATGTCGGTTTGCTGCTCGGTTGTTCCCCGACTACGCGCAACTGTCCCTCTGACGCTGGGAGCAACCCGACCAGCATGTTCAGCAGCGTCGTCTTGCCGGCGCCGTTCGCCCCGACGACGGCCGTGATCGACCCGGTCGGCAACGACAAGGTGCACTCCCGTAGTCCCCAAAGTTGGTGGCCGTAACGGTGACCGGCGCGAACGGTCTCGATTGCGATCTCAGTGGCCGCACTCATGCGCTGGCCTGCTGGTCAAAATTCCGCATGGTTGCCTCGATGACGTCCATGATTCCGTCGTCGTCCAGGCCTGCGGCGCGGGCGGCGGCCAGCCAACGTTCCAGCCGCCGACTCAGCGCGGCCAGCGACGCGGGGGTGGACTGACTAAGACTGCGCTGGACGAAGGTACCCTGCCCTGCTTTGCCGACCACGAGTCCCTCATACTCCAGTTCCCTGTACGCCTTCTGCACTGTGTTCGGGTTGATCGCGACGCTGGACGCGACCTGGTGCGCGGTCGGCAGCTGGTCGCCCGGCTGCAACCACCCCAGCCGCAGCGCCTGTTTGACCTGGGCAACCAGCTGTGCGTACGGAGGCTGTCCACTCAACGTGTCGATCCGAAAGTCCAACACACACATAACCCTAGTTTGACTAGGTAGATAGGTAAAGGGTTTTTTATTGTCGCGGGCTAGGCTGCGGTTGCTGTTAGTCGGGACAGGCCGTCGGCAAGGAGCGTCCGCTGGGCCCGGGCCGTTGGCCCGGCGGATTCGAAAACTGCTTGCAGGGCAATCCCGAGAGTCAGGGCGACGACCTGCTGTGCGAGCCGCACGGTCTCCGACGGTTTCTCGGCTAGCCGACGATCTTGGCGCAGTAGCTTCTCGACCCGGGCGCGCGCCCGAGTGACATGGCCGTCTTGCACCTCGGCGAGCTCGGGATCGCTGACCGCAACGCCCCAGAACGCAATGATGACTCGCCAGTCAGTCAGTCGCTGGTCGTCCAGCGGGAGCCACGCTTCCAGGCCGGCTTGCAGGTCGCCGCCGTCGGCGATGGCCGCCTCGAATCGCACCGTGGTCCGGCTCGCTGCGGCGCGCAGGGTAGACAGCAGGAGGTCACGTTTGTCCGTGAAGTAGGTGCTGACGATGGCCGTGCTCGAACCGGCGGCTTCCGCCACCCTGCGGAACGTCAGGGCGGCTACTCCTTCTCGTGCGACAAGCTGCGCGGCAAGGTCGGTGACGTGGGCACGTTGGCGGGGACGATCGACCTGGATTGGCACAGCGCGATCATGCCGAACTCATGAACTCTGTGACAAGTGTCAGATGATGATTGTAATCTGACAGTTGTCATGCGATGCTTTGTGGTAGCTCTCGTCCGCCCCGTAGGGAGATCCCATGGTTCATGTGCCCACTCGCGGTGACGCCCCGGTCCGCTTCGGTCCGGGTGTCCCGATGGTTCCGGATATCGGGCCAGGGATCGTCGATGCCGCTGTCTATACCGATCCCGAGCGCTACGAACGGGAGCGGGCGACCGTGCTGCGCAACAGCTGGCAGGTCATCTGCCGCTCGGCCGAGATCGCCAATCCGGGGGACTTCATCAGGTGGGAGGGGCACGGCGAGACGATCATTGTGTGCCGCCGCCGCGACGGTGGTGTCTCCGGCTTCCATAACGTCTGCCAGCACCGGGGTGCCCGGATCGTGAAGGAGCGCTCGGGATGCGCGCGCCGGTTCACCTGCCGCTGGCACAGCTGGGTCTACGACCTGGAGGGCGCCGTCGTCGGTGTCCCCGACCGCGAGGACTTCGACGCCGGTGAGTTGGACGGGCTGACGGCACCGGCGGTCGAGTGCGCCGAGTGGGGCGGCTGGGTCTGGGCCACTCTCGCCGGCCCGGGCAGCACGCCGCCGCTGCACGAGTGGCTCGGCGGGGAGATCATGGCCGACCTCGGCACCTACCGAATGGAGGACATGAAGCTCGTCGAGAAGCTCGTCTGGGAAGTGCCGGTCAACTGGAAGGTGATTGTCGACGCGTTCAACGAGAACTACCACGCGGCCCACCTGCATGCGAAGAACACCAAGCCCCAAGACGTGCGCGACGGCCGGTTCAGCACCTATTTCGTCTTCGGCCGGCACGGCATGATGGTCATCCCGTACAAGGGCGTGCTGCCCGAGTTACGCGAAACGCTCGACCACCACATCGCGATCTGCCACTACACGATCTTTCCGACGTCGGTATTCAATTGCAATCCGAGCCACATCCAGCTGTTCCGGTCCGTGCCGCTCGCCGTGGATCGAAGTCGGTTCGAGTGCTGGGAGCTGCAATACGCCGACGGCGGTGAGGACTACGAGACGACGGTCAACGAACACTGGGGCCGACTCAAGGGCGTAGTCGCTGAGGACGTCGAGATCTGGGATGAAGTCGCCCCGACCCGGCAGTCCTACGGGTACCGCCGCAACATCCTCAACGATCGGGAGTGCAAGATCACCTCGTTCCACCAGACAGTGCAGGACATGCTCGATGGGTGATCCGGCCCGAAGCTACTGACCTTCCGGAACGGGCGGTCCGAACTGGTCAGGTCGACTGGAAGCAGCCGCTTACCTCGGCAAGGTGCTGGGCCGCGACGATCTTCATAGAATGCCCGGGGTGCGGGACACTGGCAGTAAGCGGAGCGAGCCGGGGATCCGCGTACTACAAGACGCCTCACGGCGGGATTATCGCGAATCGGGTCGCCCGCGGCCCATCCGCATATATGAGTGGGAGCCGCAGTCCCCGGCCGGAACGCCCGTTCCGCTGGTTGTCGTCTCGCACGGAACCGGCGGTTCCGGCGGTGACATGCGGTGGTTGGTCGAGCCGCTGGTCGCGGCCGGCTTCCGGGTGATCGCAGTGGATCACCACGGAAACAACTACGTCGGCGGGTACGAGCCCGAGGGCTTTCTGTTCGTCTGGGAACGACCGAGAGACCTCACATTCGTGCTCGACGTGCTCGCCGACGAGCAGCCTCATGGGCCGGTGGGCGCGGCCGGATTCTCCGTCGGTGGCTACACCCTCGCGGCCCTGGCCGGCGCGCGTCTCGATCCGCAACGCGTCGCCGCGGCCTTGACCGGGCGGGCGCCGCTGCCACTCATTCCGGAGTTTCCAGGCGTGTTAGCGGCCTTACGGCAGAAGGTCTCCGAGGACATTATCTCGGCCGCCGTTAACGCGGCGGGGGCTGATGCGTCCGACTCCCGAGTCCGGGCCGCCTTCCAAGTCGCCCCCGGTATCGGCTCGTTGTTGACGCCGGAGAGCCTGCGGGCCGTGCCGATACCGGTAGAGATTCGGTGGGGCGGAGCAGACACGATCATGACGTTCGAGGAGAACATCAGGCCCTACTTGGAGAACATCTCCTCGAGCGGCGGCCGCTCCGCCGGGCCCGAAGTCCGCCACGAGGACTTCTTCGAGCCGGAGCCGGCCGACCCGGGCGATGCGATCACGAGTCGGTGCCGACGCAGCCGGGTTCCTCCGCGAGCACCTCACCTGAGCGGACCGCACAGCGTGGAGGTACGAACGGTTGCCTGCCTCCGGGCCGCTGATCAGCCGGGTCGGTGCGATCGAGACCGGCCTTCTCGACTTCCAGGTGCGGTGAGATTATCTCTGCATCTGGGCGGAGGAGATTGCGCATGGACGTCGCGAAGCTTGACGGACTGCAGCTGTTCGAAGGCCTGTCGATGCAACAACGTGAGCTGGTCGCGCAGTATGCGGTCGAGGTCGACGTTCCGGAGGGCAAAGAGCTGGTACGTGACGGTGCCCTCGCCTGGGATTTTTACGTGATTGAAGAGGGCAGCGCGGAGGTCAGGCGCGGCCAGAAGACACTCGGGACCTTAGGCGCAGGGGATTTCTTCGGCGAGATGGGCGTCATGGCGTCCGACCGTCGACGGACTGCAAGCGTGGTGGCCATGTCGCCGATGAAGGCAATCAGGTTGACAACGCACCAATTGCGACAGATTGCAGACGAGTCACCCGATGTCACAGAGCGTCTGCGCGCCGCGATCGCGGATCGCGGACAACGTCTGCTCTAGGTCATCGCACCGGCGCTGGCCGGGCGGACGAGCAATCGGGTAATAGCGTCGAACGGTTTGGCGACGTCGTCGGCCGGGTATAGGTGCATCGGCTGGTGGTCTGTTCAAAGCCAGCGGAGCCACACTTTTGACACGGGGTCACATGATGACGACGAGCGGCGAGCACGACCCGCAAGCGATCGACTGGGCTAGCCACGATGCGTTGCGCGAGGCGGTGGCCGCTGCCCGGCGCGAGCGTCAGCAGCGTGGCGAACGGTATGTGGCGCGGCACCGTCCCGGGTCAGCAGACAGTGCGGATGGGCAAGACCCTGATCGGCAAAGCGCCTGAATCGCCTTGCGGAGGGATGCATCAGGCGCGCAAGGTCGAGATCCAGTGATTCCTCCGACGCCGCTCCCCCAGGCCACGGCGCGCCGGCTCGGCGAACGCGTCGGCCGCCGCCTCGTCACCGGCGGGATCTGGCCGGTAACCGTTCTCACCGCGGCGGCCGATTGATCGACTGCGAGGCGGGAGATCGGGCAAAGGCCGCGGCGACTTCGGTGCGCGAGCGGAACCCGTGCTTGCGGAAGACATTGCTCAGGTGTCGCTCGACAGTCTTCGGGCTCAGGAATAGCGACGCACCGATCTCCCGATTCGACATGCCCTGTGCCACGAGCAGAGCGACCCGCGTCTCCTGCGACGTCAGTGGCTCGTCACCTGTCAGAGGCCGACGTCGTGCCACGGCGCCCGTTGCGGCCAGTTCGTCCGCCGCCACCCGGCTCCAGTGCGTGAGGTCCATGGAGTGGAACGCATCTCCTGCGGCGCTCAAGTGCCCGCGGGCAGCGACCCGTTGCCCAGCCCGACGAAGTCGGCCACCGTACAGCAGTCTCGTCCGCGACGTCTCGAAGGGATCCCAGGCCCGGCGATGCGCCTCGATAGCTGCTTCGAAGGCCTCCTGGGCAATGACGTCGTCCCCGACCGTGATCGCCTTGCATCGGTGTACAAACGCGATGGAGAGCGGAGCTGCTGCTGGCGGAGTGGCCTGGGCATAGCGGGCGGCAAGCGCCCGCGCGTCCTCCAGCCGGCCCAGCCCGACGTAGGCCTCGACGAGCAAGGGAGCGACGCCGAGGGGCTCGCCGGCCGCTCCGACACCGCCGTCGACCGCGAGCCGTTGCTCGAGCAGGGAGACGACCTGGCCCAGGTCTCCACGGCACAGGGCGCAGAAGGCGAAAGCCATCGCTTGGTGCGCCGCCGCACTCGTTGTACCAGCCCGGTCGGTGAGGACCCGGGCCCGGGCCAGCGCCGTGCTGGCCTCGTCGTGGAGGCCACGGGCTGCCGACTGCCAGGCCAGCATCTCCACTGCAACCGAGGCGTCGGCGGCGTAGCCCAAATGTGCCGCGAGTTCGGCTGCCTCGCCTGCGTCGGCGAATGCGCCGGCATGGTCACCGAGCCACGCCCGGCCGGAGGCCAGGACGGCGAGGAGCGGGATCAGCACCCCGACCGCGCCCCTGCGGCGTATCTCCTGCAGTCGGGGCACACCGACTGTCACCGCGTCGGCGACTTGCCCGGTGACGCCAGCCGCGATGGCAGTCAGCAGCAGGGCTCGCGCGTCGTGGCGCAGTGACGGTGAATCGGCCAGCCGCCTCACCTCGGCGAGCCTGGGAAACCCCGCATCGAGATCACCGGTCAGGACGAGAGCAAGGCCGCCCGTGAAGTGAGCCAGGAGCTGCTGCTCGGGGTCGGCCGGGTCCGCGACCGCGTCGATCCGCTGGCCACAGTGCGCCAGTCCCGCGAGGTCGTTGAGGCGGAAGTGGGCGACCCCGAGTTCCGTGAGCGCGCGGACCAGCGCCGCGCCATCGAGCACGAACGAGGCCGCGCTCAGATGCTCCACTGACTGAGGGACCGAACCTGCGTACTGCTCGAGCATCCCCAGCGTGAACAGCGCCTCGCCTCGGATACGGTCTGGCGCGCTGCCCGACAGCACCGCCGATACCAGAGCTCGGACTCTTGCGACATCTCCGGCCAGGAAGGCGTCGTGGGCGGCGGCGGCAAGCCACTGCGCGGCCAGGTCGGCATCCGGACTGAGATCGCACGCGCGTTCCAGTGCCGCGCTGGCGGCCGCATAGCCCAGACGGTGGCGGTCGGCTTCGGCGAGCCGCGCCAGTTCGTGGGCGACGTCAGAGTCGGCGCCGACGATTGACGCGGACCGATGCCACACCCGCTCCCTATCCCGAACGGGAAGCGCGTCGGCCAGCGCGCCATGTGCCTCGAGCAGTTCGGCGGCCGTCGCCAGCTCCAACACAGTGCTGCGAAGCAGCGGATGCCGGAACCCGTAGCGCGCCCGGTCGCGGATCAGCACACCGTGCTGGACAGCCTCGTCCAGTGCGGCGGCTGGGTTGACGTCCATCGCGGTGAGCACTGTTGCGACGACTCTCTCGGCTGCGCCGGACAAAGCGAGGACAAGCACCGCCCGCCAGGCGGCCGGAGACAGGCCGGCCAGGGTGGCCCGATACAGCCTGCGCAGCCGTTCGCCGACGGGCAAGGGGTCGGGGAGTGGGGCGGTTCCGAGTTGCTGCGCACTGTCCAGCTGTTGCGACACCTCGAGGAGGGCGAGTGGATTTCCCACCGTCTCATGCACCAGGCGCTCCACCACAGTTCGCGCCGTTCCCGCAGGGAGCAGCGTGGCAGCAGCCATAGCGGAGAGGCCGCCGAGCCGGAGCACAGGAAGATCATGCGCGAGGCCAGACGGCACGGTGTCGGTGCGGGCGGCGAGGAGGAACGCGACGGGATCGGGCCCCAGCCGACGGACGGCGAACGTGATAGCAGCGGCCGACTCGCGATCGAGCCACTGGAGGTCGTCGACGAGCACGAGGACCGGCCGCTGCTCAGCGCAGGCCGCGAGCAATGACATCGTTGCGGCCGCAACCAGGAACGGGTCGGCTGACGCTGGCGCGGGTGACCAGCCGAGCGCCGTCCGCAGCGCGGCGGCCTGTGACTCGGGTACCTCGGAGACCAGGTCGCGGATCGGGCTGACCAGCTCGAGCAGCCCGGCGTGCGACAAGTGCGACTCAGACTCGACTCCCCGTGCGGTCAGACATCGGAAGCCGTCGGCTAACCCGCTAGCCGCTTCGAGCAGCGTCGTCTTGCCCACCCCGGGCTCCCCCTCGATCAACAGCGCCGTAGACCGGCCAGCAGCCGCCTCGGCGAGCCGCGCTGCGATGTCGTCCAGCTCCGTCTCCCGCCCGACCAGGGCGGCCGAGGTCTTGAGGGTTTTGCCGGACGCGACCTCCGTCCCCCCGGCGCCACCCTCGACAGGAAACCCGCCGCCCGAGGGAGTCACTGATGCGGACATCAGAACTGATCGTAGAGAAACTGGAGCGCTGGCTGGCTTGGCCCGGATGGGTGTACTTCACCGGCTGGTGCTTCCCACCGATCGCGCGGTCCCGTCCGCTGCCTCCGAGTCCCGACGATCGCGGTCTCGCCGAGATGGCATCGCGCCGGTACGCCGACCGGGTTCGTGGCTAGGAGCTGCCGTGATCACCTTCGCCGGCGTCTCGCACGTCGCGTTCACTGTGACCGACCTGGACGCCAGTCAGCGCTTCTACACAGATGTGCTCGATTTCGTCGTTGTGATGGATGTGGGGCATGGCCGCATCTGCATGCACCCCGACACTGGATTCACGCTGGGCTTGGTCAAGCACGAGGGAGCTCATGGCGGACCCTTCACCGAACTGCGCACGGGACTGGACCATCTCGGGCTGACCGCCTCATCACGGCGTGAGCTCGAGGAATGGGAGCGTCGCTTCGATGAACATGGTGTCGTCTACACACCCATCCGGGACATGGAGATGGGACACCACTTGAACTTCCGCGATCCCGACGGAATCGCCTTAGAGCTCTACGCCCCCAACCAGCTCGCCCTGACCGCTCGAGCGGCCTTGGCGTCCGGACACACGACATCGGCCGACATCGCGGCCTTCGTGGCAGAGCACGTCGGCCCGGACTATGTCCCGCGGGCCTATGCGACCACCAAGGTGCGGGCGGCGCCGGTCAAACGGCCGAGCGTTTTGTCATCCGCTTGACCAGGAACGACGCAATAGCAACAACGACCACTGCGCCGATCACTGCCCCGACGATGCCACCCCAGTCGAACTTGTCCGTGTCGCCTATGCCAAAGATGCCGTGGAAGATCCAGAAGCCGAGGACTGCACCTACCAGGCCCAGCGCCACGGAGGTCAACCACGACCTCCAGCCGCGCATGTACCGGAAGGCATCGTTGGGTATCAGCGCGCGAGCGATCGCCCCGGCGACGAACCCCAGCGCCAACGCGGCGATGAAGCTACCAATATTCATCGACCCTCCCCGCTCTGCTCCTCAGGGCGTGCCCCAATCGATCTTGCAAACATGAATGCTACAAGGAGTGCCCAGATTGGGCACCTCGGCGAGCTTGCGGCGAAGGAAACGGAGCCTGACGGATCACATTCTCGGCGACGATCACTTGTCGGCGAGGCCACGGTGAACCCGGTGACGATATGGAGTGGCCGCCGTGCCGAGCGACCGGAGAAAGCACCCATCTCGGCGGCGACCGTTGCGGGTTCGACTGGCGACTGGATGTTGCGATACGGACCAACGGAAGTGGATCAGTAGGTGATCGTTGGGAACTCGGCTTGGGCCCGCGCCAATTCCCGGGTCCACCTGTGGGGCCAGCCGAAGGCCTGTCGGGCCAGGTCGGTGACGTCGCCTCCGGCCGCGCCGCTGGTGAAATGCAGGTATTCGCCCCAGGTCAGGTCGCGCACGTAGTGGGTGTCCGCGCCGCGCGGGAAATGCCCGGCCAGCAGCCTGAAGAACCGCACCATGACCTGCGGGCCGCCGCCGGTGTCCGTCCGCAGTGGACGCCACCAGTCCCGGAACCAGTGGGTGTCCCGGCGGGGGAAGGCGTCCGAGGTTCGGTCGAACACCGTCGCGGCGTCGGCCGCCCACTGATGCCGCCCGAGTGCTGTGTACACGTCGTAGATGAAGAACTCGGCCCACTTGCTGTCGCCCCAGATCGGGAACGCCGGCGATCCCCACGCGCCGTTGTTCGCGCCCTCAACGACGTGGGAGATCTCGTGCGTGACCATCTCGTGGATGCCGCTGTCGCCCTCCCGGTACGGGCCGGGACCGCAGTCGGTGACGTTGCGGTTGTCGTGGCTCGGGTCCTGATAGCTGGACGGATGCCCACCGGCGTACCGGCCCTGGTGGAAGATCGAGTACAACAGCGGATCAGGTCCGAACTCCCCGAACGTCTGCTTGGTGTACCGCCAGGCCTCGTCAAGGTAGGGCAGCAGCCAGCCCGCGGCATCCTCGTTCACGTCCGCATCGAAGTAGACCGCGACGTCGCTGGTCGCCCCAGCCAGGCGGAGCAACTGGTCGTGCTCGAACCAATGCTCCCGCCACGTCGGCGGCGGACCGCTGTTCATGCGCCCATCCTCTCCCAGCGGTACCGAAGGACAGGAAATGTCGGCGCCTCAGCTGACCTTGACGACAGGCCGCTCCAAACTCAGATCAGTCAGTCCTGCCCCGGAACTCTGTTGTAGACCGACACGTCCCTGACCGTCATGGTGCCGCCCGATGTCGTCTGATCGCTCGGGGCGGTGCATTGGCAGACACCGTCGGGGAAACCGCCACCGATGGCCAGATCAAAGATGATCGAATAGCCGTGGTCGACCGCCGCCGTCCATGCCGCCCGGTCCACCTGGTTCTCGCTGACCTGGAAGAACTGACGCCCGTCGAGATACCAGCGGATCTGCTCCGCGGTGGGATCGGTCCGATCCACAATCACCATGTAGGTGTGGAACCCGGTCTGGCAGCCCGGGCACCGGAGCAGCCCGCTCGAGATCCCGGTGAACTCATGGCAGGGCCCGAGAGTTCCGTCGGGATTGGACTGGGTGAGATTGCCGCAGTGCAGCGTCCCGGCCACTTCGTTGAGCGCGTTCACGTCCTCGAGAATGTCGATCTCCCCGGTCCCAGGCCAGTCGCCCGGACCGAGCATCCAAAAGGCCGGCCAGTAACCGAGGCCGACGGACGGATTGGGTTGCCGAATGGTCGCAGTGACGGCCATCTCGCCCCCAGCCGGCGCGCCGAACTCGCTGCTGATCGTCTGGATCCGCCCGGACGTCCACGACTGGCCGTGCCCGAGTGCCGTGATGTCGAGATTCCCGTGGCCGTCCAAGTGAACGTTGCTCGTCGAGTTAGTCATGGTCTCGATCTCGCCGGTACCGAAGACGCCTGTCCCGGTGTTGTACTTCCATACCGACGGGTTGACTCCGCTGCCGGCGGCACCATTGAAGGTGTCGGTCCAAACCCGCGTCCATCCCGGTCCGCCAGGACCGCCGGGTCCGGCGGCCTGCACCGCCGCCGAGGCCACGGCCGCAGGCGGCACCGCCACGACCATGGCGGCCAGGACGGCCACTGCGCCGATTCGTCCGCGCGTCAGTCTCACCATTGCTACGACCTCCTATCGCCTCATAACTGCCTGGCCAAGCTCGCAGCGACGACCGCGAGCGGTGGCACTGCCGGGTTCGTTTCACATGCCTGATTTGTCCTACCGCCGCTCAGCCATGAAGTCAACGGCCGCGTCGCCCGCGCGATCGGCAACCGAGCGTCCTCGCGATAGCGGGCGCCGGGACCGCGGGGCCCGAGGTTGCCCTGGTGTAGACGACGAGGAACCTTGCGCTCGG
>Ga0068855_100006945_pt1 | contig 13736 bp, 9 predicted proteins | sample KBSCornC52_FD_66592 | JGI IMG/M metagenome (GOLD analysis project Ga0068855, IMG submission 66592) | Corn rhizosphere microbial communities from Kellogg Biological Station, Michigan, USA - KBS Corn C5-2 | ecosystem: Host-associated > Plants > Roots > Rhizosphere > Soil ... | reverse complement strand
GGGTATTTTAGCTCGAATAGTTCCACGCTTCCCTGGGCGAAGAAAACAGGCAACCTTACGATTCGGCCTTTTTCTGTGGTGCATTCCATTATTTATGATGAGAAGCTGGGCAAAGCATCGGGCGTCAGGGTGATCGATACCAATACCAAAGAAGTTTTTGAATACAAGGCGCGGGTCATTTTCCTGAATGCGTCGGCATTAAATAGTAACCTGGTGCTGCTGAATTCTACATCAAACCGTTTCCCTAATGGGTTGGGAAATGACAATGACCTATTGGGTAAATATGTGGCCTTTCAGAACTACCGCGCCTCGGTAGGCGCCGAATGGGACGGCTTCCTGGATAAATACTATTTCGGCAGGAACCCTACCGAATTGATCCTGGCCAACTACCGCAACCTGCACCAACATGAGACCGATTATTTCGGCGGATTCACCACGTTCATGGGCGCCTACCGCGATCCGCATGCCGAAGCCGAAGGGGTAGGCGGAACTTACAAAGACGCGCTCACAGAACCGGGCGGCTGGAAATTATATATGTATATGCAGGGGGAAACCGTACCGAAGATCACCAACCACGTACGGTTGAGTAAGGATCAAAAGGATCAGTGGGGGATACCGCTGCTGATCACGTCAGTCGAGTACGATGATAATGATGAACGTATGATACAGGATTTTTTGAAGGAAAGTAAAGAAATGCTGGAGAAGGCGGGCTGCAAAAATATCCAGACTCACGAGAACAAACAACCGCCCGGACTCGACATCCATGAAATGGGCGGCTGCAGGATGGGCAAGGATCCGGCGACTTCGCTGCTGAATAAATGGAACCAGTTGCACCTGTGCAAAAATGTTTTTGTAACCGATGGCGCCTGTATGACCAGCACCGGCAATCAAAGCCCGTCCATCCTTTACATGGCGCTTACCGCCAGGGCCGCGAATTACGCCGCGGACGAAGTGAAAAAAGGAAATTTATAGTTACATTGAGTTGATATTAAATACCTGGAAGTTTTATCTAAACCACGCACTATGAAAAAACTTTACGTTGCCCTTTGCGTTGCTCTTATATTTTCATGCATTATAAACAAGGCATCGGCACAACAGGATGCTATTGGCAAAAAAGTGGATTCCGTTCTTGCCAAAATGACATTAGCCGAGAAGATCGGCCAGATGAACCAATACAACGGCGACTGGGAAGCCACCGGTCCGGTAACCAGGGATGTAGGCAACAAGCTGGACGAGATACGCCAGGGACGCGTGGGCTCGGTACTGAATATTATGGGTACGGAACACGTCAAAACGTTCCAGGATGCAGCCATGCAATCGCGCCTGAAAATACCCCTGCTGTTCGGGCAGGATGTGATACATGGATATCGCATTACGTTCCCAATACCGTTGGCCGAAGCCAGCAGCTGGGATATTGATGCTATAGAAAAGTCGGAACGCGTTGCCGCTACCGAGGCATCTGCATCGGGTATTAACTGGACATTCTCGCCAATGGTAGATATAGCCCGCGACCCGCGTTGGGGGCGTGTAATGGAAGGCGCCGGTGAGGACCCTTATCTCGGCTCGCTGATCGCTGCCGCACGAGTACGCGGTTTCCAGGGTCGCGGATTGGGCAGTATCGACGCGGTTATGGCCTGCGCCAAACATTTTGCCGCCTATGGCGCGGCGATCGGCGGCCGTGACTACAACAGCGTGGATATGAGCCTGCATACCTTGTGGCAATATTACCTGCCGCCGTTCAAGGCCGCCGCGGATGCCGGAGTGGCGACTTTTATGAACTCGTTCAACGACTTGAACGGAACGCCCGCCACGGCCAGTACTTATTTGCAGCGCGAGGTATTGAAGCGGCAATGGAATTTTAAAGGTTTTGTGGTGAGCGATTGGGGCTCCATTGGCGAGATGATCAATCATGGTTATGCAAAGGACAACTATGAGGCTGCGGAGGAAGCGATAAGCGCCGGCAACGACATGGATATGGAAAGCCGCAGCTATATCAACAACCTCGAGAAATTGGTTAAAGATCAAAAAATTTCATACACCCTTATAGACGACGCGGTGAGCCGGATATTGCGGAAGAAGTTCGAGATGGGACTTTTTGACGATCCTTACCGTTTCATCCAACCGCAGCGGGAAAAAAGTATGCTCAACCTACCCGAAAATGTAGCCCTGGCCAGGGAAATGGCCCAGAAAAGCATCGTGCTATTAAAGAATGATCGCAACTTGTTGCCGCTGTCTAAAGATATTAAGACCATCGCGCTCATCGGCCCGCTGGTGAAGGCCAAAAAGGAATTGAAAGGTTTTTGGTCGCTGGATATCGATCCTAATGAAAATATCCCGTCGGTGATGGAGGCATTGCAAAAGCAACAGCCGCAAACGCAGTTCCTGTTTTCAAATGGCTGCAATATTAATGATCAGTCGAAAGCGGGTTTCGCCGACGCAGTAGCGACTGCAAAGAAATCAGAAATAGTGATCATGGTAATGGGCGAGGCGCCCGATATGACCGGCGAAGCAAAAAGCAAGGCCAATATCCACTTGCCCGGCGTGCAGGAAGACCTGATCAGAGAGATCGTTTCCACAGGTAAGCCCGTGGTGGTGATCATGATGGCGGGCCGGCCGATGGTGTTTAACTGGACGGCAGACCATGTTCCGTCGATACTCTATACCTGGTGGCCGGGCAGCCAGGGCGGCAACGCTATTGCTGATGTGCTGTATGGCGCCTACAATCCATCGGGCAAATTGCCGATCACTTTCCCGCGCACAGAAGGTCAAATACCGATTTATTATAACCACCTGAATACAGGCCGGCCCGCCGCGAGTGACACGGATGTGTTTTATAAATCGGCGTATATCGACCTGCAGAACTCGCCGCGCTACGCTTTTGGCCATGGATTGAGCTATACCAACTTTGACTATGTTGATGACGAGGCCGGTACCACCACCACGACACTGAAGGATAAGGCCAACCTGTCGATATCATTTACCCTGAAAAATACCGGTAAATATGCGGGGGAGGAAACGGTGCAGTTATACATCCGCGATATGGTATCGCAGCCGCTGCGCCCGGTAAAAGAACTGAAGGATTTTAAGAAAGTCTTCCTGCGGCCCGGTGAAAGCAGGCGCGTGAGTTTCAATGTCAATCGTGATATGCTGTATTTTTATAATGATAACCTGGAGTTGATCACCCAACCCGGTCAGTTCCAGGTGATGATAGGCAGTGCATCCGACGATATCAAGCTGAAAAGAACCTTTGAATTGGCTAATTAAAATCACATATTGGTATACCAATTATGAAAAGGCTTTCCATCGTAGGTTGCTATGTAAATATTGTATTATTGACAATTATCGGGCCCGCTGCTTTCGCGCAGACCACTTATTATGTCAATACCAACGGCAATGACGCTTATCCCGGCACCAAAATCAAGCCTTTTAAAACTATCGGCAAAGTTAATAGCCTTGATCTGAAAGGCGGCGACACGGTTTATTTCCGTGCCGGCCAAATTTTTGAGGGTAGCCTGAAATTGCGTGGAGGAGTGCGCGGCGCGAAGAATCGGCCGGTTGTTATCACAGCGTATGGCCGGGATAATGCCATGATTGATTCAAAGGATAGTTCGGCCATCAGAATTTACCAATGTAGCTATGTTAAACTGAAACGATTGACCCTGAGAGGTAGCGGTCGTAAAACCGGCAATACCAAGGACGGGCTGGCCATTATCAATTGTGATCATATTACCGTCGATGGTTTAGATATTTCCGGCTTTCAGAAATCAGGGCTGCTGATCTATTCATCACAGAATATTACCGCGAATAATGTGTTTGCCAATGGTAACGGCTCGGCGGGTATTACGGTTGAATCGCCCTACCAAAAACGGGAAAGCCATAACATCAAAATATTGAATTGCCGTGCCGAAAATAATCCCGGCGACCCGGCCAATCTGACCAATCACAGCGGTAATGGGATTGTGGTGGGCGATTGCCGAAAAGTATTGATCGACCATTGCACCGCCACCAACAACGGCTGGGACATGCCGCGCATCGGCAACGGGCCGGTGGGTATATGGGCATACGAGGCCGACAGCGTAATTATCCAGCATTGCCTATCCTACAAAAACAAAACCTCCAAAGGCGGCGCTGACGGCGGCGGATTCGACCTGGATGGCGGTGTGACCAATTCAATCGTCCAGTACAATGTATCGTACGATAACTGGGGCAGCGGCTACTGCATTTTCCAGTATTGGGGGGCAAGCCCATGGCACGATAATATTTTCCGGTATAATATCAGCGAGAATGACGGCGCCGTATCTGATTCGCAGGCGGGCTTGTACATATGGAACAGTTCGGACGATGAGAAACAGTTTCATGATTGCCAGGTTTATGGCAATATCATTTATAATGACAAAGTAGCGGCCTTATGTTATTCTGAAAAAAGTGAGAGCAAAGGCATAGTCTTCCGCGATAACGTATTTGTTGGCAGGGATTGGCTCATCAAAGGAAAGGATAAGATAGGCGATGCTAAATACCAGGGTAACGATTGGTGGAGTATTGACAAAGAGTTTAATATGAATGGTATGGAAGGCTTTAAGGAATGGCGGGCAAAATGCAGTGAAGCCTGGGGAGAAATGACGACACAGCCTGAATTCAACATCGAACCGGGTTTTAAAAACCCAGGAAAGTCAAGGATAACATCGGCGAGCCAATTAAAAAACTACAAAAATTACCAGTTACCGAAAAACTCCCCTTTGCTTGCACCGTGGGTTGCTATCGACCTGTATGGAGTTAGAAATATAAAGCAATAGCAAAATGGAACGGCGGGGATTCATCAAAAGTGCAATAGCAGCGGGAGTATTAATGCACACGTTTGTGCGTGCCTGGAGCAAACCATCGTCATATAAAAATCTCAAACTGGACGGCCCGAAGGAACCGGTGTTCATTTACAATAACTGTAGAGTAAAACAATTCCCCTGCATATTGAGTATGATAAAATGATCTGGCCTATCGTGGGGCGTAGAGGAGATAAAGCACGGCTCGTTCGATGATTCTAAACCATTGCAGGTTACCTGTAACACTACTGAAAAAGATACCTATTCACTAAAAGCGGAAGTTTATGCGGTTTATTATATGTAAGATGAAGTACCTGCTGGTCGTATTCATTGTATTGTGCCTCGCCGGCAAAACGCGGGCCCAGTATGTCAAGGGCGAACTGAATGATATCAACGGGCGCTTTGTGAACGCTCATGGCGCGGGGATACTTTTCTTCGACAATATGTATTACCTGTTTGGCGAGATCAAGAAAGGTAAAACCTGGCTGGTGCCGGGCCAGCAATGGGAAGACTACCGCGTTCCGGCAGGGGGTATATCGTGCTATTCATCCTCTGACCTGGAGCATTGGAAATACATGGGCGTGGCGCTTGGCGCCACCACCGGCGATACGACGAAGGACCTGGATACTGGCCGCGTGATCGAGCGGCCGAAGGTGGTGTACAACTATAAAACCAGGAAATTCGTGATGTGGATGCACGTGGATAAAAAGGACTATTCCTATTCGCAGGCAGGTGTAGCGGTGAGCGACAAACCGGAAGGTCCTTATCAATACATCCGCAGCGTAAAACCCAACGCGCAAATGGCAAGGGATATGACCGTATTCAAGGATACAGACGGGAAAGCCTATCTTATCTACTCATCCGAAGACAACAATACGATGCAGGTGTGCCTGCTGAGCGCTGATTTCCAGAGCCCGACGGAAAACTTTACGCGCATACTGGTGGGCCGCAGGCGTGAGGCCCCGGCAATGTTCAAGAACGGCAGAAAATATTATTTGATCACCTCATCATGTACGGGCTGGTCGCCTAATGCTGCGAGTGTGGCAGTCGCCGACAGGCCGATGGGGCCTTTCAAAGAAATCGGCAATCCATGCACAGGCCCTGGCGCCGAAACTACGTTCAACGCGCAAAGTACCTTCGTTTTGCCAAGTAAAGACGAACCGAATAATTATATTTTTATGGCCGACCGCTGGAACAAACTCGATCTGCCAAAATCAGATTATTTATGGCTGCCGCTGACGATCGACAAAGGAAAAGTGGTGATCAAACCCGAGACGGGCGACCAATAGATTGCTGAATTGTTATATTGTTATATTGTTTTATTGTTGAATGAAGACCAGGGTTACCTTAATTATTATCCTATTTTTTTCAGGGAAGGCGGTCGCCCAAAACCTGTTTTTGAAAAGGGGAGTACAGGATGTCATATAAAGGGTATTCCCACCGCCGCCGTTCCGCGGCAAGAACATGAAATGCTTGCTTTGAAGCGAGTTTAATCAATATTTAATCATTGATTAATAAAATAAATACAGCAATCTCACAATATTAACTATTGAGAAAAATATTTCGCAAAATTTATATTATTTTATGCCTGGTACTCAATAACCTTTGATAAGTATTTACCGTACAAATGCTTATTAAAATGAAAATTAATATTATTTATAAGAAACCAACCATTACCAATTCGCAAATCCAAATGGGAACTTTAGCAACTAACCGGGGCCTGTACCACTACTTCAAGAAAGTACATTTCATATCAGATATGAGCAAAAGGATACTGACCGGCGGTTTATATTACAGCAATACAAATTATTACAAGGCTGTATTAGGCCAATATGTAAATTTTAACAGCTATATCAGTATTTACAATAACTCGCTTAACTTGGGTTCAGCTCATACAGATGTTGATGTTCAGCCAAATATACTGGGCTGCGAAGCAAAGGCAGTTATGAACAGGTTCGGGAAACCGGATTTTATTTTCAACGAAAAAAACCTTTCGGTTTTTGTTTATAAATGGAAATTAAACGGCATCAGAACGCGCTGTGAGGTGCATTTGTTTAAAAATAAGGCATTTTTAGTAAACTATATTTATAATCACCTGGAAAAAAGCCAGCGGGATTATATTTCAAAATCGATCACGGGGAAATATTTAAACCAATATGTTAACGAGATCGACCTGATGACCACCAAGATCAGCGACAGGAACAGCAACATATTGTTTATGGATAATTTCCTGATGGGCTTGAAAGTTACTTATTTGAGCAATTGCGAATCCGACTGGTTTGAAGCGATGGCTAACTTTGCTGATAATAGAAAAGCGGAACAAGAAGCGAAAAAACGGATCGGCGAAAGACGATTCTTAAACAGAATATAACCAGGTTTTATAGCTACATCTTTCTAAAAAAAACCGTCTTGCAAGACGGTTTTTTGTTTGGGGGGAATCGGTGCGCCCATTCAATCGTAATATCTTGAGTAATTCTTTTCTCTTTCAATTGCAAAACAAACATTTGAATTATATTTGTTGCAGATGGTAAAATTATTCGTCAGCGGTTTTCCGCTGGATATGGACGAGATAGAGTTGGTGAAATTGTTCAGTTCACACGGCGACGTGAGGACGATCAAGTTGGTTCGCGACAAAAAAACCAGGGTTTGCAAGGGTTACGGCTTTATTGAAATGGCTGATCAGCAGGCGGCAGAAAACGTCATAGCAGCATTAAACAAGCAACATATCGGCGACCGTCAGCTTACCATCAATATCAGGGAAGAAGAGGAACCGGCGGCTACGCTGCCGCGGCCCTATAAACCTCCTGTATATCAAAAGGTACAAAAGCCCAGTGATCCGCTTCGTAAAAAGCGGCCAAGGAGATCATCATAATATCGGAGAAAAACAGCTACCATTTCCCTAACGTGTTTCGGACAATTCAAGCGCCTCTTATTGTCGATATAAATTTGAGAATCCCGAAAAGGTTTGATTTTTACACTGTTATGTGTATCGATACTATTGTTATCTGATTTTTTTACAATTTAGTATTTCAAAATCAACTGATGAAATTGGATAAACGCATATTACTGGGTCCGCTTTTTAAACCTTTATCCAAAGCGCGGCACTCAAAAACCTTGCGCATATCCTCTGCTTTACTCATACTTCCCAGTCAAATCATCCGGGCGCGCTTGAACTTTCCGTATTTCCCGGTCGATATCAAAGGGCGGAAAGGTATGGGAGCATTATTGAGGGACGCCATTCAAATCTGCAATTATGCCGAACAAAATAAACTGGTCCCCCGCATCAGTTCCACCAACCCGCTTTACTCATCAAACCAACGGTTAGATGTTATTCAAACCTATTTTGGCCCGGAAAGCACGGACCACACGCCCGGCTTGCGTCCATTGAAGTACCTGAATAAATGGAGTTTCCTTCACCTTAAATTTGCGAAACATATATCGATAAGGGAAGCGAACAGGATATTCTGGTTTTATTTATCGCCAAAGCTTTTGATCAGAGATAAGATGAATGCCTTCCTGGATGGTGTACCGAATGGAGAATTCGACCTGTCTGTTCATTACCGGGGAACGGACAAGGTTCGCGAGGCGCCGATGGTGAATTTTTCGGTATTCAAAGACGAAATGGTGTGCTATCAAAATACCCATGGTCCTCTGCATCATGTATTTCTGGCAACTGACGAGCCGGCATTTGAGCGCTATATCAGGGATGAATTTCCCGGGGTATTGTTCCAAACTTATAATTTAGGCGCTCCCGGAAACGTCGGTACCGGGCGTCATTTTTCGAATATGAATGAAGAAGATAAGGCTACGGAGGCTATTGTAAATATGTTCCTGCTCGCCCGGGCCCCATGCCTGATACGCTCTTCATCTCATATGTCTGCAATGAGCAAAATAATAAACCCCGGTATACAGACAATCACGCTCAATAGGACGCATTGGGGCTCCGGCAATTTTCCGGAAAAAGAAATACTCGACGAAGAGAATCAAATTGCTCGCTAAATATTGTAAAATAATATATGCCGACCGTCTTTCGAGGGGCAGTATTTATGATGGCCGAGAGGGAGGGAGCAATTTTATTGATCCCTTGAGGAGTGGCTTCAAATAATATCAATCCCGTTCGTTTTACTCATTTATCGCTGCATAATAGCCTTCCGCTCCCCCCTGCCTTCTGACAGCGTTCGTGATTTTTAATGCAAACGAAATATCAATATCTCTGATGCCTTCGGTTTATTTCGACCAATACGCTGGTATTTGTTGATAATTACGAAAAAAACTCAAATATTCCTTTTCACAACAATAATGACCCTAACGTTGCAGTTAATACAAATTAACTATTGATTTAAACTTAAAATTCGCCAGATGAAGAATATGCCCAATTTTTTCTTTTTATTATCCATCCTTTGTTTTTTTTCGTGTCAAAAGGATTTAACGGGAGTCTCAAAAAAACCAGGTACGGACACAACTACAAATTCCATTATTAGTACCAATAGCCAGTCGGCGCATATTAAAAATCCAATTACAGCGACCCCGGTAGTTAAATACAAGGCAACTGCCCCTATTGCGCTGACCAACGTTCATGATATTACCATTAGTTATGACTCGATCACCGGAGGTTCAAGGGCCTGTATCAGCCTTACCAATTGCCGCAATATTCATATCACTCATTGTAAGTTATTAAATGGCAGCTCATTTGGGGTCTGGACGGAAGGGTGTGTTAATATTAAAGTTGACAGCAGTTATTTTTACAGGGTCTCTTCCGGGGTATTTGCCTATAGCAGTCAAACGATACAAGTGATCGCCAATCAATTTAAAAATATGCAGGGGCCTTATCCTTACGGCCAGTTCGTGCAATTCAACCATGTGAGTGGCGCCGGTAACTGTTTTATAAATAACAGAGGTGACAACGTTAGTGGACATAGCAATGCAGAAGACGATGTTAACGTGAACGCCAGCAACGGTGTTGCCACGAGTCCGATTATGATTAGCGGTAATTGGATCAGAGGGGGCACCAGTAAAACCGGCGGCGGAATTGTCCTGGGTGATAACGGCGGAAGTTATCAAACGGCACAAAATAACATATTGGTTAACACAGCGGCATACGGCATTGGTATAGCAGATGGTACTAATATGCAGATAATTGGCAACAAGATATATGGGGTACAAACCCCTGTCAGCAACGTGGGCATTGCTGTACAAGATTATTATGGCATTGGATGTGCTATGAACACGATAACAGGCAACTACGTAAACTGGACGAATTCAGCAGGGGTGCGCAATGACGGATGGAATGCAAATAACTGCGGAATAGTTACAGGATGGGCAAATAATACGTGGAATGCAAATATTACCGCGTCAATCCTTCCGGCGGTAATTATAACCTATAAATAATAAAGATCCCGGCTCGCGGGGATTGGTTTTCTGAGTTGCTGAGAGGCGGGCTATGTCGCAAATAAAAATGTCCCTGCTTTTTGGCGGGGACATTAACAGGGCTTGCGGAGAAAGTGGGACTACAATCGAATTTCAGAAAGACTTCATGCGTAGATGGGTTTTTTTGAAAAAATTGTCCATGAAACAAAATGAAAGCCCTGCATGGAGACTGAACTGATGAGAGTCACCTAACAAAATGACAGCTGTCATTCCATGTGACTATCGAAACTATAGATTTGCTTTCTCAAAGCAATTACAATGGAAACAAGCCAAAGCGTTTCCGGGCAGGGCCATAAGGAGGATAATAACTATGTGGATGTAAAAATCCGCCTTCCCACTTCAATTAGATTGCCATTCATTTCAAGGCAAGCAATTTTGAAAAGGTTGTGCTGGCCTATGCAATAGAGCTGAACCAAAAATACTGATCAAATAGTTTCTTTTTGTCAACGATGGTAAGATACAACGACGCTGATAATCGCGTTGATTTCTGTATCGCTATGCTCATAATCAAATTATTATGAAAAATATCATGAAAATAAATTATATAACGGGGGCCATTTTTATGGTGATCTGTTTGCTTTTTACTTCAGCCGGGGCAACCAACTATTATTTCTCGACCAGTATAGGAAACGATAGCAGAACACCGGCGCAGGCAAGCAGTGCATTGACGCCATGGCAATCGATCAGTAAATTGAATGCTTTTTTTACCAGTCTAAAACCGGGGGATTCTGTGTTGTTTAATAGGGGCGAAGTGTTTTACGGTGCAATCGTCGTAACGCAGTCCGGCGCACCTTCTCAGCCTATTGTTATAAGCGCTTACGGGACCGGGGCCAAACCTATAGTTACCGGTTTAACTACGCTTAACTCGTGGAGTTCGTTGGGCGGAGGTATTTATCAAAGCAATTGTCCCGCTTGTTCAACCAATGATAATATATTAATCATGAATGGCGTTCAGCAAGCTATAGGCAGATATCCCAATACCGGGTATTTTACATATCAATCTCATTCGGGAAATACTTCCGTGACAAGCAGTAGTATAAGCGGAAGCCCCAATTGGTCTGGGGCAGAAGTAGTGATAAGGAAAAATCACTGGATATTGGATAGGAACCCCGTCACTTTAAATTCCGGAAGTACCATAAGCTTTACCGCGGCATCCTCGGATGTCCCCACTGATGGGTATGGACTATTTATTCAGAACAACCCAAATACACTTGATACACTTGGTGAATGGTATTTTGAACCTTCAGGTAAAAATATGGAGGTTTTTTTTGGAACGAATTACCCCGCTTCATATACGGTACAGGCGAGCACTGTTGCGGTTCTTGTCGCCATCTCGGGGTATAATTATCTTTCTTTCAATAATATTTTATTCAAAGGGGGTAATCTGAGTGCTTTCAAAATGAGCTCTTCACAAAATATTCAAATTCAAAATTGTGATATAGATATGTCCGGGACTGATGCTATTGATGCTTCGGGGTGCAACAATTTCAGTATCCAAAATTCCACTATAAATCATACGCTTAATGATGCAATTAACCTGGATGGGGGTTGCACTAACGCATTAATCAAAGCCAACATTATTAGGAATACCGGAATGATACCCGGCATGGGCAAAAGCGGTACCGGCACGTATGAAGCTATCACTTCATTCGGGGCAAACAGTACTATTCAATTTAATGAAATAGATAGTACAGCATACGATGGCATTTATTTCGGCGGAAGCGGTACTACAGTGGCTAATAATTTAATCAATTATTTTTGCTTAATAAAAGATGACGGTGGAGGTATATACACTGGTGACATCAGCGCAAATATCAGGAACGTAACAGGAAATACGATTTTAAATGGTTTAGGTGCAAGCAGCGGGACTAATTCCACATTTTTGCCCGTGGAAGGTATCTACATGGATGATAGTTCAACAAATTACAACATCTCCAACAATACTGTTGCCAACTGTGCCGATGGAGGAATAAAAGTGCACAATGCCCAGGGTATAAAGATCGAATATAATAATCTTTATGGTAATGGTACGCAAGTGATTATGGCTCATGATAATGTTGCACCCAATAGTCCTATCAGAAATGTGTTTTTTGATAATAACATCATGTTTTCCAGGGGCCCGGGTCAATTTGCACTTAATTTATCCACTATAGCAAATGATATTCAAAATTTTGGAACCTTCAGTAATAATTTTTATTGCCGCCCATTTGATGATAATATTACAATATTTACTCAATATGTGGATAATACCGGGACACTTACCATACAGCCTTATGATCTCGATACCTGGAAATTAGCCTCCGGGCAAGATCAAACTTCGGGAAAGAGTCCAATAAAAATACCAGCCTATACTGTTAATAGTTTAACGGGTCCAAACCTGGATGCTAACAGTACGTTTAATACAGGCATCAGTGGTCTGCACGCCTACTCAACTCTGAATGATTGTGTGGTATCGTGGAGCAGCGGCGGTGAACTGGATGGTGGCGCATTGCAGGTTTTAAGCCCCAATGCGTCGGGTGTTGTTATTAATGTTGGTTCTATCAGCTCCACAAATCAGTATATACTGCGTTTCAGCGCAATAGCAAATGGCACCGATATAATGGATGCCTTTTTACGACAAACTACATCTTCTTATCTGCCGCTTTCGCCCGCAAATTATTTTAAAGTTGGTTCTACACGAGGCGAATACGAGACCTTGTTTTCATTTCCCGTATCTGAGTCCAGCAGTAGTATTATCTTTGAGTCGCACAATAAAAACATTACTTACTGGCTTGATAACGTGCAATTATATCCCGCAAACGTAACGCTTACAGATCCCAATCAGCATTTTCTTTTTGCATATAACGCGACAAACGCTAATAAAACAATTGCTTTGGATCAAATTTACCTGGATGCGATGGGTAATGCATACACTTCAACATTAACATTAAATCCATATTCTTCGATTGTCTTAATTGCAAAAGGGCAAAGCGACATCGTAAAAGGACGGAAAAGTAATAACCCGGCTATCGTGACAGATATGACACCGGTAGTTTACTAATGGGTTACAAGCAATTTGTTCGGGATTTTAGCAAGACATAACTGTGGCCTTTAAACCAGTTGATTGATCTTACTATCCGTTTTGGTTGTTATCAGTTGCCTTAAATGCCTTCTTTCGCTGAATTCTCCGGTTGTTTTTAACTTCTTTAATTTGTCCCATGAAGAGCCAAATAACAACTTGATTTTTAAAAACAGCGGGTTTTCATTATTAGAAACTCCTATTCTTGGGATTCGCATCCGGTTGTCATTTATAGCCAGGTTTTTTGCCTCTGTGGTAAATGCTAACTTAACATGAAAATCCTTCAAATATCCTTCTTCTCTTTCCGTGAAGTCAGCCGTAGGGATTCCGTTAGGGTAAGCAAAATAATTTACTTCATGGTTTAAGATGACCGCCAGTCTGTTAATGGATTCAGCTATCTCTTTTCTGCTGTTTTCAGCACTTTCGTTGGCCAA
>Ga0068855_100006944_pt1 | contig 13736 bp, 10 predicted proteins | sample KBSCornC52_FD_66592 | JGI IMG/M metagenome (GOLD analysis project Ga0068855, IMG submission 66592) | Corn rhizosphere microbial communities from Kellogg Biological Station, Michigan, USA - KBS Corn C5-2 | ecosystem: Host-associated > Plants > Roots > Rhizosphere > Soil ... | reverse complement strand
CGTCGCGCAGCATCGCGTCCTGCCCGGGCGGCTGTCGGCGCTCGCACCCGGTATCGCCATCGGAGGCTTCGTCGCCGGGTGCTTCGGCGGCGTCTTCCCCGAGCGGGCGGCCTGGTACATGAAGCAGCTTCCGCTGCTGGTCGGCCTGATCGTCACACTCTCGAGCCTCGGCGGACCTACGGGTCGCGCGCGCGCGGGATATGGCTACTGGCCGCTGCAAGGGGCGATCGGTTGGGTCGCCGTCGAGCTCGTGCGCTCGCTCATCCCCGCGCTCGGGACGTGGGGCTTCCTCGGCTACGCGCTGTACAAGCAAACCTGGCTCCTACAACCGGTCGCGATCTTCGGTACGTTCGGCCTCGACCTTCTCGTCGTGCTCGTGAGCTACGCGCTCGCCCTGCTGCTCTTCGCGTGGCTCGATCGACGGCGAGGTCGCAATCGTAATGACCCCCTGGAAGGCGAACGCGCGTTCGTCCCGATGCGGCTCGCAGTGCGTTGGTGCGCGGCCGTCGCCGTCGCGTGGGTGCTGTGGGGAGCGCTGAGCGTCACCATGCTGCCGCGCGGCGAGGGCGCGCCCAGGGTGCGGGTCGCGGCGCTGCAACCCGGCTATCGATGGGCGACGAACGCCCACTCGCGAGAGGAGCGCGATCGCGCGGTTCTCGAGGTGCTCACCGTTCAGACACGGCGCGCGGCCGCGCAGGGGGCGCGCTTCATCGTCTGGCCCGAGTCCGCGCTGCACGCCGATCCTCAGACCGTCTATCGCGAGCCGCTCGCTGCGCTCGCCAAGGAGGTCCGCGCCTACCTCATCGTCGGCTATTTTCTCGGCACGCCCGCGGGTCGTCGCAGAGAGGTTGTCACGATCGCCCCCGACGGCGCGTTCCTCGGCGTCTACGGCAAGGACCACCCGGTCGGCTTCCTCGGCGAAACCAGCATCACGCGCGGGAGCTACCCTACGTACGCGACGCCGTTCGGCGTGGTCGGCTCCGTCATCTGCGCGGACATCGACTTCACCGACGCGCCGCGCAAGCTCGCGCGCAACGGCGCAAAGATCCTCTTCGTACCGTCAGCGGATTGGCCAGATATCTCGACCAAGCACTACGTCCTCGCCGTATTCCGCGCGCTCGAGACCGGTTCCGCGATCGTGAAGTCCGAGTACGGCCGCGACTCCGCGATCGTGGACGGCTATGGATCGATGCTCGCGAGCGTCGTCACGCCCGAGGGGAGCGAGGCCGTGCTCGTCGCCGACGTCGCCGCTCGACCGGGCCTGCCGCTCGCCGCGCGCTGGGGGGACTGGGTGGGGTGGCTATGCGTGGCTGCGCTCGTCGTGCGCGGGCTCGCACGGCTGCGGGGTCGCGGGACGCCGAAGTTGAGCGTTGCGGGAGGCGCAGCGGGCAGCTAGGCGAGGAGCGGGGACGGAGCGCGGAGAGCATCGTGGATGGCGCCCGCCGGAGCTGGGGCTGGAGCACACATGAGGATCGCTCTCGGCTGCGCTTTCTCGCTACTCGTGCCGACCGCGGTATCCACGCCCGGCGTCACAATCCGTCGTGAGTTTTAGCATGCGTCGCTACGCTCACTCGCGCCAAACTCTGCGTGGCGCGCAGCTCTGAACTCTGCGCCCCGAGCGCACGCGCAAGCTCGGCCGCGGCGCGATAGTCCTGTGCCGCGGCCTCGCGCTCGGCGCTCTCGCGCTGCTCACCGCGCATCCGTAGCAACTCGGGCAGATATACCTGCTCACCATGTGTCGTCGCGAATGCGATGATCTCGTCGGTGAGGAGACGCGCGCGCTCGAGGTGGCCAGAGATCCGGAGCGCGTCGATCAGCACCAGCGCGAGTAGCGTGGAGCAGGTCGAAACTTCGCTGAGTCGCCGCTGGAGCGCGTCGAGTAGCGGCTCGATCGCGGCGAGCGCGAGAGGCGCACGCTTGGCTTCGGCCAGAAGCGCGAACGCGCTGGCCTCGGCGAGGAGCCCGAGGTCGCACGCAGACGCGTGCACTGCCAGCTGCGCCTCCTCCTCGACGATTTCCGGTGGATCGCGACGCAGGTAACGCAGCCGTGCACGGACGACGTGCGCCAGTGCAAGGAGCACGGGCACCTTCACTCGTTCGGCGAGTGCCATGGTGGCCTGCGCTTCCTCGAGCGCGAGCTCGGGCTCGCCCGCCACCCAGCGCGCGCAGGCGAGATGACCGAGCGCGAGCGCTCTGCGCGCAGGATCGTCGTGAAACACGGACGCTTCGTCCGCCGGGGGTACCAGCCTTTCGAATAAGCGCAGCGCCGCGTGCAAATCGCCGCTGAAAAAGGCGGTGTACGCGCGGGCGAAGATGCCGGCGTGAAGGAGCATCGGATCGAGCTCGTGCGTCTGCTCGATCTGCTCGAGCTCTGCGCCCAGCTCGGTCGCCCGCGCATATTGTGCGACGATCATCTGGTAATTGCAGAGCTGCATGAGTGCCGCGTATACCCGCGGAGCGTCGTCGAGCGAGCGTGCGATTTCGATCGCGCGCGTGTAGACCGAGAGCGGCTCACGCCCCGCGAAGCTGGCCTTGAAAGAGTTCGAGCTCACCTGCTTGCACATGGTCTGCAGGATTTGAAACTCGACCAGGTCCCGCTCGCGGCCTGCGACGAGGCGCGGAAGTAGCTCGAGCGCACGGGCGCACAGCGCAATCGCGTCAGCAGTTGCGTAGCGCTGCCCTGCATGGCGCGCCGCCGTCGCGTAGGCGGGAACTGCGCGCTCGGCATCGCCCGCGGCGTCGAAATGTTTGGCGAGCAGGTGTGAGACTTCGCCGGCTCGTGGGTCGCGTTCGAGCGCTCCTGCAACCAGCCGATGCCAGCGCTGACGCCGGGCAGGACTGCTGCGCTCGCTACAGACCTCCTGCACCAGCGCATGGTTCACGCCGTAGCGATCGTCCGGTTCGGCGTGGATGAAGAGGCCCCTGCGCACGAGCGAGTCGCACGTCTCGTCGACCTCCTCGACCGAGAGTTCGAGCGCCGCGGCCACGAGGTGGGTCGAGAACTCGGTGCCCACGACGCTGGCGGCCTCGAGCACGCGCTGCGCCGCTAACGGCAGGCGATCGATCTGCAGGTCGATCAGCTGTTTGATGCTGGCGGGTCGGTGCGCTTGGACTTCATCGATTGAGACGGTCAGGGACCAGTGACCATCGCGCTCGGCGAACATCCCGCGACCGGCGAGCTCATCGAGCAGGGAGACCATGAAGAGCGGCGTGCCGCCGGTGATGCTCGTAACCAAGTCGGTGAGCTCCGGCGGAAAATCATGCCCCGGAAAGCGTCGATCCATGAAGCTTCGCACCGACGCGACGCCGAAGTTCGGCAGTTGCAGCATGAGCGCGCCGGAGCGTGTGACCAACGAGCGGACGACCGGATTGAGCGGATGGTCGGGACTCTGCAGCTCCGCCTGCCGTGAGGTGGCGATCACGAGCAGCTTCGCGCGCTCTTCACGCTGGCTCACGCGAGACAAGAGATCGATGGTTGCCATGTCGGACCATTGCAGATCCTCGAGCACGAGCACGAGCGGGTCCTGTGAGCAGATCGCTTCGAGTGCTTCGCTGAGCTCACGGAGCTGGCGCCATTCGTTGCTGCCTGCCGCGCGCCGCGCGACCTCGGCGAGTTGCTCGTCACTGACCAGGTGCGGGATTTGCGCCACGAAGGTCGGTGCGTAGCGGATGAGGGCCGCGAGCGTCGGCGCAGCCCGCCCCGAACGTGCGAGCGAAGTGACTGCTTCGATGATCGCGAGGTACGGCTCCGCGGTGCCATGCTGCTCGAAGCACGCTCCGCGTGCGACGGCTACCTTGCCGGGATCCAGACCGGCGAGGAACGCGCGCACGAGCGTGGACTTGCCGATGCCGGCCTTCCCGCTGACGAAGCACACCTGCCGTCGGCCCGTACGCGCGCGCTCGAGCGCGGCGCGCAGCGTGTCGAGCTCCGCGTCGCGACCGACGACGAGCGGGTCGAGCTTGGTCCCTGCCGGTGCGCCCGAGACGACGTCGTTGCCGAGCTCGGCGACGAAGCGATAACCGCGCCCGATCACGGTTTCGATCACGCCGTCGCCGAGCACTTGCCGCAGCTCGTGTAGGTGGCTGCGCATCGCGCTGTCGCTGACCACAGCCCCGCGCCAAACCTGAGCCAGGAGCTCCTCGTGGGTGACGAGCTTTTTCGGATGCTGGGCCAGGTAGCGCAGGATGGCGAAGGGCTTGCGGCGGAGGACGAGAAGCTGGTCGCCCCGCCACAGCCGCTCTTGCTCGCCATCGAGGCGAAACGGCGGGAAAATCAGCATGAAGCGCGGTCTTAGCCCGGGCACGTCTGCGGCGCCAGAGGTCCGTCCAACGCGGATTGGACGCCGCGGCTCAGATCCAACGCTGATCCAACAGCAGTGGACGAGTGCGGCCTGCATGGTGGGTTCATGCAAACGCTTCGACCCCTCGTTGTCGGGACCGACTTCAGCGAGTGCGCGGAACAGGCGCTCGACACGGCCATCAAGTTGGCCATCGCCGCGGGGACTCGGCTCACGTTGGTGCACGTCTGTGCTCTCGATGTCGACGGCAGCGACGAGCAGCGCTGGTTGCGCGGTGGCGAGGCGCTGACCGCGCTGATTGCAAACCATCGAAGCTGCGGTGTCGAGATCACGGGCGTCCTGCGCGGCGGTCGGCCGTGGGAGAAGCTCGACAACCTCGCGGTCGAGGTCGGCGCGAGCCTGATCGTGATTGGTCGCCATGGACGTGGCCGGAAGAGCGCCGCGCTCGGCTCCGTCGCGGAGCAGCTGTTGCGCTTCGCGAGTCACCCGGTGCTGACGGTCCCCTGTGAGTTCAACCACCCCGCTGAAGAGGCGGACGACAACGACCAGCAATGAAGGAAGACAGACCAAAAATGAAAACCCAGATCACGTTCAATTCGATGGCAAACCGCGCTCGCCCCGTGCTCGCCGGCAGTTTGGCACTCGCAGCGCTGCTGCTTCCCGGGGTCGCCGCGGCCATCGAAGACAAGTCGGCCGCAACCGCCAGCGTCACGCCGCCCGCGCCGGCGCCAGCAGTCGCCGCGCCAGCCTTGCCCGCGCCCACGGCCACGCCAGCAATGCCCGCGCCCGCAGCGCCCGCACCAGTGGTGTCGGAGGCGGACCGGCCCGACGGCAGCCTGAAGTGGACCCCCGGCGCAGACACGTCTCGCTGGAGCCTGAACTTCACGCCCGTGCTGGTGATGGCCGAGGGCAACTACCGCCTCGGCGGCGGTGTCGATCCGGAACTGAAATACACCCTGGACCGCGGCGGAGTGTGCCTGAGCGCAGGGCTGCGTGTCGGCGGCTACTACGCAAAGAACCTATTCGGAATCACGACCATGCCAACGATTCGCCTGATGGTACCGGTGGGCCCGGTCGAACCTTACGTGTCGTTCGGCATGGGTTACGGCTGGCTGCCGAAGCTCGACCATTCGGACATTGCGACGATGTCGCGACTCGGCGTCGTATTCCGTTTCAGCAAGAGCTTCGCGCTCGGCGTGGAGGGCACGGTTCAGCGGATCGAGGGGTCGGAGTTCAAGTTCCCGTCGTTCGGCTCGGCGCTGGCGATCAATTTCTAACCCGTGCGTGAAGCTCGGCCTTGGGCTTTTTTATGGCCGCGCGGGCGACGGCTTCGCTCGTCGCGGCCGCCCCTTGATCAATCAAATGGAGAAGTTTTCATGAAGGATTCGAACTCGCGAACTCGTCAACTGACGACGGCGGATTTCAAGCTACCGGCAGCGCTGGTCCTGCTGAGCGCGGTGCCAGCGTTGGGCGGGATCGCACGGCTCGTCAGCGTGGCACGAGACAGCCATGTCTCCGTCGACAATGCCCGCTTCCTGCACGCACCCGTACCCGTGGTCATTCACATCTTCAGCGCCACTTCGTTCTGCGTGCTGGGGGCGTTTCAATTCTCGCGCGGCTTCCGAGTGCGCTGGCCCGGCTTGCATCGTCGAGCAGGGCGCGTGCTTGCGCTGTGTGGTCTCTTGGCCGGCGCAAGCGGCCTATGGATGACCGCAGGCTACGAGATCCCGAGGAGCTTGCAGGGGCCGCTCCTCTACGGCGTTCGGCTCACAGTGGCCGCAGCGATGATGGCGTCCATCTTCATCTCTTGGCGCAGCATTCTGCGCCGCGACGTCGCACGCCACGAGGCATTCATGATCCGCGCCTATGCGCTCGGACAGGGTGCAGGGACTCAGGTCTTGGTGCTGTTGCCGTGGATGCTGATTTCCGGGGAATCCGGCGGCGTGACACGAGATGTGCTGATGACCTTGTCCTGGCTGATCAATATCCTCCTCGCGGAAGCGATCATCAGGTGGCGCCTGAGAGCACCGCGCAGGACCGCGCCGGCGTTCAGCCCGCGAGCTTCACCGTCGTGATGACCGTCACCCACGACGCTATGGCCCGCCGGAGACCGGCCAACCATTCGCATCCCAAGCGATTTCGGCGATGCGTAGCGTAGCAACCCCGTTCTGTCCCGAAGGAGCAGCGAGCGCGTGATAGACGTTGTAGGTGCGGTTGTCGTAAACGATGACCGCGTTGTGCCCGGGAGCGCTCCAGCTGGCGTTCCCCTGAACCAGTAGCGTCCCGCCGCCGTTCGTCATCGCGACGCCATCCTTGTCCATGTACGGCCCTGTCACCGTCGCTGAGCGTCCGACTCGAATGGTGTAGTTGTATGGAGCGGAGCAGCAGGAGCCAAACGAGACGAACAGGTAGTAGAAGCCGCAGCGTTTGAAGATGAACGGCCCCTCCACTGCGCCACCCTGAGGTCCGCTCGCGAGGTCATGTATCTCCATGTCCGCTCGCGTGCCGTCGGTGTTCAGCTTGGCCATCTTGATCCCGCCCCAGAAGCTGCCGAAATCCATCCAGGGCACGCCGCCGTCATCGACGATGATATTGGGATCGATCGCGTTCCAGTTGTCCTTGGTGGTCCCCATGTTCGAGCAGAGGACGTTGCCCTTGTCGGCCCAGCTGCCACTGTCGAGCGCCGCGCGCGTCTCCTGGCCGATGCACGACTTATTGCTGCCGAAGGAAGAGACCGCGTAGTACAGATGAAACACCCCGCCGAAGTTCGAAATGTCCGGCGCCCATGCGCCGCCGTGCGTCCCTCCGCCTGCTGGCCACGAGCCCCAGGTGGTGAGGTTCGTCGACGACTTCGTGGCGATACCAGTCGCGGCGAGATACACGGTCTTGCCCACCACGTACGCCGCGGGATCATGCGCACCGAGGTTGCCGGTCAGCATGAGTGCTTTGGGCGGCGAAGCCGGGTCGTAGGCAGCGCCGGGGCACGCATCACTGCCGCCGCTTCCACCCGGCCCGCCCCCGACGTTGCTGCCACCGGTCCCGCCCATTCCACCGGCGCTAGCGCCCGCGCTCCCTCCGGTGGGGGCGCCCGCGGAACCTCCAGTTGGATTCGTGTCCCCACCACCACTCGTGCTACCGCCTGCGAGATTGCCCGCAGCGCCCGCAACGTTGCCTACACCCCCCGCAACGTTGCCTACATTCCCCGCACCGCCCGCGACGCTGCCGCCGACATTGTCCGTCCCCGCGCTGGCGCCGCCTTGCGCCGAGGATGCCCCCCCTGAGCAACCGAAGCTCGCTAGTGAGCAACACATCGCCACAAGCGCGAAAGGGCCCAATCGGCGTTCGCGATGACTCAGCAGAGATAAAGAGAGATTCATGTTGGCCAATTCGGGGGGTAAGGACTGATCCTGGTGCTCGGACGGAGGGCCAGCGCCTGCGGTTCGCACAGCGCGCCGGTATGACGGGTCTTGTGTGAGCGCCTGGCTCAGGCGGCTGGAAAAAAACTCGCGGGGAGAACGATAGCTGCAGCGCCGGAAATTTATTCGCCTCTGGCCTTCGTTTTCTTCCGTCCGAAATCGAAACAAAAGAACACTGTACCGGAGCCCCTTTGCAATCTCGATGGATGCGCAACCGAACGGTCACCTCGAACTCGCAGCTCTGGCCGCGTCCGGTAATCCCGTCGCGCGCCAGGCTCTCGTCGAGCGCGTCGGCCCCCGCGTGCGGGTCATCGCCGTGGCCATCCTCGGTAACCGCGCCGAAGCGGAGGACGCCATTCAGGCCACCTGGGTGGAAATCTTGACCTCCATCTCGAGCTACCGGGGCGAGAATCTGACTGGCTGGGCCGATCGCATCGCGGCGCGCACGGCCATGCGCCATGCTCGGCAACGTCGCCTGCGGGCGACCCGCATGGCTCCCGAATTGGACCTAGAAATACTGCCAGCTGGCGCTTCGGTCGCGAGCTTTCCGGGGCATGACATTCCACGCCCGCTGCTCGATTACCTGGCAGATCTCGCCGAGCCGCGCCGAGTGGTGCTCGTACTGCGGCACGTGCTGGATTACTCGGTCGCGGAGATCTCGGAGCTCACCGAGGTGCCCATCAATACCGTCAGGGATCGCTTGCTGCACGCGCGAGCGCAAATGCGGCGCGCGATCCGGCGCGATCTTGCCATGGCCCGCGTCTACGGAGGACGAGATCGATGACACGCACCGCGTGTGAACGTTGGGTCACGTTGTCCGACCGAGCGGCAACGGGGGAAACTCTCACGCACGACGAGCGCGCGTTTCAACGGGCCCACGAGCGCGAGTGTCCCGATTGCGCGGCCGAGGCGCGAATTTGGGTCGCACTCGGCCAAGCACGTGAAGACCCAACGGTGCTCGATGAAGCCGCCGCCTGGGCTCCGCGAACGCCGAGCTTCGCATCCAAGCTGCGCCGTGGGCGAACCCTCGCCGTGATCGCGGTCTTGACGGCTGCCACGCTGGCCGCGGCGGTGCCCGCGGGCCTGCGTCGACTCGAGCGGCCCGCACGGGTCGCCAGTGTCGCCTCTGCGCCGCCCACCACGCTCCGCTCGGCCTCGGCGCGTGTCGAGTTCGATGCAGCCAGCGCGACGCCGAGGAGTGCAGCGCAATCCGTTGCGCCCGAAGCAGCCAAACCTGCTGCGCTCGAAGCAACGACACGCCGAGTCGCCGCCGATACCAGCGGCGAGATGAACGTGCTCAGCGCCGAAGAGCTGCTCACGCGCGCGCGCTCGCTCCGTGCGGCCGGTCGCGCCGTCGAAGCCGCGCAGGCGTACCGACACCTGATCATGACCTGGCCGCGCAGCTCCGAGGCGCGCGTTGGCCTTATTTCGCTGGGCGAACTCGAACTGAGCGAGCTCTCGGAGCCCGCGGCCGCCCTGCATGATTTCAGCGCCTACTTGAAAGTCCGCGGCAGTCTCGACCCCGAGGCCCGCTACGGCAGGATTCGCGCACTCGCGCGCCTCGGACGTCAAGCGGAAGAATTGTCGGAGGCTCGTGCCTTCGTGCGCGACTACCCCAGCAGTCCGCAAGCGAGCGACTTGCGAACTCGACTGAGCCTTTGATCGTGCGAGTTCGGCGGGCTCGAACAGCGATCATGGCGGCTGGCGCGTGGCTCGCGCTCGGCTGCGCGGGGCCGCCGGACACGGTCGCCGCGCAACCGAGGGTACTCGAGCTATCTGGAGATCTCGAAGCGCACGATCCGAGTGTGATCGAGAGCAATGGCGTCTTCTACTTGTTCGGTACCGGTCCCGGCTTGGCCACGAAGACGTCCTCCGATCTCCGTGTGTGGCGGGCCGGCCCCGACGTCTTTTCAGCTCTGCCTTCCTGGATAGCCAATTTGGTACCAGGGGCGACCAATCTCTGGTCGCCCGCGGTGCGCTTCTTCGGCGGCCTGTATCATCTTTACTATGCCGCCTCGACGTTCGGCAGCGATCGCTCGTGCATCGGCCATGCCACACGTACCTCACTCGGCGACGACCAGACGTGGACCGATCGCGGCCCCGTGCTGTGCTCGAACACGACGACCACCACCGTGGACGAATTCAACGCCATCGATCCAGAGTTGCTCGTCACTAACGATGGCATTCCCTGGCTCGTCTTCGGCAGCTTCGGCAGCGGCATTCAGCTCTCGCAATTGAGCAACGACGGCACCAAGGTCACGGGGATGCTCATCCCCCTTGCCGCACGCCCGAAAGACGGCGGAGCGCTGCAAGCCCCCGTGCTGATCGAACACGGCGGCTATGACTACCTCTTCACATCCTTCGACCTGGATCGCGCACACCGCCTGACCGTCGGCCGAGCCGCGACGCCACAGGGGCCGTACCTCGACCGCTCGGGGAATCCCTTGTCAAATGGGGGTGGCACGCTCATTTTGGCAGGCGACACGCGCTTCCTCGGGCCGGGGAGCAACGCGGTCGTTTCGTCGGGCGGCCGTGACTTCAACGTTTACCACGCCTACGATGCTGACAACGCTGACCTTGCCACGCTCCGCATCGCCGAGCTCGTCTGGGACGTCCAAGGCTGGCCGATTTCAGGTGGTCCGTAATTTCTTGCACCGGTACGCGAGGATCCCCGTGGCGCAGCTCGGGGTGCTCGGCGTAAGCGCGCTGTTGTTTTCTCTGCTGTTGAGCGCGCGCCGCGCGCAGGCCGCGCCCGCGCCGCAGAGCCTCGTGTTTCTGCAGTCGAATGTAGCCACCCACCCTTCACTCGAGCGGGTCGTCGACGCCACCCGCGGCCCGCTGGCAGAGCTCGGCGTGGAGCTGCTCGTGGGCGCGCGCCCGTCGTCTGCAGAGCTCGGCGCGATGACCCGAGCCGCGCACGATTGGGCGGATTCGACGCACGCGATCGCCGTCGTGTGGCTGGACAATCCGGCCGCTGGCCAGCCGGGTTCGGTCATTTACTTCTTCGATCCGCTTCGCAAACGGCTCCTCACGCGTTCGCTGGCAATCGACGAATCAGAGAGCGCCGCAGCCGAAGAAGTCGCGGTCGTGTTGCGCTCGGCCGTGGGCGCGTTGCAGGCCGGCGCTGACGTCGCAATGACCGAAGTGAAGGTTCCCGAGCCAGCCAAAGCGCCGACGCCCGCGCCAAATCGCAAGCCGGCGCACGACGCAGCGCCAGCCGAGAGCGCGCAGCGCACGCGCCAGCGCTCAGCCGAGCTCGGCGTCGGGCTCGACTACGTGGGCACGATCGTGGCCAAAGATTCGAGCTGGCAAAGCGGCGCGCGGCTCTCGCTCGAGTTTCGGCCCGCGCGCTCGCGCTGGCTGTTCGGCGCGGCCTATCAGTTTCTGCCGCCGCTGCGCGCCGAAAGCTCACAGGTCACGACCAAGCTCTACCGTCATCCCGCCGAAGTCACGCTCGGCGTACGTCTGTTGGGCGAGTCATTTCGGCTCGAACCGGAGCTCGCGTTCATCGCGGACCGAGTGCTTCGCGAAACCGAGCGCGCGGATGCTCCGCTCGTCGCCACGCCACGGGCGACGCGCTGGCTATGGGCCGTGTCTGCGCGCATTCGCACGCGCTGGCTGCTCAGCAGGCGGCTGTCCGCGGTCACGGCATTGGGCGCGGATTTCGTGCTCAACCCCTTCGAGCAAGTCGTGGAAGCAGCCGGCCCACGAGCGCAGCTCTATTCGCTGCTCACCATTCGTCCTCTGGCGGAGGTCGGCCTAGCAATCGACCTCTGGTAGAGGTCGCAGCAATCCGCGCTTAGTTCGGCGTCAAGATAGTTTTGAGCGTGTTGTACCAATTCATGCCCATTTTCTGCGCGCCGATGTCATTCGGATGAACGCAGTCGATGGTTTCGGTCTTGCTCCAATCAGAATTCGTCCAAAGATCCGCGGTGAAGATCGGCGAGGTCTGCGTGCTCAGCTGCGCAGCCCAAGCGGGGACCGCGCTTTCCAGAGCTTGGGCTTGATTGGTCAGCGTCGGATCGGTACTGCAATTCGGACGGATCTTCTGAATCCGCGCGACCGCTAGCACGATGGCTGGGTTTGCCGCGCGCGCCTGCTGGACGAGCGTCGTGTAGCTGGCCAAAATGGCATCGACCGATTTGCCGCCCCAGACATCGTTTACCCCGAGTTGAAGCATCACCATGTCGGGCTTTTGACTCGTCATCAAGCTAGACAAACCCTTGAACGTGGTTCCGACCGAGCAGTTGGACATCATGAAGGTCGGGTGGGTGTATTGCTCGGCTGTCGAGCAGCTCACCGCACTGTGCCGCACGAGGCCGCCGCAATCGTCGTTGTATTCACCGACGAATTCGAACTTCGAGTAATGATTGTCGGTCAGATCTTGGAGCAGGTATTTTTTGTAGCAGCCCGGGCCGGCTGAAATCGAATCGCCGACGATCATGATCCGTGGCTTGGTCACGCCCGCGGGGAACTGCCACGGGCCGCCACCCGCGCCGCCCGCGGCTGAGCCGCCCATGCTCGACCCGGCCGCGCCTCCCTGCATCGAGCCGCCCGCGTTCCCGCCCGCGCTGCCACCAAAGGATTGACCGCCGGACGCGCCCGACGTCCCGCCGAGCGACGCACCACCGCTGCTGGCCAAGCCGCCACCCGAACCGCCGGCGTTTGCAGCACCGCCGAGTGCTGAGCTCGTCCCCGCGCTCGACCCGCCCGAGCTGGCATGCGACCCGCCTGCGCTGGCGCCGCCGCTACTCGACCCAGCTTCCGAGCTGACGGGCGCCGAGGAGTTCGGCGAGCTGCACGCCGCAAGCGCCCCAGTCACGGTCAACGTGGCGAAAAGAACGACTCTGGTGGTTCGAAAATTTTTCATGCGATAGCGAGGTTCGATTGCAAATAGTTCCCGACGAGCGGCCAAACGGCTCACCTTTCGCGCCGAATGTGCTTCGTCGCTCTGGCCGGCTCCCGATGACATAGGCCACGACGCCGTCCAAACGCGGCTCAAATTTTCTATGGTCGCTGTGGTCGAGCCAGGTGCGGCGTCTTCAATGACCGTCGGCGAATCACGAGCCGCGACTTTGGTGAGCCGAAATGAATCACCGCGGGAACTTCCGGTCAATGACCGCTGCGCAAGGCAGAACTGCCTGCTTGAGTCCTCGCTCCGCTTCGAACCTTTTGTTACTCGCCACAGCCCTGACCATGGGTTGCGGCGGAAGCGACGGCAGCTCGGGGGACACGGGCGGCACCGGCAACTCGGGCGCAAGCGCGGGTCACGCCGGCACGTCCACGCAAAATACCGGCGGTGCCGGCGGGCACGCCAACGCTGCGGGCGCGAACGCGGGAGGCATGCCGGCCGGCGGAGCCAGTCTCGGCGGGACGAGCTCAGCAGGCAGTCCTGCCGGCGGCAACAACGCGGGCGGCGCCAATACCGCGGGCACGAACTCGGGCGGCGCAAATACCGCGGGCACGAGCTCGGGTGGTGCGAACTCGGGTGGTGCGAACTCGGGCGGCGGCAACAGCGCTGGTAGCTCAGGAGCTGGCGGCGGGACGAACTCGGGCTGCGACGTGACGCCGGTGGATCCGGGCGCGACCCCCGCGGCGAAGAAGCTCCTCTGCTACCTGTACAGCCAATACAAGAATCACGTGCTCTCTGGTCAGCAAGAGACGAGCTGGTCGAACCCGGTCGGCGACATCGACTTCTATCAAACGAACACCGGCAAATATCCGGCGATCCTCGGCGGAGATTTCTTGTACACCGGGACGAATCCTTCGAGCCAAGGCACCACGACTTCCCGCGCGCAGGCCTATTGGGAGGCCGGCGGGATCCCCATGTTTCGTTATCACATGGGCGCTCCGCCGAACTCGGACTCGTACCAAAATTCGATGCTCGGCTACTCGAGCAGCCAGTGCAACAACGTGGTGACCGCGGGCACTTCGGAAAACAGCTCGTACAAGTCGAAGCTCGACTCCGTCGCCGGCAACTTGCTGACGCTGCAGGGCGCGGGCGTCGCCGTGATTCTGGCGC
>Ga0068855_100006942_pt1 | contig 13736 bp, 9 predicted proteins | sample KBSCornC52_FD_66592 | JGI IMG/M metagenome (GOLD analysis project Ga0068855, IMG submission 66592) | Corn rhizosphere microbial communities from Kellogg Biological Station, Michigan, USA - KBS Corn C5-2 | ecosystem: Host-associated > Plants > Roots > Rhizosphere > Soil ... | reverse complement strand
ATGGGCTTGCCAATTCCAGGGGCGTTCTGTCGCGGTTACCTCATGGCGCAAGCCGGTAATCCGGCGTTGGCCCGCTTTGAGGAACTGGTGGCCTTTCGCCTCGATCGTTAGCATCAGCGGATGCGTCGCGCAGGATCGGAGTACTTACACGTGAACAGTCGGGCCGGCTTCGAGTAAGCGCGGATGTAACGCATGAGCTTGCGTGACAAGTCCTTGACTGAGGGTGAGGAATGCAGCGTGCAATCACCTCGCGTTCGCTACGGGCGAACCGGATCTCAACCTGATTCGGCCATGAGCAGTGTGTGGGCGTGAAGTGAAGCCGAACTCGGGGACATCATTCAGGAACTGCTCCACTTTCTTCGTCTTGCCAGCCAAAGGTTATCCGGGACGAGGTCAATCTCCTGCCCGCCGTTCGGCGCCAAGACGAGCTGTTTGATCAAGACGGCGAATTCTTCGCTGGTGTGCCCTGCTGCGGTCTTGCCATGTGCCTTGCTGGTCTTCACGTCCAGCGCCGCAACCGGAATTATAGTCGTAAATCAAGAGCAATCCATGTATCACACGCCACAGTAATGCTTCTAAAACGCAGAGTACGGCTGGGGACATTAATGGCAAAGCTATGTCGGAACTCTGCAAATGCGGGGTTCATGCGGTAATTGGCCCTTATCACCAGATCTCGATTGCCGTTTTCCCGGTGACGACTTCTTCGATCCCGATCGTCCGGAAGGATATCTGCGCTTCGTGGCCGCCGGTGTGGAGCGCTAGGCTGGCAAACTCAACATATTCTTCCATGCGATCTCATTGCCATCATCGCTGAAGTCAATTCGCGCTGTTGCCTCAGCAAGTAACCACCGATCCAGGCCCTGCACCGTCTGCACAAACGCTACAGCAAACTCACGGTGCAGGGCAGGAATTTCAAACATCATCGCGCTGGGACGGGAACTGCCCGGCTCCTCTGGAATAGACGATTTATCCAGAGCTTGACAGGTCGCTTCATATCAGAAGTAGAACCGCAGCGATAGCTGCAGGTTTCGTGCGTCGTTGGTCTTTCCAGTGACCTTGCCGAACGTGTTGAGGTTCGTCGGGTCGAGGTTGACTCCGCTCCAGTTCGGGTGATTGAACGCGTTAAAGGCCTCGGCCCGGAACTGGAACCCGGTACGCTCGTTGATGGCGAAGCTCTTGAACAGCCCCAGGTTCCAGTTGCTGAATCCGGGGCTGTAGATCAGATCGCGAATGCCATTCTGAAGAACAAACGAGCCGGTAGCCGGCGGAGTGAAGAGCAATTGACCGCTGGAGTTGAACGGATTGAACCAATAGTTTTTATCGCCTGAATTATAGGCCATGTTGTGCGGATAACTGACGTCGCCTCCCGCGTACTGCCAGAAATTGAACGAACCGCTGCCGTTGCAGCCGAGACTCCCATCAGCGCCTACGCCGGCATAATCATTGCTCTTCCCAACATTGCATGGCGTGCCCGTCTGCGCCTGGAAGATACCGCTGAGTTGCCAGTGACCCAGGATTTTGCCCGTGAGATTGCTTCCACGGAAGAACGGTAGTTCGTACAGGAAGCTGGCGATGAACACGTGGCGAACATCAAACTCGGATGGGCCCCACAAATTATGGGCATTGTACGTGTCCGGAATGATGTCGCGTTGATTCGAGCCATCATCCCAGCTCTTCGAAAATGTGTAAGCCACACCGAAGAGCAAACCCTTCGTCAAACGCCTGTTCCATGAGACCTGGAGTGAGTGGTAGGTCGACGTGGCCACATTGTCGGTTTCGCGGATTGAATTGTACCCTTTGTATGGCCGCAGCGCATCCAGATTCGTTCCCGCAGGCGCGGCCAGCACGGTAGCGATCGTCGGCTGATTGATATCCGCCTCGCGCTGCTGGTGCAATCCGCGGCGTCCGACATATCCCACGCTCAACACCGAATTCAGGAAGAACTCACGTTCGAACGTGAAATTCCAGTTCCACGCAGAGGGGTTTTTGAACTCGCGGCTTTGCGTGGTCACTGTCAGGGGAAGGCTATTCGTTCCCGTCCCGCCTGGGTTATCCGCGCTGCCGAACGAAACGTTCGCTGTTGGCTGGAACGGCGGATTGCCGCCCAGGAAGATCGAATCGCTGACGCCCAGCCGCGTAAAGAACTCGCCCCCACCCGCGCGAATCACGGTTTTCGGCGTAACGTTCCAGGCGAATCCGAGGCGCGGCTGGAACTGGCCCCACTGAATGTTCGAATAATAGTCGGGGTAATTCCCTCCTCGGTGCAGGTAATCGTAGGTACCCGCTGTCGCTTCCGGGAAACGGCCTTTGGCGGAACCGGGCCAGTTGCTCCCCGGAATCACCATGCCGTTGTAACGATCGCCGCCGCCGACGGTCACAAATCCCGTCTTTGGATCCACGCTAACCGCCTTTGAAGGATCGTAGAGTGTGGGATCGAAGACGATCATATTACCCCATAGCGCCTTGTAGGGCTGGATGATCGTCCAACGCACGCCATAGTTGATTGTGAGTTTGTCGCTTACTTTCCACGAGTCCTGAGCAAATGGTTCATAGGACGCCCCACGAAAGATCGTGTAGGCGCGCTGGCCGAGTTCGGAGTAACTGTCGAAAAGGCCGAGCGCGGCATTGGCAATCGCATTTCCCGTACTCGGCTGGCCGGAGCGGCTGTCTGTGAAAGCGAACTGGCCATTCTGATTGTTGGTGCAGGTCGGGCAGGCGTTCACGTTGATTTCGTCATTGTCATTCTCGCCCGAGCGTTCGTAGTAGAAGCCGAACTTGAACGTGTGAAGTCCCTTCACCCATGTCAGGCTGTCCGAAACGGTGTAAATCGGCCCTGATGAGTGCGAAGGATACGGTCCGCCCGTCAGGCCATTGAGGTTTGTGATGTTGGCCGTAGGAATTCGCGTTGGAATCAATTTGCCCTGCGGGAATATGTACGGATAGTCGATTCCCGCCGTCGTACGGTCGAAGAAGTGCGCCGTATCGACGGGAATGTAAACATCATCAAGACTGACCGTCAACAACGTTTCGTTGATGAGCGTCGGGCTGATCGTCCATACGTGGTCGAGCGAGTTGGTCTGGTTCGGCCGGTTGAAGTATTTTGGCGTCTCGGTCGGCGTGCCATCGAGCGGTTGGTATTCAAAGAAAGAATAGTTGTTCCGCCGGAACCGCATGTGCTGCTTGTCCGTGAAATTGATATCCACGGCCAGCGTGTCTTTGCGCTGGTTTTGCGGGTGCAGTGCGGTGATGTAGTAATTGGACGTTCCATTGATAAAGTTGCCCACCGGCAGATTTGGAAAGGGATAGGCTTTCAGGATGCCCGTACCATTCCGGCTGAGCTGACTGGTGGGAATCACGTTCCCCGGGAAAGGATTTCCGGTAATCGGATCCTTGATGTTGACCACCTTGCCCAGAATGTTTTGCGGACCGGTCGTCAACAGCTCGCTGAAATCGCCCTGGCGCATCAGCGCCGTCGGCACGGTCCACGTCGCGCTATCCGTGAAGCGGTATCGGACCCACTCCTGGCCCCAGTACCAGAAGAACTTGCTTTTATCCGTGTTCAGTTTGCCCGGAATGTAGAACGGGCCGCCAACGTCGTAACCGAACTGGTTGTAACGGAAGGGCGGCACGCAGTTCTGGAAAATACCGTTGCACGTGGTGCCGGCCGTATGATTCCTGGTCCACGTGTTGGCGTTGAAGACGTCGTTACGAACGTATTCATAAGCTGCGCCATGAAACTCAGTCCCGCCGCTCCGGGTGAGAATGCGGATTTGCGCGCCGGAAGTGCGACCATATTCGGCGGCATACGCGGCCGTCAGGATTTGTACCTCCTGCGTCGAGTCCACATCCGCCGCGCCGAGACTGGTTCCGTTCGAGCGCGTGCGCGTGGCCGGAGCGCCGTCATAGGTAATGAGATTTTCCGGGTTGCGCGAGCCATTGAAATTGGAAGGGCCCTGGCTGAAATTGAAGCTCAGCCCGGAGAGATTTCCGCCGCGCGCGCCCGGAACCAGCGACGCCAGGTTCACCGGGTTACGTCCATTCAGTTCGAGCGCATCGATCTGCTGCCGTGTGACCATCTTCTGCACGGACGCGCTTTCGGTTTGAAGCGTGGTCGCGGCCGCCGAGACCTCCACTGACTCGGAAGCCTGGCCGACCTGCAATGCTACGTCGACCGCCAGCGTGCTGCTCGGGTCCAGTTTGTTGTTCGTGCTCTCGAATTTCTTGAAGCCCGCCGCATCAACGGATACCGTATAAAGGCCCGACGGAATGTTGCTGACGACATAGAACCCGGCCTCGTTGGTTGTTACCTGGCGATCGACGCCGGCGGCATTCCTGACTTCCACTTTTGCGCTGGGCACGGACGCTCCCGAGGGATCTTTCACTGTGCCCTGAATTGTGCCGAGGTCGGATTGCGCATACGCAAACATTCCGGCCAGGGGAAGCACTGCGAAACATGCCACCGCCCGCCGAAGCGAACCGGTCAGGTTCATATCACCCCCTCTGAAAACCTGTGGCGAGGCTATATGCGAAAAACAGCGCACCGCTATGGAAACGACGCGTTCGGAAGCAGGGAGCCGGACGGATCCCTCACGAAACCAGCGATCGAGCCGAGGTCGGCGTGAGCGAAACCGGCGGAAAAATGTCAGGACAGCAGCAATAGACAGCAGCGCACGCAGCGCTGCGGAAAAATCGCAACGTTTCATGTATACCCCCATGGCGAAAAACAGTCTTTCGCCTGACTGTCCGCGGGATACCCGCAGTTATTGATGTGATAGTACGACCGTCAGGGAGCGGAAATCAAATGCAAATTGCAGGACAACGTGCGTCCGTTGACACGTCGCCCCCGCTTATTGCATTGCCGTGTCTCTGTCTCTAGAAGATCAGCTTGAGCGCAAACTGAACCTGACGGGCTGGATATGTTGTGCGAATCGTGCCAAAGGCGCTGCTGGTAGAGACGGCCGTCGGCAATCCGAAATTCGTGTGGTTCAGAATATTGAAGAACTCCGAACGGAACTGCAGCGATGCAGCTTCCCGGATGCGAAAGGTCTTGTCCGCCGCAAAGTCCCAGTTTTCGAGACCAGGCGCCCGGAAGGCATCCCTGCCTTCGTTCCCGAACGGATTAGTGGCCGGAGGAGTAGTGAATGTATATCCGGCGAAGTAGTTGTTGATGCGGGTTGACATGCTTACATTGGCGGCGCTGCCTGAAAGGTTCGGCCGCTGCATCGCCTGGCCCCGGTAATCGTTCGTCAACCCGGTAACATCGTTCGCCGCGGACGGCGAGTAGGTCACGTCGATCGGCACGCCCGTATTCGCGGTGTTGATGGAGTTTACTTCCCATCCCCCGAGCACGGCGTCCACGAACGGATTCCAGCGGCCACCGAACCGGCGTCCTCTTCCGAATGGAAGCTGGTAGACGACGCTGGTGACGTTGATGAATTTCACATCGATGCTCAGCGGCCCGTATTCGTTCTTCAGATCGCGAATGTTCTGCGGGTTGGCGACGAAGTAGCCGGGAGGGCTTTCAAGCGCCTGCTCGGAATCGCCCAGCGCTTTCGACCAGGTGAACGAGTTCAGAAGATAGAGACCGGAGACGCCAAAGCGATGCTCAAACCGGACGGAAAACCCGTTGTAGTTGTTGTTACCTGCCGGATTCAGCCATGTAATCGGGCCGAAGGAAGGTATGGGCCGTCTGGCCTGCACGCCCAGCGTTTGCCCGGGCTGGTTCGGATAAGCCTGGTTGTAGTCGGAGATGATGGGCAATCGAAGGCTGTGAGTGCCCGTATAACCCACTTCCAGCACCGTATCTTTGAACAGCTCTCGCTGGATCGAGAGGAACCAGGCCTGAATGTACGGCCATTTGGTGTCCGCCGGGATATAAGCCACATTCGAGTTCGCCGGATTGAAGGCCGATGGACTTGCAATGTTGGTAGTGAAGCTGTTCAGCGTCGTCAGAAAAGTTGAGGGCACGGGGCCCCCGGCGGGAATCGATTGGTTGATGACTCCGAAGAGCGCCTGAGGAGCATTGATTCCCTCCTGCGCGCTGCCCGGACGATTGAAGAAATCGTAGCTGATGCCGTAGGCGGCCCGGACAACCGTCTTCGGCAGGACGTTCCACGCAAGGCCCACGCGCGGACCCCAGTCGTTGTAATCCGGATGCGCCAGGCTGCGGTTGAAAAGACTCCCGCCGCTGGCTTTCACCATCGAGACGCTGGTCGGATCGAAATTCGAATAATTGTTGTCGCGCTCATAAAGAGGAGTAGCAAACTCCCATCGCAGCCCAAGATTCAGAGTCAGAGAAGGCGTGATGCGGTAATCGTCCTGAACGTAAAGCGAGTGAATATGCTGCCGCAGGTTCACCACCGTATAGGTCCCGAGCTGAATAATACTCGGCAGCCCGAAATAAAAGTCCGCAAGGTTATAGCTCGCCGAATCGCTCGGGATCGCGCAGGTGGATGGCTGGCCCAGGATCGCGCAGGTTGGCTTACTGAAATTGCCGCTGTAGGTATCCGCTCCGTACAGCGGATTCGTATCGAGGATTTCCGTGCGGATCGCCTGAAATTCGTAACCCATCTTCAGCGAATGGCGACCCTTCGTCCAGGAGTAATTGAACTTCGGATCGAATGAGGTCGGATTCTGAAATTGCGGGTTGCTCGTCTGCCGTCCAAACTGCGAAAACCCGCTGACGCTTTGAGAGTTCAACCCGCCCACCAGATTGGGCGAGGTCGGCAATCCCGGAATCCCGTAGAGGTCGAACATGTTCGGACCACCGATATCGGGCGGCACTTTGCCGGCCACGATGTGATTGAAGCCGAAGCGGGCTTCGAAAATCTGAGTCGGCGCGACGATCCACGTGTACCCAATGGCGGCGTTCTGAGTGATCGCGTGAATGTAGCCGTTCCCGGCGCCCCCGGACGGGCCGGAGATGTCCGGCTGATAATACTGCAGGTCCTTGCGCTGGCTGAAGCGCAGGAATGTACTCATCCGGTTGTTGATCTGGTAATCAACTTTCGCATCGTATTTGTCGGCGTAATCGCGTACCAGCAAAAGGTCTTCCAGATTATTCGAGCGCCCGGCGCCATTGGTCGCAGGCAAATCATTCAGAACTTTCTGCGCAAACGGCGTAATGGCGCTGGTCGGAATGCGCGTATTCGCCGGATACACGGCGCCGGTCAGCGGGTTCCACACGCCGACCGGAAGAATGCCGGCCCGATCGTTCGCAGTCGGGATTGAGTCGAAGTTGAGGAATCGCTGCAACTGACGGAAGCCTTCGTAATCCGCGAAGAAAAACAGCTTGTTCCTGATGAACGGGCCTCCCACCGTGAACCCGAACTGATTGCGCTGCAACGTCGGTTTCTGAAATACGGCCGGGCTGAAAGTGAATCCTGCGGCGTTCAAAACCGTGTTGCGCAGGAACTCATAAGCCGTGCCGTGAAACTGATTCGTCCCGGAGCGCATCACGGCATTGACTACCGCTCCGCCCACCCGGCCATACTCCGCGGTGTAGTTATTGGTTACGATTTTGAACTCAGCCAGAGCATCGGGCGAAGGCTGCGCCACCTGGCTGGAGTAACCCTGGTTGCTGGTAGAGTCGGCATTGTTATCCACGCCATCCAGAAGAAAGTTGTTATACGTAGTGCGCATGCCGTTCACATTGAACGCGCCTTCGCGCGGCGTACCATTCACGGCGAAGACCACCGAGAGCGGCGACCGGTGCACATTGGTCGAAAGCAGCGCCAGTTCGGAGTAATTGCGGCCATTTAGCGGCAACTCCGTAATCTGCTGCGTATTGATCACCTGCCCATGCTCGCTGGTATCGGTCTCGAGCAGCGCGGCGGCCGCGCTCACCTGCACGGTTTCCGTTACCCGCCCCACCTGGAGCGTCAGGTCCACGCGTTGCCGGGCATTCACGTTCAGGCGAACATCTCTGGCTTCGGCTTTGGAAAATCCCGGGGCTTCGGCGCTCACCGAATATCGGCCGATTTTTACATTCTCAAAAGTGTAGTCGCCGTTTTCGCCCGATGTCGTCCGGGTTTCGATACCCGTGTCTTCATTACGCAGCGTGATGGAAGCCTTCGCGACAGCGCCGCCTGAGTTGTCCTTCACTGTTCCCAGCACCGCCGCGGTATCGAATTGCGCAAATACCGGAGCGCAGGCACACACCAGAAGCGCAATAAAGCCCAGTGTTTTGATCATATCGGAAGCTGAGAGTGTAGCGTTCAGACGTTGAACCCGCATAACGACCGGGTTTCAATTCTATTACGTTCCGGCCTTAACGTCTTGCGCGGCTGGACATGACAATCGGCGCGGAGAGCGGCGTGGGCTCCGGGTCCGGCGCCACGACCACTTTACGCGGACGCGAGTTCAACCGCTGCGCCACCAGTCCCTTCCAGATCTTCTCGAATTTCGGCGTGCCCGGCCTCGCGCCGGAGGCGGCTACCTGCGCTTCCGTGATCTCCTGCGCCTGCGGCAGATATTTCTGATAGAAGGCGCGAATTCGGTCCTGCACAACGCGCGCCGCGGACTGATACAGCACCATGAGCACTTCGTCCGTGTTGGCCCCCTCGAGCGCGAGCCACACCTGCGAAGGCCGCCGGATCTTCTGTGATTTCAGCGTCGATTCGAGTTTTTTGGCTCGCGCCGGTAGCGTCTTCAACTCTTCCACATCGCCCTTTCGAAGATCGAGATTCCGGATCGCGTCCGCCCGCTCGCGCGGATTCAGCTTTTCCAGCAATACCGAAACAAATGCCACCCAGCAGTCGGTCTGCGAAGGCGGCAGAACGGAAGAGATGAGTTTCTCGAATCGCGAAAACCCCGCCGCATTCAGTTTCGGCCCGCTCAGAGCCGGAGACACCGCTTTCAGTAAATGCCGCGCATCCAGATCCTCCAGAAAAGCTCCGGCCGAAGGCTCCGCCGCCATGGCCCGTAACTCCCGGCCGACGTCCGCGCCGGAAATCGCGGAAGCATAGTCCTCTGCAAGCGCGTTCTCCAGTTGCGACTGCGTCCGGGTCGTCATCTCGAATCCCAGCGAATGCCGGAACCGCAGCAGCCGCACGATCCGCGACGGGTCATCGAACAGGGCGTGCGAATTCGTCAGCCGCAGTTCGCGGCTCATCAAATCCGCCTGGCCGTTCGTTGGATCGACGATCAGCCCGCGGGTTCCACGATTCAGCGCCAGAGCGATGGCATTGATGGTCAGATCCCGCCGCGCCAGATCTTCGTGAATGGTGGCCGGCGCGATTTGGGGCTTTCCGCCGGGCTTCGGATGCCTTTCCGTGCGGGAGTTCGCGACCGAAGCGCGAAGTCCGTTGCCGAACTCGAGCTCGACCGACCTCTTTAGCGAATCCTCCTCCACCACCCGGCCGCCGGCGGCTTCGGCCAGCGCCTTTCCGATTCGAACCGCATCCTTTTCGACCGTGAAATCCAGATCGCGAATGGGAGCGCCGCGAAGCATGTCCCGCATTGCGCCGCCGGTCAGCCAGACATTCATACCAACCGCAGTTGCGAGGCTCTGTACCTCGGCGACGATCCGGCTTTGTCCGGCGTCAAGATGGCTCTCCAGCGCAAACATGTAGTCGCTCATACTCAGGCTCCCGGGTTTCAGGTCTTGGACATCAGGCTCTTGGATGGTGACGGTCCACGGTCTCTCGCAGACGGGAACGAACCACGTGCGTGTAGATTTCTGTGGTCGAAATATCGGCGTGTCCCAGCATGGCCTGTACGCTGCGCAAATCCGCTCCGCCTTCGAGCAGATGAGTCGCAAACGTATGCCGGAGAACATGGGGCGAAAGGCCGCGAAAGATGCCGGCCTTTTTGCCGGCTGTCTTGATTGCCGCCCAAAACGCCTGGCGCGTCATGCCTCCTCCGCGGGCGGTTACAAAAAGCACCGGACTCGAGCGCCCTTTCAGCAGGGCCGGCCGGGCGGTCTCAACGTATTCGCGAACGGCTCTGAGGGCCTGCTCATGCACGGGAACCAGCCGCTGCTTGTTCCCTTTTCCGGTCACCCGGACCAGACCCATCTGTATGTCGAGGGCGGCAAGCCTCAGCTCGATGAGTTCCGTCACCCGCATGCCCGTCGCATAAAGAAGTTCCAGCATGGCCCGGTCGCGCGCCCCTGCCGGACGGGACATGTCCGGGGCGGCGATCAGCTTCTCGATCTGCTCCCGATTCAGGAATTTCGGAAGCGTGGACCATTGTTTCGGGCTGTGAAGGTGTTCCGCCGGATCCGAGGCGATTTCGCCTTCCGTCTGCAGATAGCGGAAAAACCCGCGAAGCGAGCTCAGGCGGCGGGCGATGGATCGATTCTCAAGCCCGTTTGAATACAGCAAGTTAACATACGATACCAGAAGTTCCGTATCAGGGTATTCGCCGCCCGTCCGGGGTTCCACGAAAGCGCGAAAATGGCCAAGATCCCGGGCGTAAGCCTCCAGAGAATTCTTCGAAAGGCCCTTTTCCATACGGCAAAACGCGAGAAAACCGCGTATGCCTCTTCCCAACCGCGTCTCGGCAGTGGTGCTCCCGGTGACCATACGGCCCGTCCCTTTCGAGCAATGATACAATATCCGCGAAAATGTTTGAATCAATTCGGACTATTCGGGGGGATTCCTTTCGGCCCGAATGCTCTGAATCAGGGTGTCCGCTCATTTCCCGATCGAATTTGCGCCCGTTTTCGAGCCGCGGTCGCGTTTTTCGAAAAGACGCGCAGTCCGAAAGAGCCCCGTGCCCGCATCCACTGCAAAAAAGGTAATCGTTCGCCGGTTCGATCGCGAAAACCTGATCGGCTACATAAATCCCTTCAGTTATTTGCAGCCGCAGGGGCTGGAACTGCTGAAACCAGACGGAGCCCTCGCGGTGGTTCCTTACCGCGAGGTAAAATCCGTCTCGTTCGTCAAAGACTTCGACACCGACGCCGAACCGGCGCGTGTATTTCTCACGCGACCCAAACTGGAGGGCCTCTGGGCGCGCATGATCTTCCGCGATGGCGAGGTAATGGATGGGATCCTGCCGAATAATCTGCTTTCGTGGGAGGTGGCGGGATTTACCGTGACGCCGCCCGAATCCGATAGCAATAATCAGCGGGTTTTCGTCCCCAGAGAGGCTTTGAGGTCAATTCAGATCCTGGGCGTGGTCGGGAGCCCGTTGAAGGCCCGCCGGAAAAAAGCGGCGCCGGATCAACCAACGCTGTTTTGATCTATAGCGCGAGCTGACCGTGGTACATCATCTGCGCAGGATCGAACTTCGCCTTCACTGCCATGGGTCCCGAGTTCAGCGCGAATTCAATATCCTTGTCCGCGCGGGTCAGCGGCAGCAGGTCACGTGAAAATCCGAACAGCCAGGCTTCATCGTTCGGCGCTCTTCGTACAATCCCCGCGCCCTCCGGATCTTTGCCTTTCGCGCCCAGAGTGGCGCCGGCCCGGAGGCGTTCGATAAGGTCGCTCAGCCGGATGTTTTCGTCCTGTCTGCTCCGGTTGCCGCGTCCCACTCGCTCGAGTCCCCACTCGAGCGGCAGACCTGCTACAGCGATCACGTAATGGCCATTGAACTCGGCGGGCAGTTTCTCTTTCGTCGCGTCAAGAACCGGTTGCGCGCTTTCCCATCGAATGGTGACGGCGGTTGCAGGCCGTGCTCCGCGGTTGCGTCGCTCTTCGCCGTATTCCCCGTTGTATCCGCCCGGCGCGCCCATTCCTCTTCCGGGCCCTCCCCCGCTCACATCCGGAGCCGGCGGTGCTCCGGTCATCGCGTTTCGATCCGGCCGCGCGCCGGCATTGACTTCCTTCGCCCACGGAGATTTGTTCAACAGATGATGAATCTCTTCTTCCGTCCATTCCGAAGGCTGCTTTCGATTCCAGAAATCTGACGCGGCAAAAGCGGCCGATCGCGAAACGAATGCGCCCGCAATCCCGAATGCAAATCGAAAAGCGGTGCGACGAGTAAGTTCAGAGTGCATTATTCACCTTGACCGAAACTACTAACTTGGACCCTTGTCGAACCAATTTTGGTTCCCATCCCGTAAACACGCGATAAACAGACGCCCGTGTACTCCGGTCGTCGTAAACGGTGTGGTTTGACCCCGGTTATGGTTGTACAACCGTATCACTTGGGATAACTTTGTGTACGGTGTGACTGACGGCACAGATAATCTCAGCGCGCAACGAACAATCCTGGTTGTAGACGACGAGCCCGACATGCTTCGGCTCGTAGAGGCGATTCTTCTCGAGCAGGGATACAAGGTCATACTTGCCAAGGGTGCTGAGAATGCCATTCGCGCCTTCGAGAGAATGCCGCGCCGGCCGGATCTTATCCTGACCGATGTCGTGATGCCCGGCATGAGCGGTCCGGCGCTGGTCGATCATCTGCTTGGCCTCGATCCGCAGATCCGCGTGCTCTTCATGTCCGGCTATGACGATCGCCAGATCGTCCAGAAATACGTAGTCGAGCGCGGCTTTGCGCTGATCCCCAAGCCCTTCACGCTCCAGCGTCTTGGCAGCGTCGTTCGCGACGTGCTCAATGGCGCCGCGGCGGAAGCCTCGTCCGAATCCTCCGCAAGCTGAAGTGCCGCGGGAAGCTTTGGAAGCGCGTACCTGGTTTATCTCGGGACGTGTGCAGGGAGTCGGATTCCGCTGGTTTGTCCATGCCAGTGCCAACGCGATCGGTGTCCGGGGATGGGTGCGCAACGAAGATGACGGACGCGTCCAGGTGTATGGCATTGGCAATAAGGAACAGCTCGATCGCCTCGCTGCCGCGCTTTATCGCGGTCCTTCGCAGGCGGAGGTTCGAGGGGTTGAACAGATCAGTGCGCCCGTGCAACAATTGGGTTCCTTTTCCGTACGCTGACGCCCCGTTTGCGCCTCGAGCACGCAGCCCCGAGCATGCAGCCAGGACCAGAGGCGGCCACGAACAAGGCATGGAGACTCCTTTTTGGACGATCTGAAGAAACTCATTCGCGAAATTCCGGATTTCCCCAAACCGGGCATTCTTTTTTACGACATCACCACGCTGCTGAAGGACAAAAAAGGATTTCGCGCGAGCATCGACGGACTGAAGAATCGATACGAGGGTCTGGGCGTCGATGTCGTTATCGGTATTGAGGCTCGCGGATTCATTTTCGCCCCGGCGCTCGCCTATGCGCTCGGCGCGGGCTTCGTCCCTGTCCGCAAGCCGAAGAAACTCCCGGCTGAAATCGCCAGCATTTCCTATGACCTCGAATACGGAACGGATACGCTTGAGATTCACAAGGATGCCATTCTGAACGGTTGCCGGGCGCTGGTAGTCGACGATCTGCTGGCCACGGGCGGAACCGCTCGTGCGGTCACGAATCTGGTGCAGCAGCTGGGCGGAACCGTAGTTGGCGCAGGATTCGTCGTCGAGCTGACATTCCTGAACGGGCGCCGGAAGCTGAACGGATTCGACGTGTTCTCGTTGCTCCAGTACGACAAATGATTCGCAGGGCGCGCCTGAAGGCGTTTGCCAAGCTCAATCTGGGTCTCCGGGTGCTTTATAAACGCCCGGACGGCTACCACGAGCTGCGAACTATTTTCCAGACGATCTCGCTTGCGGACCGGATCACGGTTTGCTTCGAGCCGGCGCGGAAGGCGCATATCGAAATCGGCGGCGCGCCGGAGATTGAGGACAATCTGCTGACCCGCGCGGCCGCGCTCGTGCTCGAGCAGCTCCGGGTTCGCGGCAGAGTTTCCTTCCATCTCGAGAAGGCGATTCCGATGGGCGCCGGGCTGGGCGGC
>Ga0068855_100006941_pt1 | contig 13736 bp, 12 predicted proteins | sample KBSCornC52_FD_66592 | JGI IMG/M metagenome (GOLD analysis project Ga0068855, IMG submission 66592) | Corn rhizosphere microbial communities from Kellogg Biological Station, Michigan, USA - KBS Corn C5-2 | ecosystem: Host-associated > Plants > Roots > Rhizosphere > Soil ... | reverse complement strand
GGGTTGGCCTTGCCCCGGGTCGCCTTCATCACCTGGCCCACCAGCGAATTGAAGGCCTTCTCCTTGCCCGCGCGGTAGTCCTGCACCTGCTTCGCGTTCGCCGCAAGCACTTCGTCCACCAGCTTCTCGATTTCCCCGGAGTCGCTGATCTGGCGCAAACCCTTTTTCTCGATTACGTCGTCTACGATCTTTGGGTCGACCCGTACGGTCGGTGCGTACCCAGTAACCCTCAACTCGGCGGGTCCTGGCACAACCGTAACGTTGCCGAAGACCTCCCCGAACACTTGCTTCGCTGTGTTTCCAGACAGAGTACCGTCCACAATCCGTTTGATGATCGATCCCAGGATTTCTGCAGACATTGGGCTCGTGGAGATATCGATGTTCCTCCGGTTGAGCTCTGCAGCGAGTTCGCCCGCCTGCCAGTTCGCGCAAATTTTTGGATCGGCGCCCGAAACGCGTACTAGCTCTTCGAAGTAGTCGGCTGCCGCGCGCGAAGCAGTCACCAAAGTGGCGTCGTACGCAGGCAGGCGATACTCGCGCGTGAAGCGCTCGCGTTTCGCGTCGGGTAGTTCCGGCAGCGAGCTTCTAGTCCGGTCGATGTCTTCCTCCTTCAGGACCAGCGGCAGCAGGTCGGGGTCGGGGAAGTAGCGGTAATCCTGCGCGTCTTCCTTGGTGCGCATGGAGCGCGTCTCGTCGCGCTCCGGGTCGTAGAGCCGCGTTTCCTGCACCACGCTCTTCCCGTCCTCGAGCAGGTCGACCTGGCGCCGCGCCTCGAACTCGATTGCGCGCTCCATGAAGCGGAACGAGTTCAGGTTCTTGATCTCGCAGCGCGTTCCCAGCTTCTTGTCTCCAATCCGTCGCACGGAAACGTTGGCGTCGCAACGAAAGGAGCCCTCCTGCATGTTGCCGTCGCAGATGCCGATCCACATCACAAGCGCATGGAGCGCACGTGCGTATGCGACCGCCTCCTTCGCCCCGCGCAGCTCGGGCTCGGAGACGATTTCCAGCAGCGGCGTGCCCGCGCGGTTGAGATCGATGCCGGTCATGCCATGAAAGTCTTCGTGCAGCGACTTGCCCGCATCCTCTTCCAGGTGGGCACGAGTGAGGCGAACGATTTTTTCCTGGTCTCCAACAAGGAAGCGAATTTCGCCGCCTTGAACAATCGGCGTCTCGTACTGGCTGATCTGGTAGCCCTTCGGCAGGTCGGGGTAGAAGTAGTTCTTGCGTGCGAAGATCGAGCGGCGGTTGATGGTCCCCTTGACCGCGAGCCCGAAGCGGATGGCGTGCTCGACGGCGGCGCGGTTCGCGACCGGCAGCGTGCCGGGGAGCGCGATATCGACCGCAGAAGCCTGGGTGTTCGGCGGCGCGCCGAAGGCCGTCGAAGCGCCCGAGAACATTTTGCTCTTCGTCTGCAGCTGGGCGTGGGTCTCGATCCCCACTACGACTTCCCATGAGGCCGTCACAGCGGGGTCTCCGTTGGCACGCGGAGGTGCCAGTCGGTCGACTGCTGGTAAGCGTGCGCCACGCCGAGCAACTGGCTCTCCGAGAAATGCCGGCCCATGAGCTGCAGCCCGACCGGCAGGCCCTGGTCGTCGAAGCCGCACGGAATGGACAGCGCCGGCAAGCCGGCCAGCGGCGCGGGAATGGTGAACACGTCGCCGAGATACATCTGCACAGGGTCCTCGGTCTTCGCACCGAGCTCGTAGGCGGTCGTCGGCGCCGTGGGGCCAAGGATGAAGTCGCACCGGGCGAATGCCTGCTCGAAATCGCGCGCGATCAGGCGCCGGATCTTCTGCGCCTGCAGGTAATACGCGTCGTAGTAGCCGTGCGAAAGCACATAGGTTCCAACGAGGATGCGCCCCTTCACTTCCTTGCCGAAGCCTTCGGCGCGCGTGCGGCAATACATGTCGATGAGGTCGCTGTACTCCTTCGCTCGGTGGCCGTAGCGCACGCCGTCGAAGCGCGACAGGTTGGACGACGCTTCGGCGGGCGCGATGACGTAGTAAGCCGCCACGGCGACGTTGGTGTGCGGAAGTTCGAGTTCGACGGTGACCGCGCCTTGCGACTTGAACCAGGCCACCGCCATTTCCACGGCCTTGCGCACCCCCGGCTCTAGGCCTGCGCCGAAGTATTCTTTCGGCATGCCGATGCGCAATCCCTTCAAGGAGAGCGCAAGGCCCTTCGCGTAATCCTCCTTCGGCCGGTTGATGCTGGTGGAGTCACGGGTGTCATGTCCCGCCATCACGTTCATCATCAGCGCGAGGTCGGCGGCGCTGCGCGCGATCGGCCCGGCCTGGTCGAGCGACGAGGCGAATGCGATCAGGCCGTAGCGGGAAACCAGCCCGTAGGTCGGCCGCAGGCCGCACACGCCGGAGAACGCCGCCGGCTGGCGCACCGAGCCGCCGGTGTCGGTGCCGGTCGCCGCCGGCACCATGCGCGCCGCCACGGCCGCGGCCGATCCGCCGGAGGAGCCGCCCGGCACGCGCTTGCGGTTCCAGGGATTGCGCACCGGGCCGAAGTACGAGTTCTCGTTCGACGAGCCCATCGCGAACTCGTCCATGTTGCATTTGCCGAGCGCCACGGCCCCGGCCGCCGTGAATTGCTCGACCACATGCGCGTCGTACGGGCTGACAAAGTTTTCCAACATCCGCGAGCCGCAAGTGGTGCGCAGCCCCTGGGTGCAGTAGATGTCCTTGTAGGCGAAGGGAACCCCGGTGAGCGGGCCCCCGTCGCCTTGAGCGCGCCGGGCGTCGGCGCGCCGGGCACGCTCGAGCGCACCGGCCTCGTCCACGGTGATGAAGGCGTTGAGCTCCCGCAAGGCCCGGATTCGCTCGAGGTAGAGCTGCGCCAGCTCGAGCGCGGAAATTTTCCTCGCGGCGAGGGCGGCGGAAAGCTCGGTGAGCGTCGAGTTGAGCATCGGGGGAATTTGAAGGGGGGAGATTCATCCTCCCCCTTTCCTCTCACTCGATGACTTTGGGGACGAGGTAGAGGCCCTCCTCGACGGCCGGCGCGACCGACTGGTGGAGGATGCGCCGGTCGGCCTCGGCGGCCTCGTCCGGGCGCAGCCTCTGGACCACGTCCAGGGCGTGGGACATCGGCTCGATGCCGGTGGTGTCGACCGCCTGGATCTCGCCGACCAGCTCGAGGATCCGGTTCAAGCGGCTGCCCACTTCCGCGGTTTCCCCGGGTTGCAAGGCGAGGCGGGCGAGGCGCGCGAGGCGCCGGATCTGGTCGTCTGAAAGCGACATGTTTTCGCTGAACTGCTACGGGAGGAAGGCCGCCACCGAGAGGCGTTTTTCCCTTCGATTCAGGCGCTACGTTGGCGTATTATATCGGGCACCTGCGCATTTGTTGCTGCGCACAAAAACACAGGAGAAAGCCTCCGCTTGCCCATGTTCGGATTCCTTCGCAGCTACTTCTCGAACGATCTCGCGATCGACCTCGGGACCGCCAACACGCTGATCTACGTCCGCGGCAAGGGCATCGTACTCGATGAGCCGTCGGTGGTCGCGATCCGGCAGGAGGCCGGCCCGAACGGCAAGAAAACCATCCAGGCGGTCGGCAAGGAAGCGAAGCTGATGCTCGGCAAGACGCCGGGCAACATCATCGCCATCCGGCCGATGAAGGACGGCGTGATCGCCGACTTCACCGTGACCGAGCAGATGCTCAAGCAGTTCATCAAGAAGGTCCACGACAACAAGCTCTTCTCGCCCAGCCCGCGCATCATCATCTGCGTGCCCTGCGGGTCCACGCAGGTGGAACGGCGCGCGATCCGCGAAAGCGCCATCGGAGCCGGTGCCGGACAGGTCTACCTGATCGAAGAACCCATGGCCGCGGCGATCGGCGCGGATCTTCCGGTCGCCGATGCCACCGGCTCGATGGTGGTGGACATTGGCGGCGGCACCACCGAGGTCGGCGTGATCTCGCTCGGCGGCATGGTCTACTCCGGCTCGGTGCGCGTCGGCGGCGACAAGTTCGACGAGGCGATCATCAACTACATCCGCCGCAACTACGGCATGCTGATCGGCGAGACCACCGCCGAGCTTATCAAGAAGGAGATCGGCTCGGCCTTCCCGGGCTCGGAAGTGCGCGAGATGGAAGTGAAAGGCCGCAACCTGGCCGAAGGCATCCCGCGCAGCTTCACGATCTCGTCGAACGAGATCCTCGAAGCGCTCACCGAGCCCCTCAACCAGATCGTCTCGGCGGTCAAGTCTGCGCTCGAGCAGACCCCGCCCGAGCTCGGCGCCGACATCGCCGAGAAGGGCATGGTCCTGACCGGGGGCGGCGCGCTGCTGCGCGACCTCGATCGGCTGCTGATGGAGGAGACGGGCTTGCCGGTCATCGTCGCCGACGATCCCCTGACCTGCGTCGTGCGCGGCTCGGGCAAAGCCCTCGAGAAAATGGAGCATTTCGGTCCCATTTTCACGAACGACTAGCGTGTAGCGGGGGATGGAACATACCCCGCCGCCGTTCTTCAAACGGGGCCCCGCTCCACTCGTCAGGCTGTTCTTCTTCGCCTCGCTCTCGCTTGCCCTGCTCGTGCTCGATGCGCGCTTTCGCTACGCCGAGGGCCTGAGGGGCGTGCTGGCGCTCGCGGCCTACCCGCTGCAGCGCGCGGCCACCGCACCGGTCGATTTCCTGCGCACGGTGGGCGACTACTTCTCCACCCAGGCGCAGCTTTTCGAGGACAACGCGGCCCTGCGGGCGAAGAACCTCGCGCTCGCGCAGGCGGCGCAGCGCTACGAGACGGCCGAAGCCGAGTCGGCCCAGCTGCGGCGCCTGATCGGCGCGGCGGAAAAGCTCGAGGTGAAGTCGACCCCGGCGGAGATCCTCTACGCCGGACGCGACCCGTATTCGCACAAGATCTTCATCAATCTCGGCGAGCGGCAGGGTGTGAAGCCGGGCAGCCCGGTGGCCGACGAGGCCGGCGTGGTCGGCCAGGTGACGAGAGTCCATCCGCTCGTTTCCGAAGTCACGCTGATCACCGACCAGGACCATGTCGTCCCGGTCCAGGTGGTCCGCAACGGTCTGCGCGCGATTGCCTTCGGCGGCGGGCCCTCGGGCATGCTCGAGCTGCGGTTCACGGCCGGCAACGCCGAGATCCAGAACGGCGACCGCCTGGTCACGTCGGGCATCGACGGCATCTATCCGGCCGGACTACCCGTGGCGACGGTGGTGAGGATCGAGCGGGACGCGGAACATAGCTTTGCCCGCGTGATCTGCCGGCCGGCGGCCGGGGTCGATCGCGGGCGCTTCGTCCTCGTGCTGTCCGACGAGACCGCGCGGCCGCCGCGGCCCGAGGAAGCGCAGTCGAGCAAGGAGCGCCGCTCGGAGAAGGCGCGCCGCGCGCGGGCGAAGAAGGAAGAGGGGTAAATGGCGCTAGGAGGCAAGTCGGAGCACATCCTTCGGCCGGCTCGGGTCAGCACGGTCGCGGCCTCGTTCGCCATCGCGCTGCTGCTCAATTTCCTGCCCTGGAAAGACCTGCGGCTGGTGCCCGACTTCGTCGCGCTGGTCCTCACCTTCTGGTGCGTGCGCCAGCCGCGCCTGGTGGGCCTGGGGGTGGCCTGGGGCGTTGGCCTGCTGGTCGACGCCGGCAACGGCGTGCTGCTTGGCCAGCACGCGCTCGCCTATTCGGCGCTCGCTTTCATCTCGATCTGGCTGTCGCGGCGCATCCTGTGGTTCGGCCCCATGCTGCAGGCGGCGCACGTGGCGCTCATCCTCGCCGCAGCGCAGACGCTCGTGCTGGTCATTCGCATCGTTGCCGGAGACCCGTTTCCAGGCTGGGCGATCTACGTGGGCCCGCTCGCGGCCGCGGTGCTGTGGCCGATGGTGAGCTGGCTCCTGGTCCTGCCGCAGCGCCGCCTGGAACGCGAACAGACCATCTAACGTGGAACTGCGAAATTACGAGCGGGAGCTAGCCCAGTTTCACCTGCGCATCGGGGTCGCGGGCATCCTGGTGCTGATCGGCTTCGGCCTGCTGGCGGCGCGCTTCATCTTCCTGCAGGTGGTCCAGCACGACCACTACGCCTCGCGGGCCGAGGACAACCGCATCTCGATCGTGCCGATCCCGCCGAACCGCGGCCTGATCCTCGACCGCAACGGCATCGTGATGGCGCGCAACTACTCGGGCTACACGCTCGAGATCTTCACGCGCAAGGCGAGGAGCATCGAGCGCACGATCGACGAGGTCGCGGAGCTGGTCGAGGTCACGTCGCGCGATCGCGCCCGCTTCAAGAAGCTCCTCGCCGAGACGCGCAACGCCGAAAGCCTTCCCATCCGCACGCGCCTGTCGGACGAGGAAGTCGCCAAGTTCGCCGCCAACCGCTATCGCTACAACGGCACCGTCGAGATCAAGGCGCGCCTCTTCCGGCAGTACCCGTATGACGAGACCGCCGCGCACGTGCTCGGCTACATGGGCCGCATCAACCAGGCCGACCAGGAGCGCCTCGAGGAGGAGGGTGTCGACGCGAACTACCGCGGCACCGACTTCATCGGCAAGGCCGGCGTCGAGGCGAGCTACCAGAACGAGCTCCACGGCACGACCGGCTTCGAGCACGTCGAGATCGACGCCGCAGGGCGCGGTATACGCACGCTTTCGCGCACGCCGTCGCAGCCGGGCAACAACGTCGCGCTGACGCTCGACCTGCGCCTGCAGCAGGTCGCCGAGCAGGCGCTCGGCGACCGGCGCGGCGCGGTGGTGGCGCTCGAGCCTTCGACCGGCGCGGTGCTCGCGTTCGTGTCCAAGCCTGGCTTCGACCCGAACTACTTCGTCGACGGCATCGACCCGGTGTACTGGGCCGAGCTCAACAACTCCCCCGACCGGCCGCTCTACAACCGGGCCATCGCCGGGACCTATCCCCCGGGGTCGACCTTCAAGCCGTTCATGGCGCTCGCCGCCCTCGAGACCGGCAAGCGCACCCCGCGCAGCGCCATCAACGATCCCGGTTATTTCGTCTTCGGCGACCGGCGCTTCCGCGACTCCAGGCCCGGCGGGAACGGCTACGTCGATCTCCACAAGTCGATCGTGGTGTCCTCCGACACGTACTACTACATGCTCGCGAACGACATGGGCATCGACGCCATCGCGGCCTACATGAAGAACTTCGGCTTCGGCGCGAAGACCGGCATCGACCTGCAGGGCGAGCTGCCCGGCGTGCTGCCTTCGCCGGAGTGGAAGATGAAGCGCTTCCGCCGCCCCGAGCAGCAGAAGTGGTATCCCGGCGAAACGATCTCGATCGGCATCGGCCAGGGCTATAACTCCTACACGCCGATCCAGCTCGCGCAGGCCGTCGCCACGCTCGCCAACGGCGGCACGCTGTACCGGCCGCATCTCGTCGCATACATCGACAATCCGCGCACCGGCGAGCGGCGCAATTTCGAGGCCGAGGTCGTGCACCGCGTGCCCGCGCGCGCCGACCACATCGAGTTCGTGAAGCGCGCCATGGCCGGGGTCAACAAGGAAGGCACCGCGGCGCGCGCATTCGCCGGCGCGCAGTATACGAGCGGCGGCAAGACCGGCACGGCGCAGGTGGTGGCGTTGAAGCAGAACGAGAAGTACGACGAGAAGAAGGTCGCCGAGCGCCACCGCGACCATTCCTGGTTCATCGCCTTCGCACCGGTCGAGAGCCCGAAGATCGCGCTCGCGATCATCGTCGAGAACGGAGGCTTCGGCGCGCGCGCCGCCGCGCCGATCGCGCGCACGATGCTCGATTACTACCTCCTTGGCAAGCTGCCGCAGGGTCTCGTCGTGCAGACCCCCGAGGTCGACGTCGACGAAGAGGAGCGGGAGAGCGACTGATGGAACTCGCGCGTTTCCCGCTGCGCCGCATCGCCGGCCGCCTCGCCGAGGGCATCGACTCGACGCTGCTGATGCTGCTGCTCACGCTGTCGATGGTCGGTCTTGCGGTGCTGTATTCCGCGAGCTACGACGTTCCGGGACGCGTCGCGGGGCAGCTCGTCAGCCTGACCGTCGCGCTCACGGCGATGTGGATCGTGGCGCAGGTGTCGCCGCAGACCATGATGCGCTTCGCGGTTCCCGCCTACGTGGTCGGCCTCGCGTTTCTCATCGCGGTGGCGCTAGCGGGCGATGTCGTGAACGGCGCGCGGCGCTGGCTGCACGTCGGCGTCACCCGCTTCCAGCCCTCGGAGATGATGAAGCTCGCGCTGCCGCTGATGCTCGCGTGGTACTTCCACAAGAACGAAACGACCCTGCGGTGGCGCGATTATTTCGTCGCCGGCTTCCTCCTGCTCGTGCCGCTCGGCCTCATCCTGCGCCAGCCCGACCTCGGCACCGCCGGGCTGGTCGGCACCGCGGGCTTCTTCATCATGTTCTTCGCGGGCATGAGCTGGCGCATCATGGGGGCGATCGGCGCCGCCGGCGCCGTGGCGGTGCCGCTCCTTTGGCCGTTCCTGCACGACTACCAGCGCCGGCGCATCCTCACCCTGCTCGATCCGTCGAGCGATCCGCTCGGCGCGGGCTACCACATCATCCAGTCCACGATCGCGGTGGGCTCGGGCGGGCTCGCCGGCAAGGGCTGGCTGAACGGAACCCAGTCGCACCTCGAGTTCATTCCCGAGCGCCATACCGACTTCATCTTCGCGGTGTTCTCCGAGGAATTCGGGCTGATCGGCAACGTCACGCTGCTCGTTCTCTATACCCTGCTTATCGCGCGGGGGTTGATGATCGCCACCAACGCGGCGACGCTTTTCGGCCGCCTCCTCGCTGCCGCCATCTCGCTCCAGTTCTTCGTCTATGCGTTCGTGAACATGGGGATGGTGTCCGGGATCCTGCCCGTGGTCGGGGTGCCGCTGCCGTTCCTTTCCTATGGCGGCACTGCGCTCCTCACCCTCTTTATCGGCGCCGGAATGCTCATGAGCATCCAGCGCCACCGGCAGCTCGTTCAGTCCTAGCGGCGTTCTGCAGAGCAGCAATCGACTGAAAGTCTGTCCCGCATCATGAAACGAGGGGTGCCCAACCTCCTGTAAATGCTTGTTTTGTTGCATGCCGGTCGGGCTATGGCCGCATATTGCTCCGCGCCACACGCGGCGCGCACACTCGCCTCATCGTTCAACTCTCGGAGGCGACGTGGAAAGCCGTAGCAACGAAGTTCAAGCGCTGGAGCAGGACTGGGCCCAGAACCCGCGGTGGAAGGGCGTCAAGCGCGGCTACTCCGCGGAAGACGTGGTGCGGCTGCGCGGCAGCCTGCGCGTCGAGCACACGCTCGCCAAGCGCGGCGCGGAGAAGCTCTGGAAGCGCACTCAGGAAATGCCGTTCGTGAATTCGCTCGGCGCGCTCACAGGCAACCAGGCGGTGCAGCAGGTGAAGGCGGGCGTGCCCGCGATCTATCTCTCCGGCTGGCAGGTCGCGGCCGACGCCAACGATTCGCTGCAGATGTACCCCGATCAGTCGCTCTACGCCGTGTCCTCGGTGCCGACGGTCGTGCGCCGGATCAACAACGCGCTCGCCCGCGCCGACCAGATTCAATGGATGGAAGGCACGGGTGAGATCGATTACTTCGCGCCCATCGTTGCCGACGCCGAGTCCGGCTTCGGCGGCGTGCTGAACGCCTACGAGCTGATGCGCTCGATGATCGAGGCCGGCGCCGCCGGCGTGCACTACGAGGACCAGCTCGCCTCGGTGAAGAAATGCGGCCACATGGGCGGCAAGGTGCTGGTGCCGACGCAGGAAGCGGTGCAGAAGCTGATCGCCGCTCGCCTCGCGGCCGACGTGCTCGGCGTGCCGACGGTGCTGCTCGCGCGCACCGACGCCGAGGCCGCCGACCTCGTCACCACAGACGTCGACGAGAACGACAAGCCCTTCGTCACCGGCGAGCGCACCTCGGAAGGCTTCTACCGCACGCGCAAGGGCTTCGACCAGGCGCTCTCGCGCGGCCTCGCGTACGCGGAGTACGCCGACATGGTGTGGTGCGAGACCGGCACCCCGGACTTGAATTTTGCGAGGCGCTTCGCCGAGGGGATTCGCAAGAAATATCCGGAGAAGATGCTGGCCTACAACTGCTCGCCGTCGTTCAACTGGAAGCGCAACCTCGACGACGCCAGCATCGCGAAATTCCAGCGCGAGCTCGGCGCGATGGGCTACAAGTTCCAGTTCATCACCCTCGCCGGCTTCCACGCGCTCAACTACTCGATGTTCGAGCTCGCCTACGGCTACGCGCGCAACAACATGAGCGCGTTCGTCGAGCTGCAGCAGAAGGAGTTCGCCGCCGCCGAGAAGGGCTTCACCGCGGTGAAGCACCAGCGCGAGGTCGGCACGAGCTACTTCGACGAGATCACCACCGTCGTCACCGGCGGCAAGGCCTCGACCACCGCGCTGCACGGCTCCACCGAGGACGAGCAATTCTTCGACGACAAGAAGAAAAAGCTGGCAGCTGCCTGATGTGATGAGATGAGCCAGTGAGCGCGGTCTCCCAGGTCGTTCGGGTCCACGAGCGGCGCTCGAGCCTGCCGCAGGAGATCGCGCGCACTATCCTCGCCGGCTTCGACCGGCACTACGAGCTCTTCCGCCAGGCGTCGATCGACGCGAAGAACCTGTTCGAGCGCGCGGCGTGGGGCGAGATGCGCCAGCTCGCCCGCGAGCGCATCCAGATGTACGACCTGCGGGTGCAGGAAGGCGTCGACGCGGTGCGCAGCCGCTTTCCCGAGGCCGAGCACGAAGAGGCGCTGTGGCCGGCGATCAAGGCCGCCTACATCGGCCTGCTGCACGAGCACCGGCAGCCCGAGTGCGCCGAGACCTTCTACAACTCGGTCGCCTGCCAGGTGCTGCACCGGCGCCACTACCACAACGACTTCATTTTCTGGCGTCCCGCGGTGGCCACCGAGCACCTCGAGGGCGAAGCGCCGACGTATCGCTGTTATTACCCCCTAAAGCTGGGGTTGAGGAACACCCTGCGTGAAATTGCGCTCGCCTTCCTCCTCAAGAATCCCTGGGAGAACCCGGAGCGCGACCTGCGGAACGTGGTGCGCGGGCTGCGGCAGCTCTTCCCGCGGCCGGCGCGAGCCCAGCCGGACTTGCAGATCCAGGTGCTCAACTCGCTCTTCTTCCGCAACAAGGGCGCCTACATCATCGGCCGGCTGATCAACGACGGGCACGACTACCCGTTCGCGATCCCCATCCTGCAGAACGAGCGCGGCGAGCTGTATCTCGACGCGCTGCTCACCGGAGAGGACCGGTTGCTCGTGCTGTTCTCGTTCGCGCGCGCGTACTTCTTCGTCGACATGGAGGTGCCCGCCGGGTACGTGTCGTTCCTGCGCTGGCTCATGCCGAGGAAGCCGCGCGCCGAGCTCTACATGGCGGTGGGCCTCGCGAAGCAGGGCAAGACCCTCTTCTACCGCGACCTGCACTATCACCTGAAGCATTCGACCGACCAGTTCGTGGTGGCGCCGGGTATCAAGGGCATGGTGATGCTGGTGTTCACGCTGCCCTCGTTCCCGTACGTCTTCAAGCTGATCCGCGACCGCTTTGCCCCGCCGAAGGACATCGACCGCCAGACGGTGAAGGACAAGTACCTGATGGTGAAGCTGCACGACCGCGTCGGGCGCATGGCCGACACGCTGGAATACTCGCTCGTCGCCCTGCCGCTCGCGCGCTTCGATCCGGCGCTGCTCGAGGAGCTCAAGCGCGAGTGCGGCTCGATCGTCGAGGTCGACGGCGACGCGCTGGTGCTGGGACACGTCTACATCGAGCGGCGCATGCAGCCGCTCAACCTGCTCGTGGAGGAGCTCAAGCGCGACCCCGATCCCGAGCGCCTGCGGGCCGCGCTGCGCGAGTACGGCGCCGCGATCAAGGAGCTCGCCGGAGCCGGGATCTTCCCCGGCGACATGCTGCTCAAGAACTTCGGCGTCACGCGCCACGACCGGGTCGTGTTTTACGACTACGACGAGATCCAGCCGATGGAAGACATGCACTTCCGCCGCATCCCGCCGCCGCGGAGCTACGAGGAGGAGCTCGCGGCCGAGCCGTACTGGTCGATCGGCCCTAGCGACGTCTTCCCCGAGCAGTTCGAGCACTTCCTCGTCGGCGAGGCGCGCGCGCGCCAGATCTTCTACGAGTACCACCGCGACCTCCTCGACTGGCGGTTCTGGAGCGAGAAGCAGGCGCACCTGCGCGCCGGCGTCCAGGAGGACGTTTTTCCCTACCCCGAGGAAGTACGCTTTCCTAGGTAATGGGTTTGTTGTCGTTCAGGTAGAGCCAGCCCTTGACGATCCGGTAGATGATCCAGATCGTGTCCGCGGCGAGGATGAACCAGCCGATCACGACGAGGAAAGTGATCGCGCCGATCACGGCCCAGAGCAGCCCCCACCAGAAGGTGCGGATCTGCCAGCTGAAGTGCGACTCGAGCCAGGTGCCTTTCGCCTCGTCGCGCTTCACGTAGTCGACCACGATGGCCACGATCCAGGTGATTCCCACGAGGAAGCCCGCGGCCTGGAGCGCATACACCACCGTGGTCAGCGTCTTGAGGCTTTTCTCGTCAGCCATCGATCTCCACCCTCTTCTGTCGGGACTTGATTCCCGAAAGGATGCGCACGCTCCTCCTGGGTACCTTGAAATGATCCGACAGGAAGGCGATGAGCGCTTCGTTCGCTTTGCCGTCGACCGCGCGCGCGGCGAGGCGCACCTTGATGCGCTCGCCATGGCGACCTGCGAACTCGGAGCGGGAGGCGCCAGGCTGAACGTGCAGTTCCAGGATCACAGCGACGCAATCCCGGGCCGGATGTTCCAGAGCACGATCAGCACGACCTGGATCAGGACCACGAGCACCAGCGGCGTAAGGTCGAACTGGCCCACCGGGGGAACGTAGCGGCGCAGCGGCCGCAGGAACGGCCGCGTCACGGCAGCGAGCACCGGGGCCACGGGCGTCCCTGGATTGATCCACGAGAACACGACTTCGATGATTACCGCTCCCACGAGGATGTAGAGGCTGTAGCGCACGAGGTCGAGGAATGCCACCAGCACGAGGCCTACGAGCCCGGGCTCGACGCCGCGGATCGCCGCTTCGATCCACATCCCCAGTGCCTGAATGGCCCATGCGAGGAGCAGCGTCGAGAGGTCGAGGCCCGCGAGGCCGGGGACGAAGCGCCGCACCGGCATCACCATCCAGCTCGTAGTCGCCAGCACCAGTTCGCCCACCGGGTTGCGGAAGGGCACGTGCAGCCACTGGAAGTGGAAGCGCAAGAGCAGCACGAACACGAAGAACGTGACGACCGTGTCGATCAGGAAGACCGCGATCTGCGTGAACATCTCAGCCCTTCCCGAGCTCGTCGCCGAGCTCCGCGCCACGACGGCTTGCGGCTTCGAGCGCCTTCATGATCTTTTCCGCCAGCCGTTCCTGATCGAACACCTTGAGCGCGGCCTCGGTGGTCCCGCCTTTCGAAGTCACCTGCCTTCTGAGCTCGCCCGGCGGGTCCGCGGACTGCGCCGCAAGCTTCGCCGCGCCGAGCACCATCTGCATGGCGAGCTTCAGCGAGGTCTGCTTCTCCAGCCCGAGCTTCTCGCCGGAGGCGGCCAGCTGCTCGATGAACCAGAACACGTACGCGGGGCCGCTCGCCGAAAGCGCGGTCACCGGATCGAGCAGCCGCTCGTCCTCCACCCAGACCACCTCGCCGACGGCGCGCAGAATGGCTTCGGCCTTTTGCCTTTCCTCCGAGTTCACTTCGGGCAGCGCGTAGAGCGCGGCGATCCCCGCGCCGATCAGCGAAGGCGTGTTGGGCATGCATCG
>Ga0068855_100006938_pt1 | contig 13738 bp, 11 predicted proteins | sample KBSCornC52_FD_66592 | JGI IMG/M metagenome (GOLD analysis project Ga0068855, IMG submission 66592) | Corn rhizosphere microbial communities from Kellogg Biological Station, Michigan, USA - KBS Corn C5-2 | ecosystem: Host-associated > Plants > Roots > Rhizosphere > Soil ... | reverse complement strand
GCCTGCCTCGCGTCAATCGGCGCTGGATGACGACCGCCCCGCCGGCATCAACGCCATGTATCTGAAAAACCGACTTCCCAAGGTCCAATCCGATGGTCACCGCAGACTCCATGGCTCTTCTCCATTCTGCCAACCCTTACAGGCTGGCGGGGTGGTGAAGAGCCGTCCACAGCATCAAAAGCAGACATTCTCGTCCACTCCAACGGTTGCCCCCAGAATTCGATATTATTGGCGGTCAGCCCTAGGCGGTCAGAAACCCAGTTCGCTTAATCCAGGGTGATCAACGGGGCGGGGGCCAGGCGCGTCCCAGAAGAATCTGCGCTCGTCGGGTGCAATCGGGGAGTCGTTGACGCTGGCAAGGCGCCGACGCATGAGACCGTGCTCATCGAACTCCCAGTTTTCGTTGCCATAGCTGCGATACCAATGGCTGTCGGTGTCGCGCCATTCATAGGCAAAGCGAACCGCAATGCGGTTTTGGCGAAAGCCCCAGATTTCCTTGATCAAGCGATAATCGAATTCTCGACGCCACTTGCGGGTCAGAAGCGCCTCAATCTGTTCGCGTCCCTGCAGGAACTCGGTACGGTGACGCCACAGGCTGTCGACCGTATAGGCGCGTGCGACGCGCACCGGATCCCGGCTGTTCCAGGCATCCTCCGCGAAACGGACTTTTTGCATGGCTGATTCCATGGTGAAGGGCGGCAGGGGCGGCCGGCTATCAGACAACATTGTGATTGTCTCCAGAGGAAAAGGAGCCGGCGGCCAAAAAAGGCCGCCGGCTCTTCCATGAGTATCATGCGGCCTTGCGAGCCGTCACGACGGGAAAGTCGATCTCAGTTTCGGCAACAAGATTGACATAGTTAGTCCAGGTGTTGAGCGCGACGTGCTGCACGATCTCAATGATCTGGGCGTCGTCGTATCCAGCCATCTTCACAGCCCGAACATCCTCATCGCTGACATGGCCACGTTCGCGAGCGACTTTGGCAGCAAAACGAACCGCCGCATCGGCCACGGGATCATTCGAGGCGCCGCTGCGATTAGCAGTCATCTCGGCGTCGTCTAGGTGAGCCAGGTTCTTGCCCAGATAGGTGTGGGCCGACAGGCAATAGTCGCAGCCGTTGATCTCAGCAACGGCCAAGGCGATGCGCTCGCGGGTCGGGGCGGGGAGCTTGCCCTTGCCCAGCGCTCCTGAGAGACCGAGATACCCTTCCAACGCCGCCGCGCTGTTGGACACCACCCGGAACAGGTTCGGCACAATGCCAAGCTGTTTCTTCACGGCCTGAAGGAGGGCCTGCGATGCGGAGGGAGCGGTTTCAATTGATGTCGGGATGGCGAGACGAGACATGGGAGCATTCCTTTGAAGATTGAGGCCGTGGTGGCCGAACGCGTAAAACTATCCCTTCCATTTTTCATGAACATCCTTGATAAATTGGAGGCTTCCTCTCGAAAAATGGAAGAACTATGGATCGCCTCGACTCGATGAAGGTGCTGCTAGCGGTGACTGAAGCTGGGAGTCTGTCAGCAGCGTCTCGAGCTCTGGGCGCGCCTTTAGCCACCGTCAGTCGGAAAATCTCGGACCTGGAAGCGCATCTGGGGACGAGGCTGCTTATTCGTTCCAGCCGCAAGCTAGCCCTGACAGATGCCGGGCAAAGCTATGTCATCGCGTGCAAGCGCATCCTGGAACAGGTTGCTGATGCGGAACGTGCCGCCGCTGGCGAATACAGCGCGCCCAGGGGCGAACTAACGCTTGCCGCTCCAATCGCGTTTGGGCGGCTTCATATTCTTCCTGTCGCGGCAGATTTTCTCAAGGCGTATCCAGATATTGACCTGCGGGTCACCCTATCTGACCGAATCTCACATATCCTCGATGAGCATATCGATCTCGCAATACGGATTGGCGAACTTGCGGATAGCGCTTTCATAGCCAAGCGCGTTGGAGAAATTCGGAAGGTGGTGTGCGCATCTCCCGAGTATTTTGCCACTCGAGGCACACCAACAAAGCCCTCAGACCTAGCCGCACACGATTGCATAACATTCGACGCGCTGATGGCAGCCAACACCTGGGTATTCTCCATGGGGAAACAGGAGGAAGCGGTGACAGTTCGCTCCCGGTTGGTAACAAACACGGCGGAATCCGCAGTTGACGCAGCAATAGCCGGCGTCGGAATTGCCAGAGTATTGTCTTATCAGGTCTCCAGAGCGCTTGAGGAGGGCAAGCTTATTCTGGCACTCCAGTCGTTCGAGCCGCCGTCATGGCCTGTCAGTTTGGTCCATTCTGGGCAAGGACCCATGCCTCTGAAGGTTCGGGCCTTTCTCGACTTCGCTGCACCCCGGTTACGCGCGACGTTTCTGGCCTTATGACGAAAGCATCCCGCCTGGAGCGATGCTATCGGGACTGGATGCATCATGTCGTGAGCGGAAGGTCCGCTTTGGGCCAGATGCGGACATTGCATTATTTGTTTGAGGAGAGCATGCGCCCCTCTTTGGTAGTGGGGCATCTGCGCACAATCCTATCCCATACCCCCCGGGGGGATCAAAAGTCTGGACGCTTTAGGACGCGGACCGATACCCAGCGCCGTGTATTTCGTCGCGAAATTGGAAAAACTTCTTTTTGCCCTACCGGAGCGGCCCGCGGCGGCCCGCCTTCTCTCTGGTGCCGCCGGTCTCGCGAGGCGGCAAAAGCCAGTTCGCTTCCCAGCGTTTTGATCGGTATCAATCAACTCGGCTCCAAAATGTGCTTTTGGAAGGGTGCGATGAGGAGAGGAACGTCCAATGCAGATGCAACGGTCCGGAGCGAGGCGTCCCCGTCGTGGCCGCACACCACATTCGAGGTTGATACTCATCGCCGCTGCTGCAATCTCTGGGTTTGCTGCGGTGTTTCTGTTCGTCAAGGAGCCAACCTTTTATTACGCAGTTGGTCTGGGGTTGGCGCTCGGATGCGTGACTTATCTTGCAACCCATCCCCAACTGCACAGAAATTCCAGCTGGCGCTCGGATCGCCGGCGCTGACGATGAAACGAAAGCGCAAATTCGGCAGGGTCTGGGGCGGCGGTGCCCACGCCTTGGAACGCCGGCGAGACTCGGTGCAGGTCAGGACCGCGAAGCCCGTGCTTCTTGCAAGCTTGTTTGCCGCCTTTCTTGTCTTTGGCCTGGCCTACACTTTCAGTGGCGGCTCCTATCCCTATTATTCGCTGGCAGCGGCCTTGGTTGCCGGGTTGGGAGCCTACGAGATTACGCGCCTACTAAGTCAGGGCAAGATTCCCTGATTCAATTTACTGTAGCCAATGCGGCCACCGAGAATGCAGCGCGAGTAAGAGATGGTTGCCCTCCCCCTTCCCAATCTGCCGCCTGAACTTTCCAACCTCCGCCATCTTGCGCTTGATTTGCGCTGGACCTGGAGTCATGTCGCCGACGAGTTGTGGGAAAAGGTGGACGCGGAGCTGTGGTCTCGCACCCACAACCCCTGGAGCCTGCTGCAAAATACCTCGGCAGAACGGCTCCAACGGTTGGCGGCAGACGAAGACTTCTGCCGCGCGCTCAATGAATTCGGAGCATTGCGGGAAAACTACCTGCAGAACCCGGGTTGGTTTCCACTTAGCCACAAGGAGCATGCTCTGGGCGGCGTGGCCTATTTCAGCATGGAATTCGGCATCGGCGCTGCCTTACCGCTGTACGCCGGCGGACTGGGGGTCCTGGCGGGTGATTATCTGAAAACTGCCAGCGACTTGAACGTGCCGGTCATCGGCATCGGACTTCTTTTCCAAGAGGGCTATTTCCGACAGATCATAGATGCCTCTGGCCGGCAGCATGAGCTATTTCCTTATAATGAGCCCGCGGTTATGCCGGTCGAACCGGTTGTTCTGCCCCATCAAGGCTGGCTGAAAATCTCCTTGGCGTTCCCGGGCCGCACGGTACGGATCCGTGTTTGGCAGGCGACTATTGGTCGGGTCAAACTTTATCTCTTGGACAGCAATGAACCGCTGAACAGTCCCGCTGACCGCGGCATTACCGCCAAACTCTATGGCGGGGGTAGCGAGATCCGCCTCATGCAGGAAATTGTTCTGGGTGTGGCGGGATGGCGGGTTATCGAGGCGATGCACCCTGAAATCGAGATTTGCCATATAAACGAAGGGCACGCAGCTTTCGCCATTATCGAGAAGGCGCGGGCTCTAGCCACTGCCGATAAGCTGGATTTCTGGGATGCCTTCTGGGCAAGTCGCGCCGGTAATGTCTTCAGCACTCACACCCCGGTGCCAGCAGGCTTCGATCGCTTTCCCATTGATGTGCTACGGAAATATCTCTTCTGTTTTGATTGTGCCCAAGGCAACACGGGTGTGTCGCCAGATGACTTGATCGCCTTGGGCGCCGAGTCGCAAGACGACGGGGGCGAACTATTCAATATGGCTTATCTTGGCCAGCGAGGCTCGGCTGTAACACTGGGTGTGAGCCGTTTGCACGGGGAATTTAGCCGCCGAATTTTTCAGCCCCTGTTTCCGCGCTGGCCGGCTTGCGAAGTTCCCGTCGGCCATATCACCAACGGCGTCCACATCCCGACCTGGGATTCCATTGCAGCAGACCAGTTGTGGACCGAGGCCTGCGGACAAGAACGCTGGCGCAGCATCCCCGACAACCTGCACGACCTAATATCCAGAGTAAGCGATGAACGGCTTTGGGCAATGCGGGGTCATGGCCGGCAAAGACTTGTTACGATCGCGCGAACGCATCTTGCGACGCAGCTTCGAGAAAGGGGACACGCACCGGATACCGTAGCCAAAGCTGCCAGCATCTTGGATCCGAACGTCCTGACGATCGGATTCGCCCGGCGATTTACCGAATACAAGCGGCCTAACCTGCTTTTATCCGACCTGTCTAGGCTGGATGCACTTCTCACCAATGAAAAAACGCCGATCCAGATTGTGGTGGCCGGAAAGGCGCATCCTGCCGACACACAGGGGAAGGATATGATCGGCGCCTGGATCGAACTGGCGCGCCAATCGTCCCACCGCCGCCGCGTTGTGTTCCTTGAGGACTACGATATCGCGCTGGCTCAGGAGCTGGTTCAGGGTGTCGATGTATGGATCAACACACCACGGCGCCCGTGGGAAGCGTGCGGCACTAGCGGCATGAAGGTGCTGGTCAACGGCGGTCTCAACTGTTCCATCATGGACGGATGGTGGGACGAAGCTTATCGGCCTGACCTGGGCTGGGCGATCGGCGATACCCGAGGCGGGGAGGCCTATCATGTCGACCAACAAGATGCAGACAGTCTTTATCGGACACTGGAACAGCTCATAATTCCCGAATTCTACGATCGTGATGCCGAGGGGATGCCGCGGGCCTGGCTTGGCCGTATCCGGGCCAGCATGTCGAACCTCACGCCAGCCTTTAGCAGTGCCCGCATGCTGCGCGATTATGTGGAGATTGCATATCTGCCATTGGTCAACCACGCTCGCGCACGCCGGACCGAAGGCTGCAAATTGGCCAAAGAATTGCGCGGCTGGGCCGCCTCCTTGCGCCAGCACTGGACAAGCCTGCACATTGGCGAACCCTCAATTGGGAGTGAAAAGGATCAGTGGCGCTTTTCTGTTCCAGTCTTTTTGGGCGAGATCAGCCCAGACACGGTACGGATCGAGCTATTTACGGAATCCTCGGCGGACGGGACGGCGGAAGCAATCCGGCTGCATCAGGAACATGCAATTCCGGGAGCCATTAACGGTTACGTTTACGCCGGCCTTGTCTCTGCCGCCCGCCCCGCGGAAGATTATACGGTTCGATTGGTGCCTTATCATGAGAAGGCACAGCTGCCCGCCGAGCTTCCTCTTATCTTGTGGCAACGCTAGCTAAGCGCCGGTCCGGTTCGAGGCAATGCGATCCGCCAGCAGTCGGCGCGGCAGCCGCGATATCGAGGGCCTGGGCAGGACGACCCTCCGAAAATCAAAATCGGGCGATGGCAGGAGCGCCGTATAGCGTTCCGCTTGGAGTTCCGCTTGCGCCTCGAACCAGTGCCGGGTGGCCAAGCCATGGGGACAGCCATCGCGGAGCCATATTTCGTAGCTGCGCTGGCGAATGAGTTCGTCGGAAATCGGGATCATGTCAGGTCCATCCTTGTGCGGAACGAACTTCACGTTGCGACAGCTCCCCGCCTTGAGAATAACCCTTTTGCCGCGGCCGTGACAAACCCGATGCTTCTTCGTAGAGGCTCAGATATTCTAAGGCGCTGACCTTCCAGCCAGATTCCCGCTTCATGCCGGCTAGCTGTAACCGTCGCCACAGGAGAGGCTCCCGATACATGCGGAGCGCACGTTCAATGGCGTCCCCAAAAGCCTTTCGGGAAGGATCTTCGAACGCAAAACCCGTGGCGGTCTCCTCCGACAAGGTTGCAGAACGCGCGTCGGTCACCGTGTCAGCCAATCCGCCGGTTCGACGCACCACGGGCACCGTCCCGTAACGCAAGGCGTACAGCTGGGTGAGACCGCAGGGTTCATACCGCGCCGGCGCCAACAGGATGTCGGCGCCCGCTTGCAGGCGATGCGCCAACTCCTCCCGATAACGGCAATACGCCAGACTGCCTGGATAGCGAGCCTTTAGGCGGAGTAATTCTTTCTCCAGCGCCGGCTCGCCATCGCCCATCACCGCGAGCTGTGCTCCTTGTGTCATGATGTCTGGGATCAGCTCCACCAGGACGTCTGCCATCTTTTGATGGGTAAGGCGGCTGGAAAATCCGATAAGCGGAACATCGGGCGAGAGATCTAAACCCACTTCCCGCTGCAGTTCAGCCTTGCAGACCCTCTTTCCGGATATGTCTTGGCGGCTGTAACACTGCGGCAACAATCGGTCCGCGGCAGGGTCCCAGATATCGTCTTCAATGCCGTTGATTATTCCCCGGAAGTCCTCCCTCCGCGATTGCAGGAGGCCGTCAAACCCACAGCCATATTCTGCGGTCATCACTTCCTGACGATACTGCCGGCTCACCGTCGTGATCTTGTCGCAATAGCGTAACGCAGCCTTCAAAAATGAAAGTTGACCGTAAAATTCAACCCCATCAGGAACGAAGAACTGTTCGGGGACCCGGGTTTGCCCGATGGCGTGGCGGGGAAAATTTCCCTGAAAGGCGATATTGTGGATTGTGAAAACGGTTGCTGGCCGCGGCCTTCCCGCCAGGGAAAGATAGAAGGGCAGAAGACCAGCATGCCAATCGTTGGCGTGGACAATGTCCGCTTTCCACGGCAGAAGGCGTCCCATCGCCAATGCCGCTGCTACGCGTCCAAAATAGGAAAATCGCCTAGGATTGTCGTCCCAATCCTGGTGACTGGCGTCCTGGTAGAGCCCGCCGGGCCTGGAATAAAGGCTTGGCGCATAAATCAGCCAGACCGGCACTTCGGAGTTTGGCAGAAGGCCGCTCACAAGGCTGGCGTTCTCCTCACCCAGCCAGGCCGGAAGGTGCGCTTCGATCTTCGGACGGGCCAACTGCGCTATTGCGGAATTGTAACCAGGCAGAACGAGCCTGACATCTACCCCCTCCTGCCGAAGCGCAATCGGCAGGGCCCGGGAGACGTCAGCTAGCCCGCCCGATTTTGCAAGAGGATACGCTTCCGATGTGGCAAACAAGACCCGCATAATGGATTTCCAGCAATTGCATACATCTTATCGACCGGGCTCGCCCAAGAATTGACTTTGCGCAACCGCAGCCACCTTTTTCTCGCTACCCTTGTATGGGACGCGATGAAGGACGGATTTTGAAGACAGGTTGTTCTGCCCCCCGCCGCTCATGGCGCCGGACCGCATTTTATGTCTGAACTGAAAGGTGGCAGGCCCTATCCGCTTGGTCCGACTGTCGATTCGGAGGGCGTAAACTTCGCGCTCTTTTCTGCGAATGCAGACAAGGTGGAATTATGTATTTTTGATCGCGACGGCGCGCGCGAGATTGCGCGATACCCCCTGCCCGAGCACAACGATGAGGTCTGGCACGGCTACCTTCCTCATGCCGATCCGGGGCTTCTCTACGGCTATCGCGTCTACGGCCCTTACGACCCTCTAAACGGACATCGCTTTAACCCCAACAAATTGCTTGTTGATCCGTACGCGAGATCGCTGGACCGCCCATTTCAGTGGGACGATCGCCACTGCGGATACGTCGTTGGAGACCATCGTTTAGACCTGTCGTTTGATGATCGAGATAACGGCCCGATTGCGCAAAAATGCCGCGTTGTGGATACGGCGTTCGATTGGCGCGGCGATCGCCCGCCTGCAGTCCCACGCTCCAATAGCGTGATCTACGAGCTTCATGTGAGGGGTCAGACGATTCGTCACCCTGGGATTGATGCGCCACTGCGCGGGACCTTCGCCGGCTTGGCCCATCCGGCGATGCTGGAGCACCTAACATCCCTGGGAATCAGCAGCGTCGAACTTTTACCCATTCACCCATCGGCAAGTTCGAGAACGCTGGCGAGTGCGGGCTTAAGGGATTACTGGGGATACAATTCCATCAGTTTTTTTGCTCCCGAGCCGCGCTATCTGTCCCAACATCACATCCATGAATTTCAGAAAATGGTGCACGCTTTTCATAACGCTGGCATCGAGATCATTCTGGACGTCGTTTTCAATCACAGCGGAGAAGGAGACCACCTAGGTCCGACCATTTCCTTCCGCGGCATAGACAACGCCTCATTCTACTGCCTGGCGGAAGACAAAAGCCGCTATGTCGACTTCACGGGCTGCAAGAACAGCCTGAACTTGGATAATCCCTGGGTACGCCGGATGGTTATGGACAGCTTGCGCTATTGGGCTGGCGAAATGCACGTCGATGGCTTCCGTTTTGATCTCGCCGTCACTTTGGGCCGGGAAAACCATCATTTCCAAAGGAATGCCCGCTTTTTTTCGTGCCTTCTCCAGGACCCTGTCCTTAGCCGCGTGAAGCTGATTGCGGAGCCATGGGACCTGGGTCCGGATGGCTATCAGCTCGGTGCTTTTGCACCACGCTGGATGGAATGGAATGACAGGTATCGCGACCAGGCCAGACGATTTTGGCGCGGCGACGGCGATGCTCGCCAGATGCTGTCTCGTCTGTCGGGCTCACCCGATATTTTTCCGCCCGCGCGCCAACCCGCCAGCATAAACTACGTTACTGCCCATGATGGTTTCACGCTTGAGGACCTTGTCAGCTATTCCCGCAAACACAATGCGTCAAACGGGGAGAATAACGAAGACGGCAGCAACGAGAACTTCAGCGACAATCACGGGACGGAAGGGCCGACCGACGACCCCGCCATCACCGCTGCGCGCAAGCTGCACAAGTTCAACCTCATGGCCAGTCTGCTGCTTTCTGCCGGTATTCCCATGTTCGCGGCGGGGGATGAATTCGGCCGAACACAGCAAGGCAACAATAACGCTTATTGCCAGGATAACCCTTTCAGCTGGATCGACTGGAAACTGGTCGAACACAACAACGATCTTTTGAAGTTCGTTCGCGAGCTCATCGCGCTGAGACGCGACAATGCGCTACCTGGCGCCGGCTGCGACCGCCGAGACAATTCGGCGGGATCAATACGATTGTTGTCAGCCGATGGAGGCGAAGATGATCAATGGAGCCCAATGACATCAGATCGCAGTTGCTTTGGTGTGCGCTACTCGCGGGGCGACCGAGAGCTCCTGTTACTGTTGAACCCGACGCTTCACAGCGTGCATTTCAAATTGCCATCCGGCGCGTCATGGCGCCCCCTCATTGTCACGGCGGCCGAACAGCCACTCGCGGCCGCCAATTCTTGCGGCGACGTCTTTTGTATTGGCGATAGATCGCTGGCCCTGCTGGTGCGCGACGCCAGCTAGATCCAGCCGCCATTATCAACCGGGGCCCCTCGCAAGACGGGGATAGGTTGGGAAGGAGCGGGGATCGATTGATCCGGCTCAAGGCCCCACCCTGCCCCCATGTCTAATTTGGAATGGTTATAGCGCTCCGAGGAGCCAGATGAATTGCCCCAGTGCCCTCATTCTGACCGCGGCCTTGCTGATCGCGTCGCCGGCTTCTTCGCAAGACGCCAACCGGCGCGACGAGAAGGCCGGCCCGCCTGGCTGCTGCGGAAACATGCAGGGCGCTGGTCCGGGGATGAAAGGGGACGTGAGTGGGTCGTTCACCGGCCAGCACATGTTGATCCTCACCATCAACTGGATCGATGCCCAAACTGGCATGGTTGACGGCACGGCGGATGGGATGGCCATGCGACTTCAGTTCCCGCCGGAGGCCCTGGCGGGTCTCACCGCGGGCGACAGGATCATGGTTCATCTCGCCTTCCAGAAGATGTGAACAAATAGCCAAAGAACAGCAGGTTCGACGTGACGGACAAGGAATCCAAGCCGTTTTCCCAGCTGAGCAAATATGCAGGAAGGGCCCTGGCTTTCCTGCTCGGCGGGCTGGCCATCCTTTTCATGCTGCAGTTGGTTGACCGCGCCGGCGAAAGCAAGATCCCCTACAGTCAATTCGGAAATCTGGTGGCTGAGGGAAAGGTTTCCGATCTTGTCGTTGGACAGACCAAGATCACCGGCCTGTACCATCCTGCAAAGGGGCAGACGCGTGCTTTTACGACCGTGCGCGTGGACCCGGCTATGGCCCAGCATCTGGATGAGCACAAGGTTCAATACCAGGGCGAACCCGAACCGGGCCTGTTGTTCAACATCATTTCCTGGCTGGCACCCTTTGCCGCGCTGGCGATCATCTGGCGCTATTTGATCTTCCGGAAGAGCGGTCCTTTGGAGGGAGGCGGGCTTTTGCCGCTCGGGCAAAGCCATGCACGCGTCTATGCCGAAAAGGGCGTCAAGGTGACCTTCGCTGATGTCGCCGGCGTGGACGAGGCCAAGCAGGAACTGGCCGAGGTGGTGGGTTTTCTCAAGAATCCCGGTTTCTACAGTCGCCTGGGCGCGCGCGTGCCCAAAGGGGTCTTGCTTGTAGGACCGCCGGGGACCGGCAAAACCCTGCTGGCTCGCGCGGTGGCAGGGGAAGCCAGCGTTCCCTTCCTATCAATCACCGGCTCGGAATTTGTGGAAATGTTCGTCGGCGTTGGCGCCGCCCGGGTACGGGACCTCTTCACGCAAGCCCAGAAACAGGCTCCGGCAATCATCTTCATCGATGAGCTGGATGCCTTGGGAAGGGCCCGCGGCATCGAAGGTCCCTTGCTGGGCGGGCACGACGAAAAGGAACAGACTCTCAATCAACTGCTTGCGGAAATGGACGGTTTTGATCCGCGATCCGGTGTTATCGTTCTGGCAGCCACCAACAGACCAGAAATTCTTGATCCGGCGCTTTTGCGCGCCGGTCGCTTCGACCGCCAAGTTCTGGTGGACCGACCGGACCGCAAGGGGCGCATTGATATACTCCGGGTGCATGTACGCAAGATTCGCATGGAATTCGGCCTGGATCTCGAAAAGGTTGCCGCCATGACGACCGGGTTTACCGGCGCAGACTTGGCGAACCTGGTCAATGAAGCGGCGCTGGTCGCGACCCGGCGGGGCGCCCCAGCCACCGCCTTGGAAGACTTCAACCAGGCCATCGAGCGCATTGTGGCAGGCCTGGAGAAAAAGAGCCGCATTCTAAGTGCGCGTGAACGGCAGATCGTGGCCCACCACGAAGTGGGTCATGCGCTGACTGCTATGTCTCTCCCGGGTACGGACCCAGTCCAGAAGATTTCGATCATTCCGCGAGGTCTGACAGCGCTGGGCTACACGATGCAAAGACCGACGGAAGACCGGTTTCTCATCACCAAGTCCGAACTGGAAAACAGGCTGGCAGTCCTTCTCGGTGGCCGCGCTGCAGAACAGCTTTTCTTTGAAGAGTTCTCAACGGGAGCGGCGGATGACTTGGTTCGGGCTACCGACATTGCCCGCGATATGGTGGTCCGTTTTGGCATGGACAAGGCGCTGGGCCAAATCGCTTATGAACCGGAACGTGGCAGCTTCCTGATGGGTCAGACGGTTGCCTGGAGACCCAGGAACTACAGCGAGCAGACCGCTGAAGCGGTTGACTCCGCTCTCCGCACATTGGTGAGCGAGGCCTTTCACCGGGCGCTTGAGATCCTGACGGCCAACAGGGAGTTGGCTGCGCACGCGGCGGCGGATCTCCTGCAACATGAAACGCTTAATAGCACTGAGCTAGAAGCGCTCGCGCGGCAAATAAAGCGCCCCCCTTATTCCCAGAGCGAGGACCCGGCGACACCAAGCCGTGAGCCCGCAGGTTCGCCACAGCGCCAACTGGCCTGACACCGCGACAGGCTTCTTCCCGACTGCTGCAGAAGAAAGGCCCGGCAGCTTCGGAGGGGGGCGCGGGAAGCACGCCGGGCCATAACGGCCGCGCGGCTGGGTAGAAAATATGGCGGCCTTGAATATTTGTACGGTCCTTGGGCGCCTTGCGGATTGATCCGGATCAACCGAGAGGCATCCATCTCTGCTTGATCGGGCGCAAGGCCGCAGGCCGTCATCGGGTCTTAATTTCCAAAGCCGAAGAACGGCGCAATTTATGGAGACCCCTATGACCCAAGCAAAACACCTTCCTGTAAAATCAGAATCCGGCCGGGCCGTGGCGCAGCGCGCACCTTTTTCCAGCCTCCGTCAGGAAATGGAGCGCCTGTTCGACAATTTCGACGATTACATCTGGCCGCCATCCTTCCGCCAGGTTTGGCCGCAGCGACCCTTCAGTCGGAACGGCCTCGAAATGCCCGCCGTGGATGTGGCCGAAAAAGAGAGCGCCTTCGAAATCACCGCCGAACTGCCGGGCATGAAGGAAAAAGACATCGAGGTTGCGCTTTCCAACGGCGGGCTTTTGATCCGCGGAGAAAAGAAAGCCGAGAAGGAAGAAAAGAAGAAGGATTACTACCTGCACGAACGCAACTATGGCTCCTTCGAGCGGTATTTCAGCCTTCCCGACGGCGTGGCAGCCGACCAGATCTCTGCCTCGTTTGAAAATGGAGTTCTGACGGTGACTTTGCCCAAGACCAAGGAGGCCAAGGCCAGCGAACGGAAGATTCCCATCAAGGCCGCCGAATAAGATTCTGGAAAAGGCCGGGCAGCGTGCTGCCCGGCCCCTTTGTCCAGCTTAGCCCAGCTTAGAACACTCGAAGGCGATCTTCGACCTGTCTGACGCCGGCGACAGACCAAACCGCCCGTTCGACCGCCGCACGCTCCTGCCAATCGTGCACATTGCCATCCAGCCCCACGACGCCTTCCTTCACCGAAATGCTGATCTTTTTCGCCTCGACTTCGGCACTGCGTTTCAGGGCATCTTCGATTTTGCGCTTGATGTCTGTGATCTGAACCTGCGGCTTGAGCGTAATGTTATTGACGACACCGAGCACACCCGAGAGCCTGCGGACTTCCACTTCCGCAGCGGCGCGCTGGTAGTTCCAGTCGACTTGACCGTTCAGGGTGACAAAACCGTCCTGAACTTTTACGACTACGCAATCTGCCGGGGCAACCGCACTCCAGCGTAGAACCTTGAGAGCGCGCGCGGCTATTTCATCGTCGGCAGTCTTTTTATCACTGGGATAGCGCACCTCTATTTCCTGCGCGATCGCGCGGACCCCCCTGACGCGCAAGGCCGCCTTTTCGGCGGCAAGCTTTTCGACAAAGCTGGCGACGTGGCCGGTCAGCGTCGCGACGCCATCCTGCACCGCCACACCGATATGGGCGGCATCAACCCTGGGCTCGAATTCCAATTCGGCCAGAATGTCTTGACGTACTTGAAGATCACTCACATGTG